>Ga0163154_10004260_pt1 | contig 18934 bp, 11 predicted proteins | sample OliLakLV19MP9P1_FD_148649 | JGI IMG/M metagenome (GOLD analysis project Ga0163154, IMG submission 148649) | Freshwater microbial mat bacterial communities from Lake Vanda, McMurdo Dry Valleys, Antarctica - Oligotrophic Lake LV.19.MP9.P1 | ecosystem: Environmental > Aquatic > Freshwater > Lake >...
GCGCGTAAAGCCGTAGAAGCTGTATTTGATGAACTTGTGGATCTCAATGAACCCGCTGCCGGCAGCCTTGCAGAGGGAATGGAAGAAACGTTGACTGTTCACAAACTGGGACTGACAGGAGATCTCAAACGCATCTTCTCTTCAACAAATAGCATTGAATCAATGTTCTCAATGTCCAGGAGGTACAAGCGCAACGTGAAGAAATGGAACCGCAAAACAAATCACATTGAAAGAACGCTTGTAGTGACGCTGTTAGAAGCAGAAACAAGATTCAGACGTGTCCGCGGCTATAGAGAACTAAAAGATCTTCAATCCAAGATAAAAACTTTACGTGCCACCACTTGCAATACTAAAGCAGCCTGATATCATAATAAGAAGATGAGCACCCAGAGCCATGATCATCAAATTTCAACTACGCTAGAGACATCCCCAGAATTTATACAAACCAAACTGACTAGCGACTAAATCGAGACATCAGGACTTTTGCTGATGGCTGAAACATGCACTTTTGGACTGCATGACTTAGCAGGCACCACACGTGATACCTACACGCCAGGAGGAAGCACGCTGCGACTCGCTTGGTCCCGCATCAAGATCCGGTGTTCCGTTGATAGTCCATTCAAATAAAGTGAGCCCACCGCATTTACCCCCCAGCCTTTGTTCGCCTAAGGATACCGCACAGTTCTATTGGTCTACAAAAAAAACCGATATTGCAACAAAAACAATGACACTATAATTGGTACCAAATGCAGCATGACAATTTTGCAAGACCTTTAAACTGAACTTTGCCAAGCTAACATCGCCCTTTGAGCATTTTCGCACACCCAAGAATCAGATCATCCGACTTCGGATTGGCGATAATGTCAATGATAGACTCGGTTGGTACGTCAGCGGCGATTGGCCGGCGGTCGACGAACAAGCGCGTCAAGGTGTTTTCGGCTTTTATGACAACCAGAGACCGGCTGGGCCGTTTGGTACTCGAAACAAATAAATCTGTCCGCAAACCATCATGCGTCGGTCATGCTTGGCTTGACTCACATTCAAGGCTGGCCATCGGTCGGCAAATCGGTGTGATTCATAATTTGTTGGTTGATCAACAGTACCGCCAGATTGGCATAGGCAAGGCGCTCATCAATATTGTGAAAAATATATTGCATATTCGCATGGTTTTTGGCTGGGCGAATCGCATCAAAATGGCCAGCAAAGCGCATAGTTTTTGGACACCAAGGCACTTTAAAATGCGATTCACCGGCCAGATTCAGGCGCACGCAGGAAGAAACGTGATACTACCCTTAATACCATCAGGCGAAATACGAACCACGGCCGGCGAACTGAAATCTGACGATCTAGGGACAGTATGAATCTGGCGAAAGATTTAGAACCAGGCGTGAGGCATTTAACACCTTGCCCATTTCCATGGAATGCTCAGCTCAATTGATGGCTTTCTCTGGAACTCCGGCCGAAGCTAACAGTTGATACAATTCGGAAATCCTTGTTCGCCCACCTCCGGAATAAGTGAACACAACTCTCTGCTTAGCGCGCGATAAGCCGACAAAGAAAGTCGCCTTACCCTCTGGGTTCGTTGACGAATAACTCCACCACGCCGAATCGTCCAGACCCATAAAAATCACGGTGTCGTATTCGAGCCCTTTGCTTTTATGCACTGTCAGTAGCGGCAACTGTCCAACTCTGTCAACTCGCTGAATGAACTCCGACCAGCTTGTGGAGTTGGTTCCACAAAACCGCAAATACTCGCGCATGGATTCCATGAACATGTGAAAATTGGGCGCCGCATAATGCTGGGGAAACGCACCGCGAATAGTCTCCTCACCAATCCTGGCGACAATGCATTTAAGAGACTCGTCAACTTTGCTTTCAAAGTCCGAAAAGGAGTTGAACAGCGGCCTCAGCTCTTTCCGTGTCAGCGTTTCTAAGAGGTTTCGCTTTTTCGGATTTGCATCCTCATCCTCGGATGGAAAGAAATACTCAATACACGAAGAAGCGTATGCCCAGGAACTAGCGGCTCCTCGTTCGATGCAGACTCGAATCAGGCACGCCAGGAACACAAACAACTGGTCAGAAACAATATCTTGCAATGAGAGTTTTCCGAAGCGTTGCGCTTCATTGCAGACGACCAACCCCTGATCGAGGAAGGCTTCTGATAGGTTAGAATACGCTTCATCAGGTTTCTGGCGCACCAACAAGGCATAGTCGGAAGGCAGAAGGTTTCTCTGCTTCATGTCGTTCTTGATCCATTCAGCCACATATCGAAACTCGGCATCTGCGCGGTCAAACTTCCAAATTTCGGCGATATCTTTGTCAATTTTCGCTGGTGCTGCCGACTTCGCTGGCTTGCACGCCGGTTCTAAACTGCGAGCCAGAGTATGGTGAATTCTTACGAGCTCAGGCGAAGAACGAAAGTTCATTTGAAGTTCAAACGGCTTTTTTGCCTTAAAGTCTTGGATGAATTGATTAAACGCGTCAGGCTTTGCTCCAGCCCATGCCATGATCCGCTGCTTGTTGTCACCGACAATGGTGACTTCTGACTGAAGCTTGCTAAGCAACGTGCAGAGAAAGTCATATTGGGCATACGTCGTATCTTGAAATTCGTCGACGAGCACATACTTATACGTCATTCCCATCGCTTTGCAGATCCTCGAATTTGTTCTCAGAATGAATTCGGCTAGTCGATTGATTGTGAGAAAGTCAAGGTTACCTCGCAAAATGGACAAGAACCATTGATGACAAAGATAACCATTCAGATCTTTGGGCTCATCGGTCTGCATCTTGAAAGTGCCGAGCAGCTGGTGCTGAAAGAACTGTGTTTGAATAGCTTCGATTTTGAACGCGACATTCGGATTACTGTCGCGCATATCACTCAAGAAGCGACGGTATTGCTGGTCCTTGAAATTTACCACTTCGAAATTGTGTTTCGGTCGAAGTTGCGTGGGTAGCGTCAACCGAAATCTATCAACAATACCCTTCGTAAATGCATCAAATGTCACTGAATCAAAACGCCTCCCGTCTTTTTCTGAACAGCGCTCGCGCACCCGTTTCGTCAAATTTTCGGCCGCGTCCTTTTTAAAGCTAATGGCAAGAATCCGGCGCGGCTCTGCGCATATTTTGTTTTCCAACAGGAAAGCCACTTTCTGCGCTAGGAACTCGGTTTTACCAGAACCTGGACCAGCCACGACACAGCAATTGTCGTGGCACTTCAAAGCCGCCCATGCCGCAGGCTCTAGATCGTCGATACCTTTCGGGTGCCAAAGATCAGTAGTCATCTATTTCAGTGTGTTCTTTGATGCAGTCAAACAACTCTTGGATAACGTCAGGAGTGTTTTCTAAAAGATTGTCTGCGGATGCAAGTGCCATCGCCTTCAGATGACTCGCAGGTTTGCCACGCCCGAGGAACAAGTATCGGTACCAAAGAAAATCATCGTCCCATTCTGATCCATAGGAATCCAATGTTCCCTTTTTCTTTAGCGCCGCTTGCTTCGCAGGCGCGGCGTCGTCGCCTGACGGACCAGTCGCCCCACTGTCCAAAACACGATATTCATCTGGAAATTTGTCGAGCATCAGGAGATCAATATCTAATGGAGTCGAGAAGAAGACGTTCTTTTCTTTTAGGAGCTTGATCCAACTCTGCACGTTCTCGTCTTCTGGTGGGCTGCCGCTGTCAGGGTTGCCCATAATCAGTTTGTAGTTCTCTTCGTCGAGTTGCTCAATTTGTCTCAGTTGTTTGCATGCATACTTAATTCGTCCCCAGCCGCCGCCATCGCGTCCGTAGTCATAATCAAGCAGCGTTGCGTATGGAATGTTCAAATCGTTTAGAAGACGCCAAAAATGATTAACATGCCGCCCGCCCAAAGGTACGATCGCAACGAATGATGGATCGATGAGAAGGTCCGCGGCTTCTGCCAATTTTGGCAAAACGATTAGTTCTGAATCGCCCTCACCAAGCACGACAAATTTCGCAAAATAGAGTTCAGGGTAAGCTTTAACCGCCTCGCGAACATACTTGCCGGCCTCAGTGGCATCGTCCGGTAGCGTTATGAGGTTGACTAGAACTCTGGCCTTTGAATCTTTTCTAAAATACCGGATGTGCTCAGGTTCAACTCGCGCCAATGTGCTTGCCGAATGGCTTGAGATGACGGCCTGCATATTGTGCCTAGATGCGATGTCCTTTAATTGGCGCAGAATTCGCGATAGATAGAATGGCGCCAAGTTGTTTTCCGGCTCTTCAATAGCCAGGAGCGACAAATCAGGAATCACCAGAGATTCATCCGTAAAACCAGTGCAATCCCCATCATTAATGCTCGCTTCAAGATCGAGCACTGCTGAAGTCAACGAGATTTGAAATAATGAACGCTGTCCATCACTAAGCTGATGGATGGGGCGATCTCCCCCTGACTCTGTCGGCGAAAATCTTGGTTCGATTCGTGAGGAAAATTTATCGAAAGCTGCGTCCATCGGCGAAAACAGTATCGATGAATCTGTGCCCGCTTTGTGTACTTCGCTCCATCGATCATTCAGCTTAGAAGTTATCTCTTCTAGCGCTTCTTCAGATTGGAAAACAGAATCAAGACTTTCACGAGCATCCGAATGTACCTTCTTCAGCTTGTCCGACCAGGCAATCGCTTTCCATATCGACGCTTTTAAGATTCCGATGATTTGAGCGGTCGCATTTCTGATGGCAGGTACGTATGTGATTCTGATCCGCGCCCGATCAGCGGGATTCAGTTTATTCTTGTCTTTATTGTCAAACGGATTGTCTAGCGAAGTTATGACGTAACAGGCTTGCTCTATATCACCTTCAATTGTTCCATCATCGGTCCAAATCGCTTCCAGCCTAATCCGACATTTAGGTATACCATCTTCCGTAATGGTCATGTGCCTGAAGAATTGGGCAACCCCTGGCGAGTCGTCTGCTGAATCATCTTCAAGCTCGGGAAAAGCTATCATCGCCTCCACGAACAGAAGTTGTCCTGACTCAATTTCTCCCTTTTCTTTATCAAGATGGAAATCACTTCGGCGAACACGCCGTTGATCACCGGTTTGTCCGAATAATCTCAAAAGTCCATTTAGCACCGCAGTTTTGCCAGATCCATTCGCACCAATGAATACCGTCAGATCTTCGGATAATGAGATCTCACTAGGCTCCTTGCCGAAACACCAAAAATTGCTCAGCCTGACTTGCTCGACGTACAAACGGTCACTCCTCCGGGAGATTTAAGTCGTTCTGCCTTCAACTTTTCTTGAAGTTTCGCATGCAGAATTGCTATTGCCTTTTCTTTATTCGTCCACCAATCAGTTGACCAAACGCGGTAAAGAGACCATCCTAATCCATTCAGAACGGATTGGCGGATCTTATCGCGTTCGCGCGCATAAGCCGAACTGTGATACATCGCGCCATCGCATTCGATACCAGCCAGGTAATTACCCGGGGCATCCGGATTGGTCACGCCCAGGTCTATTCGATAAGCTGACACGCCAATTTGCGGATGCACTTCCCAGCCGAGATCTTTCAGCGCCCGGGCTACCGCAGTTTCGAATGGAGATTCAAAATCTCCGATTGACCCTGTGGAGAACGAACCGATAACTGATGGTCCTCTATCTGCGTATTCCAAGAAATGCTTCAGATGAGAAATCGCGAGAGATTGCGTCCGCGATAGATCAATTTTGTCAGCAGACAGAGTCGAAAAAACCACCATCTCTTCTCGAGCCCTGGTCATCGCAACATTCAATCGACGCTCTCCACCAGTTCTGTTTAGAGGACCGAAATTCATCGTGACATGTCCACTTTGATCAGGTCCATATGTGATGCTAAACAAAATAATGTCCCGTTCATCGCCCTGAACAGTCTCCAAGTTTTTGACAAAAACTGGCTCTAAAACATTCTCGGTAGAGAACGCCCATTCGATACCAGGATTCTTGGAGCACGCATCATCTAAAAGGTTTTGAATCAATGATTGCTGCTCACTATTGAAGGAAACAACTCCGATAGATTTATTCCTGACTTCCGGATCGGCATGTGTCAATCGGCGAATAATCTCAGCGACAATTGCCTTGGCCTCGCCTTCGTTATGCCGAGCTCCTCCCCTCGCATAGAATCCTGTGGGCTTAATCAGCCGGACACCTTTATCTGGAAAAACTGGTGCCGGGAATGTCACCAAACAATTGTCATAGTACTTCGCGTTGGAGAAGGCGATGAGGCTCTCTCTCCTCGAGCGATAGTGAAGCGCCAAAGTTAATTTCGGAACGCTAGCCCCAAGCATTTCATCCAGAATGCTTTCCAAATCAGCTTCGTCCGCGGAAGTCTCGCCCTCAATGTCACCATCACCGCGAGCAAAGAAATTAGTCGGTGGCATCTGCTTCGGATCACCGGTTATGATCACCTGCTTACCACGCGCGATTGCTCCAACGGCATCCCAAACAGTGATCTGCGAGGCTTCATCAAATATCACTACGTCAAACGGTTTCTGATTTGGTGGAAGATATTGAGCCACTGATAACGGAGACATCATCAAGCAAGGCGCTAAAGTTGTCACCACCTCTGGTATCTCTTGCATCAACTGACGTATTGGTTTGTGACGCGTTTTCTTTTGGAGTTCGTGGCGAAGCACTCCCCACTGAGAACTCTTTTTGACATCAGCCTGTTCAGGCAAGTTACCGCTTAAGGTCGCTGTGATGTAGTCTGCTGTCAGGACTTGAAACTTTGTATCCAACTCTCCGAACTTAGTGATGTCGATTTCGTGCTCTGCTGTTGAAAAAGTTCGAAGCACATTGTCTTCACCAATAATCGCAGCAGACCACCAGGCACAATACGCCGCTTCAAAACTATCAACGATATTTCCGATGCTGATATGCCCGTTTTCAATAGCTCGGACAAGTGGCAGTAAGTCCAGATCAACAGCCTCTGTGCGTCTTTTTCGCCACGAGCACCAATCACGCAACTCACGGTGTTTAGCAACTACAGATTCTGCGGCTATACGTATTGATTCCAACGCTTTTTCGGAGTTACTGAAATGCTCTCGTACAGACTCACCCGCAGTGTTTTCAAAATTCTTGGTACATTCATTTAATCGACTCAAAGTTTCATTAAAGGTATTTGCGGTACGTGCCAGCACCGAATCCGGTGCCAACAGATCATTACCATCCTTCAATAACGTTCTGATCTTCGCACGAAGTTCCAACAACTGATTCGTGTCATCAACGAGCTTTCCAACGGCCACCCGAATTTGCTGGCCCAGTATTCCAATTTCTTCGGCGCTACTCGGTTCGGTAAGATGTCCTTTCCACTCCTTGAATTGGGATAAACGTGTTTCCAGTGCGTCGATGGACTCGCCATGCTTTCTGAGCTCTTGTAAAACCTGCGCATCCTTTTCTGGATTCGGTTTTCCTTTGGCTCCTCCAAGCTGCATATCCTTAATGATTTTGCGTTGACTCAATATTCGGATCAGCCACCACTTTGATTTACTTTCGTTCCAACAGTTCTCGATCTCGGCACCGTCTAAATTCCTCCAGGCCATCGGCTCATAGGCACAGCTAAGTGCAGCTTGAGACGCGGCATAGCTTTTTAAGCGAACAACAGCGGTTTCGAGCGCTTCGATTTGAGCCGGTCCGTCAGCTTCGAGCGCAAAAGCAGCTTGCGTGCGATAGCACTTCAACAATAAAGCGGCCAGCTCACCCAAAGAGTCGAGTCGAACAAGTTTTTGATCCGGCAACGCGATGCCGAGGCGTTCGCAAAGATCTTTACTCGCCCGCTCAAGAGCACTAGACTCGGTGGCAAGATTGCCGGCGGTTTCGATCAACTGGGTTTCCCATTGCGGAGACCAATCGCCGTTCGATACCAACGACAGTGTGGTATCAGAAAATCCACCGACAGCTTCTGCTTGGATCGCGAGCGTTTCGACACACTCACGCATCCGCTTCAGAGCGTTCTTGTCGTGATGAAAAGCACCTGGCCAAGACAATTTAAACGAGGATGCAAGTTGATGGTCTCTAACGCGAATTCCAATTGCGTAGTGAGGTGTGAGTCCGTTGGGATGTTCCGTATGGAGACGCGAAACAACATTGTTCAACTTGTCTCGGAGCTCGCCCAGCTTCTGCGCGTATTCTTTCCAGTTTTTGACAGACTTGTTATTCGAACCTTCCCAATTAGTTCTGAATTGATTCAGAACATCCGCTTTGCGCGCTTTGTTGGAGTGAACTTGGAGACAAAATCGCCCCAAGCCTACTTCGTTCAACCGCCTGTAGACGACCTCGAGAGCTGCGGTTTTCTCGGAAACGAACAGAACCGTTTTTCCTTTACCGAGCAAGTGCGCGATCATGTTAGAGATAGTCTGGCTTTTCCCGGTACCCGGAGGTCCAATGATGACGAAATCTTTTCCTTTTTCTGCTGTCGCAATTGCTGCCATTTGCGACGCGTCAGCAGGACGCGGAACGAGTAGATCTTCTGGAAGAAAATCTCGATCGATTTGACGACCATCAACAAAATCGATATCACAGGCGTAGGATTCGCGCGGCGTATCAATCAAGTGACGAACCATTTGATTTTCTCGCAAATCGTTCGTGCGATCTACCAAGTCTTTCCACATCAAGAATTTAGCAAAAGAGAAGTGCCCTAGAACGACATCTTCGACAACCTCAAAACCTACGGCATCCTTGATCGCAGCTCGTACTGTATTCCAAATCAATGCAACATCGACACCGCTGTGATCAGTTGGGAGTGAATTGTCCAACCCTTTGATATCAATTCCAAAATCTTTTCTAAGCATCTCCAGAAGTGTCGTATTGAATCTAGGCTCATCATCGTGTGCCACCATTTTGATACCACTTCGAACAGATTTTCGTTCCAGGGCTACTGGCATAAGAATAAGCGGCGCTCGAAATCGCTTGTCGTCGGCTTCGTCTCTTTTCCAGAGGAGAAATCCTAACGCCAAGTAGAGCGTATTCGATCCACCCTCTTGAAGCGCAGTTTGCGCCTTTCTATAGATCTCAACTGACCGCTTCGCTAACTCGGCTTCCGGTAGATCAACCAACACTTGCTTTTTCTCAAGTGCAGCTCGTGCATATTCCTGAGCAATTGACTCGCCGGTACGTCTCTTATGGATAGCTTCATCTTGCGCGGACGAAGATGCCTGGGGCACGTGATTTATGGAAATCCGTTCACCAGCTGCAAGTTTATCCTCAAGCTTATCCGGTTCTGGACAAACAAATTTCAAACTTGTTGTGGTGGCTTTGTGATTCAGTAATGGATTTCTATTTGTTAGATCAAGTAATTTTCGCTGCCATCTTTCCACTCGCCCCTGGGGAGTTTCAACTTTCGCATCATTGCTTTGATCGAGCGAGAAAGTTGATAAAGCGGGGGCAGTATCAAGACCCATCGCCGATCTGTCTCCAGCGCCGCCCTGAACGCCTGCGATTTGAATGTCTGGGGCAATTCCAATCGGCGAAATTCTATGCATCCTGGCGCGCTTTATATCGATGGCAGCGTTGAAGGAATTATCATTTTCAGGAGCCAAACATACGATCGCCTGATTCACCGCGCTCGAAAAACTCGGTGGGTTGTTGTGTGTGATGCAGGTCGACTCAACCAAAAGCATCTCGTTTAACTGACTTCGCTTCCTCAAAATTTCCGCCTCTTCGGTTACAACCGCCGAGAGTTCATCGGGCTGTAGCCAAATTCCAACAATCGCGTGACCTTGAGGAAGGGCAATAATTGGATTTAGTCCGGCTTGTTCTAGAACTGACGCAAACAGAATCGACGTGTCCAGGCATGTGCCGACCTTGGACTCAAGTACTCGACTTGGAGTTCGAATTTTCTGTCCATCATTTTCGAAACTAGCCGGCGGTTCGGAGTAAGAAATTCCGACATTTACCAATGCAGAATAAATCGCAGAAGCAATTTCCCAGACGCGCTGGCGACTGCCAGATTGATATCCATCCATACCTGCTGGTTTGCCAGCTTTTCTCAATATTTCGCTGGCACTGTGCAAAATATGATCGATCGCAGGATCATTAGGTGTGACGAAACTGGCCAGGAGTTCCGGCATGTATCCGGCGCCCCCCCATTCGTTTTTAGCAAGCAGCTCAACGACGTTGCTCGCCTCGGCAATCAACTCACCTTTCTTCTCCACCCGAATGGTGATTGTGCCCTTGAGACCATCTACAAGATTCATCAAGAACGAACCGTCCAGCACAATGTCGCGATCTTGAATTGACAAAGACTTGTTGGCGGAAATTCTGTCGACATGCCATGTTTTTGGAGCTAAAAAACCCGGATTAGAGACTAGAGTAACTTCCAGATTCTCAAGACTTTCTGTTGAATTTAGATTTTCTAACCGCAGCTCTCGCAAAACAGGATAGGAATTTTGGTGGCAGGCGAAATTGATTTTAGCTGCTACTTCGAGAGTTACTGAGACCTGTTGTTCATTTAAGACGGTGTCGTGCATTTCCAACCTCGAAGATAAGCGTGACGCTATAATTCTCATCGTTAAATTGATGAGCCTGCAGTGACCTAATTCCGCGCAGAATTAGCACAATATAAATTTCGACTCTGCCACGAGCCATCGACAAACGCGCACCAGAAACGGGAGCCACAAAACTCCCGACAGCTGAAACAAGAAAAAGAGATTCCTCGCGCTTTGTACCATGACAAGACGAAAAAGAAAATCACTCTATTCGGTTATTGCGAATTACACTCACATATGCTCCACTGGCAAGCAACTTATCAAAAACCCTTACAATTCCGTCCCCATGGCGCAGAGTAAACTTATTTGTTTGGGTTGCGTTCCTCTCTAACGATGTTGTCAGAGCTCACTGCAAATAACGTGCAGCGCCAATGAATTATGAAGAAATTATCGTTCAATACAACAATCGGGTAAGCCAACTCAAAGATACTTATGAGAATCTTTAGTTCGAAGACGCGCACCACATTTAACGCCTAGCAATATTCGAATTTCGTGCTTCTAAACGCTTCCAGTCGGATGGAAAGATTCACATCTTCGTGAATTTGAAATCGAGCATGATTTGAATACTCAGTCAGAGGACTTGCGAATGAGCGCATTCAGCCAGCTCTCATCGGCCCGTTCCGGTCTTACATCGGACGAGAGCCACGAATCAAGCAGGTGTAATAACGGGTGCTGGGAAAGCCGAGCCGTCAGCTTTTCAGCAGAGTAATCATTGAAGAATCTACCGTTCCTGATCGTCTCGCTTGTACCATGCTTAAATGACGCGTAAAGGACGCCCTGGTTCTTGAGAGCATTCGAAAGCCTGACCAATACATCGTCCATCTGCGTCTCTGGAACATGTAAGAGAGACGCACAGGCCCAAATACCGTCAAAACTGTCATGGAACTCTAGCTCTTGGAAGGACATCTGAAGCACTTCTTGTCCACTAAACTCCGAGGCGAGAGTCACCATATCCGGTGACTCATCAATAGCCGTTATCAGGAATCCACGGTGGCGAAACGCTTTGATGTCTCTTCCTGAACCGCAACCAGCATCAAGAATGTGACCAGCCTTCGGAACGTATTTCAAGAAAGGCTGATATAGCGAGTCGACCGGCAAATTTACCGTCGCTTCCGCGAACTTTCGTCCATGCTTTTCATAATATTCAGACGACATCTGGTTGACCTAGAAGACAGGAGCATGCTCGACTCTGGGGCTCCACTTGTGAATAAGCCGGTCGACAGCGTTCGAATAGTATTTATTCAGAAAATTGCATCGTTCCATGTCGGTAGAACCAGTCTGCTGAATTAGCGTTTCGCGTAATGGATGTTGGCTGCTAATCAGGAATTCATTTCGTTTGTGAAGGCGTTCTAGAAATCGGATTTCTGGCAGCCACGCAAACTTGCCACCCGGTCCTCGATTGCAATCGTAGCATGAAAGGACGAGATTCCAGACCGAATTGATGTCCTTAAAACCATCATGTTGCTTGAGTGCATGCGCGAAGAAATGATCGACATCAGTAATCTGACCCGACTCGCTGTCATTTAGAGACAAATCGACGAAACAGTAAAAGCACTTTCCCTTCTGGTAACCATTCAGCGCAGACTTACTTGATGTAATGTTCACTCGACTAAGAGAGCGATCGCGCGCATAAAAACTCTGCGATTCGTCATCATGAAACACAGTAATCAAACTTCTCGAAATATTCAGCGCCCAAGCTGTTTCTACAAGCCGCCACCGTGACTCTGCTTCCTTTGATAGATTTTCAAATTGCGGAAATTCACTAAGCTCGAAAAACTGATCAGATAAATCTATACCGCGCTTGTCTGAGCGCTCGTGGAAAAACCGGACTGGTATCTCCTTATTGTTGACTATGTGAAACGCATCGATAACATTTACAAAGCCCAGCTTGGCGGTTGTAGAGACTAAAGCATCTTGTGATAATTCGTTCTCATTGAATTTGCGGCACGCATCAAGAAACTTACTACCGCTTGATGTACCTTGTTTGTCTGCGAGTTTCAGATGCTCGGTGATGTGGGTTGAGAATGGGATGGCAAGCTCTTCGTACGTGACTGTTGACCTGTTCTGCGCTGACAACTCAAGAAGAGATTTGGCAAGCGCAAATTTGTATGAGGCTACATTGCGACCGAACAGAACCACTGCACGCCAGTAGTTTTCCAGAGAGGGGTTCTCGTCTTCGAATGTCGCCATATGTCCACCACTTGTTGCATCTCCAAGATTCTAGCCTACATCGGTTGTACCGATCAATCTCCCAAGCACATGAAATTCATTATTCTCATTAAGATCGTCTATTTGTGCCGGTCTCCAGTCGGGTTACCATTTCAAACGAGTCCGCAACGAACTGGAACGGAGATCAAAAGAAATAATACAGATGCAATCACTCCACAAAACGAAGTGAATGTTTTCGTCACTTCGTGCAAGTAACTGCGATAATCTAGGAGCCTGTGTTAGCCGAGGTAATCATGAACAGCCTTGAACGACTCACCCGATTAATCATGTCCGGACTGCCAGACAAAGGGAATCGGTCAAAATTGAACGACGAGACAAAGGCGGCAGTCGATGCAATCTTTGGTGATCGGTATCACTCGCGTTCCAAATATTCAAAACGAAGTGTTTTATTAACTCAAGATGACAAAATATCCTTCGCAGGATTAGTGCACCATGACAGCCCGGATAGTGGCGTATATGGTGGCATGTCTCTGATATGGTTCCCAATCGAAGCCGACGATGATGGAAATGCATCATCGCTTCTAACATTTGTGTGCGGTACTCGTGGCTTGTCACCGGACGAACACATCCTGGGTCGCCCAGGCCACGTTAGACACCTTCGGGCGCTGCAACGCCACCTGATCAAGAACACCGGCGTACCTGCATGGATAAAACAAGATCCCACAGATCTAATTGAAGCGGTTCCAAAATTGGTGCAGAGAGGTCTTGCACGATTCGAAGAAGTTTTTAAAAGATATGGAAGTCATATTTACGCTTGCGTTGAAGTTCCGGACGATTTTGAAAAGGCCAGCAAGATTGTGTCAGGCTTCTTCGATATGTATGCGTGGGAACGAGATTGGCTGCCTCTTAAGAAACACGTCGCCGAAATCGAAGAGTTTAAGTTACAACTGAGATCGTGCTTGTTTCCCAAGACAAGCATGAATGAAGTTATCCGCCTCCTTGAACAGCGACGCTTCGTAATTTTGCAAGGACCACCAGGCACAGGAAAAACCCGTATGGCTACGGAGATTAGAGCGCACCATTACGGTGGCAACGGCTTCACCGTTCAATTCCATCCGGCGGTCACCTATGAATCATTTGTGTCGGGCATCAGCCCGAGAGTTGATGGAAAGGATCTCAATTTTGAAGTCAAACAAGGATGGTTGTTAAATGCCATTGCTCATTGCAATGGACAACAGTTTCTGCTGCACCTTGACGAAATTAATCGCGCGGATCTGTCTCGCGTACTTGGTGAGGCCATCTATTTATTTGAGCCGCGAGAGATTTCCAAAGGCATTTCGCGGGAGGTTCAGCTGCAACATGCAATTGACGTCGACGGAAAAAATTTCGGATTGTCGATTCCAAAAAATCTTCACGTACTCGGCACGATGAACAGTGCCGATCGCTCCATCGCGATCATGGATATGGCAGTGAGGAGGCGTTTTGCATTTGTGGATATTTGGCCAGATATTGACGTGGTGAAGGAGCAGAAAATTGATCTAGCAACTGAATCCTTTTCGCAACTGCAGGATATATTTTCACAATACGCGACCGACGAAGCATTCAATCTTTTACCTGGTCATTCTTACTTTCTGGCAGATACAGAAGCTGAACTCCGTGATCGGCTCAAATTTGAGCTTCTAACGCTTTTACGAGAGTATCTACTCGAAGGAAGGCTGACGTCCTGTGAATCAGAACTTCGTGCTTACATTGATTCCATTGCTGTGATGGAAAGTAACTAGTGGATGATAGTGGTATCACTTTAAAATCATCGCGCATGCGCGGCAGAAATTTGCTCATCCTTCCTGATCAGGGTCGAGCGCAACGAATATCGCCCGAATTCTTCGGTATCCGCGCGCGCGATCGAAGCTGGAATGCCTACCTCGACAGCTTTATCAAAGCAAACAAAACATTTTTTGACGCTTTAGAAATCGACTTGAGTTTTTCGACTTCACCTGGTGAAATCGACATCAGCCTGCGAGCCAACGGCGTCATCGGCGCCGTACCATTGCTCGCACCAGATACCCATAAGGTCGTTGGTGGAATCATTGTGCAACCGCGATACGGATGGAACAGTATTGGCTCGATGTTCTCCGCAATCGGGTGGTCGGCCCTACCGGATATTCTTAAATGCCCGATGGTTCCTGGCTCCGCTCGAGAAATTCCACCGTGGGTGATAGCCGGTCCGGCAGTGACTCGCCTCGAGCAGTTGATGCGTTCGTCCGGTCCAAGATTCCGACCCAAGACCGATATTCGAACGATGCCGCGAGGTCAAATTATATGGAATCGATACTGCTCTGAACAACTTCCGCGCGGCGACTTTCACAAACTGCCGTGCTCCTTTTCAGATCTTGATATAGATGAAAATTTGTTTCGGTACATAAGATGGGCTCTCGAACGCGTCGAGTATGAATTATCGCCACACTGCATGACCGATTTATTTGCTCGGCGGCTACAAGATCGAGTGGTATCTTTAATTAGCAGCTTAGGAACTCTCCGCGCACTATTCCCAGACCACAGAACACTCGATGCCCTAGAACGAGATCTCGGCAGGCGAAATAAATTAGCGCATTCAGGAATTGAATCCATTCGGTGGATTTTGGATGAACGTGGTCTTGCTGGAAAGATGAATACAGATGGACTGTCATGGCGTCTGCGAATGCACGAATTGTTTGAACAGTGGGTTGTGACAATTGTCACTCAATGGTCGAGGCAAATTGGTGGTCGCGTTCTTACTGGACGAAGCTATGACTCGGTCGCACCAATTCAATGGGACCGCTCTTGGGTAAGTAGCTTGACCAGCTTGGTACCAGATGTGGTTACACAAACCGAATCAGACACGTTCATTTTTGATGCAAAATATAAAGGGTTCCTCGACGATATTGACGAACGACGATGGAGGGACTATAGCGTGACTCTGCGCAATGTTAACGGCGCACTAAAAGCGCGGAAATACGGCGAGGTCTGCTGGCTTGAAGCATGTGCATTTGCAGAAAGAAAGGAAGGTGCAGCGTTAGCAGCAGCATCTTCCTCTCTTTTTGTTTCCGCTGTTCAGCCGGTCAAGTCTTGAAGCCGCTGCACTTCGAGTATCTCATCGTCGCACGTCGGGCAGAAGTGTGACGAGTTACAGGGCGTGGTGGACCATCCGTCCAACTCAGCGCTTCTTCGAAGATTCTCACTGTGTAGTTCCACGGCCGTTGTATCAGAACTCGCCATCCACGTTTGCTCAAACTGTCGGCGGCAGCAATCACAGTCGATGATAATCATCAGCTTTAGCATAACATCCATCTCCTTTAGCGTTTAACCGCAACCTTGGGCCTTTTTGCTGCACGAGCCAGTTCTTTAGCTTTGGCTTTCTCTTTGGCCTCATTTTGGCGATATGATTCACCTTCGATGCGAATGAGCTCAGCGTTGTGTGTGAGCCGGTCTACCATTGTCACCACGCATCCGGCGCTAGGAAATATTTCGCCCCATTCAGTGAACGCTTTGTTCGTAGTGATGATAGTTGACTGCTTCTGATACCTCTCGGAAATTACCTCATACAGCAGATCTGCGTAGCGAGCGTCGTAACTCATGTAGCCGACTTCATCAATTACAAGTAGTTCAACGCGGCACAGCTTCTTCATTCTACGTTTTCGGGCGGCTGTACTCTCGCATTCCAAAAGTTCATCGAGCATCTTGCTGGCTTTAACGCAGCGAGTATTGTGACCAGCCATCAGAGCCGTAAAGGCAAGATTTTGAGCAATCATTGACTTGCCGAGACCATTTGTCGCCAGCAAGATCACGTTTTCTTTCTGCAGCAAAAAGCTCAGCGAAAATAGATCTTCGACCTGCTGCCGATCTATCGTTTCAGGCCAACTCCAATCGAACTCGGCCATGGGTTTAAATTGCCCGATCTGCGCTTCTCTGATTCTGCGCTCCAGGCTGCGTTTCTCACGCTCCTCTTCTTCAGCCTTCAAGAAATCAGCCAGCCAGGGCTCATCGGCATACTGGCTCCAATTTGATTCAATCGCACGCAAGCCCAGCCGACTAGCCAGCTTCCGCAAATCCTTTAGATCTTTCGTCATTACTTTTGCTCCTCATTTGACTGAAACAAACTGTCATAGGCTGCCAACGATTTTGGTTTGATCGTCAGCTCATTAGCCAGCGGATTACTGACGAAATTTAGCTTCACAGGCGGCTTGGCACCCCTTTCACTCCGTCTTCTCTCCAGCGCTTGCTTGACCGCCGATGCATGAAAAGCCCCAGCCGCGACCGCTTCTTGTATAGCAATCTCCAATTCCTGCGCGCCATAAAGATCGAGAAGCCCTGTCAACTCCTGCGTCAGTCGACCAAGATTGTGGCCACGGTCTGCCGCCTCGCACAAAAACTTTGTGCTTGAAGACGCTGCAATTTGCAGCCGATCCATGGCACGGTGCTTTCTGGCAGTGCGCCTTTCGTCAGTGAGTTCCTTGAGATGAGCCTGCTCTTCAATCTGTTTGCCCTTGCTAAAACAACGCTTGTGACTGGCTACCTCCGTGGCACCATCGCAGAACCTGACCGTCTCAAGAGTCGCAAACACGGAGACCGTCTTTCGCACATAGGCCGGCGGTAGGCTGTAATCATTGCAATCAAACCGTCCATACGCGGTCTTGCCAATTGCAACTTGGCCGCGGTCGTACACCATATACGGTGTGCCTGGCACAGCCACCAAATTGCCTTTCTCTTGCTCGAAAGCTTCCAAGACCGTCAGCTTCTTGTCTTGCACCCACCGCCGCTCGCCAGCCTCTCTCAGTGACCACTGCCTCGCTTGCTCATTTAAATCGTCAAGGTCTTTCCACTTTCGAGCCTGCCAGAACGAACTGCGCACAAACCGTATTCCGCGCTCCACGCGCCCTTTTTGCTCCGGCTCGCGAACCTCCACCGGTATCGGCTTGTAGTGATAATGTGCGGAAAAATCCAGAATGGCCGGATTGAAATGTATTGCCTTGCCGATCCGCTCCTGCACCACTGATTTGAGATTGTCGTACAAAATCTCACGTGGGTGCAGACCTCCGAAAAAATCAAATGCATCAACATGGCCCCTGAGAAAATTCCCGGTGCCCTGATTGACATAGAACTTGAGGAAAATTTGTCGCGACCATGATAACGTCATCACAAAGGCGTACAGCTTGCGCTCAGCGCCGTCGATTGTGATCTTGCCGAAAGAGCCCCAATCAACCTGTGCTTGTTCACCCGGCAGTGTTCGTAATCTTGAGAAAGCTTTGCTTGCTGACCTCGGCCTTAATCGGCTCACAACGTCACGAAAATGGTCTACTCCACCCAAATACCCACGGTCTTTCACCATGTAAAATAACCTGGTGGCATTTAGTTTCGGATAATCTTTCAGCGTAGCCTTAATGAAATCGATGTATGGATCAACAATCGATTTGCGCACTCTGAGCTGTTCTGGCGAAACACCATTTTCACAAAGTATCCGCTCAACTGTTGAATGATGAATATTGAGCTGCGCGGCAATAGTGTTCTTGCGCCACTTCTCAGCGTAGTGCAGCCGGAGAATCTCGGCCTCGAATTCTTTTGAGATGGTCATACTTTTTTCCTGTTCCTTTGAAATACCGGCCACCATGCCAGGGCTCGAACCTCAAAAACTGGCCGCAAAGTAACCCGCAGAAGCAACATTTCACTTCCACAGTCTTTTGCAAATTTGGGTCAGGTTTTTGAGTAGGCACAGGCTCAGTAGCCGTTGTAAGAGAACCATGCGCCTGGCCCACTTCGGTACCCTGCTGAGTCACTTTCTCAACCGCCCGTTTACAACGAAATGCCGCTTGACGAGCAGCGTGCCTTAACCGTCCTCTAGAAGAAGTCTGGTACCTCTTACTTGATCGCCGCAGCGATGCCTTGCGCATCTGCTGTGCGCAATCTCCGAAACAATAAATATTGCCGCGATCACAAGGCCGGCAAATCACTACCTGGGCACGACAATGGGCACAGAGATATAGTCTGGCGTATTCTTGTAAACGCGCTACCAGGTTTCGTAGCTAAACGACTGGACAAAAAGCATCCATATCAATGAAAATAACAAGCAGAGGGGCTCTTGTGTTCATTGCACAGAAGCTTCTGGAGGCTCAAGGTACCACTTGAGCCTCCATCTTTTTAGCCACTTAAAAACATCTCAAAACGACATCCCAAATTCAATGCCACCACTTGGATGTCTGGGCTATATGCCGTGTAAGCTCACCGCCGGATATCCGCTCTTTTAAAGCACTGAATACAGC
>Ga0163154_10004263_pt1 | contig 18913 bp, 10 predicted proteins | sample OliLakLV19MP9P1_FD_148649 | JGI IMG/M metagenome (GOLD analysis project Ga0163154, IMG submission 148649) | Freshwater microbial mat bacterial communities from Lake Vanda, McMurdo Dry Valleys, Antarctica - Oligotrophic Lake LV.19.MP9.P1 | ecosystem: Environmental > Aquatic > Freshwater > Lake >...
CGGGTGCAGTCAATTTTCGGAGCGCGCCCGTCAGCCAGCTCCGCGGGCCTCGCCCTGCGGAGCTGAAGGTCGCTCACGCGGCGAGGCACGCGTTCAGGGCGGTCAACAAGAGCCCTCTATTCAATCCCCGACGCAGTTGCCGGCGGCGGTCGTGCCGTTGCAGGCGCCGTTGGCGAGGTCGGCATCTTCGTCGCAGGCGGTGCCATTGGCGTCCCCGGCGGTGCAGTTGCTCGCACCAGCGTTGCAGGAGTCGTCGCAACTCGGCCCCACGTTGTGGCCGGGGCAGGGGTTGCCGGTGCCGATACACGAGCCCCCAGCGTTGCAAGCATCGGTGACCGTACAGAAGTTGCTGTCGCCGCAGCCTGTGCTGACCGGGTCGCTCGCCGTGCAGTTGTTAGCGCCTTCGTTGCAGCTCTCGCTGCAGTCGGCGTTCGCCGTGTTGAGTGGCAAGCATGGGTCGCCAGTGCCGACACACACGCCGCTCGCGTTGCAGGCATCGGTCACCGTGCAGAACAGGCCGTCCGAGCAGCCGGTCGTATTCGGATCGTTGGCAGTGCAGCTGTCGCTGCCCTCGTTGCAGCTCTCGCTGCAATCGGCGTTGCCGGTGTTCAGCGGCAAGCAAGGGTCGCCCGGATGCAGGCAGGTGCCGGTGCCGTTGCAAGTATCAACACCGTTGCAGAAGATGTTGTCGTTGCACGGCGAGGCCGCGGCATCGAAGCAGTTGTCGGCGGCTTCGTTGCAGCTGTCCGCGCACTCGGTGCCGCCCGCACATGGGTCGCCGGGGCTGACACAGGTGGTGCCAGCGTCACACACGTCGATGCCGTCGCAGAAGAGACCGTTGCCACAAGGCATGCCCGCGCCCACCGGGCCATGCTCGATGTCCCCAGCAACGCTGCAGGTGTCGGTGGTGCACGGGTTGGTATCGATCTCGGTGTCGGCGAGGAACGGCAGCAGCTGCGGCTCGGGCTCGAGGTCCACGCACTGCATGGCTTTGCAGTCGTTGTCGTCTTCGCCTGACACGACCAAGGGCGCGAGGTAGGTCGTCACGCACGCGTTCTTGGTGCAGGCGTACGTTGCGCAAACGGTGTCGGTGCCGCAGTCGCCCGGGTCGTCGCAGTCGGAGCACTGCCCCATGGCGTCGCAGACACCGTCGGTGTTGCACGTCGCTCCAGGGGCGACGAACGGATGCACCGGCATGTCGCCGTCACACTCATCCGTCGTGCAGTCGTTGCCGTCGTCGATCGGTACGTCGCGCGCGTCGGCTTCTTGCGCGAGCATGGTGCCGTCACAAATGGCGTTTTTGCAGTCGCCACTGACCTGGGGAACCGTCACCACCTGGGCTGCCGGGTGCAGACAGCCGCCATCGGGATCGCACAGGTCTTGGGTACAGATGTTGTCGTCGTCGCAATCACAAGGCGCCCCGCCGCCGCCGCCCAGGCCGCCAACGCCTGCGCCGCCGCTACCTCCGTTTCCGCGGAAGTCGTCGAAGTTTTGGGTACAGCCAGCAGCAGCCAGCAGAACGACGAGCCCAACGCAGAGGTTTTCAGAAAGCAAAGGAGCCACCTCGAGAAGGTTTGACGCCCACGGACAGCCCGGGGTCACCTGGGGCCGAGAATAACAGCCTGCCTCACCAAAAGGTAAAGCCGAAAGCCCAGTGCTCCGGAAAGGAGCTGCGCGAAAGGGCCTATTGTCTTGCCGCGCTTCTTGCGGGGGAAGACATGCGAAGCTAGCCTGCATCAAGCTCTCATCGGGGGACCGTGGCCGCAGCAGACCCTCTCCAGCACCATCAGCCGAGCAACATCATCGGCAAGTTCCGACTCATGGCAGAGCTCGGGCGCGGTGGCATGTCCGAGGTGTACCTCGCCGTGGTGGCCGGGCCTGCTGGGTTCAACAAACTGGTCGTGATCAAGCTCATCAAAGGTGAGCTGGCTGAAGACCCTGATTTCATCAGTATGTTTTTGGAAGAGGCGCGGCTCTCTGCGCGCCTCAGCCACCCCAACGTCGTGCAGACGAACGAAGTTGGCGAGTTCGGTGGCCGCTACTTCATCGCGATGGAGTACCTCGAAGGCCAGCCGTACAGCCGCATTTTGCATCGTCTCGGGCGTGACCGTGGCCTGCCGCTCGGCATGAGCCTGCGCATCTTGAGCGACGTCCTCGCTGGCCTTCAGTACGCGCACGACTTGGCAGATTTCGATGGCTCTCCCTTGGGGGTGGTGCACCGCGACGTCACGCCTCACAACGTGTTCGTGACCTACGACGGCCAGGTGAAGGTCGTCGACTTCGGCATCGCAAAAGCGATGAACTCGGCCCACGAGACGCGCACTGGCATGCTCAAAGGCAAGGTCGGTTACATGGCGCCCGAGCAAGCCAAAGGCGAGCGAGTCGATCGTCGCGCGGACATTTTCAGCGTCGGCGTGATGTTGTGGGAGGCCGCGGTAGGCCGCCGACTTTGGAAAGGGCTCAACGAAGTCCAGATCCTCCATCAGCTGCTGTCCGGGGAGATTCCGTCGCCGCGATCGATGCGACCGGACATCTCCCACCAGCTCGAGGCCATCATCATGAAGGCCTTGTCGACGGATCGCGAGCAGCGTCACGGCTCGGCGGCAGAGATGCAAGCTGCGCTCGATGAGCTGATGGACGCTGGCAGCGAGCGCTCCACGCTGCGTGAGACGGGGCGGCTCTTATCGAACACCTTCGATGAAGAGCGCAAGAAGCTGAAAGCCATCATCGAGCAGCAAGTCCAGAAGAGCGCCTCACTCGCGACCGGCATCTACAATCAGGTTCAGCTGCCTCAGGTCGAGCAGCAGGCCTATACTGGCGAGCTGCAGCGCGTTCAGCTGCCTGCCCATTCAGGACCGGCGGTGCCGCAGATGGGCTTTCCCAACTCGAGCTCGCTGCCGAGCTACAACAACTCTGGTTCCCGTCCGGCGCCGATGAACCAGTCGTATCCGGGGGCTCAAGCTTCGCACCCTGGCGCCTCCTACCAAGCCCGTGGCGGGTCGCCCGGCTCCCATCCAGGCGGCCATTCGCACCCCGGTCATTCCCAGCCGGGTCACTCCCAGCCGGGTCACTCCCAGCCCGGCCATTCGCACCTTGGCCATTCGCACCTTGGCCATTCGCACCCCGGTCACTCCCAGCCCGCACAGCCCGCGAACGGGTTCCAGAACATCACGGGGTCCGGCGTCGGGCCGCTGCCCAACCTCGGCCAGCCGATGAGCGGCAGTGAGCCAGGCCACAGCAGCCAGCCTTCTGTCTCCAACTCGCTCGCCATCTCCCACTCCCCGCACTTGCTGTCGGGCCAGCGCCAAGAGTCGAACAAGAAGCTCACCATGGTGGCGCTCGGGTTCGCGGCGGCCGCAGGCGGGCTCGGTGCGCTGCTCTATGTCGGGTTCGGGCGCTCCACACCGGCCGCGTCTTCGGCTCCGGACCCGTCCTCGACGACCGCCGTGGCCGCGACTGCAACCGAGACCTCCCAAGCCTCGGTGCCTGCTAGCGCCTCTGCGCAAGCCAGCGCCAGCGATGAGAAGAAAGAGACGACGCTCGACGTGAAAGTCACGCCGGAGGCTGCGGACATCTTCCTGGACGGCAAGAAAGTCGGCACCGGCACCCTGAAAACGAGCATCCCGATGGATGGCCTCGAGCACGAGCTCAAGGTCGACGCGCAGGGCTACAGCGCGAAGGTTCGCAAGATTCAGCCGAATGAGGCAGCCGTTACTTGGGAGCCAGAGCTGATTGGAGACAAGCGAGGCACGGGGGCCGTGAGGCCGCCGCCACCGCCGCCTGACCCGACGAGTGGCTTGCCGAAGCGCGACGGCAACGGAAAGATCGTCAGGCCGATCGACCCTACCTACAATCCGTAAAGCTCCTTCGGCTGTCGTCGCATTGCCGAAATTCGCAGCTGGCTGGTACGCTCTGGCGATGGGTGGGTATTTGCTATCTCGCTGCTTCGTTCTCGCCGTCGCCAGCGTGACCCTCGTGCCAGCGCTGGTCGTTGCTCGCGACGTGGCCGCGCAGCCGGCGAAGTCGGACGAGGCGAAGACGCGATACCTGAAAGGCGTCGATCTGTTCGACGAAGGCGACTACCAGTCGGCGCTGATCGAGTTCAGGCGCTCCTACGAGCTGGTTCCGAATTTCAACGTGCTCTACAACATCGGGCAGGTTCACTTTCAGCTCGCCGACTACGCGAACGCGTTGAAGACGTTGCAGCAATACCTGGACGAAGGCGGCAAACGCATCCCTGCTTCGCGCCGGTCGGATGTCGAGCGAGACGTCGACAAACTGAAATCACGCGTCGCCCAGGTCACTTTCAAGGTCAACGTCGCGGGGGCTGACGTGCGGGTCGACGATCAGTCGAGCAGCCAACCCATCACGGGGCCAATCATCGTGAGCGCGGGCAAGCGCCGCTTCGAAGTGTCGAAGCCCGGGTTCAAATCGGTGACCAAGGTCGAAGACATCGCTGGCCAAGAGAACCGCGAAATTCCGATCGAGCTGGTGCCAGACGCCGCCGGTGGCGGAGGTGGCGACGGCAAGCCGCCCGTCGTGATCATCGGCGACGACGGCCGCCCTACGACGACACCAGACGAGCCGGGACCGCCTATCGGGCCGATTGTGCTGTGGTCACTCACTGGCGCGCTGGCGATCTCGACTGGGGTGATGGGTGGCCTGGCGCTGTCGGCCGACTCCAATTTGCAGGAGCTCAAGACCACACCCGGAAATAGCGAAGAAGACATCGCTTCGCAGGCGGACCAAGCCAAGACGTTCGCGCTCGTCTCGGACATCTTGCTGGGCACGACGCTGGCTGCGGCCGCCGCAGCGACGATCTTCACCGTGATCGAGCTTACCGGCGACGACGGAACGACGCCGGACGACAAACCCGCAGCCCCGGCGGCGACGAGCCGCTTGCGACTCGGGCCGGGCTTCGTCGGCCTTTCGGGGACATTCTAACAGCCATGGCAACTCGACTTCCTTCACATCGGTGTACTTCTTTGGTCCGTTCGCTCTCCCTCGCTTTGGTGCTCGCGCTCTCCAGCGCGGTCGTGGCGTCGTGCTCGCTCGTGATCGACGGCAACGCAGAGAGTTGCACGGCCGATGCCGACTGCGTCAACCACCCCGGCAAGACGTTGTGCGACCTCGAAGAAGGCACCTGCATCTCGCCAGACACGTGCTCTACCAACGCCGAATGTGGCGCGGACGAGGTGTGCACGTTCGCGTCACCCCGCAAATGCAGGACGCTGCTGGCAGAGCACTGCGGTGTCATCTACCCGGACGACCCTGGCATTTACAGAGACGAGAATGCCTTGTTGATCGGCCTCACGGCGCCGCTGACGGAGAATGGCGCCGCCTCCAGCACAGGCGTGAGCATTCTCAACTCCGCGAAGCTGGCCGTCGACGAGATCAATGACGCTGACGGGGCCAACGGGCAACGGCTGTTGGTGCTCGTCGTCTGCGACGACACCGGTGACAGCAACATCGCTGAGGTGAACGGCCAGGCCCTGACCGACATGGGCATCCAGGCGATCCTCGGGCCGGCCTTCAGTGGTCAGACGCTGAATATGACCAAAGGCACCGACGACGACCCGGCCGACCCAGCCGACATCGCGAGCGACGGCACGGTGGCGCGCGGCGTGTTCAATATCTCATCGTCTGCCACCAGTACCGAGATCACCGGCATCAAAGACAAGGCGCCCTCGTGTGCCAGCGAGGAAGATTGCCCAGGTCTGGTCTGGCGCACCTCGCCGTCCGACCTGATTCAAGGCGCGGCGATGGTGGCGTATTTCCCCCAGCTCGAAGTCATCGCGAAGAATCGTGTCGAGCCGCCGCGCCCCAAGGTGAAGGTCGTAATTCTGCACAAGGGTGATTCGTACGGGAGCAACCTCGCCAACTTCGTCCATGAAAATCTGCTGGTGAACGGCGGTGTGCTGGCGATCAGCTCGCCCGACGTCAAGAACCTCGACTACGGCGACACCAGCGCCGCCGCCACGCCCACCCCCGACGCCGACGTCATCGCTGAGGCCATCGCGTTCCAGGCCGATGTCTACATCTTGATCGGCACCAACGAGCTGGGCACGCCCCTCGACGCGCCCACCGAGCCGGGGGTGATGCAATTGATCGAAGAAGGCTGGGACGATACGACGATGGACTCCAAGCCCTACTACTTGTTCGCCGACGGCGGTCTGATCGGCGAGGTCGCCAACGCCGCCACGCTGACGGGCGCGCGCTCGCGCGTGCGCGGCACCGTTCCGGGCACGATAGCGCTGTCACCAACCGATCCGATCGGTCTGTATACCGGCCGTTATACGCAAAAATTTCCAGACGACGAGGTGGGCTCACCCACGGTCTTTGGCGGCGCGGGGGCCTATGACGCGGTCTATCTGATGGCATACGCGGTGGCGGCGGCCGACGGTCAGCCGATGACAGGCGAGCAGTTTGCGCGCGGAATGCTGCGCATGTCCGAAAGCGAGCCGATCGAAGTCGGCGTGGGCAAGTTCGGCACCGCCAACAACATCTTGCAGAACGACGGCAGCATCAACTTCATCGGCGCTTCCGGTCCGCTCGACTTCAACCCTGTGGCTGGCGAAGCAGAGTCCGACATCCAGATCTGGTGCCTCGCTGCGAGCGGCCAAGGTCAGTTCTCGACGCTGTTCTACTCCGCCGAGTCCGCGTCGATGGACGGCAACAACGATGCTGTCGGCACCTGCCCGTTCCCGTAGGAACGCTGTTCAGACGCGCTGCCAGCTGAGCGTCACGGCGTCGCCCAACCCCTCGTCGTCGCGGGGGGCGACTGTGCGCAGGTCGAGCACGACGCCGCTCGGGTCGACGCGCCCGATCACAGGCAGACGATGCTCGCGCAGGTGGGCGACGAACGCGCCCGCCGAGTCGTGATCGGCGACGGATACGACGACGCCGATTGACGGGATCGATCGCCCGGCGAGCGAGCCCCCGCCCATCTCTGCTTGTGTCTCCGCCACGCGCACAGTGACCCCGCGAGCCGAGAGCGCGCGGACCAGCGCCTCCGCGCGGGTGCGCAGCGACGCCAAGTCGACACGCGCCATCGCCAATGTCGGCACGTCGCTCCAAGCCGAGCCAGCCAGATAAGACTCGAGCGTCGCCTCGAGGGCGACCATCGGCAAGCGTCCGAGACGAAACGCGCGAATCAGTGGGTGCTTGCGTACACGGCCGACGATCGCTTCGTCACCGACGATGGCGCCGCCCTGCGGCCCACCGAGCACTTTGTCGGTGCTGAAGGTGACGGCGTTCACGCCCGCGCGGATCGCGCTCTCTACCATCGGCTCTCCTGGAAACCCCGCATCCGCGAGCTCCACCAGCGCCCCACCGCCGAGGTCTTTCAGGAGCGACACGTTGCGGGCCTTCGCGAGCGCTGCGAGATCCGCCAGCGCCGGACGTTCGACGAAGCCGATCTGACGAAAATTGCCAGGGTGTACCCGAAGTATCGCGGCCGTGTCGGGGTGCGCGTCCAGCGCCCGCTCGTAGTCCGCGACGCGCGTCTTGTTGGTGGTGCCCACTTCGACCAACTTGGCGCCGCTCTCCGCCATCACGTCAGGCACGCGGAAGCCGCCACCAATCTCGACCAGCTCGCCGCGCGAGACGATCACCGGTCGCCCGCGCGCGACGGTCGCGAGCAGTAGCAGCACCGCCGCCGCGCAGTTGTTGACCACCACGGCGCTTTCGCTGCCGGTCAATTGGCTGAGCGCAGCCTCCATGAAAGCCCCGCGTTTGCCGCGCTTTCCGGTCGCGAGGTCGAGCTCGATGGAGCAGTAGCCCTCCATCGTGGCGCTGACGGCCGCGCTCGCGCGTTGCGACAGAGGGGCTCGGCCGAGGTTCGTGTGGAGCAGCACGCCTGTCGCATTGATGACGCGCCGCGCCCGAGGGGCAAAGGCCTCGGTGGCAAGAGACCTGACCATGTCGGCCACCACGTCCGCGCTGGGCGCCGGTTTCGCTGGGTCTTTCAGCAGATCATCCCGCGCTCGATCGATCGCTGCACGCACCAGACTCGTGAGGGCGGCTTGACCGAGGTTTTGACGCAGCTCGGAAAGGTCGGCTCGTAGAGCCACGCGATCGACCCGCGGTAGCTCGCTCACGTTGGAACAGGACTCTCTGCTGATGCCCGTGATGATAGCCTCCTCCGGGCCCTTACTCACCCTGGAGTTCCTTCATGAAGCTCGAAAGCACGGCCCGCCGGCGCGGCCGCTCGATCTACACGCGCACCGCCCTGGGCGTGCTCGCCCTCGGCGTCACCCAGCTCGGCTCGCCCGCCGAGGCCGCTTGGCCTCCGGCCGAGGACGCGACGGTCGAGGACATGGCCAACCCGGCCAACTGGCCCGACGATCCGGGCTACGGCTGGAGCGAGGACGAAAACGGGCAGTGGAACTACTACTCGTTCATGGTGCCGAACGAGAACGTGCGGCCCGAAGAGACGGCGACGGGCATGTCGATCGATCTCGCGTGGCGCTACACGCAAGGTGACCCGCGCGTCGTGATCGCGGTCACCGACAGCGGCATCAATTGGGACGAAGACGACGTGATCGAGGCGGCGTACCTCAATCACCGCGAGCTCTTGGGCCATCGTCCCAACCTCAATGGCGTGGTGTGCGGCGATTTGAACCCGGAATTTTATCCGGATGCAGCAGCGGGTGACCTGGTCGGCTTCGATTGTGCGCCAGCCGGAAATCTCGACGGCGTGATCACCGTGGCCGACTACGCCGAGACCGACGTGCTGCTGCCGCTGGCGAGCGAAGGCCACCCGAAAGGCGACCGCAACAACAATGGCAAATTCGACGCTGGCGACTTGATCATGAATTTCTCGGACGGCATCGACGGCGACGCCAACGGCTATGTCGACGACATCTCCGGCTGGGATTTCATGAAGGACGACAACGACCCGTACGACGACACGCGCTACGGGCACGGCACCGGTGAGGCGCGCGACTCGACGGCGAGGGCAAACAACGGCATCGGTAAAGCTGGCGGCTGCAACCAGTGCCGCATGTTGCCGATGCGCGTGGGCGATAGCTTCATCACCGACGTCAACGACTTCGCGCAGGCAGTTTTGTATGCGACCGACCAAAAAGCAAAGGTCATCCAGAGCGCGCTCGGCACGGTGAACAACAACCGCTTCACGCAGGCCGCGCTCGACTACGCGTGGGAGAACGGCGTGATCACGATGGCGTCGATGGCTGACGAAAATTCACGCCATCACAACATGCCGACGCTCTCGAACCACACGCTCCCCGTACACGCGATTCAGTACGCGGGCGGACGTATCACCCAGGCGCGCACCTTCCTCCAATACCACCCTTGCTCCAATTACGGCGGCCAGAACTTCCTGTCGGCTTCGGGTACCGGATGTTCCAGCGAAGCCGTCGGCCAGTCTTCTGGTGTGCTCGGCCTGGTCTGGTCCGCTGGCCTACGTGAAGGTATCGATCTCACGCCGGGCGAGGTGTTCCAGTTGATGATCATGGGCGCCGACGACATCGACGTGCCCGAGTCGCAGGTGCCGGATTCGCCAGATCGCTGGTCGCAACCAGGCTTCGATCAGCGCTTCGGCTACGGTCGCGTCAATGCGAACAACGCGGTCGAAGCCGTAATTCAGGGCAAAATTCCGCCCGAAGTCGACATCACGAGCCCCACCTGGTTCAGCGTCCTCTACAAGGACCAGGTCACCGCCCCCATCGACATCGTCGGTACCGTCGCCGCGAAACGCGCGAACAGTTGGGATTACGTCGTCGAGTGGGCGCCGGGTATTCAGCCGCTCGACGGTGAGTTCGAGATCATCAAAGAAGAGACTGGTCTCGGACCCGAGGTGGTAATCGGCAACGATGGCCCCATCGCGTCGATCGACGTACGCAACTTGGAGGGCTTGCCGATCCCGCAGGAGAAATGGGATGTCGACAGCCAGCTGGGCGAAAATCAATACACGATAACGGTGCGCGTCCGCGCCATCGCCCACTACGACGGCAACGTAGGCGACGTAAAAGGCGAGCTCCGCCGCACCTACTACGTGCACGAAGATCCGGATCTGGTGAAGGGCTTTCCCATCTACGTAGGCGACGGCGGTGAGACCAGCGCCAAGCTGGGCGACCTCGACGGCGACGGGGTGGTCGAGCTCGTGTATCCGACGGCGGGTGGCGATCTCCACGCGTTCAAGCTCACCAGTGGCACTCCTGTCGAGCTGCCCGGTTTCCCGTTCAAGGCGAGCTTCATGGACGGCTTGAACGACCCGCCGCTCGATGCGGGCGAGCCCAACTACCTCGGCGCGCCGGCGTACCAGGGCGGCATCGACATCGATCTCGCGCGCGAGACGCTCACGAATTTTGCGCCGGCAATCGGCGACATCGACGGCGATGGCGACAACGAGATCGTCGCCGTATCTTTCGCCGGCACCATCTACGTCGTGCAGAACGACGGCTCGCTGCTGCCCAGTTGGCCGAAGCGCCTCGCGCGAATTCCTTCTTGTTCGCTCGACCCGGCGACCCCCACCATAGGGCCGTGTATGTCGACAGAGAGTCGCATTGCGCGCGGCTCCATGGCGGCTCCAGTCCTCGAAGACATGGATGGCGACGGCGACCTCGACATCATCGTGGCTGCTTTCGATGGCAAGATTTACGTCTTCGACAGCGAGGGCAACGATCTCGACGGCTTCCCCGTAGACGTCCTCTACGACGGCAAGTTCGGCGGCGACCCGCCGGCTCCCAATCGCATCTTCACCACCCCCGCGATCGCAGATCTGAATGGCGACGGCGTGCCAGATCTCATCGTTGGCTCGAACCAGCTCGTTGGCGAGGGCGGTAATTCCGGCGCGGTGTACGCAGTCGATGGGCGCGGAACCAACGCCCCCAGCCCGTATCTGCCCAACTGGCCGGTGACGATGACCTCGCTGAACCTCTTTCCGCTGGTCGCAGAAGGCGTCACCAACTCTCCCGTGGCGGCGACCTTCGAAGGCGTGCTGGCGGGTGTTTCGCACGGCAACGCTTCGTCGCCGCTGATCTTGCCGGGCGACCCGGGCGAGCAGAAGAAGCTGAACGCCTACCCGACCAATATCTTGCCGCAGAACCCGGACCCGAATGCGCTCGACGGCCTGGCGCCCTCCAGCGCGTTCGGCCCGCTCAGCACGGCGGCGCAGCCGAACACGATGTTGCCGCTGTTCTCGCAGCCTGCCCTCGCCGACATGGATCAGGACGGCGTGCCGGACGTGATTGCCTCAGGCGGCTCGCTCAGCCTGGCCATCAACATCCAGTCGCCGAGCGACAACCTCAAGGGCGACAACCTGCTCGCCATGTGGAGCGTGAAGACCGGCAAGATGCTGCCTGCTTCCCCGATGGTGCTGGAGGACTTCACGTTCTTCAACAGCTCCGCCATCGCCGACATCAATGGCGACGGTTACCCGGAAGCGATCATCGGCTCCGGTGGCTACTACGTCCACGCCTACGATGCGTGCGGTCGTGAGCCCGAAGGCTGGCCGAAGTTCACCGGCCAATGGATCATCCCGACGCCTGCGATCGGGGACCTCGACGGTGATGGCTCGCTGGAGGTCACCATCGGCACACGCAGCGGCTGGCTGTACGCCTGGCACACCGGCGCTCCCGTCACGAACCTCGTCGAGTGGGAGAGCTACCACCACGACAATCGCAACACCGGCAACTACGACGTGCCGCTCGACCAGGGCGGCGACGTGGGGGCCGCTACGCCGCTCACCGACGCGATGTGCGCGATTCCCGAGAACCCCGACGGTGACGATGGCGACTACACCGCGAGCGGCGGCTGCGCGTGCAAAGTCGCGAGCGGGCCCGAGCAGAAAGGCCGCGGGCTTGCATTCGGGGTGCTCGCTTTGCTCGGCCTCGCGCGGCTCGGCCGGCGCCGGCTGACGATCACGAAGTAGCGATCAAACTGCTGCTGCGCCGCCTCGAGCGTGAAGCCCGCCCCGCGCAGCCGTTTGAGCAGCCGCGCGAGCGCGCCGCGGCTCCGACGCGGTGGCAGATCGAGCTCGTGGTCGCGCGCGTGCCTCGTGTCGCGCAACCGCTGCGGTGCGTGAGCACATCTCGAGGCTCGGTGGAACTACAAGAGCTCACGTCCACGAACGCATCTGCGCCACGCGTGCACGGCCACGCAGAGAGCACAGCGCCAGCAAAAGCAAGCAGGCTGAAGCATTCGGCGCGCCCGGCTCGACTCGGCAACCGCAGCCGTCGTCACTCTCACCAACGCCCGCGCCGCCACTGCCACCCTCGCCCGGATCACCGCCGCCTGCACCGCCAGCCCCGCCCTCGCCACTCGCCAATGCCAACTTGCAATCGGCGACTTCTTCGACGGTGCCGATGCAGAGGCCTGGCTTCTTGGAATCACCCGAGGTCGCGGTGTTGACGATTGCAACCACGAAATGGTCGACCCCGCCCGTGCTCAGCGTCTCGCTTCCGGCTGTCACGTCTGCGACGCGCTTCACCGTGAGGTTCGGTCCGTTCTCGGTCACCAGCAAGATCTCGATCGCCTCTGTCGAGGTGGGGTCATCGGCGCTTGCGGCCAGCGCTGCCGTCATCTCTGCGCGCCCGCCTGACATCATCGAGAAGTACGAAGTGGATGCGTAAAACAAGCGCGCTTCGTCGTCGACGTACGGAGCCTGAACCGCCTCCATCTTCACGCGGTCGAGGTCTTCACCATTGGCATATGCAACATCGGGATCGGCAAAATCGTCGGTGTACAGGTTCCAGGTGGCAAACTCGACCATTGCCTCGGCGAACGACTCTGCGCCGATCTCCGCGGCGACTGCGTCGATCTGGCTCATCCAGATCGGGTCGGCGCCGCCCTCGCCGCCGTTCTCGCAGCGCTCCCATAGCAAACGGATGGCGTCAGGGTCGTAACGTTCCGCCAAGAACTGAAAGAAGATGGCGCTGCCATAGCTGAATGGGTCGACGGGCCCAGGCAGCGGCTGATCGAGGGGCCGGTCTGGGTTCTCCAGGTAGCCGTCGGTGAATGCTTCGAAGTCATTCAGCGTCGGATCGAATGCCTCGGTGGCCCACACCGCGGTGCCCTCCGAGAGCACGCTGCCCTGATTGACGTCGTACGCAGCCTGAACGGCGTGGAAGAGCTCATGACTGCCCAGGATGCGATTGGCAATCAGCGTCGATGGATAGCCATAACCCACGAAATCGTTCTCTTGGGTCATGAACCCGATGCAGCGCTCCGAGTTTTCTACGAGGCAGCTGTCTTGCCGAAACGCACCGTCGCCGACGCCTGCAAAGTCGACCAGATACACGTCGAAGCGGTCGTCGCCACCATTGTCAGGCACGCTCTCGTCGCTCTCCGGAGCGCGAAAGCCGAGCGACTCGTAGTAGGCGAGCACCTCGACGTAGACGCTCGCCACTTGTTCGACGAAGTCTGGAACACCGTTGCCGTCGTCGTCGCCGAGGTAGACCGCGTTCTGCCCATTGCGCGTGAAGTGAATGAGGAAACGACCGTCGGTGGAGCCGAAGGTCTCGACCAGGTCGGCGCGGTCGAAGTTGAATTGCAGGTTGTTTCCCGGCGTGTCCGGGCGCACCTCGGGCTCGGCGAACGGCTGTTCGTTCGTAGGCAGCTCTGCAAGGTCGAGCTGGCCGTCGCTGGTACAAGCAGCGGCGAGCAGCAGCAACACACACCAAGGAGCGCGCCTCACGGGAGAAATGCCCAGCGCACCTGCACGGTGCCCGAGTCGGTCTCGGCCATGGGGAGGGTTGCCTCCGTCTGACATTGCTCTTGCGCGGCTTCGTTGTAAAAGTGCGTCACGGTGAACTTCAGCTGACGGCCGCTCTGCAGCTGAATCACGTACACGTTGCCTGTCATCTGTACGCAGCCCGGGTACGTCCAATAGCTGGACAGCGCGGTGGCCGGCGAGCCCTCGAGGCCCGTGCCATCAGCGATGAGATCGCAGCTTTCCGTGAAGTAGGTGTCGCTGCGATAGGTCAGGTCGGCCGGCGCTTCTGCCAAGGTGTCGTAGTCGGGCGTGCCCGGCAAGCGCGCCGCTGTCACGCAAGAAGGACCGGAGTTGCCGCTGTTGATGCGACCGACGTAGCGTCGGAATGCGATATCCCAATCCATCGACGCGAGCGCGTCCTCGTCGTTGATGAGGACCTGCTCGAGGCCCGCGTCGGTGAACTTGCCGTAGGTGTACGAGTCTGGATCGGGATTGAACGCGCCGCCTGCCGTCGCGTCGATGATCGACAGGAAGCCGCTGCCGTCAGCTTCGGTGGTGATGCCTGTGGCGCTCGGAGCGGTCTTCAGGTTCATGGCGAGGAACACGTCGTCCTCGCAGAGCACGGGCGTCGGCTCCGTGCAGATCGGCTGAGCGCCGCCTTCGCCGCCGCCGCCTACCGGCGGGCTGCCGCCCTCTGAGCCGCCACCGACGGCCGAGCTGTCACCGCAGGCCGCGAGCAAACCGGCGAGCGCAAATGTCGTGAACAAAGTCTTCATCGCGAATGCCTTCTTTGAGCTGTGAGTCACGGCAACGTGCCTCCGATGTGCTTGACCCGCATGCGGACGGTGCCGACGCTGTCTGTGGTTGCCCCGTCGAAACCTTCGAATGCGACGAAGAACGGCTCGACTCCGTCCGAGCCCGCCACGAGCCACGCAAACTCTCCCGCTTGGAGCGGGTCGCTGCCGGCGACCAGCCAGCGGTTGGAGAAGGCGCTGATGACACCGTCTGTCAACCAGATCACGTCGCTCGCCGTCAACGTGGCGTTGTCCGGTGCGTCGAAGTCGCCGAGCGCCGAGGCTGCCGTCTTCTCCATCACGTCGGCAAGCTGCTCGCTCGCCGTCAGATCCGCCATCAAGTCCACAGCCTCGACGTCGCCCGCCCCTTCGTCGCCACCATTGACGCTGATGGTGGCGCGTCGAAAGCACAGATCCCAATCGCTGGAGGCCTTTGCTTCGGCAGGTGTGAGGAACGAGATCTCTCCGGTCGACAGCCGTACGCATCCGCTCGGATCACTCGGCAGAGGCTCGGTGGCGCCTCCCGCTGTGCCGTCGATCTCTTGCAGCACCTCCGTCTCGCTCACCCCGCTGGCGTCGACCGAGGCGAAGCGCAGCTGGTAGAGCGCAGGAATGGGCGCCCCGGCCTCTTCGCCATAGAAGCCGATCAGCTGCACCTTGTAGAGCTCGTCACCTCGACGAATGCCGTACACGTGAAAGCGGCTGTAGAGCAGGTGCGTGGGGCCATCGTAGGCGTACCACTTGATGAACGCGCCGCCCGCCTCGTCCTCCAGCAAAAACGGGATCTCCGCCGGCACGCTGTCTTGGCCGAACATGGCGATCTCGTTGGGCCCGAATGCAGCGCCGTCACCTTTCCCCGATTCGCCGCCGTTCGTATAAATCTGTTTGCCTTCGAAGCGCAGGTCCCATGCATCGGACGCTGTCACGATCCCGGGCGCGTCGAGGTCGACGTAGGTGGGCTCACTGCTGGTGGGCACTTCAAGCAGCGTGCCGCCGAGCAGCGGGTCTCCTCCGCCGGCCCCGCCGCCACTACCGCCGCCGCCATCTTCCGGGACTTCGTCGCAGCCCGGGCTGGCAGCAAGCAGGCACATCACACAAGCAGCAGACAGGAGTCGGTGAAACATAAGTTACTCCGTGGGGGGTGGCAGCTCCGCGGCGATCCCAAGATAGAAGGTTCTGCCCTCGATCGGGCGCTGATCGAAGTCCCGCTCCGGGTCCTTCTGGATTCCTAGCAGGTTCAGGACGCCTGCGTAGGCCTGGCCGCCAGGCCAGACCTCTTGGGCGACACGTAGATCGAGCGTGGCGAATGGGGGCGAGCGATTGTCGTCGTCCAGGTAGGCATCGGTGACCGTACGCAAGCGTCCGTAGAACGAGAGCCCGATCGGTGTCTCGGCGAAGATCGAGACCAGCAACGTATGTGGGGGACGACCCGGCAACGGCCGCTGCGTCGCTTGGTCACGTGTGAAGCCGTAGGCGTAGCCAGCCTCGGCGCGGACGTAGTCGTGCGCCTTCACCCGGATGCTCGCCTGCGCGCCACCCGTGAACGCCTGACCAACGTTCACGTAGGTGTAGTCATCGACACCCGCAGGTCCGGTATTGGTGGGCGCTGGTCGCAAATCGATCAGCTGGTCGACCCAATTCGCATAGCCGCTGGCCTTGAAGGTCAGCGCCTTCTTCACCTTCCATTCGCCGTCGACCTGAAAGCCCCATGACGTCTCGGGGTCGAGATCCGGATTGCCGATCACGCGATATCCGAACGTCGAGTGGTCGAACACGAAGCCGATCTCTTTCGCCGTCGGCACGCGATAGCCGCGGCCGCCGCTGACACGAAACACGAGGCCGTCCGTCGGCAACACGGCCAACGCCAACCGCGGCGCAGCTGCGAACCCGTAGCGTGGGCTCGCTTCGATGCGCCCGCCCACGGTCGCTGAAAAGTATTCGATCGGGTCGAATTTCACCTGCGTGTATGCGGCGCCATTGCCGAGCGTGGTCGGCTCTACCTCGGCCAGGGATGTCTGCACCACTTCGCCATTCGAGAACGTCGCGCGATCGAGCGATTGGTGAAAGCTCTCGATCTCGCCGCGTGCGCCAACCAGAAAGGAGGCGACCTCGCCCTGGAAGAAGCTGCCGATCGCCTCCGCCGAATGCATCGTATGAAAACGCTGACGCTCGTCGTCGAGCGGCGAGTCTTGGCGGTCGTTGCCTGTGTGATTCCAGAACCACTGCTTTCCGAGGGTAATGGTCAGCTCGTGGCCCTTTCCCAGGTCCAGCTTGTCGCGCAGGTGCGCCGAGAAGCGATTCGTCACGTCGGGCAAGTCGATCAGGAACGTGCCGAGGCCTGGCACCTCTTGCGCGTCGAGGCCGAGGGCGGCTTCTCGGCCATAGCGGAGCTTTGCGATGACCTCGTTGGCCTTGCCCAATTTGGTACCAGCGCGTAGCCCTACGTCGACGCGATAGGTGTCCGGCAACGCCAGATCGGGTGGCGCGAGACTCACGCCGGTCGTGCCATAGAACGAGCTCTCGGCCGCCACCCAGTTGTCGTCTTTGCGATAGGCGGCTTCGACAGCAGCGAGACCACCCCAGCGATGCCGGCCTTCGACTTGGAAGCGACCGGACCAGCCCTCGAGCTCGGGCGGGCCGCTGATCACGTTGATGACGCCGCCGATGGCGCTGGTGCCGTAGAGGGCGCTCGACGGCCCCTGCACGATCTCGATGCGCGAGACGCCTCCCAAAGAGAGCTGCGCCAGATCGACAGCGCCGCCGACGTCGCCGACGACACGTTCCCCGTCTTGCAGCACCAAGATGCGCTCACGATCGAAGCCACCTATCTGCGCCGCGCTCGGCTGACCAATCGAGCCGTAGGCGGCGGGGTTGACCGACATACCGAGCTCGCCAGCCAGCGCCTCGCCGACATTGGTAGCACCTCGGCGCCGCGCCTCTTCACGCGTGACGACGTCTACGCGCACCACCGACTTTCCGGCGGCCTCCTTCGAACGCGTGCCCGTGATGACGACTTGGTTTTCTTCTTCGTCGGCGTAGGGGTCGTCTTTGCCGGGCGCGGGCGCGGCGTCTTGGCCTCGCGCAGTGAGCGACCATGAAGCTTGTCCGAATGCGAGCAGGCAAAAAAGGTGCGGCTTCACGGACAACTGATTCTCAGCAGAAAGCTCAACACAAGTTTTCGATAATGAATATCGTTTTCTCTAACAATCGACGCCCGGCGCCACGAGCGGTGCTGTCAGCGCGCGGGGGTTGCTTCTGGGGGCCCGACGACCGTCGCGATAGAGTGCGGCGCACACGCTCCCCGATTGGAACCATGAAAATGGCCGCACGAGAAGTCGTCATTCGATATCCGCGCGCGCAAGCCCGCAGCATCGCCGGCATGGCGTTCGGGCTCATCGGCTTCCCGCTCGCGATGGTGCTCTTGGGGAAGGCGCTCGGACGCGAACCCCCGACCTGGGTCATGTTCGCCGCCTTGGCGACGGCGGTCGCCTGCGGCGCCGCATGGGCGACCCACCGAGCGCGAAAGGGTCGCCTCGAGATCGACGCGGAGACGCTCACCATCGCGCATGGCGCGAGCGAGCGTCGACGAATCTCGAAGACTGAAATCGAGAGCGGCCTGCTCGTCGGTGAACCGGAGCGCCTCGACCTGACGCTCGCGTCCGGCGAGGTGCTGCAGATCTCGTTCAGCGACTCGCAAGCGGCGCAGGAGACGCTCGACGCGCTCGGCATCGCCGAAGCACAACGGAGAACGCGGCTCCGGTTGTACTCGCCCGGCGCCTACGTCGTCGTATTGAGCTTCGGAGGAATCTTCGGGGCCATCCCCGGCGCCGTCTTGGGCGCACTCCTCGGGGCGATTGTCAGCGGCAGAGGGAGCGGGCTCACCGGTTTCGGCTACGCGACGGTGGCGGCGACTACGCTGCTGATCAGCTGGCTCACAGCCCGGCTCGCAACCAAGATCCTTGCACATCTGACCATTGGTGAAGACGGCATCGCCTGGCGTGTTGGCGGTGGTCGCACGCGCTTTGCGACATTCGAGCAGGTCACGGGGATCAGCTTGACGCGGATCGGCGCCGCATCGCGCCCCAGCTGGTCCCTGGAGATCCACGTCGCGGGCCAGAAGTCGCATCCAATCGCCTACTTCAACCAATCCCAGTTCGACGAGGCGCGCGCCATCGTGACCCGACTCGAACAGGCCATTGCCGCGCGCGCGCTCAGCACGACCGCGGCAGGTCTCGCCGAGCTCGAGCCTGGAGAGCGACCGGTGGGTGAGTGGCTGGTCGCGCTTCGAGAGCTGGGGACCCGCGCTGGCGACTATCGATCAGGCTTGAGTCGCGAACGTTTGCTCGACTTGGTGGACGACCCAGCTGCCTCCGCCCCGCATCGCATCGCAGCCGCGGTCGTGCTTTCGTCCGACACGGACGAGACCACGCGAAGGCGCATT
>Ga0163154_10004265_pt1 | contig 18905 bp, 8 predicted proteins | sample OliLakLV19MP9P1_FD_148649 | JGI IMG/M metagenome (GOLD analysis project Ga0163154, IMG submission 148649) | Freshwater microbial mat bacterial communities from Lake Vanda, McMurdo Dry Valleys, Antarctica - Oligotrophic Lake LV.19.MP9.P1 | ecosystem: Environmental > Aquatic > Freshwater > Lake >...
CGGCGATGCCGCCCCCGCCGCCGGCCACTCTGGATGGAATCCGCTGGGCCACGCTCGAAGTGTTCACCGACGGGGCGACCACCGGCGCCGCATCGATGCTGAATGAGGCGGGGTTGGTCGACGCGGAGGTCAAGACATCCATGACCTGACTCGGCGTCTGCACCACCGGCGTCGTCACCTGCAAGTCCGGCTGGCTGACCTCCGAGGCCGGGGGAGGTCCGGGCGGCAGATTGTCCGGCCCGACAAACCCCCCACCCTCGCCGCCTCCCGTAAAATCATCCGGCGGCGCCACCGCCCGGAACAGCACGATGCTGCCCAGCAACACCACGATGATCAGGTGCAGGAGCAGCGAGATCGTGACGAATCTCGAGTTCCGCAGCTTGATGAGCAGTTTTTGCAGGAACGGATGCTCCTGCGCCGTCCGGGGAGAGGCCATGGATACCATGTGACTTCTATCATGACATCCGACAGGCCGTCACGTCAAGCGAGCTGCCCCGATCGAAGGTGTCGCCGCTCGATCCCCCGGCGTCCGTCCCGCGCTGCTTCCACGGGTGCCTGCTCCTTACGTCGACGAACGATAGCTGCGCCCTTTCCACCGCACCCGCCCCGCAACGCATTGGCGCCAACTGTTCAACGCAATCGCCAGCGCGAAGAGATGCGCGACGGGGTGGACCAGGCCAATCCACAACGACCCGCCCAGCCGCAGTGCGAGCGCGAACCGGATGCCGAGGACGGCCGCGCACTCGACGACGGCCAGCCAGGAGGGCCGGAAAGCAAGGAGGAAGAACGGCAGGATCATCCACGCAAACTGCACGGACAAACTGGCCACGAAGAGCAACGGACTCCCCTCGAACGCCGGCCGGAGGTTCTTGGTGAATCCCTCCCACACACCCCGCCAGTCCTCATACATCCGGCACCGCACCAGGCCGACCCCGTCGCAGTTGATCAACCGCAAGCCCTCCGCCGTCCGGCCTGCCACCCGCCGGGCAAGCGCCACATCTTCGACGAGGTGGGCGCGGACGGACGCATGGCCGCCGATGGCCCGGTAGACATCGGCCCGGAAGAGAATGCACTGGCCGTTGGCGGCTCCGAGCGATCCAACCGCCGGGCCGAGCGGTCGTGCCAGCGCGGGAAACCGCTGGAACAACGCCAGCAACCACTGCGGCAGAAAACCGAGGATCAGAAGCCCGATCAGAGGGATCACCAGGCGCTCGCCCCAACTGCCCATCACCTGTTCCGGCCACGCGGACAGCATCGAGGCACCCCGCCGCCGGGCATGCGCCAGCAGCGTCGCCACACTCTGCTCCCCGTGCACCGTGTCGGCATCGGTGAACAACAGCCACTCCCCCCTGGCCTCGCCCGCAAGCTGGTGGCACGCCCAACTCTTGCCCGTCCACCCCTCCGGCAACGGATCGCCACGCCTCAGCCTGAGCGGCCCGGCCCCGGACACAAACCCGAGCCCAGCCACCACGCCCGCGGTGCCGTCCTCCGAGTTGTCGTCGAGCACGATGATCTCCACCCCCTCCCCCGCCTGCGACCGCAACGATTCGAGGCACGGCCCGATCCGGGCCGCCTCGTTGCGCGCCGGGATCAGCACGGAAACGGAGAGGGGCCCGGGGACCCGGGCATCCACCCGTGCCGGGCGTGAAAAGACGCGAAGATTCAGCGTGACGTTGAAGGCGATCGCGGCCAGCCCCGCCAGGATGAAAGCGTGCATCGCCCATTCCCAACAACTCATGCGCCCCCTTTCCGCAGGTCCCGCCATGCGCGAGCCGCCAGCGCCAGCTTGCGGGCGAAGGTGGTCCGGACTCTTCCCCGCCCGACCGCAAATCCCACCCGCTCGATCTCATCGAGAATGCCGGCATACACGTGCCGCATCAGCCACGCGGTGAACTGCGAGCCGTCCGGAGCCAGCATCGGGATCCCGACCTCCGCGGCCCGATAGAAGGCCCGGGCGCGCTCGATCTGGAACCGAAGCAGGGCGACCCATTCCGGCCGCGGATCCCGGGCGCGAAGATCGGCCTCGCCGACGCCGAACCGGTCGAGTTCCTCTGCGGGCAGATAGATGCGGTCGCGATCGAGATCCTCCCGCACGTCGCGGAGGATGTTGGTGAGTTGCATCGCCACTCCCAGTTCCTCGGCATGCACCCGTCCCCGCGGATCGCGCAACCCAAGCACCGGGGCCATCATCAGGCCGACCACCGACGCAACGTGCCAGCAGTAGTCGCGCAACTCGTCCCACGTTTGAAGCCGCACCCGCCCGGTGTCCCGTCGCACCCCCTCCATCAGCTCGAAAAACCATTGCCGCTCGATGCCGTAGTCGCGAACCGTCACCGCAAATGCCGGTCCCGCCCCTCCCATCCGGCCCGCCATCGCTTCTTCAAACAGCCGTTCCAGCCGCTCCATCGCGCCCCGTGTCTCCCCGGGCCCCGCCTCGTCGATCAAATCATCCGCCGTCCGGCAGAACGCGTAAATCGCACAAGCCGCATCCTTGCGGGCACGCGGCAACGCGAACGACGCGAAGTGAAAGCTCCGCGCGTGCCGTGCGGTGATTGCACGGCACAACCGGAACGATGCGGTCAATGCAGGGTCCATGCGGCAAAGTGGACTTTTTGCATGGATTCGATCCGGCAACAAGCGGCTCTCCAGTTCGCGCACCGCGGCGGCGACCCCCTCGAAGCCCGACGTTCGATTCGAACGGGCATTTCTGGATTGAACCGCGACCCCGGCGCCTCAATCTTTCCCTCCATGGAATCCCTCGATTGCGCAGGCCCGTGGACACTCTCCGATCCGCAGTCCGGCCATCGATACCCCGCGCAGGTCCCGGGCTGTGTTCACACGGACCTCCTCGCTGCGGGAGCGATCCCGGACCCGTGGTTCCGGGACAACGAGAAGCTGATCCATTGGGTCTGTCTCCGGGACTGGGAATACGAGCGCGAGATCGACGTTCCTGAATCGCTCAGGGCCCACCGGCGGGTGGTGCTCCGATGCGAAGGCCTCGACACGCTCGCAACGGTTCGGATCAACGACCGTGAAGTGCTGCGGGCGGACAACATGTTCCGGGTGTGGGAAGTCGATGTGAAACCGTTCCTGATCGCCGGCACCAATCGGATCTCCGTGCGGTTCGATTCCACGATCCCGTACCTGCGCGCACGCGACGCGGAGATGCGGGTGCCGGGTTGGAACATCTATCACGATGACTTTTACGGACGGAGCTATGTCCGCAAGATGGCCTGTGCCTACGGATGGGACTGGGGGTTGATCGCCCCCACCGCGGGGATCTGGCGCCCGATGCGGATCGAAGGGCGCGACGGCGCCCTCACCGATCTGCGCATTCGTCAACACCACGCCCCCGGCTCCGTGACGCTTGATGTCGAACTGGAAATCGATGGCGCGGGGGATCGGGTTCGCATGGCGCTCGATCAGGCGGGGCTTCCGACCCGGCAGGTGGAGGCGGAGGTCCGGGATGGCCGGGCCGTCGCACGCATCGAACTCGAGAACCCGGCCCTCTGGTGGCCGAACGGAATGGGGGCGCAACCGCTGTGTGATCTTTCCGTCGTGCTCCTGGACGAAGCACGCGAACTGGACAGGCAACACCGCCGGGTCGGCCTGCGCACGATCGAGTTGGTCCGTCGTCCCGACCGATTCGGCGAATCCTTCCGGTTCCGGGTGAACGGCCGGGACATCTTCTGCAAGGGCGCCAACTGGATTCCGTGTGACCTGTTTCCCTCCCGCATCCCCGATTCGACCTACCGCAATCTGCTCACCAGCGCCGCGGAGAGCGGCATGAACATGATCCGCGTCTGGGGCGGCGGATTCTACGAGGACGAGCGGTTTTACGACCTGTGCGATTCGCTCGGGTTGTTGGTCTGGCAGGATTTCATGTTCGCCTGCGCGGCCTACCCCGCGTTCGACGCCGGGTTCATGGCCAACGTAAGGGCGGAAGCGGACGACAACATCCGGCGACTCCGCCACCGCGCCTGCCTCGCGCTCTGGTGCGGCAACAACGAGATCGAGCAGGGCCTCGTCAAATGGGTGGACAACGGCTGGGACAACAAAGCGATGCCCGAAGGGGATTACCGGCGTCTGTTCGACGAACTCCTGCCCGCACGGGTCCGCGACCTCGACGGCACCACGCCGTATTGGCCCTGCAGCCCGCACACGCCGGGGTCCAACCGCAAGGACTTCAACGACCCGAGCCGGGGCGATGCGCACGCGTGGTCGGTCTGGTTCGGCGGCGAACCGATCGAGGCGCAGCGCCACTGGACGTTCCGGTTCATGTCGGAATTCGGGTTCCAAAGTTTTCCGGAACTCCGGACGGTCGAGTCGTTCACCGAGCCCGAAGATCGCCACCTGACTTCGTGGGTCATGGATTATCACCAGCGCTCCGGGATGGGGAACCAGATCATCTTCAAGTATCTGCTGGATTGGTTTTGTCCGCCCAAGGATCTCGAGAGCGCGCTGTGGCTCACCCAGCTCACGCAGGCGCTCTGCATCCAGTATGCCGCGGATCATGCCCGCCGGATCCAGGGCCGCATGGACGGACTGATCTACTGGCAGCTCAACGATCTCTGGCCCGGAGCCACGTGGTCCTCGATCGACGTGTTCGGGCGCTGGAAGGCGCTGCAATTTTTTGCCCGCCGGTTTTTCGAACCGGTCCACGTGAGCCTGCTGGAATCGCTCCGGGATTCCACGGTGGAGGTGCATGTCTCCAACCATCGACCGGGCCCGGCCGAGGTCACGGTCGAGTGGACGCTGTTCGATCTCGAGGGGACACGCCTGGCCGAAGGGTCGGCACCGGTTTCCGTCGCGTCGCAGTCGAACCTCAAGGTCTTCACCCTCGATTGCGGTGTGCACCGCCACCGCGGCGGCTCGGCCCGACTCCCCGGCCCGATCCAGCACGGGGTGATCACGCCGGTCGAGGGGGATCGGAACCTGCTGGTCTTCACGCGGGTCCTGGAGAACGGCGTCGAAATCTCACGCGAATTTGCCAGCTTCGCACGCCCCAAGCATCTGAGCCTGCGCGCACCCACCCTCACGATCGAACCGGAGCCGCTCGCCGGGAATCGCTGGCGCATCGCCATCACCACCGACGTTCCGTCGCTGTGGACCCGGCTGGATCTGGGGACCCTCCAGGCCCGCCCGTCGGACAACTTCTTTCACCTCATGCCGGGTGTTCCGTTCGCCGTGGAGATCGCTCTGCCCGGGGGGATGACGGCCGGGGAGGTGCGGGCCAACGTCCGCGCCTGCCCGCTCATGAGCTATTGGATGGCTTGAGCGGGCCGCACGGGTCCGCAACCGGCGGGTCAGTCCCTCCCCGCGGGACAGCTCCACGCCACCGGCGGGTTCAGATAGCGGGGGTCGCCGGTGATCTGGGCGTTCTCGGCGATGAAAACCGTGGAGGGTTCGGCGGCGACCAGTTCGTGCCAGACATTCCGCCGCACGCAGACGGGTTCGGTGAGGCGGAACAGCCGGATCCGGTCCGGCGACTCCGGCAGCGCCACCGCCATGCAGGCCGCCCCGGAGAGGGGCGAGAAACTTTCTTCGCTGTCGGGGTGGCGATGGATCCGGGGGAGCGGGCCAGGCGCGATCGCCAGGATGGCCACACGCCAGCCCCGGCTGTCGGCCTCGACGTGCAACGGCTGGAACAGTTCGCCCGACGGATCGCGGCGAAGCACCTCGCCGAATGGGGCGAACGCCCCGGGGGTCAGGGGTTCGGCGAGGAGTTCCATGGGATGTTCCTGGCGGCGAAGAGGCCCCGCACGATCTTCTCCAACGCCTCGTAGGAATAAAGCCGCCGGGCCGACTCGAAATTCTTCGAGGCGGAGGCCTGCCGGCGGGCGGCGTCCTGGAGCAGATCGATCACTTCGCCGGCGGCGGCGGCGAGGCGCTCGGACGGCACACGGACCAGGCCGCGCGCATCCGGCTCGATGAGGGTCGAGCCGAGCGAAACGACGTCAAAATCAGCGAGCCGGAGATCCGACACGTAAACCGGATACTCGAAGAGCACGACCGGGAGCCGGGCAAAGACCGCCTCGATGAGCTGGTTTCCCCACCCTTCCCAGTAGCTCGGGTAGGTGACGAAATCGGCGGCGACATAGCTGTCCCAGAGCGAAGCAGAGATTGTTCGGCAGCACGAGATCGATCTGGTGATCGCGCAGGAACTTCAGGATGCCCGGCTTCAGAAGGTCGGCGTGCGCCCGGACCTCGGCGAGCAGTGCGTGGCCGTCGGGGTAATCCACCCGTTCGCGGGTCGCGTTGCGCAGGATGCGATTCGTCACCGGATGCAGCGGGAACAGCTCGGGGAGATGTTCCCCGCCCCGCACATCCTCATTGCCGGCGAGGTAATGGACCCGATGACCCGCCGCCTCGAGGACGGCCCGCCATTTGTCCACTTCGAGGGAGACGCCGTCGGTGCGGCTGAGCCGGTGCTGGATGAACGCGATGCTGGCCATGGGAGGAACGTCGGTCGCGACCCCCGCGCCCCGCGCGAGCCACGACCCTGCGGCGAGTGTGCGATCTCCCCGGGCGCCGTCCAACCTCAAAAGTTGGACGCCTGGGTTGGCGGATCGACGGATCGGGATTGACGCAGGCTCCGTGTTCGCCAACTATAAACAAAACTAATAGCCACGACCCCATGCAACTCTCCGAGCTCACCGCCCTTCACGACCTCCCGTTCTTCCAGTTGCTCGACCGTGCGCGGGCCGTCCACCGGGCTCATTGGCCGGATCAGGAGGTGCAGCTCTGCACCCTGCTGAGCATCAAGACGGGCGGGTGCAGCGAGAACTGCGGTTACTGCTCGCAGAGCGCCCATCATTCCACCGCGGTCGAACGCCAGCCGCTGCTCACGCTCGAGCAGGTGATGCCCCATGCCGAGAAAGCGCGGGACGCCGGCTCCACCCGGTTTTGCATGGGGGCGGCCTGGAAAGGGGTGCGCGAGGGGGACGGCAAGTTCGAGCAGGTGCTCGGGATCATCCGCGGGGTCAGCACGCTCGGCATGGAGGTCTGCGTCACGTTGGGCGACCTCACGGGCGCAGAGGCCCGCAAGCTGCGAGAGGCGGGCGTGACCGCCTACAACCACAACATCGACACCTCGCCGGAGCACTACGCGAACATCGTCACGACGCACTCGTTCGAAGACCGGCTCAAAACCATCAGGGCGGTCCAGGAAGCCGACATGGCGGTCTGCTGCGGCGGCATCCTCGGGATGGGCGAGAGCATCACCGACCGGCTCCGGATGCTCGAGGTGCTCAGCCAATTCAACCCGCCGCCCGAGAGCGTGCCGATCAACTGCCTCATGCCCGTCCCCGGCACTCCGCTTGAAGCCCAGACGCCCATCGGCATTTTCGAACTGGTCCGCATGATCGCCACCACGCGCATCGCGATCCCGACGGCCAAGGTCCGGCTGTCCGCGGGCCGCACCCGGTTTTCGCAGGAGGCGCAGGCACTCTGTCTCTACGCGGGCGCCAACTCGTTCTTTTACGGCGAGAAATTGCTCACCGCCCCCAACCCCGCGAAGAACGACGATTTGGAATTGCTTCGCCAGCTCGATCTCGCGCCGCAAGCGCCGTTCTCCGACGTTCTGCGTCCGGAACCCGAGGCCGTGACGGCCTGAGGTCGAACGGGCTCGTTCCCGTTCTTGTGTGGACGATGCAGGCTGGGCGGAAAGCGGCGCCGGGCAGGCCGGCCCGGCTCACTCGACGGTCATGACGTTCAGGCGGAAAAAGCGGCGGGGATCGACGTCAACCGGCTGATCATACCGCAACTCAATCCACTCGGTGACGCCATCCGCATGGGGCGTGATCGCGGTTTCTTCGAGACTGGTTTCAGAGAGATCCCAGGCGGACAGGTCGACGCCCGTGGCGATGGCATAGAACAGGGTGGGATCCCCGATCCGTTCGCGGTACGAGATTCGCGCGTGCTGGTCGGGCCCGAGGTGTACCGAGAAGAAACTGGAGGAAGGTTCGGCGGCATCCGGGTTCCCGCCCAGGGCGTACTCGGCAAGATTGAGGAGGGTGTCGCCGTCCGGGTTGGCGGAGGGATCGGCAAATGCGGCATCGCCCAGTTCCGCCGGTCCGAAGAATTCCTTGAGCCAGACTTGATAGCGGGTGAGTTCGGTCGGCGTGGTGGCGAACGCGACGTTCGACAGGGCGCTGGGACCGCCGGCGTGGAACGCATGGACGCGGTAGGTGTAGCCGATGCCCGGGGTGCGTCCAAGGTCCAGGTAGCCCTCGTAATCGGCACCAATCTCGGCGATCTGCATCCAGGGTCCGGCCCCGGTCCGCCGCTCGATGCGATATCCGGTTTCATTGGGCGCGTTGTCGTTCCAGAGCAGTTGAATCCGGTCGGTGTCGATGGCCGCGGCCGTGAGCATGCCGGGTGCGTCCGGAGCGCTCGCGCTGAGTGTCGTGGCGGTGGTTTCATTGGACCAGGCGGAGGCGCCGTTGCTGTTCTCGGTCCGGACGCGGTAAGTGTAAGGGGTGTTCGCCACAAGCCCCCCGGTGTCGGAGAACGCGACCGGCAACGGATTCGGCGGCAACGTCATGAGGGGGGTCCACGATCCGCCCGGCCCCTGGCGACGCTCGATGGCGATGGCGGAAGCCAGGAGGGCGGGATGCGACCAGAAGAGATCGACGCGTCCGCTGGTGATTCCGTACGCCTCGAGCCCGACCGGCGATTCCGGCACGTAGACCACGGTGATATTCCCGCCGCCCCCCGACTGGTTGGCGCTGAACAGGTGGCTGGGCGCGTGGGTGGCGTTGAAGGTGCCCTCGGTGTAAACCGTCCCGCCGAGAGCAAGCACACGGACCGTGAGCGTGCGATTGGAATCGACCACCACGGTGCCACCCGTCTCCACGGTCAGGCGGGCGCCCGGCGCGACGTTGCCGTTGCCACCGAACCACGCGAAACCGCCGTTGCGCACCAGGACATCGCCCGTCCCGAGCCGGGCGCCGTCCCGGACATAGACGCAATACTTCTTCGAGGTCCAGACCGCGGGATCGACCAGGGGATCGAACGCGACGGTCGGGGCAAAAGTCGTCCCGCCGGAGTGCGTGCTGTTGGCCGCCAGATCGAATCGGCGATCGAGCCGATTGGAGATACTGAGATTTCCCGGGGAATCGCCATCGACAAACGTGCTCAGGATCGCCGCGCTGATGTTGTTGTGATTCCCCTCGCGGGTCACCGTGCGCGCACCGTGGAGGCGGATCGTGCCGGCCAGGCGGTCCCCGGTCCCGGACGGTCCATTGCCGCCGCCGAGCCCGCGGAATGAGAGATTCCCGCGCAGATCGAGGGTGGTGTTTGCCCCGCCGGCACGCTGGCTGAGGATCTGTTTGCAGCGGATCGTGCCGCCCCCTTCCAAAATGAAGATCGGGTTGACGAGCAACCCGTTCACCGCGGTGTCGGCGGTGTCGCCACTTCCGATGAACGTGAAGGTCCCATGGTTGATGACGATGTTTCCGGTGCCGAACCAGACGGGCGAGGCGGTCCGGTTCGAGGTGAACTGGACGCCGCCCCCGCCCTGGATCATCAACCCGCCCTCGAACGTGTGATTGCCCGCGTAAGGCGCGCTGGTGGTCCCGAACAGGGCACTGTTGTCACCAGACTTGAGGACCGCCCCCTGCGCGAGGATGCCGCCGGTGAAGGTGTAGTCGGTGGAGGAGTTGACGATGGTCAGGCTGGCGGGTCGAACGCCTCCTGCCTGGATGGTCACGTTTCCGGCACCGGTGTCGGTAAAGCGAGTGTGTGTGCCGTTGCGCCACACGCTGGTCAGCCCCAACCAGTTCGAGTTTGTCTCGTCCCAGATGCGATTCGTGGTGCCGGTCTGGTTCCAGGTCAGCTCCAGCCCATCGTTGTCGATGAGGGTGAACACCGTTGCAGGCGGGTTGCCGATGGCGCCGCCCCCGGTGGCGTTGCTCAGCATCACCGTGAAGTTCTCGACCGTCTCGGGCAGCGCATCATCCACCAGCAGGATCGCGAAGGGTTTCAGGCCGGATTCGCCGTCGTCCCAGGCGACCGTCGCGTTCGCGGGCAGGAAATCGCCGGGCGCAACTGCGCTGCCGGCCACGGCGGTCACATCGACTTGCACGGCACCCGCGGCACCGCCGAGGCGCTCGACGAACAGCGTGACGTTGCCCGAGGTTTCATCGGCAATGACCCCACCCTGCTGCATGCGCAGGGTTCCCGGAGACGACGCGTCCCGAATCACCACGGTGTCCGAGGACGGCTCGCCTTCCCGATACCGGGTCGACGGGGCCAGCGTGAGCGTGACATTCCTGCCGCCCACCGGACTGCCGATGGGCACAATGTCGATGGTCGCCGAGGCATTTCCCGCGGACAAAGTCACGTTGCCGGTGAGCGCGGCATAGTCGGACCCGCCCATCGCGCTGCCGCTGATCGTATAGTTCACCAGCAGCGGTGCGAGAATGCCCCCGTGGCGGGTGACCGTGAAGGTGGCGTTGCTGACGCCCGGAACCGCCTCGGGCTGCGTGGCCTCGAGGGTCACCCGCGGCGCAATCACGGTAATCTCGCCCGGACCGAAAATGAACGTCGGCGCGTTGGCGGCAGTGTAAGCCCCCGGGGGTTGCTGCACCCCGCCCAGCCCGAGGCTGCCGACCGGCACGCTGATACCCGCCTCGACGGTGACGGCGGCGCCGGTTTCGATGGCAAGCGAGGCATCGGGATGAAGGTTCGCGTTCGAACGCAGCACCAACCAGCCACCGGCCCGCACGGTGACGGAACCGCTCCCGAGCCGCGAAGCCGGTTCGACCACCATCGCGCGGTAGTCGTCGTAGAAGCCCGGGTTGCCGAGGTTCGAGGCGACCCAGGTCTTGTTACTGGATTCGATCACGGTGCCGCCGGTATAGGTGTTGTCGGCCCCGGCGATGTAGAAGATGCGATCAACGCGACTGGCGACCCGCAGGGTGCCGGGCGTGTCGCCATCATGGAGATTGCCCGTGATGGCGAAGTTCGTGTTTCCGTGATTGACGGTGCGCTGGAGCAGGCGGTTTCCGGTGAGGAGAATATCACCGGCATACTGGTGGCCGTACCCGCCCAGGTTCCCGCCGCCCGTGCCGGCGAAGTTCACATCGCCGCCTGCGTCAAGCGTCCCTTTGAAAATGGCCGGGAACCCGCTGCTCGCCGCGTTGAAGCCGATGTTGCCGCCGGTCGATTCCACCACAAAGTCATTGAGCAACCCCGTGTTGCCGATGAATCGGAAGGTCCCGCCGCTTCGCAAGGTGATCGGCCCCCTGCCGAACTCAAGGTCCGTCGCGGTGATGTTCGCACTCGCGCGGAACTGGAGCACGCCGGACGTTCCATTGCCGGTGACGACGGTGCCTCCGGGGAACGGATGCGACCCGGCGTACGGCTGGCTCGAGGTGCCGAACGTGGCTTCGTTGCTGCCGGTTTTGGCAACGCTGCCGCCCTGCACGGTGCCTCCCACGAATTGAAATGCCACGGACGTCGACCCGCCCGGATTGATCGTGACCTTCGCGGGGGCCGCCCCCGCCGGCTGCAATGTGATGACGTTGCCGGTTCCCGTCCGACCCGTCGCTCCAAAGAAAGGGTGCATGCCATTCGCATAGACGGTCGCATTGCCGCTCCAGTTGACCGAGGAACTGTTCCATTGCCAGTCCCCGGACGTGTTGTTCCAGGTGAGCGTGGCGGCGGTGGTGTCGTCCGTGAGCGTGACGCTGGCGAGCGCCGGTGACCCGAGCGTTGCGGGCCCGGTCGGGTTGCCCAGCACGACGCTGAACTGGGTTGCGTTCCCGCCCGTCGCCGCCCCCAGGATCGGCACGACGAGCATGCGCGGGCCGGACTCGCCGTCGTCCCACGAAAGCGTGCCGGTGGTTGCCGTGTAATGCGTTCCCGCAAGCGCGGTGCCGTTCGCCGTGGCGTAATCGATGCCCACCGCACCGTCATCACCCGCGAGTCGCACCACCTCCAGCGTCACATTGCCTGCCGTCCGATCCACGCCGTAAGCGCGCAGGGCGAACCGGACCGTGCCGGGGCGTGCGTCGTTCTCGATGGTCAGAGGCACGGCGGACGGGCTGCCGGGGGCTGCACCCGAGACTCCGGTGAGCGAGAGGAACAGGTCGACGTCGGACTCCGCCCCGGGTTCCAGGAATGGGAGGGTCACGACACGCGTGCCGGTCTCGCCGTCGGCCCAATGGAGCGAGGCGGCGCTGGCGACGTAGTGGATGCCGGCGAGGGCGGTGTCGTCGATTGTGGAAAAATGGACCGTCGCGGGCCCGCTCGACCCACCCGTGCGATCAATCAGGACATTGGCAAAACCGCGCCCCCGCACCTCGCTGAACGACGCCGACCGGAACTGGATGGTGCCGGGCTGGAACTGATCGGTGATGGACAGCGTGTGGCCGGAGGGCGAACCGGTTGCCGCGCCTCCCGTCGGGTTCGCGAGCGACACCGTCACCGTTTCCGTCGGCTCAGACGCGCCATCGGCGAGCACGGGAAGGAACACGTTCCGGACTGAATGGTCGCCCGCGGCCCACGCGAGTGTCCCGGCGATTGGGGTGTAGTCGGACCCGGCCGACGCGGTGCCGTTGGCACTCGCGTAATCGACAGTGATGTTCCCCCCGTTCCCATCCACGCGCTCCACCTGCATCAGGGCATTGCCGGAGCCCTCCGCCGCCGTGCCTGCCGCCGCGGTGAAGCGAACGGTGCCCGCGGTGTCATTGTCGCGGATCCAAACCATGGCGCTGGAGAGGGCGCCCGGGTAGAACGTCGTGCGGTCGGATCGGAGCGTCGCCACGACCGTGCGGTCGGGGTTGCCGACGGCGTTGTCGATGGGTGTCACCGGAAGCGTGGCATTGGATTCTCCTGCGTTGAAAATGATCGTCCCGTTGAGGGTCTGGAAGTGCACGCCGTTGAGCGCGGTGCCGCTGAGCACATACTCCACACCCAGCGGACTGGTCGTGTTCCCGGTCCGCGTGAACGTGAACACCGCCGAGGATCCCGAGTTCTCGGAAGTTTCGGGGATCGTGGTGCGCACGAACACCGTGGGGGGCGGGTTGTAGGCGAGCCGCGCGATGAAACCTTCTTCGCCGATGGGGGTGGTTCGGCCCCAGGCCGGCACGAACCGGGTCGGGATGGGGTTGCCATCGGCCACCCCGTTGGTGGCCTTGTGATAGCCAACCACGATGACCCCGTCATCGAGCGGGATCGCCTGGCCGAACACCGTGTTCGATCCGCCCGGAGCGGAGGTCATCACCGACCGGTCGAATTGTCCGGTCAGGAGCGACGAATAGGCGAGCGTGGTGAAGTTCGCGGAGTGGGTGCGGACGAACCAAGACCAATTGCTCGCCCCCTCGTCGATCAGGAACGCGTTGCCGACCGACGGAATGGCTGGCAACGGTGAATCGAGTGTGAACTCGGCGGTGGCGGGGTTGAACGCGACGATGGTTCGCACGACGTTGAGATTGGTACCCGCGGTGGTGATCTGGAAGGTGGCTGCGCCCGCCGTGAGCTGGTCGTTCGCGAACAAGGCATCGGCGCGCAGCACCGTGGCGTTGGTGACCTGCGTCAGGTTGCCCCGTCGATAGCGGTTCGGATTCTTCTGCCAGGCGTTCCGGGTCGTGTGCGTGAGCCGGCCCTCGGCAGTGACGATGAATCGTCCCGCGCTGTCGAACGCGGGGGTCGTGCGCTGGGTCTGGGTGGTGTTGAGATCCGGGTACCCGCCGTTCTTGCTGGGCCAGCCGTCCAGGTTGGCATCGGCGTAGGCGGCCCCGACGTTCAGATCGTTGGCATAGGGATATTCCGCAATTCGCGTGGCATACAGGAGCACCCCATCAGAGATCCGGAACCGCCCCGCCCAGCTCGTGTGGATGTTGCCGTTCGAACCGGTGAAATCGTTGTGGTAGGAGAAACCGGGATTGGCGGGGTTCTGGGCGGGGGGGATGCTGTCGCCGCGCCACAGATTCTTCACGTCGCCGCCATGGCTCCGCCCGATGACCGCCACATCGCCGCCCGATTCCAGCGGCACCGAGTAATTCACCGCAGCCGAATCTCCATACTGATCCGGGATGGAAGCCCACGGCCCACCCAGTGTGCCCACAAGCAGGGTGGAGGAGTTTGCCGGGTCGAGCGCAACGGCATACACCATGGCCGCCAGGCTCGTGACCGTCTGGCCATAGGAGGGCAGACCGCTGTTGTTGCGCGTCCATGTGGCGCCGCCATCGGTGGTCTTGAACAATCCTCGATAGGTCGTGCCCGCATACACGATGTTGGGATCGGCGGGATTGATTGCGATGGCCCGCGGTTGCTGCGCGATCAGCGACCCGCCAGGGTAGGCCTGCGTCCAGTTTCCGCCGCCATCCACCGATTTGTAGATACCGTTGTTGGTGCCCGCATACAACACGCCGGGGCTGGCGATGGACGGGCGGTGCACCGCGAGGGCGAAAACATAATCGCGCCAGCCGGCCGCCAGGGCCGAGGTGTTCGAGGCGTTCCACGTCACGCCGCCATCGGTGCTCTTGAACAATCCGTCGCCCCCGCCGACGCCCGCATAGGCCAGGGTCGGATCGGCAGGGTCGATGACCAGGGTGTTCACCCAAAGATTCGAGTCCGAACCGGTCAGGCCGGTGTTGCACGCCACCCAGTTGGCGCCTCCATCGGTGCTGCGGAACACACCTGAGCCGCCCGTGCCCGCGATCAACAAATCGGCATCAGCGGGACTGACCGCCAGCGAGGTGAGGTAGAGATCGGTCAGGCCGGTGGAAACGGATGTCCAGGTGAGACCCGCGTCGGTGCTGCGGAACACGCCCTGATTGGTGGCGGCATACACCCGCGTCGGGTTGGCGCTGGATTGGGCAAAGGCCAGCACCCGATTGCCGCTCAGGCCGCTGTTGGAGGCGTTCCAAGTCAGCCCCCCATCGGTGCTCCGGTACACACCGTTATACGTCCCGGCATACACCGTTCCCGAACCGGACGGATCGAAGTGGAGGGCTCGGACATTCTTCTGGGTCAGACCCGAGTTGGAATTCGTGAAGTTGACTGCTGAGTCCGTCGACCGATGGATGCCCTGGCCGGTCTCGAACGTTCGATACAAGTGGCTCGACCAGCGGAACTCGCCCGCCCCGTCCATGGCAATGAAACACGGCTCGAAATCGGGTTGGTTGTCGGCATGGTTGGTTTGTTGATTGATCGGCACGAAGATCCCGTTGTCCCGTCGATCCACGGCGATCTGGCCAATCCCGTTGGTGCTCGAACTGGCCCGGTATCCCGTGTACCCGCGTCCGCCCCCGGTGTTGGGACCATACCCATACAAGTCCTGGGCATACCGCCCCTTGCGCAGCCCGGCGTTCCCATCCGGCACCAGCGCATCGAGATCCTCCCAGGTTTTGGAGCGCCACGCTCCCTGGGAATTATTGGCGAGGTTCAGCTCGCTGTAGAGGATGGGATTGGCGGGGTTGTTGTAAGCGGCGTAAGGCCCGTTGTAAGTCGTGAGATCCTGCAGGATGTGCTTGGGCCAGCCGGTCATCACCGCGAGATTTCCCGAGGCGTCGATGGCGCTCAGGTAAGCCGGGCTCGAACTGTTGCTCGCTCCGCGCGCAAAAATCACCCCGCCGTCGTTCCGCAAATCCCACGGCTGCGTGCTCTGGTAAAGACCGGTCGCATTGACATTGTAAACCCAGCTCACCGCGGTCGGCGCTCCGTCGACAATATTGCCGTTGAGGCGCGCGATGAAATACCCGCTCTGGAACCCCGGGATTTGAAGCAACGGATCGTTGCTGTCCGCCCTCGCCCCGGAAATGCAGAGCACGCCGGTCGGTTGTCCGGGCACTTCGCTGGTCCGGATATGTCGGATGTTCGCAGCCGTGCCCTGCGGGAAATGATGCACCGACAACACCTGCTGCAGGTTGCCGCTGAATCGGGCCAGGAAGGCGTATTTCCCGTCCGCCGCCGAAAGCAACCCCGAGGCGGAGAGTGGCGTCACCGGCGTGCCCGCGGGCACCCAGTCGAGGTTCTGGGATTCTCCGCCCGCCAGAATGGTGCCGTCGGAGAGGCGATGGACGGCGTGGAGCCGTTGGTTTCCGGACCCGCCCAGATAGGTGATCAGGTCGGTGGTCGGCTGCGCCTTCGCCGGGTGCGCGGCCACAAGCAGAAAGCACGCGGCAAGCACGCACCCAGCAAGGTGTGAAAAGGGGGGTGGCATCCGGGGGGAGCGCCGGGTTGTTGAGAATAGATTCTGGTAACAAGCGGGGCGCGTTGGCAAGCAAGGGCGATCTCACAGCAAGGGCGATCTCCCCTGCCGTCGCAGCCGAACCCCTTCCCCACTCAGCTCTGTGCGAAGCCGATTTCGTCGGCGGTGCCACCCTCGCGCTGCACATCGGCGATGCCCGGGACGGCCGCGCTCAGCTGGCCGCCCTCAATTCGGAGATCCTTCGCATCGCGGGCCCAAACTGCGTGGAACGGCGGGACGTGCTTCCCGGCCCGGATCGCGTCGAGATTCGGCTCGAAGTAGTCCTTGTTGATCTGGAGGTTCGGATTGCCGGGTTCGAGCAGGTGCCAGTCTTCGGGAACCGGGCCGTGTGGCCAGCGGACCTCGACATCGCGCAAGGTCACCCGACTGGCCTGCTTGACCACGAAGGCGGCACGGGCGGTCCGCGCATCCGCATGATCGCCCGGCAGGAATCCCGTGGATTGGGCGTGTTTCATGGCGGGATCGGGATCATCGATCATCGGGTAGTGCAGGCGCACATCCTCGAACCGAACATTGTCGACCGGGGCGTCCGGTTCGCCGACCACCATGACCCTGCCATCCGTGATCACATCGAGTCCGCGCACGGTGATATCCCCCACCCGCCCGAACTGGGTGAGCGGTTTGTCCCTGCCGAAATCGGGATGGCCGGCGTGGAGGCTGTTCTTAAACACGTTCGACCGGCGGAGGTTGACGATCTCGACCGCGCGATTGACCGGCCAGCCCGAGTTGGTGCTGGCGGTGATGTTGCTGATCCGCACCCGCTCGATGGAGGCGCCCTCGACGGAGCGCAGATCGAACACGCGCGAGCATCGTGGGATCACGCAGTTGCTGATCACGATATCCCGAAAATCCCGGCGGGATTCGTAACCGATGCGCACGCCGACACACGAGGTGCGCAGGACGCAGTTGGTGATCGTGACATTCGTGACCGGCTCGCTGTATTCGGACGTCTTGAGCGCGATGGCGTCGTCCCCCGTCAGGATGTCGCAATCGGAGATGATGATACTGTCCCCCCCGGTGACGTCGATCCCGTCGGCGTTTGGGCCGAAGAACGGATTTCGGATGCGGATGCCCGAGATCCGCAGGTGATGGCAATCGTGAGGATGGAGGGTCCAACCGGCGGAATCGCACAGGGTGATGTTCTCGACGCGGACGCCGCGACATCTCTGGAACTCGATCATCGGGCTGACCCGTTCGAGTTTCTCCTTCCAGAAGGCCCAGGCATGCGGGCGTTCGCTCTGCCAGAACGCGCGGCCATTGCCGGCAATTTCACCGGCACCGGTGATTGCGATCTCCTCGGCCTCAACCGCCTGGACGAGGTGCCAGGGAGTGATGTCGTTGTGGTGACCCCACTGCAACGGCCGTCGGTAATCCTCCAGGCGCGGGGAGCCGAGCAACCGGGAGTCGCCCGCGATCTCCAGGGTCACCCGGCTGCGCAGTTCGATGGTGCCGGTCAGATAGGTCCCACCCGCGACCCGCACCCGCCCGCCGCCCCCGGCGTGCACGGCATCGATGGTCGCCTGGATGGATTCGGTGCAGAGATGTTCGCCGCCGGGACGGGCGCCGTGATCGGTGATGCGGAGGTCGGGCATGGGAGGAGCAGAGTGAAGAGGAGGAAACCTGAAACCTGAGTGCGGAGGAAGCGTGGGATGATCTCAGTTCGTCGGGGCCGGAGTTGGGGGCCAGCCCAGGGAGCGAAGGAGGCTCAGGTTTCAGGTCTCAGCTTCTCCCCTCACCCTTTCCCCGGCTTGGTCTCGTAAAGGGTGATGGTGGTGATCAGATCGACCGCCCGCTGGAGGACCGTGTCACGCGGGATGCGGGCCGGGGTGTCGGATTCGCCGTTGCGCCGCGCGGATTGGATGGAGTCGAGTTCGGGGTTGGTGCCGGCGACCAAGGCGGCTTCGTTCATGCGGGGGCGATCCTTGTCGAAGACGAATTGACTGATTCCTTTGTCGGCTCCCTGCCGGGCCATCTGTTGCTTGAGCGTCCGATCCAGTTTCACGGGCAGGTCGGGTTTGACACCGCCCGGATAGATCGGCGCTCCCTCGGGGAGCGCGGCCTCGGCGATGGCGAACCGGAGGATCCTGCCGCCCGACAGCCGTCGCTCGCTGTATTCCACCGCGCGGCCTGCGGTCGGTTCACCGATGACGAGCGCGCGCGCCTGGAGCCGGAGCGTGCCCGCGATCACTTCCGGCGCGCCGGAGGTGTCGGCGTCGGCAAGGATCATGACGAGGCCCTGGAACCGGGGTTCTTGACTGGACGTAAACATGCGCTCCTGTTTGGCGCCCGGTTTGCGGAGACTGAAGAGCAGGCGACCTTGCGGGGCGAACCGCCGGATCACTTCGAGGGCTAGATCGAAATCGCCACTGTGGGGGGTGTGGCGCAGGTCGAGCACCACGGACTGGATGCTCTTGGCCCGCAGATTGTCGAGGGCGGCATCAAGTTGCTGGACATTCTCCGCCGACAAGGCGCCGAGCTTCAGATAGCCGATCCGTTCATCGAGAATCTCCGCGAGGAACGAGACCGGTGTGTCGGGCGGAGCGGTTTGCGCCATGACCAGCGAAGCTCCGGTGCCGAGGCGGGCGAGCAGGCCCTGCACGGAAGCTCTTGCCAGTTCCTGATCCGTCAGGCGACCGGGCTGCACAAACTCCGCCTTGAGCAGACTGACGACTTCCTGCAGGTC
>Ga0163154_10004267_pt1 | contig 18893 bp, 10 predicted proteins | sample OliLakLV19MP9P1_FD_148649 | JGI IMG/M metagenome (GOLD analysis project Ga0163154, IMG submission 148649) | Freshwater microbial mat bacterial communities from Lake Vanda, McMurdo Dry Valleys, Antarctica - Oligotrophic Lake LV.19.MP9.P1 | ecosystem: Environmental > Aquatic > Freshwater > Lake >...
TCGCGACAGTCCTGCCGAGGGCCGGGAACCGCACGGGGAACGAACAGCAGTTCGTCGACGAGACCTCCTCGCCCGTCGCGCTCACGGCGCCCCCCGACGCGCGACACCGCGACAGACGCGCGCTGTCGACCGAGTCCACCCAGACCTCACCTCGAAGGCGACAACCCAGTCCGCGAATTCGGGCAGGAACGCCGTGCTCTGCACTGCTCCGCTCGAGGCGTCGAGCACCACCCACCAGCTCACGCAGCCCGGCCCAGAGATAGAAGCCAACACCGAGCGCTCGCTGTCGGCCAGCGCAAAGGCCGCGTGAAAGTTCTGTAACGGCGCTGGCGCACTGCAGACCTCGCCCGCCATCCGACGCGAACACGAGCGCATACGGGCCGTCGGCCTCCTCACCAAAGCCTCTCGAGAGGTCACACCAGCGGATCGGCGTGGCGCCACCGACGCCGAAGACCTCGACCCCGTCGCTGCCAAGCCGCGTCACCGCGGCGAAACGTCCATGCGGCGCGAACTCGATCAAACGGGTGTAGGCATCGGCGCCGCGCGCTGCGAAGCGGCCCAGGACGGCGCCGGTGACGGCATCGCCGACGACGAGCCCTGCGCCTTCGCTCCTCATCACACGTCGGCCCGTCGGGTCGAGCACGGTGTGATGCGGATCGCCAGGCACCGGACGTACGACTCCGGTCGCGACGTCGACGACCACCGCACCGCTCACGGCAGCGAGGAACAGCGTGTCACCATTGCGGTCGAGCTGCGCGGACGCGTATCGATTGTAGGTGACCTGTGGTACGGGCGTGCTCAAGGCGATCCCGCCGAGACCTGCGAGGCCGGGCACGGCGAAGCGCTCGAGCGATGAGACCCCGCTCGTAGGATCGTGCGTGACGACCACGCACTCGGTCCCATCACCGTTGAGCGCGATCGCTCGGGCGTCCCCCGGCCTCGACAGCGTCGTCCGCGCCGACTCGAGGCCAGTCGAGATGTCGAGCGTGTAGACGGAAGACGCGTCCGCCAGCGGCACCGAGTGCAGATTCCCGACTCGAGATCGTGCTGCACGATCTCGCGCCGGCTATCGGGCGTGAAATGGGCTCCTCGTACCAGCTGTTCGCACTCATGCGGCGCAGCATGCTTCACGTCGCGCCCATAGGGGCTCGAACGAGCCGGTGAGCGCCGACTCGCCGGCCCAAGCCCCTCGTTGCCTCCGGGCCCGTGCCCGGCGACTACGTCGGCCGAGTGGCCCCCGGCGGTTGCCGGCGCAACGACGGGGGGTAGAGCCTCGTGCACAATGGTGCGCGTGACCCCCTGCGTCCGGAGCCTCGTACTGCTCGCGACCGCGGCGCTGGCCTCCGCCGGGGCCGTCGCCGACGACATCCTCGAGCATTGGCTGCGCGCCTGGCAGCGCGGGCTCGCCGTCGACGCGCGCGCGGTGTCGGCCTACACGTCCCACCTGCAGCGCGCGACTTTCGAGGTGCGCGACGACGCCACGGCGCGGGCGCGTTTGCGGCTCGTCCTCGTCGAGACGCTCGCCCTCGCGTCGACGGGCTCGCAGAAGTCGTCCGAATTCGGCGCGCCGATCGCGTCGGGCGCGCGCGAGGACGCGGGCCACCGCAGGGGACTCGCGCGCGCCGCGAGCGACGCGCTGCGCGCGGACTCGGGCGCCTTCGAATGGCTCTCGGACGAGGTGCTCCCATCGGTCGCCGCGCACTCGCTCGCCCGGCGTCGGGCGGCGCTCGTGTGGCTGCTCGAGCGCCCGCGGCCGTCACTCGCCACGGCGCTCCTCGTGATCGGACGTCGAGCCGAGGACCCGCTGCGGCCCGAGGCGCTGCGCGCAGTGTCGCGTTGGGCCGAGACGCAGGGCGCGAACGACGCAATCGATCTTTTCCTCGTGTCGCTCCTCGGCCGCGGGGAGAGCGCGGACACCCGGCCGCACCCGTTCGGGCTCTTGCAGGAGCGGATCTTGACCTGCTCGACGCCGCTCAGCAAAGAGGCCACGGCGCTGCTGCGCGAGCGCGCGGCCCTGATGCTGCAATCGACCGATTGGAGGCAGTCCGCGCGGGCGATCCAGCTCTTGCGAGGGATGGAGCTCGAGGTGCGCGTCCCGCTGCTGCTCGATGCGCTGTCACGCTGGTCACGACGTGCGGAGAAAGGGGTCGATGGCACGTCACGCGGCTCCAAGCGCATCGAGGGTGACCTCGTCACGGAGCTGCAGCGCATCAGCGGCAAGACGATCGGCACGAACCCGCGCAACTGGATCGCGTGGTGGGTCGCCGTGCGCCAAGGGCGGGTCGAGCTCACGGACGTGTCGACAGCGACCGCCGCGGCGGACAGCGAAGACGAGCCGCGCTCGCGCGCGCCGTTCTTCGGTCTGCGCGCGACCACCGACCAGGTGACGTTCATCATCGACCACTCGGGGAGCATGGCGGCGACCCTCGGGACTCGCGACCGGTCGCGCTACGCGGAGGCCATCGAGCAGATGACGCGCTTCCTGCAGGCGTCCGGGCCGGACTCGCGCTTCAACGTCGTGCTCTTCGACACCGAACCATTGCGCTCGTCGGTGGAGCTCGTCGAGGCGAGCTCGGAGAACCTCGAGCGAGCCCGGGCGTCGTCGATCGCGCGCCCGCCGAAGGGTGGCACGCGCCTCGTGCCCGCGCTGGAGCTAGCGTTGTGCTTCGGCCCCGACGGACTGATCGACCACGAGCAGCTCAGGGCCGACACGATCATCATCCTCTGTGACGGCGAGATCGAAGAGGGATCGTCCTGGGTCGCGCCGCTCATGCGCCGCGTGGCTCCCGAGACGCTGGTGCGGATCCACTGCGTGCTCATCGGGAATCACGGCGGTGAGGCGCTGCAAGAGCTCGCGCGCCTGAGCGGCGGCGACTTCGTGCGCGTGCAGGGTTGAGCGCTGGTCCGGCGGTGAGCCGGCGCATCGGCGCTGGATTCACTTCAGGCGGTCGAACGCCACGGTGCCCACCCCCGGCATCTGCACGAAGATCTGCTGCCCCCGGAACTCGAAGGGATAGCGCTCCTGAACCCCTTGGTCGGAGCGGGCCACGATCACGCCGTTCTCGACCTTGTAGACGCCTGTGATGGAGGAGACCATCTGCCCGTTGGCGTAGGTATCCGCCTTGAAGCGGTCCTTGGTGTACTCGGCGACGACCCGATAGCGAGTGCCGTCTTGCAGTTGCCCCTGCGTGGCCCACGTGCCCACTATGCTCTGCGCGCCGCCACCACGCTGCACGCCGTGCTCCTTGTTCGACGCGATGATAGCCTCGATCAATGGTCCGGGGATGCCGAGCTCGCCGTGCAGTCGCTTGACGTCTTCCTCGCTCTCGATGGCAAACGTGAGCGGCGAGAGCCGGATCAAGAGGTGCGCGACGTCGAGCTGGTAGCGCACCTTCAGGAGCAGTTCGATCTCCTCGAGCGAGAGCGACTGGAGCTGCATCCCGTCGAGCTGCGCCTGCAACTTGGGTTCGGCCGTCAACACCTTCGCGGCGCGGATGTGGGCCGCCGCGAGACCGTGGCGTTCCGCCCCGAGCCAGATCGGAGCGACCTGGAGGTGCACCTGTGCGGCGACCTCGCCATTCGGGTAGTACGAGAGGAATAGGCTGAAGACGTGCGCGGCGCTTGCGCTCTCCTTCTGCTGCAGCAACGCATCCGCCATGCCGTAGAGCATGTCGGCGGGCGGCGTCTGGCCCATCTCCTCGAAGCGCTGGAGCGCGGCGTCGTACTCGCGCGAAGCATCCGGATAGCGCTTCGCGGTGTAGTACGCCTTGCCAATCGCCGTGAGCACGATCGGGTTCCGCGGGAAGTCCTCGAGCACTCGTCGGTACTCGGCGACGGCCTCCTCGGTGCGACCCTGCAAGTCGTGATACGAGGCGAGGCCCATATGCGCCTCGAGGCTCGCGGAGTGCAGGCGAACCGCCGACTGGAACTCCGTGCGCCCCGCGTCGTAGGCCTTGTTCGCGTAATGCGCATTGCCCGCGAGGACAAAGGGCTCGGCAAGCGCGTTGGCGGACAGCTCCTTCGCGCGCGCGGCGCATTGGATGGCCAGCCCGAGCTGCTTCTCTGCGAGCGCGACCCGGCCGCGCATTTGCTGGGCCTGCCAGTCGTCCGGGCTCGCCTGCGTGGCGCGGTCGGCGTACGCGCGCGCCTCCTGCAGCTTCCCGAGCTCGATGTGGATGTTCGCGAGCATGAGCAACGCGGAGCTCGACTGGGGGTCCATGCGCAGCACATCCTCGAACCCACGGACGATGTTAGGCAGCTCCTTCAGCAGCGCGCCGATGCCTTCGTCCTGCCCCAACTCGATGCCCGCGACGTACCGGCCGAGCGCTTGCAACCAGTGCGACTCGGCGAGCTCCGGGCGCAACGAGACGACCCGGGCCGCGAGACGCGCAGCGACGCGCGGTGAGCCGATCTCGGCGTACTTGCGCGACAGTCGATAAGCGTCGAACCAGTCGAGCGTCGAGCCGTCGCGCGGGATACGCAGGTCCGTCTCCAGGGGGAACTCGCGCAGGCAGTGATCGATCGGCACGACCCCGAAGTAGTTGATGAGGTCGTTGAGATGGGCCGCACCCCGATCGAGGACGACGTCGGTGCCGAACGTGTTCAGCCCGATGACACCACCGGTGACGAGGCTCACGCAAGGCCCCCCGCTGGACCCGTGCGTGATCGCCGCGTCCGTGTAGATCGTGACGACCTTGCCATCCGGCCCGCGGTTCATGCGCGTGACCACCCCCGTCGTGATCGTCAAGGAGATGCCCGCGAGCTTGTCGCGGCTGGGGAACCCGAGCGTGACGACGTTGTCGCCGGCCTGCACACCCGTGAGGGGCGTGAGGGGCATCGGGACGTACGGTCCACCCTCGATCTTCAGCAAGGCGATGTCAGTGCCGTGGAACCGTGCGTACGCACCGATCTCGAACTCGTAGTCGACTAGCCGCGCCTCGGCGCGCCGCTTGCGCAGCGACTCGTCCCATTCCACGAAGAAGCGGTCGCACGCCTTGTTCGTCTGGCTGTCCCAGATGACGTGGTGGTTCGTCAGGAGGTAACCGTCTTCGGAGATGATGAACCCGGTGCCAGTCGACGTGCCCGAGGCCGACTCGGCGACGACGGAGACGACCGAGCTCTTGTAGGTCTCGACGATGCGGCGCGCCTCCAGCGACGTGTCGCGTCGCTCGGGGACAGCGCGGCCGAATGTCGATCCGCTGAGGATCGAGTCGAACGCGTCTCGGTGAACGTCGCCGAGCCCCTCCGGGGTCTGTGTGGCGACGAAGAACATCAGGTCGCCGGCTGCCGCGACGTGCGCGCGAATCGTGACGGGCTGCTGAGACGTGCGGGTCTTGCCGTGCAGGGTCGTCACCGCGCCCGCGAGCGCGCCGAGGCGACATTCTTCGATCGCGCCGTCGTGCGCGAGCCCCGGTTCCCACTGCTTGATGAGCGGCAACAGGTGCTCGAGCAAGCTCACGGCGTCCTTGCCTTGCAGCGCCGACGAGTCGGGCACCGGCATCGACGAGACCTGAGCACAGACGTCGAGCTCGTCGGGGTTCGTGACCCCAGCAGTGGGTGTCAGCCAGCACGTGACCGAGTCGTTGTCGATGCTGCGCAGGACGTGCCAGCTCTCGGGGACGCGCAGCTCGAAATCGAGCCCGACGTCGCGGTAGCGGCCGGGCGCGGTCGGCGCCGTGGCTGCGGCGAGCTCTGGCTTGCGACCCTTACGCGCCGCGGACGGCACTGCCGGCGCGGTCGGTTCCGTACCGGTCGCTGCGCCGCGCGCTGCGGGCTCTGCGCCTGAGCGCAGCGCGGCGACGACTCCGTTCGGAACGCCTGCTCGGACGAAGGCCAGCGCATCGCTCGCCGCGAGCTCCCCTGCTCGAGCGCCGAGCAGCGCGAGGAGCGCGCTCCAAGTAGGCTCGTCGAGCGCCTCACCCAGGAGCGACCGTACACTCGCGACCTCGAGCGGCAGGCCCTTCAGCGCGACGACGACGACGCGCGGCGTGCCCTTACGGATGAGCTCGAGCGCTTCGGGCGCCGTCAGCGAGAAGACCGTGCGGGACGCGCGCATGGCCGCGAGCGTCTCGCTGACGCTCGCGCCATCGGCCGCCAGCGCGAGGATGCCTTCCTTGTCGAGCGTCGAGCCATCCGTCTTGCCCGGTGCGCCCGCCGGCGGCTCGGGCTGGAGCGCGGCGATCAGTGCTGGACCGACCCCAGCCTTGCGCAGCCGCTCGAGGTCGGCCTCGCTCGGTCGTAACACCGTGCCCCCCCGTTGCAGCTCGGCGACGAGTTGCTCGTCGGTGAAGCCGAGGGCCTTCAACTGGAGCAAGTCATCGACGGAGAGCCCTTGGCGGGCGATCGCCGTCACGGGCGGCGCCGCTCGAGGTGCGGCTGGCGCCAGCGGTGCAAGGCCAACCCCGAGGCAGGCGAGCGCTCCGAAGCCGAGACACGTCGCGACGAGACGCCGCCCAAGCCCCGAGCGCAGAATCGCTTCAGGTCGTATGTTGACGTAGCGAGGCGCAGGAGCGCGGAGGCCACAGGGCTTGTGCATTGACATGACTGTCGATCCGGAGCGGGAGCTGCTCGAATGGCAGGAGAAGGCCAGATAAAACGATGGGCAAGAGGGCGCGGGCTGTGCGCTCTGCTAGCGCTATTCCTACTCGTATTGCCCGAACTTGCGCAAGCCGCGCCGCCTCAGGCGCCGTTGACGGTGCAAGAGCTGCTCGACCTGAGGGCCCTGGGCTTCGGCGAGGCCGAGATCCGGGCCGAGGTCGATCGGACCGGGACACGGCTCGTGTTGGCGCCCGCCGAGCGCGAGCGGCTCGAGCGCGCCGGGTTCTCGAAAGAGCTCATCCAGCACCTCGTCCAGGAGACGCCGCCGACAGGGCCGCCGACAGGGCCGCCGACAGGGCCGCCGACAGGGCCGCCGACAGGGCCGCCGACAGGACCGCCGACAGGGCCGCCGCCGGCCGTCGCGTCGACGCCTGCGGTACTGCCGACCCTTGGCCAACAGCTCGTCGCCGTCTACGGTGCGCCCGCGGCGCTCGTCGGCCTCGCGTCGACCTGGACCCAGCTCGGCGCCGAGGCCGTCTTCCTCGCGAGTCGCCTCACCGGCGGTCAGCGCGTCGTGACCTCGGGGTCGTTGACGCAGGTCGTCGCCGACAAGCTCGAGTTCCAGTACTCGGCCACGCCCACCGATCGCCTCCACGTGGTGATGAAAGACGGTACGCAGGCGGACTACTACGTCACGCGCTTCCAGGGCGACCTCGCGGCCGATGCGACGACGCTCCTCTCCGGGGCGCACGACGTCGCGCTCCGCGCGGTGCTCCCGAACCAGCTCGACCTCGAACTCGCCTCGCGCAAGGTGCGCAATGGCCCGGTGAACTTCGATGGCGTCGTCGACTCCTCTGCCCGGGGAAGGATGACCTTCGACGGACAGGAGTCACAGGTCGAGGTGCGCGCGACGGGCACGTATTACTTCGAAACCGGCTCCGGCGGCATCGACAGCCGCAGCGACCTGCGCACGCTGGGTACGATCCAGGTCGGTGCCATGCTAGTGCGGCTCGACGAGCGCTGGCAAGCCAACCTGATCTCCGGTCAGTACACGAAGCCCAACGGCGGCGGCACGGTCTCCGAGGCCGTCTCGAGCTACGTGCGCAACGTGAGCTCGACGTGGACCGTCGGCGAGCACCGCGGGTCCATCCAGAACGGCGTCGTGCGCACCGCGTTCATGAACGGCGCGCCCGGGACGACCGACAACCGGTACTGGAAGGCGTCCGGCGACGTGGTGGTCGACGGGCGAACCATCGGCACGCTCGCGATCGTCCAGGCCGTTGCGCAACTCAGGCTCGTGGTCGTCATGCAGCCCGAGCCGACCGTGCTCCAGTCCTGGACCCTGACCAGAGCACGTTGACCCGACTCCATCTCCAGAACCCGATCGCTCCGGAAGATCCACTCGCTCGATTGATCGTCCCAACTCTGCCTGCGCGCCACGCCGACTCCGATGCAACCCCAATCCGCCCCTCGAACCACGGCGCAGAGCCCGACTCGCCGCGACTTGCTCGGTGCTTCGGGCACAGCGACACAACAGTCCGGGACCGGCACCAGCCCGAACGCTCCCGTCGCCGCTGGGGGCCTGCCCAGCTCGTACGGTGATTACGAACTCTTCCTCGCGCACCACGCGACCCAGGGCTTCAGCACGAGCGAGCTCGCGCGCATCCGCGGCATGGGGGGCGAGGCATGGCTGCACGAGCAGCTGCACCCCGAGCTGATCGACGACTCCGCCTGTGACGCGCAGCTCGCCGGGTTGCCCTCGATCCACATGACAAGTGGGCAGCTCTTCTTGTCGTACGTCATCCAACAGGGTGGTGACAACGCCGTGGCGCGCGAGCTCCGCGGCGCGCTCATCACGCGCGCGGTGCACTCGAAACGCCAGCTCTTCGAGCGCCTCGTCGAATTCATCGACGACCTCCTGCACGTGCCGCAGATGAACGGGGCCCTGAATGTCCTGCGCACACTGTACGACCGAGCGATGCGCAACGGCGCGCTAGGGAGATACGAGGATCTACTCCTGGCGTCGGGCAAGGGCGCAGCGATGCTGACCTACTTGAACAACATCGAGAACGTCCTCGGCGCGCCGAACGAGAACTATGCGCGCGAGGCGATGGAGCTCCACAGCCTGGGCGTGGGTGTGATCTACACGGAGACCGACGTACGCGAGGCCGCGCGCGCATTCACGGGCTGGTCCGTTGGTGAACTGGGCCAGCAGATGGGCACGTTTCGGTTCCAGGCCGACCTCCACGACAACAACGCGAAGTTCCTGCCGGGGCTCGGGCTGACGATCCCCGCGGGCGGCGGCGTCACAGATGGCGAAGTCGTGCTGCGCACATTGGCGCAGCGGCCCGAGACCATCGCGCGCCTCGCGCGTCGGTTGCTTTCCTGGTTCGTCACCTACGAGCCGCCGCAGAGCGCGGTGGAGCGGGTCGTCGCGCGCTGGAACGCCACCGGCGGCGAGCTGCGCGAGGTGCTCGGTGAGGTCCTCTCGCGCACGACGGTGTCGCTGTGCGCGCCGTGGTCGCTTCCGAAGCTGAAGCGGCCGTTCCAGGTCGTCATCGGCCTCCTGCGCCAGACTCGGGCGAGCGACCCGAGCAACGAGTACCGCGGCGTCGTCCGGTCACTCGCGGCGCTGGGTCAGCGCCCATTCAGCTGGCTCCCGCCCAACGGTTTCCCCGACACGGAGGCTGCGTGGGGCACCACCGTGCTGCCGCGCTGGCAGTTCGCGGATGACCTCGTGCGGAACGGGATCCAAGCGCTGCAACTCTCGAGCGAGCACGTCCTGGAGCTCTACGGCAACGTCGGCAGAGCCAACGTCGGGGCGCGCCTCGACAAGCTGCTCGCGGGCGGGCGGCTCGCGGCCGAGGATGTCGTAGACGTGCAGGCGTACGTGGACGCGGCGCCGCTCTTCGACATGCAGGTCTTCCGCGAAGCGCTCGCGCTCGCCGCGTCGTGCCCTTCCTATCAGCGCTATTGAACTCAGCGCTATTGCGCGCGCGGCTCGACGCGGATGTCCCACCGCCAGTCGGCGTGGCGGTAGACGTCCCCGACGGGCACCTCCAGCCATGAGCTGTAGGTGCTGTCGTTGCCGAGTTCGATATTGAGGGGCAGGATGAGGTCCTGGGTGACCCTCTGCTGCACGTTGCCCGTCGGGTCGGCGACGGGCAACGTGACCTGCGGAGTCCGCTTCGTACGCTTCCCGCTATTCAAATAAGTGTATTCGACCCGCAGATAGGCCGCCCGAGGCCAGCCGATGAGCGCGACCTCGCGCAGGTAGAGGCTGCCGTCGGGACCGAAGTCGCGCACAGTGACGAGGTCGGCCGTGGCGCGCACGCGCTCCTTCTCGGCCTCGAACGCGTGGAGCTCGGCGCGATGCGCGGCGTCGATCGCGGCGACCTCCTCCGCGGTCGTGTCACGGCGCGCTTGGCACGCGAGCACTGAGAGCACGAGAGCACGAGAGCAGCGACCAGGAGGGCACGAGGGTGCGAGTGTCTCAAGGGAATCAGGCGCAGTGGGCGTGGCGCGGATGGGGGCGCTTCGCGTGCGTGCGAGGCGCGACATTACAGGAATGCGCCGTACTTGCAACGCTCTGCCCGTGACAGTCGCCGGAGCGACGAGTGTGTGCTCAACGAGCGACCGGCCATGCCAACAAGTGCGCTGGGAAGGGAGTTGTGCGCAGCGGAGCGTCGGGCGATAGTTCTCTGCTTGTCTCCCGACTTCGCAACCCTCTCGCTCTCGCCGGCGCTCCTGGGCGTCGTCGCGGACCTCGGCTACACCCAGCCGACGCCGATCCAGGTGGCGAGCATCCCGTCGTTACTCGCTGGCAAGGACCTGATCGGCCAGTCGAAGACTGGCAGCGGTAAGACCGCGGCCTTTGCGTTGCCGATCCTGCAGCGCCTCGACATCGCGGAGCGCTCGCTCCAGGCGCTCGTATTGTGCCCGACGCGCGAGCTCTGCGCGCAGGTCGCGCGTGAGGTGCGCAAGCTCGGGCGAGCGCACGCGGGGCTCGCGGTGCTGGAGCTCGTCGGCGGTCAGCCTGCGCGCCCGCAGCGGGAGGCGTTGTTGCGCGGAGTGCACGTCGCCATTGGCACGCCAGGTCGCGTGCTGGACCACTTGGGGCGCCGTGCACTGAACACAGTCGGACTGAGGACGGTCGTGCTGGACGAGGCCGATCGCATGCTCGACATGGGCTTCGGCGAGGACGTGGGTCGCATCCTGCGCGCGCTCCCCGCGCGGCGCCAGACAGCGCTGTTCTCGGCGACGTTCCCGAGCTCGATCGAGGCGATGAGTAAGGCCTACCAGCGCAACGCCGTGCGCGTCACGATCGAGGAGCCCGAGCTCGCGGTCGCCGAGATCGAGCAGCTCCTGCTCGTCACACCGCCCGATCACAAGCTCCACGGCTTGTGCTGGTTGCTGCAGCGCTACACGAGTGAATCGGCGCTCGTCTTCTGCAACTTCAAGGCGACCGTCGCAGACCTCACGCGAACGTTGGTCTCATCGGGCGTCAGCGCCGACCGCTTGGACGGCGACCTCGAGCAGTTCCATCGCGACCAGGTCTTGGCGCGGTTCCGCAACCACAGCGTGCGCGTGCTCGTCGCGACCGACGTCGCGGGCCGCGGCATCGACGTCGAGGACCTCGACCTCGTGGTCAATTACGAGCTGCCGTCGCAGCCCGAGGTCTACGTCCACCGCATCGGCCGCACCGGCCGCGCGGGGAAGACCGGAGTCGCAGTGACTCTGACCGCGGACCTCTGCGACCCGCGGGTCGCCGCGATCGAGCGTCTGACGGGCAAGTCGTTGCGACACCTCGAGCGCACGCCGAGCGACGACCCCGGCCTACCCGCGCTCCTCGAACAGCTCGCGCGTGGCCCGCGGATGGAGACGATCCTGATCTCGGGCGGCCGCAAGGACCGCGTGCGCCCAGGGGACATCCTCGGCGCGTTGACAGGCGACGCGGGCGGCCTCGGCGGCGCGGAAGTCGGACGGATCGAGGTGCAGGACACGCTGTCGTACGTGGCGGTGGCGCGCACCGTCAGCCGCCGCGCGGTGGAGCGCCTGAACAGCGGCCGGATCAAGGGCAAGCGCTTCCGCGCGACCCTCGTCGGCGTCGCGGACCCGGGGCCCGCGAGCCAGGATCGAGCCCGGCCGCGCTAGGGGGCCGTCAGCGAGCAGGACGGGGAGCGAGATTTCTCCGGAATCCGCGCCGAACGCCGCGCGTGTGCGCGCCCCTTCTTGCGGGCCCGAGGACGATCCACGAGGGCCCATCCTCACCCCACGCGCGTCGAAACATGGTTTGGGCCATACTCCCCCCCGTGAACGAGTCCGAGGCGTTCCGGACCACGCTCGAGCGTGCGAAGCAGGGCGACCACGCCGCGTTGGACGTGCTCTCGCGGCGCTTCTACCCCTCGGTCGAGGGGTTGGTCCACCACCGCCTCGCGACGGACCTGCGCCACGGCCGGCCCTGGCTCGCCGCCCGGTTCAGCACCTCGGACGTCGTCCAGGACGTGTTCGAGGGCGTGCTGCGAGACCTCGGCGCGTTCATGGGCGAGAGCGAAGACGCGTTCACCGGCTACCTGGCCGTCGTCGTCCGCAACCGGATCCTCGACGCCGTCCGTTTCCACGAGGCCGCCCAGCGCGACGGGCGTCGCATCCATCCGCTGGCCGAGGACTTCGACGCCGAAGGCCGCGAGCGCGACCCGGCCGCGACGGTCATGACGACCGAAGGGCTCGAGCGGCTCCACGCGGCCCTGGCCAACTGCGAGCCGCGCGAGCAGCACCTCCTCCGCGCCCGGATGGATGGCCTCGCGTCCTTCAAGGAGCTCGCGGCCCAGCTCGGGTACGGCTCGGACTCCGCCGCGCGGCGCGCCTTCTACGACGCCCAGGCGAAGCTGGCGGTCCGACTCAAGGATTGCGAGTGATCCAAGTCACGGAGCGATCCCATGGACGAAGTGACCAGCCCCCGCCGCGCGCGACCACTCGAGCCGCTCGTCTCGAAGGCGCTCGAGCTCCGCGACGCAGGCCGCGCGGACTGGCTCACCGAAGCTTGCCAGGACGACCCCGAGGCCGCGGCCGAAGTGCGCGCGGTCGTCGAGCGCGCGGCCCTGCTGCCGGACATGGTCCGCAGCGCGGCGACGCGCGACCCGCTGATCGGGCGCAGTCTCGGCGAGCGCTACCGCGTCGTCGAGCGCCTCGGCGCCGGAGCGATGGGCATCGTGTACCTGGCCGAGGACCAGGAGCTCCGCCGCCGGGTCGCGTGCAAGGTCGTCCGGCACGGGCTGATGGCGCCGGCGCAGGCCTTGGAGCGCTTCGCGCGCGAGGCCCGCGCGATGGCCGCCGTGCAGCACCCGTCGGTCATCACGATCTACGACCGCGGCCGGACCGACGAGGACGAGGTCTACATTGTGATGGAGCTGATCGAGGGCGCGCCCCTCGGCGAGCTCATCGAAGCCGCCGCGGGCCGCGACACACGCGAGCGCCCTGACGACAACGCCTGGGTCAGCGAGCGGTTCGGGATCGCGCGCCGCGACGAGCCGAGCTTCCTGCGCACGGCGGTGCGCTGGACCGCGGACCTCGCCCAGGGCCTCCAGGCCGTGCACGAAGCTGGCGTCCTGCACCGCGACATCAAGCCCTCGAACGTCATCGTGCGCCGCGACGGGCGGCCGACGCTGCTCGACTTCGGCATCGCACAGCTCGAGGACCACGCGACCCTGACCCGCGGCGTCACCAGCGTCGGGACGCCGTGCTACCTGCCGCCCGAGGCCCTCGACCGCGAGGCGAAGCGCACCGCGGCGAGCGACGTGTACAGCCTCACTGCGACGCTCTACCACCTCTTGACGCTGCGAGCGCCGTACGAGGGGACGCCGACGCAGGTCTTGACCGCGATCGCGACGCGCGAGCCCGTGCCCGCATCGAAGGTGCGCCCAGGTCTCCCGCGCGACCTGCAGGCCATTCTCGACAAAGGCATGCACCGCAGGCCGCTCGCGCGTTACGCGACGGCGGCAGAGCTCGAGGCCGACCTGCGCGCGTTCCTCGAGTTCCGCCCGATCGTCGCGCGGCCGGTGTCGCCCGTGCGGCGCGCGGCACGACGCCTCCGGCGCTCGAGGGCGGCCTGGGGCGCGACCTTGACGCTTGTCGTGGTCGCGGTCGTCGCGCTCGGTCAGGTGTGGCGCGCGGCGCGCACCGACGCGCGGGCCGCGCGCTTCAGCGAGCTCTACGGCCAGCTGCCGCCGAATTTCACGATCGTCGAGGCCCAGAACCGGGTGGCGCCGCTGGAGGCCGACCGCACCGCGACCCGGGACCTGCTCGACCGCGCCGTCGCGGTCAGCGCCAGTGCGTTGCCGATCAAGCTCCTGCGCGGGTCCTACCGGTTCGACCACGGCGACTCGAGCGGCGCGCTGGCGGACATCGCCGCCGTCGCCGAGGAGGTCGGATCGCCGTTCGGCCAGGCGTTGCTCGAGCGGTACGAGGCGCTGGCCGCGGGCGGGACGACCGCGCTCCCCGCACCGAGGACCGGCGTCGAGGTCTACCTGGCCGCTTACGAGGCCCTGCGCGACGGCAACGCCGCCGCCGCGCGAGCGCTGCTGCAGGACCCGCGTGTGCGTGAGATCCCGCACGCGGAGGAGCTCCGGCTCGCGTTGACGAACCTGAGGTCAAAGGACCGGGCCGAGCAGCAGCGGATCGCGTTGGAGGGGTACTCCGACGTGCTGCGCCTCGAGCACATGCTCGGGCGCCGCACCGCGACCTCGGCACACCTCATCGGTCGGATGCTCCCCTCGCTGCAGCGCTACGCCGATGCGTTGGAGGCCTGCGAGGAGGGCATCGAGCTCGCGCAACGCTCCCATGTGATCCGCGTCAACGCTGGTTACTCCGCCTTGCGCCTCGGCAGCTTCGAGCGCGCGACGGAGCACCTTCAGGTCGCGATCGAGCTGCGCCCGACGTACGCGCAGCCGGTCGAGCAGCTCATCTGGGTGTACATCGAGCGGGGGACCTTCGACGCGGCGCTCCAGCTCGTCGACGAGGCAGCGCCACGCCTCGTCCCTGCCAGCGCGACCTGGCAGGACTACTGGACCGCCGTGATCCAGACCTACGCGGCGCTGAGCGCGGACGCAGCCCGTGACCCGGGCTCCGCCGAGCAGCGGATCGCGCTCGCGCAGCGACACTTCGAGCTCGCGCAGAAGGCGGGGATGCCGCTCGAGAGCAACACCGCCGCCAAGCTCGCGACCAAGCTCGCCGTCGCACGCGCGAAGGGCGAGGCCGGCGCGCTCCTCTCGACCCTCATTGCGTTGGTCCAGGACGAGCCCACGAACCTGTGGCGCCTCGGATTGCTCCTCGAGCACTTCCCCAGCGAGCTCGGCCAAGCTCACACCGCGGCCGTGCGCGCGCTGCTCTCCAAGTTGCGCGCGACGCTCGGGGGCGGCGCCGACCAGGCCCCAGCGGGCAAATGAGTCCCGCACGGCGCAGCATTCGATCGCCGGGCACCCCGGCCCGTACATCGTCGACCCCCTCATTCAGTCCCCCGAGCCGCTGGGCTCCCAAGAGATCCATGCAAAACCTTCTCCAACCCGTCCGCCTTGGGATCGCCGTAGCGCTGCTCGTGCCGAGCGCCGCAGCGCAGCTCACCAGCAATCAGATCCTGCCGACCCTCGCGCAAGGCCAGATGCATGGCTGGGCCGTCGGGATCCAGATCCAGGACTCGACCCTGGCCAACGCCCCGCACGAGCTGCGCGTCTGGGGCGGCGGCACGACGATGACGTCGCCGGAGCCCTGGACCGAGGCGACGTTCGGGGCGATCAATGGCGACCATCCCGACTTCTCGCAGGCTGCGTTGGGCGCCTGGTCCAACAGCCGCATCGGGTTTCTCCCGGCCTTCAACGGCATGTCGACCGGCGGGGATATCTGCCCGCCCGTCAACGCGAACGGCGTGCTCCAGATGGCGGGCGCCTGGTACGCGCTCTCCTTCAACGTCGCGGCGGGCGCGAACGGCAAGGATGGCAGCCTCGTCCGCGTTCAGTCGATCGGTCGCAACCACGGCGCGGACGTCTTCACGTACTACGCCGAGGGTGGCGTGGGGTTCCATCCCGAGCTCAACGACAGCGTGCGCCTCGAGTACAGCCGCGCGCAGCTTGGCCTGGACCCGTCGCCCTCGCAGAACATCCTCGAGCCCGAGATCAACGCGCTCGACTGGGGGATGGGCGCGATCTCCGTGGACCCGAACCGGCGCGGCGGCCGGTTCTTCCCGATCCGTAACCGCTTCTACTTCACGCTCAGCGCCGACTGGATCTCGAACTTCGGCGCCCTGCTCCAGGTCGCGACGCCGCCGCTGGCGCTCGCGCTCGATCCGGGTGCTGTCTACTGCCTATCGTGGTCGCCGGACAGCTCGGTGCCGTCGGGCTACAGCTGGAGCGACCCGGTCGAGGTCTTCTCGAAGGCGACCCTCTTCCCGGAGACGAGTGGGCAGATCGAGATCGATGCGCTCTCCGTCTTCGAGGGCTTGCAACAGACCTCGACCACACCGCCGTCCACGCCCCAGCGCGTCGTGCTCTCTCTCACTCCGGCGAGCGACGAGTCGCACCCGTCGTCGGGCGCGTACAGCCAGGTGCTCGTCTACCAGCCCAACATGACAAATGGCGTGCAGACGTTGCAGTCCGCCTCGGGCACCAGCATGACGGACGAGATGGGTCTCGAGCCACGCACGGAGCAAGGCGAGCCCGACGACGTCACGGGCACTTGCGGCGTCGATCCCGACGAGATCATGCTGCCGTGCGGTGTCGCGGCGCGTTCGATCTACCCCGCGGCGGTTGTCCGCGAGGGTACGGGTGACCTCGGGCTCTCGGGCTACCGGACGCTCTTGCCCGACGACGGAGGCAGCATTCACGACCGTCTGTTCCTGACGACGACGGGGACGAGCTTTGGGGCCTACCCCTATGGCATGGTGAAGTACTTCCTCGAGTCCACGAGCGGCTCGTTCGAGCTCAGCGCCCATTTGATCGTGCCAGGACAGCTCACGTGCACCTACGAGCTACCCGGCGACTTGCCCGTGGCGCTCGGCGACGTGAACGTGCGCGCGGTGCTGTACGGGCTGCAGCTCGCGCCCGTGGTCAGCGCGGTGGAGCTCCGCGACAGCTGGCACGTGACGTTGCGATACTGAGCGTTCCCACGGGGCGTGCGAGCGGCGAACGAGGGGCGCTCGGCGACTCACGCCAACAGCGCGCGCACCACTTTTCCGTGCACGTCCGTCAGGCGGAAATCCCGCCCCTGGAAGCGGTACGTCAGGCGCTCGTGGTCGAAGCCGAGGACGTGCAGCAGAGTCGCGTGCAGGTCGTGCGTGCTGACGGGGTCGCGCACGACGTTGTACGAGAAGTCGTCCGTTTCGCCGTGCACGACTCCGGCTTTGAAGCCGCCGCCTGCGAGCCAGATCGAGTAACAGCGCGGGTGGTGGTCGCGGCCGTAATTCTCATTGGTCAGCTCGCCCTGAGAATAGACGGTGCGCCCGAACTCACCGCCCCACACGACCACGGTGTCCTCCAGGAGGCCACGCTCCTCGAGGTCGCGCACCAGCGCCGCGGAGGCTTGGTCCGTGTCCGCGGCGCAACGCGAGATGTCGGTCGGCAGGTTGCCGTGGTGGTCCCAGCCCATGTGGTAGAGCTGCACGAAGCGTACGTCGCGCTCCAGGAGGCGCCGCGCGAGCAGACAGTTGCGTGCGAACGTGCCGGGCTTCAACACCGCCTCGCCATAACGCGCGAGCACGTGCTCGGGCTCACCGGTGATGTCGGTCAGGTCAGGCACCGCGGTCTGCATGCGGAACGCGAGCTCGTACTGCTCGACCCGCGTCGCCGTCTCGGGGTCCGCGTCCTCGCGCAGCCCGTTCAGCGTCGCGACGTCGTCCAGCATGCGCCTGCGCCGCGTCCGGTCGATGCCTGGCGCGTCCGCGAGGTACAGCACCGGGTCCGCCGCGCTGCGCAGCTTCACGCCCTGGTGGCGCGTCGGCAAGAACCCGCTGCCCCACAGGCGGTCGTAGAGCGGCTGCTTCGAGCCGCTCGTCGAGATCAGTACCACGAACGTCGGCAGATCGCGGTTCAGCGACCCGAGGCCATAACTGAGCCACGCGCCCATGCTGGGCCGCCCCGCGAGCTGCGAGCCCGTCTGCGCAAACGTGATCGCAGGATCGTGGTTGATCGCGTCGGTGACCATCGTGCGCACGAGGCACAATCGATCGACGATCTCGCGAGTGTGGGGCAAGAGGTCGCCGATCAGCGTCCCACTCGCGCCGCCCGGCTGCGCGCCGAACTTCGAGGGCGCGATGGGGAAGCTCGCCTGGCCCGAGGTCATCGTCGTCAGGCGCTGGCCCATGCGGATCGACGCGGGCAGCTCCTGGCCGAAGTGATCGACCAGGCCGGGCTTTGGGTCCAACGTCTCGAACTGCGAGGGCGCGCCCGACTGGAAGAGGTACACGACGCGCTTTGCCTGCGGGGCGAAGTGCGGCGCAGGCAGCGCGTCGCTCGGCGCACAGGCGCTGCGCGCGAGGGTCGCGCCCTCGAGCTGTGCCAGTGCGAGCGCGCCGAGGCCCAGGCCGCCGTTGCAGAGGAAGCCGCGCCGGTTCAGCCGCTGCGCGGCGACCAGAGCATCGAAGCCTGTCGGGTTGGCATGCGCCTCGTTCATCGCTTCGTCACCGCCTCGTCGAGGTTCAAGAGCGTCGCCGCGACGACGCTGAAGGTCGCCCATTCCGTGGCGCCTTTGCGGGCCACCTCTTCTGCCGTCGGCGCCGATGCGCCGACAGCGAGGTGCGCCGCCGCCGCCGCGGGGTCCTGCGCGAAGCTCGTACGGTGCTTCGCGGCGCTGGCGACGAGGACCTCGAGCTCCGCCGGCCGCGGCTCGCGGGTCAGCACCGCGCGCATGCCGAAGGCGATCCGCAGCGCGTCGTCGCTGCCTGCATCCAGCATGCGCGCCGCGAGGTGCCGCGCGGCCTCGACGTAGGTCGGGTCGTTCAGGAGCGCGAGGCCCTGCAGCGGCGTGTTCGTGCGCGCGCGGCGCGCGACGCAGTACTCGAACGCCGGCGCGTCGAACGTCGTCAACGTCGGGTGCGGCACCGTGCGCTTGCGGTAGGTGTAGACGCTGCGTCTGTAGAGGTCGTCGCCGACGCTCTGCACGTATGGGCCTTGGCCCGCGCCGCCGGCGAGCTCTTCCCACAGTCCCGCGGGTTGGTAAGGCATCACTGAAGGTCCGCCGACGCGCTCGACGAGCAGCCCGGACGCGAACAGCGCCTGGTCGCGCACCGTCTCGGCGTCCAGGCGATGGCGCGGCCCGCGCGCCAGCATGCGATTCGCAGGGTCGCGCTCGCGCTCCTCCGCGGTCGCGTG
>Ga0163154_10004268_pt1 | contig 18890 bp, 7 predicted proteins | sample OliLakLV19MP9P1_FD_148649 | JGI IMG/M metagenome (GOLD analysis project Ga0163154, IMG submission 148649) | Freshwater microbial mat bacterial communities from Lake Vanda, McMurdo Dry Valleys, Antarctica - Oligotrophic Lake LV.19.MP9.P1 | ecosystem: Environmental > Aquatic > Freshwater > Lake >...
CTTTTTCAAATGCCAAATCAAGACTTGGGATAGTATTGGTAATTAAGCACCCAAACCCTTTGCGGTCTCCAATACCAGCCACACAAATCACCCTGTTTTCGGCTTCTGTAGCGGGTGTTGGAAGGAAATATGGTAATAAGCCTTGCCGATGATTGAGAATATCATCAAAATACGCCAATGATTTTGTGAAAGGGCGATAAAGTGATGTGCGAAAGCGTGAAACATCATAGATCGCTTTTTGCCCACGAACTAAACACTCTTTTAAACGACTGCTCCATTTGATACGCTTATTATCACTTAAAATAAAATTATCAAGCGTAATCTCTCTGCGTATGCGGTTATGCCAACGGTCAACCTCGCTATTATAGGTCTCAATAAATCGTATAACATTCTCTTGCAAGTCGGCTAAATTAAAATTATAGACCCATGAATCGCGTGTGGTTTCTAATCCACGACTATATGTCTTAAAAATGGTGTGATGGTCACGCCCATTGCCATTCGGTTTTTTAGCCACTTTTTCACCGAGTAACATTAATGTTTCAAACTGGCTATCTAACCCAGAGGTGAGCCATAAGTAGTCGCGTGTTGGTATAATGTGTTGCCATGTAATGCCCATTGCACTCTTTACATCGGTCAACAACTCAAGTTTGTCACCTTTATTACCTGTTTCGGGAATCTGATAATAATAAATATCTGCTTTGCGTGGGGTATCTTTTGGGCTACGCTTGACCAAAAAAGTGATAGCCACACCCACTTTAATCCCAAACACGCTACTTACTTTTTCCCCACGCCCCGATTGTCGAGCATTGCCCCCCAAATCTAAAATATAGATTGCATCAAACTCTTCGGCTAAGTGGCGACGCATCCCATCAAAGGCAATGCTTTCGATAAAACTATTATTCGTCACAAATGCGATAATGCCCTTTTCTGTCAATCTATCGCTTGCCCAACGAAATGATTTTGCATAAGCATCATAAACCGCTTTACGGTTAGTTGCCTTAGAGTTTTTGGCATAAGTATCACGCACCCGTCCATCAATCACCGGATATGTCCGATTTTTGTTGTTGTCATTTTCATTTACTTGCCCAATATTATACGGCGGGTTGCCCAAAATGACGGTCAAGGGGCTGGCGCGTTGGCGTGCTACCCGCGCCAAATTTTCTTGGGTAAAAAGCCCCATTTGACGGGCTTCTGCCAATTCAAACGTATCTACCAAGCAAATCCCCTCAAATGGGCGATAATCGTTCATGGCTTCATAATAGGCATGTTCGATATTCATGCTGGCAATATAGTAGGGCAGGAGCATAATTTCGTTGCAATGCAATTCGTTGGCATATTTATGCGGGAGGGCGCTGGGGTTCATCTGACGGATTTCTTCCATGACGCGCAATAAAAAGTTTCCCGTCCCCACAAAGGGGTCTAGGATATGCACGCCGTCATCGGCTAATGAGCGCCCAAATTCGCGTTGGAGCAATTGCTCAACACTGCGTACCATAAATTGCACAATCGGCTGTGGGGTATAGACAATGCCGTGTGTGTCTGCCACATCCACACTAAATCCCTGAAAAAACTGTTCATAGACGGTGTTCAGAAAGGCTTGTTTTTCGTTATAGTCGCTGATGGTGCTGGCGGTAATTTCGATTGCGCCATAAAAATGGTCGAGTCCGCGCAAAAATTCCGCCCGATTCCATGCGGTGCTAGTGAGGGCATCCACGACTTTTTCGATTTCTTTGGCGATGATATTCTGGCTGGTGAATTTATCGTTATTGAACACCTTGCGGAAAATGCGCTCGGTCAGGATATGCTGAATGAGCATTTCTTCTACCGCGTCTTTGCTCAAATTGGGGTTAATGGCGACACGGCATAAATCATGGAAGGTATCAAACGCGCTGGTATAGTTGCCCCGCTTTTTATATTCGGCTTCGATGATGTGGTCTAGCTTTTGGGCAATCTCTGGGACACGGGTCTTAAATTCGGCAACGGCGCGTTCCCATTCATCATAAACAGGCTTCACATAACTAAAAAAGGCGTTGAGGATGTCTATCAATGCCTGTGGCGCGGTCAAATCGGCACGCATGACCTCGCGTCCGTCTTGGATGAGGACGGCTTGGTCTGGGGATTGAAACAGGATGTTGTCGTTGGGATAACCAGAGGCGAATTTTTTCTGGATTTCTTTATCCAGCGTATCGGCGCTGTCTTTGGCTTCCCATACTCCATAGCGGAGATGAAATTGAGTGAGGATGGCGGCATCAAAGCGGATGGTGCGCTTGCCAACTTTGGTGGTGTGTTCGGTATTATATAAATACCCAGCAGATTTGGCGCAATGCTCTAGCAATGTCCCAAATATGGGTGATACATTGCCTTCTGTCCAAAATCCTGCTTGACGTTTTTGGGTGATGTCTGCGTAGTAGGTGACGATGGGCTTGCTGGTGAGTTTTAGGTTGAGCTTGGTCATCGGTCATATACCCCGTGATATGGTGACAGGCTATGCGATTATTATAACGCAAATTCGCAAAAATTGGCAAAAATGGTGTGTCGTGGACGGCATATAAGTCGTCCACCACTACAATCATATAACCGTATTGGATGCCGTAGGGACGCGTTATATCGCGTCCGCGCTCATCAGCAGAAAATATCTCTGTCATTCGCACAAAACGCCGTGAACGGGGTTGTTTTGCCTAGTTTCATCACAAAAAATAGGTGTGGCGTAGGAACTTGCCATGGCAAGCCCGATTTTTACGGTTGGTTGCGGGGGGTTTGCCATGGCAAACCCGTACATCATGCCTATCTATCCCTCAAAATGGGCATATCCAACCCCATTTATGGGGTTTCGGTGGAGCAGGCAGGTGGTTCACCGCCTGCCAAATCTACGCAAAATCATCAAAACAACTACGGACAAACCTTATATCGCGTCCGCGCTCATCAGCAGAAAATATCTCTGTCATTCGCACAAAAATCTATTATCGGCTAAAATAACCGTGTTATTCATGAGCCAAGAGGGAAAAATGATAGACGCACGTATTATCCAAGCATTGACGAGTAGTGATGCCGATAAGCGCAAAAAAGCGGTGGCATATTTGGCGAAATCACTCGATAGAGACGCATTGCCACATCTGGCGCGGGTGTCTGCATCGGATAAAGACCCGCAAATCCGTGAATTGGCAAAAAAGGCGACGGCGTATATCGAAAAAAACGCGCCACAACCAGAACCCGCCTATGATGACGATGAATCGTATGATGATGAACCTGTCTATGCCGATGATGACGATGACGATGATGTCTATGCTAAATCATCACCATCGCGCTATAGTAGCCTCTATGATGATGATGACGATGACGATACTGATGAAGAAGCCGATGACGATGAAATAGATGTGCCGTTGCCCGCCGATATTCAGGTATCGGCGGTGGCAGAAGAACGCGCCAAGTCGTATGTGAATCAGGCGATAGACTGGAGTGAGCGGGGCAATTCGGGCAAGGCGGTGGATATGCTCAAACAGGGGTTTAAGCTGAATCCGCATCTTTTTTATGAATCCTATTCAATGGGTGTGGCACAATATATCACAGGCATGACCAAAGGCGATACGCAACGCCTGCTCATGCCATCGGAGCGCGACCTCAAACGGATGGGAAAAGACAGCAAATCTGCCAAAGAACCTGCCAAACTGAATATTTTTCAGCAATTTTTTGCGCTGGTCATCTTTTTGGGTGCAACCGCCACCCTCATCAGTTTTTTCGCTATGCCGTGGATAGATTTTTCAGACTTGCCCATCGTACCAGACCCATCCTTTCCAGAAGCACAAACACTTGGGCAACAGGTTGATGCGACACAAGCTCTATTCGATGCCCAATTTGCCCCGTTGGAAGGCATGATTAACCAAATCGGTGGCGAAACAGCCGCGTTATTACGCCGATTCATGGATGCCCTTCGGAGTGTCCGTGTCACCACCACCGGCATGGATGTGATGCTACTGGTCATTGGCGCACAAAACGCGTTGGATGCTTTTGGCTTTAGTGGGATTTATGATGTCCTTTTTGATGTCATAGAAAATCCTCTCATGCGCGATACAATCATCGAATCCTCCCGTGAGTATATTACCAATCTGGGTTTAGACCCCAATAACACCAGCCCAGAACAATTGGGTGTGGCAATTCGCGGGGCGCTAGATGCGACCAAATACGTTGCCACCTCGCCCGATTATTCGGTGATTGCTGTGCCTGTGGTGGCGAGTATCGCCTTTTTGTTGGGATTATTGCTATTCATGAATCCAAGCAATAGTATCTGGGTGCTAAACATCCTCATTGGGTTGGTGGGTGTGGGTGCATGTGCCTATTTCTATACCACCGGTTTTGACCTCATGTTGCGTGGCGATGCCAATTCTGCCACATCAGTCAGCATTATGGCGGGTGGCAATGTTTCTCTGCCAGAAGATATGAGTTTTATCGGCATAGGCTTTTGGGTGAGCATGGGCGGTATGATTGCCGTGGCGATTGCGCCATTTTTGGGATTATTATTCGCTCCCGCCAAAAAGACCGAGTAAGGAGTATTTTTGTGATGAATACCACACGTCGCCTTTCGATTTTGTTGTTGGTTGGGTGTTGTCTGATGCTACTGATGGTGAGTTTTGCCAAGCCATCGGTTAGCATCGCACAACCGATATTTGTCACCAATACCCCCCGTCCGCCAGACCCATTAGACGTGTTCCCAAATTTATCCCCAGAGCGATATGCTCTGCGCCTATGGACTGCGCCTCATCTGATAGAGGTGCTGATTAGTTTGTTGGGGCGTGGCGATACGTCCACACAATTTAGCGATGCCGTCCGCCTGATACAATACGAAATGGCGTGGCGCTTCCCTAATATAACAACCGATACGCTCACCCGTCAACGCCTATTCGATGCGATGCTATCTGCCCCGCGTGGCACAACCGATATGCGGGCTGTGGCGCGTCCGTTGGCGTTGCTGGCATTGCAGACGGGGCAAATGGGAGAACTGGGTATCACGGAGGTTGCATCGCTCAATATGGATGGCGATGGTTATGCCGATGTGGTGTATATGGTGCGCTACCCCGCCGATAATGCCCAACCCGCATTATATCTGGATTATATTATCCTTCGTGGGGATGCCGATGGCATAGGGCAATTGCCCGTCATGCCCGCCGATGTGTATGCTTCCCCATATAACAATGTTTTGGGTGTGGATTTATTAGCCACAGGCGATTATACGGGTGATGGTCTGGATGAAGTCATCATCCGCCTAGATCGCGAGGGCGCAAATGACCGCCTGGTGGTCTATGGCTGGCGCAACGGCGCAATCACCGACCTTGCGTTGCCCCCCACACCGATTGAATTTGGTGAGGTGGTCAGTTTAGCCAGTGGTAATCTTCAAGTCGTGCGCTATGAGCCAGATTCTGAAAGATGGGGATGTTATCGGTCTAAGGTGGTGAATTGGGTGTGGTCATCCAACTTTTTCCGCCCTGTAGAAGATGCGAATCCCGCCTATTTGCAACTGAATACCATCGGCTGTCAGATGGTCGCCGCCGAACCCCTGTATGAAAAATCTCCAGACCAATCGCTATCGGATATTCAAACTATTTTGCTGGGGCGCTCATCGGATGAGGCGGGTTATCTGCAAGGCACACTCGCTATTGCGATGCTTGAATGGCTCACGGGGCAAAAAACTGATGCGACCTTGCGCGTCATTAGTTTGCGAAATATGCCAAATTTGCCACAGGGGATAGCCCGTCAAATCGCTATTTTTGAGCGGGCGATTGCCCAAAATGTATCGCCCATAGTCGCGTGTGCGGAACTCACTGCCAATAACGGGATATGCGATATTGACCAGATTATCACACGGGTTTTGGCAGAGAATCCCATTTTGCGGGCGGGTGATGTATCGGCACAACTCGCATCGGTGGGGTTGCCTGTGGCTTCGATTGCGACAGTTACGCAAGTGGGGCGTGCAGACCGCCTTGTGGTGACATTTGCCATCGCCAATGCCAGCCAATGGGCATTGGCACCGTTGAATGAATCGGTTTATGTGGTCGAAAAAATCCCCTCGCCAGTTACCCGTGATAATGCAAATACACAATTGGCATTGGGTGATGTACCCGCCACCGCCTTAACCGCGTTGCTCATCAACAACGATGGTATATCGGCGTTGAATATCCTAGATAATGCCATTCGGCAAAATCCCGCGCTAGGTGCTTCATTAGAAGCCCAATATTTCCGTGCCTTTTGCTTGGATGTCATCGGCAACCGCCCCAACGCCGTAAGTGGGTATTATCAACTATGGCAAAGTTCCCCCGATAGCCTCTGGGGACGGCTCGCAGGCGCACATTTAGAAGGGCGCTAATTTTGTAATAATATGCCCGATATGACCATAACGGTTGTATCAGGCATGTTTATTTGATACCAACTTATTCCACGCATTTCGTAACTCCTCATCAAAAATGATATATTTATCTGTGTTGAATATGATCATTTGCGTTTTTGGGCATTTTTATTTATCCAGCAACGCGCCATTAAGGAGTTTTATATGAAATTAGTCCGTTTTTCGGATGAGTATCGCACGAATCTGGTGGGAATTTTAGAGGATGACACAGTATATGCCACCACATGGACAGGGGATATGCTGGGATTATTGCGGAGTGGCATCAAGCCCACTATGAGCTATGCCTATCGCTATCCGATCGAAAAAGTCAAAATTCAGTCGCCGTATATCCCACCCAAAATTGTGTGTGTGGGGCGCAATTACGCCGACCATGCCGAAGAGATGGGTAATGTCGTGCCAGAAAAACCATTTTTGTTCGGTAAATTTGGCAGTAGTATCATCGCCACCCATGAAACCATTCAGTGGTCAACTGCTATTACCACCAAAGTGGATTGGGAAGGGGAACTGGCGGTCATCATCGGAAAATCTGGCAGAAATATCGCCCCAGAAAATGCCTATAACCATATTTTTGGGTATAGTATCGCCAATGATGTATCTGCCCGCGATTTACAAGAGAATGATGGGCAATGGGCGCGTGCCAAAGGCATGGATACATTTTGTCCGTTTGGACCCGCCATCGTCACCCGTAACGAAATCCCAGACCCACACGACCTCATCCTCACCACCACACTCAATGGCGAACAAGTGCAAAATACCAACACCAGCCTGATGATTCATAAAATACCAGACCTTATCGCGTATATTTCTACTGCATTTGCCCTCGAAGTGGGCGACCTCATCCTCACAGGGACACCTGCGGGCGTTGGCAAGGGTATGAAACCCCCGCGCTATTTGTCAACGGGTGATGTGGTGAGTGTGAGTATTTCGGGCATTGGCACATTGCAAAATCCTTGCCAAAGTAATGACTAGAAATAGTTGTAACAGATTTTTATACCTGTTACAATTGGGTTGGTATTCAATAGGAGGGGGAACTACTTGATAAAAAATATTTTATAAAGCCTCTGAAAAGACTCTTTATTGCGATACACTGATTATGTGGATAAAAGCCACCATCGTTCTTAAGTAGATTCTGGAAGGAGGTTGACATGCCAAACCCGATAACGCTCACAACATCATGTGTCTGTGAGACATTAAATCGGGAATTTAGAGGGAACTATCTCTTTAGCGTACACCCTTTACCGAGTCCGCATGACAGACAATATTCTGTCCCACAATTATTTTTTAAGCAATTTCTATGGAGCTAATCAATGAGTAAACTCACAAGAAATCAAATCATAGCGATTTTGGTTTTTGGTGTTGTCTTATTGGGTGGCGCACTCGTTATTTTGTCAAATCGTCAAGCACCAGAACCCATATCTGTGGTGACAGTGACAGACGAAGCGACTACGGTGGCACAAGTATCAACTGCAACCGAAGAACCGAGTAGCCAACCATCCCCGACACCAGTACGCGAAACTCGTAATGATAGTGAAGACCCCGACGGTGACGGGTTTATCGGCGAAGCCGATTTCTGTCCCGACGTGGCAGGCACGATTGACGGCTGTCCCGATACCGATGGTGATGGTATTGAAGACAGCAAAGATGCGTGTCCAACAGAAGGCGATTTGGGATTTGGCATAGACGGCACTGGCTGTCCATTACCAGACCCCAACACCGTCAATGATGATGACGGCGATGGCATTGTAAATGCCAACGATGCGTGTCCAACTGAAGGTGACTTGGGCTTTGGTATTGACGGCACTGGCTGTCCAAACCCAGCACCCGCCCCCGTTGATACTGATGGTGACGGATTTACAGATGATGTAGATGCGTGTCCAACCGAAGGTGACTTGGGTTTTGGCGTAGATGGCACAGGCTGTCCAAACCCTGCCCCAGCAGAACCACAAAATCTTCCTGCTGTGACCCGTTCTTGCGGTATTGGCGACCCACAAATTAGTGGCACAACCTATACCTTTAATGTGGTCAATATCGAAAATGTGACCCAATTCACATGGGACTTGGCAGGTATCGCCGCAAGCGGTGCGTCTGTCAGCCGTGAATTCACCGAAGCAGGCGACTATACCATTACCCTCACTTGTGCCGATGACGAAGGCAATGCGTTGCCACCTGTCACCGCCTCTGTGAGCATTTCCCCCGTTGTAGTCACTGAACTCGCGTGCGAGATTACAGGCACACCCAATGGCAATAACCTCCCAGTGACCGTTGTTTGGTCTGCAACCGGTGTGGTTGGCGACCTCAATACCTTCTCATGGGATTTTGGTAATGGTGATGTCCAAACAGGCACATCTGTGACCAAAATTTATGAAACCGCAGGCGTTTATGCTGTCGCATTGACATGCTCTGGCGCAGGTGGCACTGTGGGTCCATTAAATGGTAGCGTAGATATTAGTAGCGCAACCGCTTCTTCTAGCTCACTGGCGGCAAACTTCAATAGTAACCTGCCCAGTGGCACATTCCCACAAACCTTAAATCTGACCAGCAACGTTGTTGGGACAAGCCCCGCATTTACCTATGCTTGGGTGATTACAGGTCCAAACGGCTATAGCAATTCGAGCAGTAATGCAAATCCCGCGTTCCAATTGCCAGAAGCTGGTACATATACTATCGAATTGACAGTGACCGATTCTGCAACGCCAACCGCTAATGTGGTGATTGCGCGTGGTAGCATTACCGCCGTCCTAGACCAACCTGCACCTGTTGTTACCATCTCTGCCAGCACCTTATCGGTGACATCTGGTGGGACGGTCATCTTCAATGCAGTGAACACAGGCGGTCCAATTTCTAGCTATGTCTGGAATTTTGCGGGCGGTACATTGGTCTCTGGCGATGTGAATGGTGCAGGTCCAATTGGAGTCAGTTTCACTGGCACACAAGGACAAACCTTCAACGTCACACTCGATGTATTGGGTCCCGATGGCGATGGTGCCAATGCGTTGCGCCAAATCGTTATTACAGGGCAAGGCGAGGCTGTGAAAGCACGCTTTACCTATGTTAATAACGGACAAACAGGCGGAACATTCAATCTGTGCTTCACCAATGTGAGTGAAGGCAACGTCCAGACGATTGAATGGGATTTCAATAATGACGGGACATTCGATAGCACCGATGCAAATCCTTGCTTTGACTTTACCCCAGGTCAACACATTGTTACCCTCAAAGTAACGGGACCAGGTGGTGAAACATCTACCTCGCAACAACGTATTTTTGTTGCAGAAGGTGTTCAATCGCCAGTCGCATCTTTCACCGTGACCAGCACAACGGTCAATGTGAACCAAAGCGTGACCCCCAACAATACCAGCACGGGTAATATCACCGAATACCTCTGGGATTGGGGCGATGGCACAACTAGCACGACCCGCAACCCAAGCAAAACCTATACCGCAGAAGGCACCTATGTCATCAATCTGCGCGTAACGGGTCCAGGTGGGTTTAGTGAAGCGGCGGCAGTGACCATAGAAGTTCGCTATGCGGCTATCACATGCCCAATCACTGGCAATACCAACGCCACTTATGGCAATAATACCTACTCTGTCTCCCTCAACAGCACTCAATTGGCGGGTCGTGTTGCCACCGTGCGCTGGTTGGTAGATGGCGCAGAAGTTGCCACCGGCAATAGCTATGTCCGTAGCATCACCACCGTAGGCACGACCACCATTAATGTGGAAGTCCTGATTGATGGTGTTGTAGCTTGTAGCGCCAATGTGACTGTAACACTCGCATTGAGCAACGCAAGCTGTACATTAAGCGGTACAACCACTGTATTGCTCAACCAATCCATTAAGTATGAGCTGAAGAGCTTTAGTAATCTCAATGGGCGTACCGTTGTTGGCTATCTCTGGGAATTTACCCCATCTGGTGGCACAACCGTGAGCTATACGACCACGTCTAATAACTACACATTTAACTTCTCTGCGAGTGGCACCTATACATTACGTGCAACGGGTACACTCAGTGACGGAACGACCTGTATTAGAGAAACAACCGTAACTGTTTCTGCAGAAGAATATACATGCCGTTTTGACCGCTTCCCAAATAGTGCTACACAATATATCAGCAATGAATATCGTGTCGCCATCTCAGGGAATACCAGTGGCAAAACCTTCTCCTACAAATGGTTTGCTGGTGGTACAGAAATCACCAATAACAGCCGTACCCTTAATTATGCTTTCCCAACATCTGGTGAACAAACCATACGTGTGGAAGTGTATTTGGCAGGCAACATGATTTGTGCGCTTGACCGTGGTATTGGTGTTGGCGCAGGCTCGACAACCTACTGCTCCATGAGTGGTTCTTCGTCGGTCTATCTCAACGAAACCAAGACCTATAGCTTGAGCATTGATAGCTCCAAACTCGGCAATCGTACTATTACGGGTGTTGAATGGTTCATTAATGGCGAAAGTGTCCAAAATAACGGTTCATACAGCTTTGTTAATAGATGGGCTGTTGCAGGCACATACGAACTACGTGTTGTTGCGACCTCTAGCGCGGGCGATACTTGTGTGTCTATCAAGACAGTCACTGTATCTGCAAACGAATTGGTCTGCTTCGATATGGCTGGTTCTTCATCTGCCCGCGAATTTGAAAGCAAAACCTATAGCATCTCGGTAGAACCCTCTGGCACCGCCAACGTTACCTATAAATGGTTCGTGAACGATGTCGAACAAAGTGGGACATCCAGTAGCTTTAGCTATCGCTTTATGGATGATGGTAGCTTCACCATGAAGGGTCAAGTATTCCTCAATGGCGTTCTCGTCTGCGAGAAACTCAAGACTGTCACCGTCAGCCTAGATAATTTGTCGTGTAATATCACAGGTCCAAACGCCAGCAGTATCTTGATTGGCGAGCCATATACCTTTGATGTGAACCTCCAAAACAGCAATGGTCGTACCATGACCTATGCGTGGTTATTGGGCGATACACAAATTTCTACAAGCAAGCGATTCACCTATACCTTTAACCAACTCACCCCCCAAACACTGCGTTTGGTCGTGACCCCAACCCTCAATGGCGAGCCTGCTGGTAGCCTCTGTGAACGTAGTTTTGAATTCACAGCACGCGCCGCACAAAGCATCTCCGCCACCGCAGACCCAACGGTTACATTTGTAGGTGGTAGCGTAACCTTTACCGCGACGACTGAATCCATTGACCGTACCACGCTTACTTGGTACTACCCAAATGGCACCAGCCAACGCTCAGAAACTGGGACGTTTACCTTTACTGCCCCTGGCGAATATACAATCGAAGTTGAAGGTGTCGGTGTCATCCGTACCCAACGTGCTTCTGTGGTTGTTCGTGTGGTAGATTACAGCGAAATCAACGTCACCTTTGTTGCCAATCCATGGGAATCTCTCGCCCCACGCGAAATCTGTTTTGTCCCCACCACCGACATTGATGAACAACTCATCACTGAATGGCTGTGGACATTCCATGATGGCACAACCAGCACCGAAAAACTCCCCTGCAAGACCTATAGTGAACCGGGCGAATTTAATGTGAGCCTGCGCGTCACCGATGGCACATTGGTCGCTACTTCTACAAACAAAGTGCGTTTGTATGCGGTGATTGATGCCAGTGCAACCTTCAATGTCACCCCCAATGGTGGCTTGGAATATTGCTTCTTACCACAGGTTTCTGCTGGTGTAGTCGTCTCTGAATTCCAATTTGGCGATGGCTCAACTGGTACTGTTACCGATAACGGGCAAGTCTGCCATACTTATCAAAGCGAAGGCAGTTACACCGTCCGCATGTTGTTCTCTAAAGACGGACAAAATGGCACAGTGCCACGCACCGTATTCATCACGGCTGGCGTATCTGAGAGCTTTAATGCGACTGCTGAATGTAGACAACAAAATGGTCGCGTGACCTATGTTGTTACCTATAATGGTCAAGCAATGTCTCAGGGTTCAAGCTACGCCGTCAGCTACACTGTAAACGGTGGACAATCTACCTCACTTGGTACGATTTCTGGCTTGAATAGCGAAAATCCTTCTGCCACATTTGAAGTTAGTGGTATGAGTGGTAATACGGTCACTTTCAGCGTAAATGGTTTGGGTGAATTGACCCGCACCGTTGAATGTTGGGATAAATCGAGCGTCAGTGTGAGTGGTGTTTGTTTGAAGGGTGTTATTACCTTCTATGTCGAAAACACTGGCACTGAACCCATGTCTGCACCAACTGCCTGGCGTTTGACCGATGGTAGCGGCGCATTGCTGACCCAAGGTACAATCCAATTGGCTGGTAGCGAAGTTCGTACCTTGACCTTCCCAGAATATGAGGGTCAAACAGTACGTTTGAATGTTGACCAACGTCCAGGACACCCTGGCTCTAGCCAACCCAATGCCTCTGTCGAAGGATGCTTGGGAACACCCAATTTGACCGTCTCTGGTGTCTGTGAATACGGCACTGGTCGCGCAATATTTGTGGTAAATGTCCCCGCCGATGGTGCAAACCTCGAAGAAGCGACAGGCTGGACAGGGACTGGTGCAAGCACCACCACTGGCACAGTAGGTCCTTTGAGCGCAGGCACAAGCTCCAATAACTTCGCGGTTGTTACCAATAGCAGTGGCACTGCAACCTTTAGTGTCAATGGCTATGACAGCGCGACAGCAACGGTTAACGACTGCTATAAATTGACCCTCGACTCTGTCTGCTGGGAAAATACCACCACCCATAACATGCGTGTCAACAACGCCAACAGCGTGAATGTTGATTACACATGGTCGGTTGGCGGATTGTCTGGCAATGGCACCGCGACCCCAGGTCAATCTACATTCGTTATTTCTGGTCTCACCTATCCCGAAAGTGCAACGGTTTCGTTGAGCGTGGCGGGTATCTTGGTTGCGACCAAACAACTCGACTCCGAACTCTGTACCCCACCGGGTGTAGAACTCAACTACGAATGTGTGTCTAACGGTGTCTATAGCTTTACGGCTGATGGCATCATCTTTGGCACAGCCACCTACTACATCTTCGATAGCTGGCAAGTGGTTGAACAACGCGATATCACACAAGCAGACTTGCCATTGAGCATTACGTTCAATAGCACATCAAACAATATCGCTTTCGATATTACGAGTGATGGTCACTTTAAGGTCATCCTCGAAACAGAAGGTTGTTATGAAGCACCTGTTGTCGAAATTAATGGATATTGTGAAGAAACCAATGGCGATACCACTTTCACAGCCTCGCTGAGTGGCTCACCTGTCGGTACATTCACCTATACCATCGTAGACAATTTGGGCAATGCAGTTGATTCTGGCGATTTGGCAGAACTGTTCAATGGCAAGACCTATTCTGGTAGCTACACCTCACTTACCTTGTCTGTAAGTAGCAATGGCGACCCTGTAACGGTTAATCCAAAGACAGTATCAAACTGCTATACAGAACCACAATTCTCCCCAACCGTGGTCTGCGATGAAAACCAAACCAATGGTACATTCACCGTTAGCATCACTGACAACGGATTTGCACCACTCGCAGGTGATGCGTTTGCCATTAGTTACAGAATTTTTGGCGCAAACGATAGCATCTTGGTCGCAGATACCCCCTATACAGGCGCAGTGAACGAAACCTTCACGGGTCAAACCTCTGTGACTGTGCATGTGATGATGGGTGGCTTTACTCAGGTGGCAACCGCCAATTCTGATGACTGCTACGATGCACCTAACTATACGGCTGGTGGCTATTGTGCCGAAGCGGGCAACGGGGCGTACTACTTCTTTGCCAGCAATATCGGTGGAACACCCATCACAACATTGGCTACTTTCGTGATTGTTGACGAAAATGGCACAGAAGTAATGTCTGGCGATGTGAGCGAATTGCCTGTGACCATCATTGGCGTGTATGGCGCACTCACCATGACACTGACCACCACAGAAGGTCAAATTAGCAAGCAAGCCGACCAGCTTGAATGTTATGAAACCCCTGTTCTCGTGGCATCGGCTGTCTGTGCCGACCAAAACGGTGGCTTTACCTTTAGCATCGTCCTGACAGGCGGCGCATTGCTCGACGGCATGGCTCTCCCCAACTACACCATCACCGATGTGAATGGCGATGTGGTCACAAACGGTAGTGGTACAGTTACACTTCCATTTACCTCATTGACAGTTGTGAGCGAAAACGAACCGTTGACCATTACGTTCTCCGATGGCGATGTCAATATCGTGGCAGAATCTGTCACCAGTAGCGATGACTGCTTCAAAGAACCAGAATTTACCGCCAATGTCTATTGCGGTGGAGCCAATGGTGTGTTTGTCATCTCTATCAGCAATATCGGTGGCGCGATTGTCTCTACAATCCCAACCTACGAAGTGTTCATTGATGGTGTGTCACAAGGTGTTGTGGAACTCAGCAACGCTCAATTGCCCTTCAATGAAACCATGCCTGCTGGTCGTTATGGTACTGTCAGCGTGACTGTCACTTATGGCGAAACTGTCGTGAGCGCAGATAATAGCGACTGCTACAAACAACCAGAATATACCCCAACGGGTTACTGTGCCGAACAAAATGGTGTCTTCTACTTCACCCTGTCACAAACAGGCGGTGGCGCATCAGTTGACGGCGTTGAACCAACCTTTACCATCACTGGTGACGGCTTTACAACTGTCACTGGCAATATGAGCGAATTGGCTGGCATTATGCCCATCGTTGGTACATACGAAAATGGCTTGACCATGACCGTAGAAACCACCGAAGGTATTATCACAGTCGAAGCGCCTATCACCATTGACTGCTATGAACCCCCAGTCTGGACTCCATCGGCATATTGCGGTGACTCCAACGGCGTGTTCATGTTCTCGATTGAACTTGTGAGTGGCTCGCCAATCACTGGTGAAGAACCAACCTTCACAATTGATGTCGTGGGCAACCCAGCCTATGTCGGCGCTGGAAATATCAGCGAATTGCCAACCAGCATCACTGGTCGTTATAGCAGTGTGATTCTCACCATCAAGACAACCGAAGGCTACATTAGCGCCCAAGCAGATGAACTTACAAACTGCTATGAAGCGCCTGTGTATGTCCCAACAGTTGAATGTACCGATGTAAATGGTGAATTCACTGTGACTGTGACCAATATCGGTGGCGTACCTGTCCTCAGTGTCGTCAATATCTTGGTAGACTTCGCGTATGTTGATGGTGGTGGCGTTGCCGCAGACCTTATCGAAGACGCACAATTGCCATTTACCCGCGTCTATGTGGGTACATATCAATACGTGCAAGTCTCGGTGAATAGCGAAGATGTCGAACCTGTCACTGCGATTAATGAAGACTGCTATGAACCACCCGTCTATCAACCAACTGGTTATTGCGACGAAGTGGAAAACGGAACATTCTTCTTTGAAATCAGCAATATCGGTGGCACACCTATCACTGGTCAACTGCCATACTATGCGGTTTACGATGAAAACGGTGTATCAGTTATTTCTGGTCGCGTTGTCTCGTTGCCAACCACCATCGGACCACTTGTTGGTGAATACAGCAATCTCACCTTAACTGTGGACTTTGGCAAAGGTAGCGGCGAAGGCTCTATCACTGCCGAAAGAACCGACCTCAACTGCTACGAAGCACCTGTCTATGTCCCAGAATTGACCTGCCTTGGCACCAATGGTGTCTATGGTGGACAAATCGTGAACGCTGGTGGGACACCATTGTTCACCGTTGCCACCTATCAAATCGTGGATAACGAAGGTACTCTGTTAGCAGACGGTATCGTTGGCGAAATGCCATTCGCAGTCACCTCTGTCAGCTCTATCTCTAGCAAGGTGACGTTGAGTGTCTTTATCAATGGTCAAACACTCGTGTCGTATGACGACAACGAAGGGTGCTATATCAACGAAGAAGAAACACCAACCCCACCACCACCACCAACACCAGAAGTTCCAGAAGAACCTGTCTGTGGTGATACCATCGAAACACCAGATGGTCAAATCGTCATTGACTTGGCGATGTGTGACCCAGACCCAGAACTTGGTGTTCCTGAATGGTCGCCCATTGTCATCGGTGGCGCAATCTGCCCCGACTGGCTTGTCTATCACACCAACCTCACTGGCGATTGGGAACTCTTCAGACTTGGTTCACTACCCGATGGCTTAGAAGGTCCGCTTAATCTGTCACAAGGCGTTGGTCCAGATGTCTTCGACATTGCCCCATCACGCTCACCAGATGGTATGTGGATTGCCTTTGCCTCGACACGCGATACCGAAGAAGGTAGCCGTGCCAAGAACTGGGAAATTTACGTGGTAAGCGTGCTTGGTAACGACACCCGTCGTATCAGCTTCAACGAATTCGCCATGGATCTCGACCCAGTGTGGTCACCAAATGGTCTGAAATTGGCTTATGAAACCACCACCGATAACGGCGATTGGGAAATCCGCGTGTTCGATATGCTCACGGGCGAGAACACCATCGTTACCAACAACGTTGCCAACGACATTAACCCGTCTTGGTCGCCAGATGGTAGCAAACTCCTGATTCAAAGTGACCGCGAAGATGGTTTGTGGCAAATTTATGAAATTGACTTGGGCAACGACAATGCTATCACCAAACTCAGCGATGGCTCTGGTGATGACCACGACCCCATGTACAGCAATGATGGCACGCAAATCGTGTTCCGTTCATATCGTGACGACCCACGTCCCGAAACTGACCGTAGCCGCGAAAGCGCCATCTACTACATGAATGTTGATGGAACAGGTGTGACCCGCGTCTCTGAAATCGGTGGTAATGCAACCAACCATGTCTTCTCACCAGATGACAGCCTGATTGCCTACCAATCTAACGTGGTGAACGACATCAATGACATCTATGTCTACGAAATTGAGACAGGACTTACCCGCTTGTTGACCAACAACACGGGCGTGGACTATCAAAATGTTCAAGACACAGCCCCCACTTGGTATTGTGAATCCACACTGCTTGTCTTTACATCATCAGTTGATGCGACGGATGAAAATCCAAGCAACACCAACATCTTCTCGGTGGATGCGCTCCCCATTGACGCGCCACCTATCAACGCAGACGAAGATGCAACTCGCTTGACCGAAGATGAAGAGATTGACCGCGATGCCCAAAACAGCCCATCTGAAGAGAACGCCAGCCGTTATGGTAACGTTCCTCCCAAATGGAGACCCTAATTCTGATAGTGGGGGAGTAATCCCCCGCCGTTAGACCAGTAATACAGCAGACCCCAACCAATGGGGTCTGTTTTTATTTTGGGGATAATTTGGCAAGGTGGGTGAGCGAGATAACATGCAATAAAATGGATAGAGGCACAGCCCACCCATATAACAAAATAAATCCGCTATAGCGCATATTTCCAGACGCATGACGATAGACCTGCCACGCCAACAAGCCCGCAACGATAATGTGAATGATGATAGTAATCAGTGTGATTTCTGATGCGTATGCCAACATAAATTGCCATCCCTTAACGATTGAATAGCCATTTGAAGATGTGCTATAGTGATATCAATGTGTCCTTATTATATGATGGATATTGTCAGTGTCAACATTAAAAAAAGGTGAGTCAAAACCAAGTTATCATCATGGCGATTTACGCAATACGCTGGTGCAAATTGGCACAGAGATGCTGATAGAATCGGGAGAAGCATCGCTCAGTTTGCGGAAAATTGCCCAACAAGCGGGTGTGAGCCATAACGCGCCCTATCAACATTTTCCAGATAAAAACGCGCTCCTCGCCGCCATCGCAGAGGATGGATTTCGATTATTGGGTGAGGCGATGGATATGGCGACATACGACCTCACTGAGGATACGTCACTAGAACGGCTGATTGCGGTGGGGCGGGCGTATGTCGCTTTTGCGATTGGGCATCCGAGCCATCTGCAATTGATGTTTGGCACATCTTTTAAGGATGAGTATCCCCGTCTGATGGAAAGCGCCCATCGTACATTAGGCAAGCTCATCCAGATTGTGGGGGAAATTGGCGTAGAGGGTGGTTTGAACGATGAAAATATTCATGATGTGAGTAGTGTAGTGTGGATGACATTACACGGCATGAGCGCGATTCTGAATGCAGATAAATTGCCCCCGTATATTCGGCAAGAACGCACCCAAGAGGCGCTAGTTGAACGGTTTATCGGACTAATTTGCAAAGGATTGCTCAGATGATGCACCCAGATGAATTTTATCCCAAAGTACATCAGTTTATGGTGCTACCCGCCAAAGAACGTCATGCGGGTATGACAAACTTGCACACACAGGCGATGAATCATTATGTGAATCGGCTCATGACCGAAGCCGAAGCCGAAGCAGTATCCCCTGTGACATTGGGTGATGACCATCGTACCGTATTGCAGATTGTGGGGCATATTGCCGAGTGGGAACGGTTTGTTATTCTGATGGAACAACTATTTTGAATTCAAATGATTTTCAAATTTCAATGGATAAGCATTTTCAAGTCAATTATCAGCTTAAAGC
>Ga0163154_10004270_pt1 | contig 18880 bp, 19 predicted proteins | sample OliLakLV19MP9P1_FD_148649 | JGI IMG/M metagenome (GOLD analysis project Ga0163154, IMG submission 148649) | Freshwater microbial mat bacterial communities from Lake Vanda, McMurdo Dry Valleys, Antarctica - Oligotrophic Lake LV.19.MP9.P1 | ecosystem: Environmental > Aquatic > Freshwater > Lake >...
GCGCTCCACCGACCCAGTTGCTGCACGTCCACATCTCGCGCACCGGCTGGGGGCAAGCCGGCTGCACGTTTTTCCTGATCCTGATGTACGCGCTTGCCTGGCGCATGCGCGACGTCCCGCAGCGCTCGGTCGGCCGCCTGCGCTGGCACGCGCTGCTGATTGCGCTCGCATCGGTCGCGGCTTACGGGCTCCACGAGATGGCGTCGGTCTACGTCGCCGCGCTGGCGCTGATCGTCGCGCTGGAGTTCGGGGTCGGCGACGACGGGCGGCGGCGCTGGCCGTGGTACTCGCGCCGTACCTGGTACGGGCTCGCTGCGTGCGCACCGGTCGGCGCGCTGACGGTCGCGTTGCTGCTCACCAGCGAGTACGCGCGACAGACATGGTTCAGCGCCGAATTCTTGCAGCTCGGCTGGCTGGAGACCCGCCGTTTGACGCTGACGTACTTCGCGCAAGTGGGTATGGCGCAGCAGCTCGGCCTCGCGGTCCTGGTCCTCGCCCCCATCGGCTTCGTCGGCGCGCTGTTGCGCGATGCGCGCTACGCGCGCTGGCTGGGCCTCGTCGCGCTCGTGCCGACGGCCGTGTTGTTCTTGAAGTTCAGCAATCCGAGCCTCCCCCGCATCTACCTGCCCTTCGGCGTGTTCTTGTGCATGTTCGCGGCGGAGGGTGTCGCCGTGCTCGCGGCGCTTGCGCGCACTCGTTGGACGCGGTCGGCCGTCGACGCGCTCGCCGTCGGTGCCGTTGTCCTCGGCGCCGCGACGTCGTGGAACACGCTACTCGCCCCCGCGAGCGCGCCGCTGCACGTCGCCGGTGTGCACCGCGCGGGTGTGCCAATGGCCGAGCCGCGGCGCCCGCTCCATCCTTTGCTGGAAGCCCTACGGGGCCTCCCGCGATCCGCGGATGAGCCGGTGGGCGTCGGCTGGGTGTGGGGCCCGGTGTACCGGTTGTTCGACGCCTCCATTCCGGCCGTGATCGTCGATACAGCCGCCCCTTCCGAGGCGTGGCCGCGTCACGTCATCGCGCCCGTCGAATCGATGGCGGGCGGCGGCAGGCTGCAACGCGACGGTGGGCCATGGGCGATCGTCGCGTTGGACCGAACGGGGCAATTCGGCCTGTTCCAGCGCGGGCGGTGAGCCACGCGCCCGCTGGGCGCGCGGCCACGGCCTGCCTCAAACCCGCGCCGTCTTGGCGACGAGGCCCTTCGACTCGAGGAACTTCAGGATCTTGTTCGCCGACTCCTCGATCGACTCTTTGCCCGTGTGCACGACGATTTCGGCGTGTTTCGGCGCCTCGTAGGGGTCGTCGATGCCGGTGAAGTTCTTGATCTCGCCGGCGCGGGCCTTCTTGTAGAGGCCCTTCGTGTCGCGCTCTTCGACGACCGAGAGCGGGGCCTCGACGTAGACCTCGACGAACTCGGCGTGCTTCCTGTCGACTATTGCGCGGCACTCGTTGCGCACACCCTCGTACGGCGAGATCGCCGCGGTGATCGCGCACACTCCGTTGCGCGCCAGGAGGTTCGCGACGAAGCCGATGCGGCGGATGTTCGTGTCGCGGTCCTCCTTCGAGAAGCCGAGGCCCTTCGAGAGGTTGGTGCGCACGACGTCACCGTCGAGTATCTCGACGTTGGTCCCACGCTCGATGATGATCGGCGTGAGGTATTCGGCGAGGGTGCTCTTGCCGGCACCCGAGAGCCCGGTGAACCAGAGGACAAAGCCCTTCTTGGACATGGAACGTGAATTGATTCGTAGAGGAGTTGGGGATCGCTAACGGAGCTTGCCCTCGAGGTAGGGCACCTCGAAGCATTTCTCGTGCATGATCGGACCGTGGCCGAAATAGCCGGCCTCGCCGAAGAGTTCGCCGTGGTCTGCTGTGACGATGACGTGCGTGTTCTTCGGGAGCAGGTCGTACAGCTGCTCGAACACACCGTCCAGGTAACGCACGGTGTCGACCTGCCGCTCGCGGAGCTGGTCGAGCTTGTCCTGGTCGAAGAACTGGAAGTCTTCCTTGAACCGCGACTCCGGATCGTCCTTCGCGGCGATCTGGTCGTTCATCTTCTTGAAGACGCCGTTCACGCCGCTGATGCGAGGCCACATCGAGGAGTCCTCCTGGGGCTTCGCGTACGGGTAGTGCGTCTCACCGACGTTCAAGAGGTAGAATTGCGGGCGGCCACCTTCGAACTTCAAGGTCGGCAGCATCGCCGCCATGTCGTTGTGGTGGTCCATGAGCTCGAAGCTGTCGAAGCCGCGGTTGATGCCGGTCTTCGGGTTGAGCACCGGCAGCGACATCCGCGCATGGGTGTCGTAACCGAGCTTCGCCTGCATGAACGCCGGCAGCCACAGCCCCGGCACCATCGCGCCGAAGTCGATGTCTGTACCCTTCGAGCCGAGCCGCGAGTTGTAGTTGTGGAAGTCCTCTTTGTAATACTCGGAGGCGTACACGTTCTCGGGGCTCGTGTGCGGCAGCAGGCCCGTCAACAAGTTGTAGTGCGACGGCGCCGTCCACGACGCGTACGAGTAGCGCTTCTCGACCTTGCCGCCCGAGATCTTCGTGATGACCTTCGGCGCCGCCGCCATGAAAGTGTCGTAGCGGCACGAGTCGAGGATCACGATGACGAGGTTGTTCTCCGCCTGGGGATCGGGTTTCTGCACCATCCCCGGCCGCCAGAGTGGGCGTGGAGGCAGGCTGGGCCGCTCGGCGGCCGGCTTCTTCCGCTTGAAGACCTCGAACAACCCCATGGCTCAGCGCCCTGCGTTCGCTGCGGTCGAGCGGTAGTAATCGACGAGCACACGCGCCGTCGAGTCGCGCATGATGCGCGGGTCCGGGCACTCGCCGTTCGTGAGCTGCTCGCGCACCTTGGTGCCCGAGATCGACACGACGGTCTTGCCCTTGTTGTCCTCGACGAGTCCGACGCGATTGATCTCCTCGAAGAACGCGGCGAAGCCGACGTTAACCGTGCCGATCGCGAGGTGTCCGCCGAGCTGCTGGAAGACCGTCTGCGCGTCGAAGTCGCCCCATATCGGCGTACCGTCAGCATAGGGCGCGTCCGCGTGCTTGCGGCCGATGATGAAGTGTGTGAACCCGAGGTTCTGGCGGTAGATCGCGTGCATGACGGCCTCCGCCGGGCCGCCGTAGTACATGCGCATGTCGAGGCCGACGAGCTCGAGCTGGTCGTTCAGGTCCTGGCCGTGTTTCTTCCAGAGCGCGGCGTCCTCGTCGCCGTCACCGAGCTGGCGCTGCGTGACGAGCGCCTCGTACGTCTCCATGCGCGTCGTCGCCGGGACGTCGTCGCCCTTGAGCTGGCCGACGAGCGGGTTGAGGACGACGCCGGTCTTCTTGCCGGTCTCGCGCAGCAGCTTCTCGGCGCCATAGACGAGCGCGTACTCGTGCGCGCGGTGCAGCGGGTTGCGCGTCTGGAACGCGACCGACTGCTCCCAGCCGCGCTGCGCGATGAGCGCGCGCGTCTGGCGCGGCGACATCACGCGCTTGGCGAAGGGCCGCGTCTCGGTGAACGGCGCGAGCGTGATCTCGCCGCCGACGAGCTTCGTGCGCTCGTCGGAGAGCCACAGCTTCGCGCCCGGGTGGTCGGTGCGCTCGGTGCGGTAGATCGTCGAGACGAAGCGGGTCTTGTCCCAGTCGTACACGTCCGACACCGTGAGCGTGCCGAACACCTGGCCACCATGTGCGAGCGCGACCTTCGCGCCGGCCTTCAGCGACTTGGCCTCCACGTCCGTCACCGGCAGGACGACCGGGATCGTCCATGCCCATTGTTTCCCGCCGCGCTCGAGCGCGCCCTTGGCGAGCACCGCGTCGTAATCGGCGCGCCCCAGCGGGCCAGTGAGCGGAGACAGCGTGCCGTCGGCGATGCGGTAGAGGGTCGTGCGATCGACCTCGTTGACCTCGATCTTCGCGAGGCCCGCCGCGCTCTTCACGGCGTCGGCGGAGATGCGATCGATCGGAGCGGCGAGACCCCCATGGACGGGGGCGATGACAGCGTGCGTGGACATGGATGCCTGGGTTCTGGCCAACTAGGGGTCGCTGGCGTTCTAGAGGTAGCCGAGGTTCTGGAGCTTGCGCCGCACGTCCTCGACTTCCTCTTTCGTGTACTCGCGCGGTTCGCTGGAGGTGCCCTGGGGCGATTCGCCCATCAGGTCGCGGAGCACGTAGACGATGAAGTCCGTGGGCGAATCGAAGCCACTGTCGCCGACGACCTGCTGGATCTTGCGATACAGCGGTCGAGGGATCTTGATCGTGACCTTGGGCTCGCGCACGGGTGAACGGAGGTGGGGCGGGTGTTCGGGGCGGAGAATGGTATCGTCGACACTCCAGGAATACTCCAATCAGAGCCTGAAAAGAGTGCTCGAGGAGTGTCCGAGGACGACACTCACTGCACCGAGGGCGCCACGTAGCCGACTCGAAGCCCCGGCTCGCGAGCGTCGGAGATACGCTTGGGGCGCCTCCGCGACCTTCCAGAACGGCCCGAGCCCATGCGCACGACCTCCATCCTCCTCACGCTCGCCCTCGCTCTGCCCCTCGTCGCGTGCAATGGCGTGGAGGCGGACCCGCTGCAGGCGGCGGAGGCGGCCCTCCAGGACGGCGACTCGGCCAAGGCCGTGGCGCTGCTCCAGCTCCACGTCGCTGGCCTCGACAGGACCTCACCCGAGTCCCGCGAGGCCACGATCCTGCTGTGCAGCGCCCTCGCCGAGAAGCAGCCGATGGAGAGCCGGGACGCGCTCTTGAAGCTGGCCGAGGCGCAGCCAGAGGGCGTGACCTCGAAGGACTTCAAGGACGTCCAGAGCTACCTCCAGACGCACGGGCACTTCCTCGAGGCCATCGATGTCATGGACGCTGGCCTCAAGCGCTGGCCGGGCGACGCGACCATGTCGAAGGTCAAGGACGTCCTGATCGCCGCGGTCCAGAGCGCGGGAGACGAAGAGGCCACGGCGAAACTCAAGGGCCTCGGATACCTGTAGCGTCCTCGGCGCGAGCCTCCGAGTCCACCCGGGAGTCCACCCGCGGGGTTGACTCCCTCTTGGGGCTCGACTCCCTCTTGCATTCATCCGGATTCAGCCACGCTCCAGCGCGAAGCGCAGCGCCCCCGAGACGATCACTTGAACACGATCGGCGTGGTCGGCACGACCTGGAACGTGCCATTGCCCTCGGTGATCGACACGACCTGGTCCAGGGGGACATTGTCGAAGTGTTCGACGGACTTTCCAAGGGGCCACGTGACCGCCAGCGACCGCATCGGGAAATACGGTCGCGCGATTCGGAGCTGCTGACTCTCGTCAGCGAAGCGCGCGCCACCGATGTTCATTGACACCCGCGCGCTGTCGGACCCGGTCGTTCCGTTCTTGTAGTACGCCGCAACATCGCCGGTCCGGTCCCGGTCCGCGTGGTTGTCCACGAAGAGGTCGAGCCAGCCGTCGTTGTTCACATCGAACCACCAGGTCGCGAAGCTCTCGATCGGCTCGAGGACCCCGAGGTCGGCCGCGCGGTCGACGAACTTGCCGTTGCCTTGGTTGTGGTGCAGCCGGTTCGCCCCACTGTAGTTCGATACGTAGAGGTCGATGAGGCCATCGGCGTCGAAGTCACCGTCCCCGTCGAAGTCGTCAACGATGGCGCCGCCGGCGCAAGCGCGGCGCTGCAGCCCGAGGCTCGGCGCGATGTTCTCGAGGCGCCCGATGTCGAACTCCGACTCCAAGCGCCGAGGATCGATGCGGAAGAGCACCGGGACACCTTCGGGGAATCTGCCGAGCGCCATGTGGCACAGGTTCAGCAGCCAGATGCTGTGCAAGTCACGCGGGTTCCACTCGAGGCCCTGGACGAGGAGCTGCGCCGCGCGCGTCGCGCCGTCGCGCTTCGTGTGCTGCGAATTGGGCTCGAACGGGAAGATGCAGGTCTCTCCGCCCTGCTCACAGACGCAGTTCTCCTGCTCGGCGAGCCGCAGGTTCGCGATGGCGCGCTGCTTGATGAGGTCCAAGCCTCGATCGGGGCCGCCGCCTTGCGCTCGATACACGCTGGCGAGGACCTCGATCGCTTCGGTCACCTTGCCCTCGCGGAGGAGCCAGGACGCCAGCTTGACGTCGACGTCCCAGCGTGCGTCGAGCGGCGCATTCGGCGCGAGCTTGCTCTGCTCTTCTCTCAGGCGCGGGACCCATGCCTTGCCGTAGAAGGCGTCGAAGCCCTTGCTGAGCTGCGCCTCGATCGCGGCGAGCTGATTCTGCTTCATCTCGTTCGCGTCCGGCGCGCTCGAGGCGTTCGGTGTCGTGGACGCACTACGAGTTGTCGCACCCGGCACTTCCGCACGAAGCAGGCGAGACTCGACTTGGGACCGCGACATAGGGTCGGAAGCTCGGAACATGACTGGCCGCGACTGTGCAAAGGGCATGCCAGCCCGTACGAGCGCGCCTTCGGCCCCGCGACGCGCTCCCTCAGCACCCCCTCTATGCGAACACCAAGGCGCCCATGGTGAGGAGCACGACGGCGCGAGCCATCCGCCACTATTTCATAGAATGCGTCGCGGTGGCAGCACCGCGTTCGCGGTGAGGAGCCCGCCGACGAGCGAGATCGCCACGAGCAGCATCAGAAACACCGTTTCGACGCCTTGGAGCGTGTCGTGGCTGACAAACGCATCGAGGGCGCGATAGCCGAGCGAGCCAGGCACGAGCATCAGGATGCCGGGCAACATCGGCACCGTCGCAGGTCGAAACATGCGCCGCGCATAAAGGTTCGAGGCGAGGCCCACGACGAGCGCGCCGAGGAACGACCCGACCGCCGGGTCGCCGCTGCCGGAGGACGCGAGGCGCGCGGTGAGGTACCCGACGACGCCCGTCGCGAAGATCACGGGCGCCTCCTGCATCCGCGCGCGGAACAGCACGACGAAGGCCAACGGCGCGAGGGCCAGCGCGGACCATTGTGACGGGTCCATCAGCCAGTCGAAGGGCGCACCGGGCGTCGTTTCGCTGCGCGCGGCCTCGATGCCGAGCGCGCGCTCCCCGACAAATCGGCCCAGCGCCGCGCCGAGCCCGATCGTCAGGAACACCGCCGAGGCACCGGCGAGCCGCGCGGTGCCGGACGCGAGGTGGCGGGTCGCGAGCTCGATCATCGCCACTGTCAGTGAGAGGCCAGGGACGAGGACGATGATCCCAGCCAGCGCCACGATCCGGTCGTCGACATCCACCCCCATCGCGCGCGCTGCGAGCCCCGCGAACGCTGCGAGGAAGGCCGCGAGCGGCTCGAAGATCGAGGCCACACCCGACTCGCGCTGCGAAGTGCGCCCGAGCAGCCCGATCGCGACGCCGAGCGCGAACGAGACAGCGACCTCGACCACGCCCCCGCCGAAGAAGCGCCCCGCGGTCGCGGACGCGACGCCGAACGCCAGCACCGTCCACCAGGGCCCGTAACGGTCGGGCGCCGCGCCCAGCGCTTGCATGCGTGCGAGCGCCGTGGGCAGATCGATGCGGCGCGCTGCCACTTCGTCCAGCAGCTCGTCGAACTCGATGAGCTTGCCGAGGTTGACGTCTCCCGGCTCGACGCGCAGGAGGTGCGGTCGCTGCGCCACGCCCGCGCCGAAGCCCAGCATGATCGACGTCGGCGTCGAGAAGACCGAGACCGTTTGACCGAGGTCCTGCGCCATGAGCACGATCACCCGCTCGAGGCGGTGCGCGGGTGTGCCGTAGGCGTGTAGGAGCTCGGCCGTCTTCGTGAGGAACTCGATTGCGACGTTCGGGTCAGCCCCCTCTGTGCCCGGGTCGCGACGCGCGGCGCCCTGTGCGTCATCGTGCATGCGCGTAGCATGGGCTCCAGCGGCCGCGCTCGGGAAGAGCGTTTGATCGACCTGCGCGCGCCTCGGCCATTCAGGCGCCCCGGGCCGCGTCGATCGCGGCCTCGAGCTGCGGCCCAACGCGAGCGCCCGCAGGCGTTACGGCGCGATCCTGTGCACTTGGTCGACCAATCGGCGCTCGCCGTCGAGTTCGGGCCCCTCCCCTGCGTCCAGCCCGCGCGCGAGGCGCTCCAAGAGCTGCTGCAGCACGCGCTGGTAACCAGCAGCGTGCGGCGTCAGCCCGCGCCCGCTGGACCCCGAGCGCTCCGCCGCGTCGAGCAGGTCGACCCACGCGAGGCGCGGGTCCGATACACAGCACAGCGCGACGAGCTGCGCGCGCACCTCCAGCGCCTCGCCGATGCGCTCGGGCGAGAACCTTGCATCACGAGCTCGACACGGCGACTGCGCGCGGACCCACGCGGCGTGGGCCTCGACTGTGACACACGAGCGGCTCGTGTTCGGCACGGAGCGCATCTCGATCGGGCGTTTCGTGCGCGCGGGCCTCGTCGTCGATCTGCTCGCAATCATCGCGATCGTGGCCTTGGTCGGCGGGCGGATATTCGTGCGCGAGTAGTCGTCCGAGTCGACCACTCGCGAGTCACGCCGTAGATCGAGCGACGTACGTGCGACGTCTCGGACGCCCGCACGTCTTGCACGAGTGCATGACGGAATTGTCGAGAATGCGCGGCGTTTGTGCGCGCGCCGCGCGCCTATCTGGGTGAAACGTGACCGAACTACCTCTTCCTCACCTACACAACACCACCATGCAGTTCATGCAATCCATCCGCGCTGCCGCGCTAACCCTCTCCGCCGCGTTGACTGTGTGCTCGTTCGCGAGCGCGCAACACAACACGTTCCCGGGCCAGCTCGGGAGCGGCGGGAGCTCCACGCCCGTCAACTGGGTCTACGACACGGGCGCGGACGTGACCCTTGCGCCAGGGGCCGTGCTCGCGGCGGCCGGCTTCGTCGTCCCGAACGGGTTCATCATGCTCAACGGCGCGCTCGCTGCGTGCTTCGCCAACGTACCTGTCGGCTGCGTCGACTCCGCGGGCAACCTGTGTACCGGAACGACGACCGTCTACGCCTTCGTCGGGCCGAACCCGATCGGCGGTATGTGCCTCCTCGGGCGTGACATCCGCAAGCAGTGGGACGGCACCTGGAAGGACAGCACCGAGACCGTCACGTGGGGCAACCCGGGTCCGCTCCCGCCGCTCGCCGCGGTGCTCGGCTACCGCGCAGACAGCCAGACCGGAGTCTTCCATGACGTCGTGGACGCTGTGCGACTCACCGCGGGCGCGCAGACGACGCTCAATGACATGACCGTCCTGACGAACAGCAACCGCAGCTTCGTACCGCTGAGCGTCGCGCTGCAGCTCAACCCAGTGATCGTCGGCGTGGTCGACCTACTGGCGACGGACTTCGATTCGCTCCTCGCGATCTACACGGCGCAGCAGAACCAGACGATCCAGACGGTATTCTTCGAGGTCGAGATCGATTCCGCTCTGTTGCCGATCGGCCCGGACTCGGGTCGTGTCCGAGTGCTGGTGAGCGACGACCGCAACAGTGACTTCGGAGTGATCGGCAAGGACCTCCTCGTCTCGGAGCCCGGCATGACTTTTGGCCGCCACGATTGGCGTCGAGCGACCTACCTCTCCTATGGGTTCGACGGCGTGGTCAACAGTGACTCCTGAGGGCAACCACTGAGGCGCGGTGGACGCGCTTCCAGTAGGGTCCCGAACTCGCGCCGAGCGCTCTTTCTGTAAGCTTTGCGCGAGTCGCCACGCCATGATCGCGCTCGATGGAGTCGTCGCGGGCCTTGCCCACGTCGTCAGCGGACCGGTCCACATGGCCGGCGTCTCGCCGCTCGCGGCGGACGGCCGGCCAGGTCGGTCCGTCTGCACTTGACGGCGGATCCGGACCTGTGTCGCGACGTCGCGAGCGCCTTCATCGATGCCGTGTTCTCGTGGTCTGGGCGTAACGCGCGGGCTCCGTACCGTGCAACGCGGGCTCCGTACCGTTCAAGATTTCGAATGTTCCGTCTTTGCCCGTTACAATTCGTTCAGGCCGCGAAACCGCCGCACCCGACTGTACGAGTTCGGCGACATTGCCGTAGTACATTTGCCCAACGGTGACGAATTTAACTACAGCGTCCTCAATTGGAATGGCGTACCCCGGGTCGCAAACGATGCCGGTGACTGACCTGCATAATTGCTCGCCTTTTACGAGTGCCCTGCGCCCGCTTCGGGTGCCGCTGTCTACAGGCCGTACCAGCCCAGCGGTTGCTACGGCGGCGCCGAACTCGACTCGACGATCGATGTACTCCGGAATCGGATCTGTGATCGAGGCCGACGGCTGCACCTGTGCCTGTCTGGGGAAGATATGTCTGGCTTCTCCTCCTGTGCTTCGGTCGCTGTTCAGAACAATGGTCGCTACGCCCCATCCGATACAAAACAGTGCAACGATGATGATCTGCTTGCGGTTCATTTTATACTTAGCGCGAATGGTTTGTTTCGAAGCGTGATCAGCGATCGACTCCACCGAGCCGCGACACGAACGAACCGGATTACCGCGGGCTGGCCTCGACCATCCCACCCGTGGACCAGGTCACCAACCGAGGGTACTTCGGCCCCCGTCCATCCCCGGCGCCGCGCCCGCTCAGCCCGCGACCTAGCCACGGGGTGAAGTGGCGCGCGATCCACCAGAGTTCCGCCCCCACGGCACGGAGGAGCGAGCTTCGGAGGGCCGGCTCGAGCGCTCGATCCCATCCCGCGTGGCTGTTGATGCCGAGCGACTCGGCCAGAGCTGCAGCAATGCGCGCGTGGCCTTCGCTGTTGGCGTGGATACGGTCCTCGCTCCAAAGGCGCGGATCGCTCGTCGTCGGCACGGCTTCGAAGTCGACGAGGAGCGAGCCAGTGCGCGCCGAGACTGCGCGGATCCGTTCGTTCATCCGTCGCACGCGCCCGCGGATCAAGCGGGCCACGGGCATCACGGGTGACAGGTCCGGGAGCGTGAAGCCGAGCACGGCGGCGCCCGCGGCCTGCAACGCAGACTGCATCGCCTCGAGGTCGACGGCGAACTGCGTCTCGTCGAAGCGACGCGCGGTCACGTCATTGGTGCCCACGAACAGCGTCGCGAGGTCCGGGTCGAGCGCGAGCGCCGGTGCGAGTTGCTCCTCCAGCACCTCGCGCGTCGTGCGCCCGCGGACCGCGAGGTTGGCGTACTGCAGCGGGCCGGTCGCAGCGGCGAGGTGCGACGCGAGGCGCTCCGACCAACCTCGCAGCAGTCCCCGCTCATCCGTGTCGTTCAGGCCCTCGGTCGAGCTGTCGCCGAGGGCCACGTAGCGCTGAAAGATGGGCTGCACGTCGGGTGCGGCGCTACGCTGCGCCGCGGGTCATTCTACGGCAAGCCCCGTGACACTCGTGCGCCATCAGATCTTCCATCTGCCGCCCCCGAGTCGTGAGCGCCCGGGGAGCGCGATGGGTGACAATCCGCAATAGCCCGTCGCGCGCGGGCGCCCCTCTTGGCATTGCGACGTCTGACAGCCCTGTTCGGCATCCGGGAGCGGAGAACGTCGGCAAGAAGTGTCTGACGCCATACGTTTGGGCAGGGCCCGGGCGGATGACGCAAGCCATTTCTGGGCCCCACGGCTACTTGCACATCAGAGCCAGCAGCGGCCTGCGCTCCGCCAGGATGCACACCACTGTCAACGCGCCGACGGCGAGCAAAATCGGACTGGTCACGCCTTCGCCCTGCATGATGAACCAGTGATAGGCGAAGATGTTGACGACGATCGGTCCGAGCACCAGGATCCCGAGCCCGCGCGTTTTGGGGATCGCGACCAATACGCCGCCGAGGAGCTCGAGCACCTTGACGAACTTCAGGTAGCCGCTCGGGACGAACGCGCTCATGAAGAGCGCCGGATACGAGCCCGCGGCAGGCTCGGGTGGCTTGGGCCCGAAATCGAACAGCACCATCGAGCTGAAGACGACGAAGAGCAAGCCGAGCAAGACGCCGGCGATGTTGGGGATGTGCCTCATGACGTGGGAGCGATCGGCCGGATGCGGTCGTGTTTGCGGTGATTCACCCGGCTTGCGGTGATCCTACGGCGAGGTCAACCGTCGGTGCGCGTTCTCCATCGACTGCAGGAACGATTCGTGCTGGAGCTCGCCGTCCGGCGGTCGCACCCCCTTCAGCCGAACGTGATTGCGACCGCGTAGCTGAAGTTGCTGCGATTGACACCGAGGACGGGGTCGCGGTACCAGCATTGCCCGAACCAAGTCTGGCCGACGAGGACCGAGGCCGAGTAGTCGCCGGGGGATGGGCTTCGGTGGCCGCGCTCGGGAAGAACGTTTGATCGGCCTCCACGCGCCTCGGCCTTTCAAGCGCCCCGGGCCGCGTCGATCGCGGCCTCGATTGCCGCCAGACGCCGCCGCGCCGCCTGCGCAACCCCGTCGTCGAGATGTCGCACGCTCGCGACCTGCTCCCCGAGCCACGCCGCTTGCACCGCCAGCCACGCGCCCAGCAGTGGCCCGCCGCGTCGCAGGAGGTGCGGACCGACAAACGACTCGACGTCTCCTGCGAGCGCGCGTACTCCGCCTTCGCGCACGAAGGTCAGCGTCAGAAAGACCCGTCTCCCATCCGCGACGAGCTGCTCGTCGGCGAGCCCATACCCGGCCGCCAGCAGCGCGCTGCGCAGGCGTTGCTCGCCGCCGAGCGCCTGGATGACAACACGCTCTGGAGTGTGCGCTGCGGCCCAGCCGCGCTCGAGGATGGCGAGCGTATTGCGCGCCCCCAGGCCCGCGAGCACCGCGCAGTCGAACGCGCGCGGGTCGAGCCCCGCGAAGCCGTCGCCGAGGCGCACCTCTGCGCGACCGCGCAGGACGTCCGCCGCCAGCGCCGCGCGCGAGCCTTCCAACGTCGCTGGCGAGAGGTCGACGGCGCACACAAATCGAGCGCGCTCCTCCGCGAGGAGCGCTGCCCCGAGCTGCCCGTGGTCCGCGCCGATGTCGACGACCCGCGCGCCCAGGGGCACCGCATGCGCCAGCACCGCGAGGCGCGGCGTCAGCGCGCCGAAGCGTGGGGCTTCGACGGCGCTGACCGCCGCAGCCCACTCCGGGGGGATCTGCCATGACATTGCGATGTTGTACCGGCGCGCGAGGGCCGCGGCGTCGATCGAGCTGATGTCCAAGCGCCACGGAGCTCGTCAGGGGTGCTTCGGTTCGGCGAATGGCGACTCGCAACGGGCGCTGATCAGCCTATGGAGCGCTCCACCCCATGCAGATGCACGCCCTCCGAACCTTCATGCTCGCGTCGCTCGCGCTGACGACATCCCTCGGCTTCGCGCAATCCCTGACCGTGGAGCGTGTCGCGGTCGTCGGCAACAATCCCACGGCCATCGCCGCGACGCCGCAGATGCCACACCAATTCTATGTGGGCACGAAAAACGGCTGGGTATGGGTCGTGCGCGGGTCGACCGTCCTCAGCACGCGCGCGCTCGACCTGCAAGCGCGGGTCAACCCGGTGGGCGAGAACGGGCTCCTCGGCCTCGCGCTGCACCCGTCGTTCCCGGCTGACCCGCGCCTCTTCGTCTGCTACACGCGGGTCGGGGGGTTCGGGGACACCGTCGTGTCCGAGTTCAGGTTGGCGCCCGGCACCCTCGACGAGTTCGACGCCACCAGTGAGCGCGTCCTCGTCGGCCCGATCCCGCAGCAGATCATCGCGCACAAGGGCGGGGGCGTCGAGTTCGGGCCAGACGGGCGTCTCTACGTCGGGGTGGGAGACGGAGACGACGGCGGCACGGCGAGCTCCGGAGTGCCGCAGGACCTCGGTTCGTTGCGTGGCAAGATCCTGCGCCTCGACGTCGACGCTCCGGCCCCGCACGTGCCCCTCGACAACCCCTTCGTGAACACGCCCGGCGCGGAACCGCTCGTGTGGGCGTATGGGCTGCGCAACCCCTATCGGATCGGGATCGACGCCGTCACGGGCTCGGTCTTCGTCGGCGACGTCGGCGCGACGACGTACGAGGAAGTGACGCGCATCGATCAGTCCAACGCCGGCGCGAACCTAGGGTGGCCGTGCCGTGAGGGCCTTGCCTGCACGGGCCACACTGCATGCATCTGCCCCTCCGCTGCGTTGCTCGACCCGATCATCGCGCTCTTTCGCGGCGGGGGGAGCCCCTTCTGCGCGATGATCGGCGGTGAGCTGCTGCGCAGCAGCGACATTCCGCGTTTGGAGGGCAAGTACGTGTTCACGGACTTCTGCTCGTCGAGCCTCTGGCTGGTCGAGGACCCGTACGGAGCCGCGAGCTGGATGGACCTCGTCCCGGAGTTCGACCCCGTGCACCAGAACGTCATCGCGTTCACGAGCGAGTTCGCGCAGGGCCCGGAGGGCGAGCTCCTGTTCGCCAACCACTACTCGGGCGAGATCTGGCGCGTCCGTGCACGTCCGGGGTTCCAGGGTTACTGCGCGTCCACCCCGAACTCCAGCGGTATCGCCGCGACGCTGCAAGCGTCTGGCAGCCCTTCGATCACAGCCGCAGACATCACCTTCACGCTCGCGGGGCTGCCCCCGAACGCGTTTGGCTATCTGCTCGCCGCGCGCGACCGCGGGTACGTCCCGGGCTTCGGTGGCGGTCAGGGCATCGGCTGCCTGGGCGGGCACCTCTATCGCTGGTCGAGACGCGTCTTGCAAGCCAACCCGAGCGGCGGGGCCGCGCTGTCGACCGACCTCACGGACCTCCCCTGGGGCGCGCCGCCGATCGCCGGTGAGACCTGGAACTTCCAGTACTGGACCCGCGACGCCAACCCGACCCCGAGCTCGAACCTCTCGAGCACGGTGGCGCTGACGTTCGCGCCTTGATCAGTGAAAGAATTCATGCGTCGACTTCGCCCAGTGGCGGGGACGGGCCCATATGAAGTCGTTCCCCGAGTCGAGTGAGGCTCAGTTCACACAGCGGGCATCTGCTGTCTACGCCGATGTCCGACGATCTTTTGGTCGAGGGCAGAGGCCCGTCGCTCCGCGGCAGGCTGCCCTCTCGAACCGTGACGCCTCACCTGAAAATAAGGAGCGAGCGATGAAGACGATGACAAAGATCGATTGGGCGACAAGCCTCGAGGACGCCCTGGCACGCGCGAAGGATCGGAGTCGGCCTGTGTACATGGACTTCTTCGATCCCACGTGAGGCGGATGCAAGCAGATGGATGCCGTGACGTATCCAAACAGCGAAGTCGTGCAATACCTGTCCGAGCACTTCGTGTGCTTCAAACCGCGCCTCGACGCGCACCGCGAACTCGCGAAGCAATTTGGCGTGACCTGGACGCCCGGCCTCGTCTGGCTCGACGAGGCAGGCGAGGTCCACCACCAAAACGTGGGCTACTTCGCGCCTGAAGAGCTGCTGGCGGAGTGCGCTTTCGGGCGGGGCAAGGTCGCCGTCGGCAAGGGTGACTGGAAGGAAGCCAGCGCGTGCTTCACCGAGGTCGTCGAGCAGTGGCCGAAGTCCTTCGCCGCGCCGGCTGCGCTCTACTGGAACGGGGTCGCGTCGAAGCTGGCGACAAAAGACGCGCAGCCGCTGCTCGAGAACTGGAACCGCCTGATCGATGAGCACAGCGATTCGGCGTGGGCGATGAAGGTTTCGTTCCTGCGCTAGAGCGACGCGCACTGGCGCGTGATGCGTTACCGGGCGTCGGCAGCCATGGCTGCCGGCGCCCGGTGACTCGTTCACCTCGCTGTGAAGTCGGTCAGTCGATGAACGGCACGCTCACGCCGTTCGTCGCATTGAAACCCGTCAGCGCGCCTGAGTCGCGGTGCACGAGCTGGAAGAGCCACGTCGTCCCGGCCAGGAACGTGCCAGGACCCGTGGACACGGCAGCTTGGTCCAGGTCGATCCGCAACGTCCCGTTCGCCAACGCTGCGCCGGTCACATAGCGGCCCACGACGGGACCCGCCAGGCACAACACGCCGTCGCCGTAACGGAACGGGATGCCCGCCGAGCCGAACGCCAAGAACGTGACCACGCCCGGCGGCAGGTCGCGCGCCCAAAGCGTGAGGTCGTTCACCGTAGGACGACTGCTGCCGGTCGCCACGAGCACGCCCGGCACGCCGGTCGAGTTCGCGCCGGAGGCGCAGAGCGGTGTCGGCTCGTCGAACAGGTCGAGCACCGTCGTCCAGCCTGCGGTCCCGTTGATCTGGCCGACCCCGAACGCAACTGCGTGCGAGTCCCGCACCGCAAGACCGTCACACCACGGCCACCAACCGCCGCTCGAGACGGGCTGCTCGACGAGGGTCGTCGTGCGCACCCGCAGGTCGAACACCTGGACCCCGCGGAGGGTCGAGAACAACGCCCGCGTCCCGTCCGGCGTGAACGCGACGTCGACCGGCGCTGCGATGAGCTGCACTGTGTTCTCCACGACGGGGAAGCTGCCGTCGATGCGGAACGTGCGGCCGATCGGGCCGTTCTGCCGCACGAACATCGCCGCGGCGTGGGTATTCGTCGTCGCCACGGAGTCGAGGCCCGCCCCGAAGCCTGTCACGACACTCGGCACGTCGATTTGCAGCAACGGCAACCCAGGGCCGACCTGCACGTTCGAGACGTTGACGACGCCGAAGAGGCCCGACGTGCGCAGGACTAGGCGCGCCTCGTCCGGTGTCAGCTCGAGGTCGTGCGGATCCCCGACGGGGTTGGCCGTGGAGCGCCCTCCGGCGTGGTCGTAGGCCTCCAAGACAGTGAACCCGACCGGCGCGGCCGAGCGCCCGAACGTGAAGACCCAGTCGTCGGTGAGCACGATCGAGTCCAGCGCCGAGTCGTCGAACGGGTTCACCGCCAGGCTCGGCGTGCGCTTCCAGACGAGGCGTGAGTTCAACCCATCGAGCCGATAGAGCGCGACCTCGTCGTCGCTCCGCACACCACACCACTGGCCGTCACGGCTCGTCGCGAGGTCGTGCGGGCGCCCGCCGAGGCGCTCGTTCGGCGGCGACTGATACACGACGCGCGGTCCGCCGCCCGTCGATGGCGCGAACTCGACGATCGTGACTCCCGCCGTGGAGCCCAGGTTGAAGTCCGTCAGCACGGCGTGGTCGTCCGTCGCCACCGCTGCGTCGACGTCGTACGGCCCCGGCGCGCTCAGCGTCGTGCTGGGCAACGAAAACACCACGTTGCCGCTCGCGAGCTCGATCACGAGCAGCACGTTCCCACCCCGCACCACCGCGAACCGACCGAGGCCGTCGATCGCGACGTCGCGCGGGAACACGCCCGCATCGTGCTCGGCGATGCGCGCCGTGCCGGGCACCGAGAGGTCCAGGACCTGAACTGAAGTGCCGATCACGACAACGCGCGTATCGGTCACGGCGACCGCGTCGCAGCAGGTGCCGCTGAGAGCGACACCGACTGTCGACATGTACTGCGCGACGATGGCGCCTGCGGCAACGTCCCAGACGACCGCGGTGCTCTGCTACGTATTCTCGCGCAGGACTGCGTAACGTCCATCGGGAGTGATCTCACAGTCGTCGATCCCGAGGCTGGTGACCTCGCCGCCCAGCACGTGCTGGGCCATGACGTTGGGGAGTAGAGCGGCGCCCAAAAGGGCGGCCAGAGCGTGGTTGATGGAGCGCGGCATTTTGCGTCGTTCTCGAGGGGGGATCGCGAGATCCGTGATGCCCCCTTAGCCAGGCCCCGAGTCTTGGTCACAAATCTTGGATTCCGAGGTAGGCGACCCTCACTGCGGAGCCCCGAACAACCGCTCGGTTTCCCCATCGATCCACACGATAGGCACCCCCTGCGCGCCCGGCGCGAGGTCCTCCGAGGCCACCCCTAGGCACCAGAGCTGCTGCGAGGAGTGCATCAGCACCACATGCCCGCGGTCATCGGAGTCGTCCGCGATCGCGCCGTCGTCGATCACGAAGCCCACGAAGTTGTAAGTGTCGGGCACGCCGCTCGCCGCGAACGAGATCAACGCCATGTCGCGGTCGGACGGGGTATTCGCGTTGGTACGGTGCCCACCGAGGACGACCTGATCCTGTGGCCCGAGCACGAGTGAGCGCACCCGCGCGTCCCGCCCGAAGTCGACCGAGTTGTTCGCGGTCGTCCCGAGTCGCAGCGTCACGACACCCGAGCGATAGAACGGCGTGTTGGCGCTGCCATGGAACGCGAGCGTGTCGGGCGCGCCGGTCGACAAGAAGCGCCAGGCCGCCGGCTGCTGCGACGGCGTCGAGCCGTTTGTCGAATACAGGGTGCCCGCCACGACGATGCGCCCCTGCGAGTCGACACGGACGTCCTCCGCGCGCCCCGGGAACACGGGGGTGCTCGCCGGTGCGGGCGTCGCGCACACCTGGGTCGCGATCACGCGCCCCCCGGTGCCGAACGCCGGATCGAGCGCGCCCGTGGCCAACAGATGGCGCGTGACGAGCACATCGCGGCCGCCGTTGATACTCGAGGGCACGAACGAGCGCCCGTCCCCTACCGTGACGACACCATCCGTGCCGTGGAACGCGAGCGCTCGCGCCTCGCGGCTGGCCTCGGCGCCGCTCTGCGCGTCGACGAAGGTCCAGAGCGGCGTCGGCAGCGCCGCCGGCGCGGCCTGCACGTCCGCGGTACGGTGCGCCCAGAGCGCCGCGATCGGCGCGCCGGCGAGCGTCACACGGCCCGAATGCACGACCCGCGTGTTCCCCCCCGCGGTCTCGACGACGAGGTCGTGGATCACCTCGTCGCCCGCGCCGATCGCGGGGATCGACACACCGAACGACGCGCCGCTGGTCGGGTCGATCTTCCAGAGGCGTCCGAGCGCCGTGCCGCCCGTGAGCGCGCTACGCAGCCAACCGCCCACGAGAATCGTCCCGTTCGGCTCGAGGCCGATGCAGGTTGCGCCGCTGGGGCTCTGCAATGGCTCCAGCTCGAGGACGCCGTTGCCGCCCCAACTGGTGTCGACGCTGCCGTTCGGTTCGAGGCGCACGGCGATGGCCTGCGCCTGGCCCATGCAGCCGGGCTCGGCGCAATCGCTGCTGCGCCAGCCGCAGGCGATGACGTTGCCCTGCGCGTCCTCGACGGCGTCCTGGAACTCGAAACCGCCG
>Ga0163154_10004272_pt1 | contig 18871 bp, 18 predicted proteins | sample OliLakLV19MP9P1_FD_148649 | JGI IMG/M metagenome (GOLD analysis project Ga0163154, IMG submission 148649) | Freshwater microbial mat bacterial communities from Lake Vanda, McMurdo Dry Valleys, Antarctica - Oligotrophic Lake LV.19.MP9.P1 | ecosystem: Environmental > Aquatic > Freshwater > Lake >...
ACAGTACCGAAGGGCATTCGGAATCTGCCGAGCCATCGGGAAAGACTGAGGAGATAAGCATCGCTGCTGCTGGCGAGTCATCGTCAACGGTAAATGCTGTCTGTGAGCCAGTAACCGCAAGGGAATCACCGCGCCTTTAGGACGGTGAGTATGTCAACTAAACCGGACTCATTGCCAGCATCCGGGTCATCGGTAGCAGGGCACGTTCTCTTAAGGTCTCGTCCATGACGATCTCAGGACTGCGGTTGACCATAGCGAGATAAACCTTCTCCAGCGTGTTGAGCCGCATGAAGGGGCACTCATTACAGGCACAGTTCCCGTTGGGCGGGGCGGGGATAAAGTGTTTGTCCGGGCAGGACTTCTGCATCTGGTGGAGAATCCCGCTCTCGGTCACCACGATGAATTCCTGGATTGGACTCTGCTGTACAAATCGCAGCAGCGAGGACGTGGAACCAATGTGGTCCGCATGGCGTAAAACCGCTTCCTCACACTCTGGGTGGGCGATAACGAGAGCAGCGGGATGACGGTTCTTCAATTGCAGAAGCTTCTTCTCCGAAAAAATCTCATGGACTAGACAGGCACCGGGCCAAAGCACCATCTCGCGCCCGGTCATCCGGTTGACATAGCGGCCCAGATTGCGGTCGGGACCAAAGATGATTGGCTGGTCCAGCGGGAGTTGGTTGACGATCGCCACTGCATTCGAGGAGGTACAAATAATGTCACTGAGGGCTTTCACCTCAGCCGTGCAGTTGATGTACGAAATCACTAGATGGTCCGGGCGTTGAGCACAAAACTCCCGAAAACGATCCGCCGGACATTGATCCGCCAAGGAACAACCCGCCGCTAGGTCTGGTAGCAGGACCTGCCGGGTGGGATTAAGTATTTTCGCGGTCTCCGCCATGAAGTGAACCCCGGCAAAGACAATGACCTCAGCCCTAGTCTCTGCTGCCTGCCGCGCTAGGGCCAAAGAATCCCCCACAAAATCAGCAATATCCTGAATGTCGGGTTCCTGGTAGTAGTGCGCCAGGATGACTGCATTCATGCGCCGCTTCAGGTCAGCGATCTCAGCAAAAAGATCAAGCTGGGCAGAGACAGATGATTGGATTAAAAGCATGGGACACCGCCTCTAAAAAACGGGGTCTCTCATTATAACACTTTACGAATTACTAGTTGCAAACCCCGCCCTTAAGCCGAGGTTACTATTAGAAGAAGATTTTTCGGAGACTTGTACAGCCGTAACTTCGCTCGTGTTTACCGCAATCCGCTTTTCGGGGTGACGTTCACAAGTCAGTTCGAGGACCGTCGGTTGACCTGATTTGAGCGCGGTGAGAATGTTCTGGTACAGGGCTTCAGCAGCCTGTTGTTCTTTGCGTTGGACCCCGAGGGCAAGGGGATTGGCTTTCAGCGTGACTTCAATCAAGTACATCCGGGACTCCCGATTTCTTCCCACCCTAGCACTCCCAGGATGGGTTTCCTAAAGACTCAATTTTAAAATTAAGGAAAGTCCGTCAGCGAACTTGATTCCCCCCTGCTGTCGGACGTCTGGATAAATGATAACCCGAAGTCAGTACCCATGCTCTCAGGTATTTCACGGATTAAGCGTGTCCGTAATTCCGCTCGAACAACCTTAATACTTTGTTACATTTCTTCTTAAGTTATGCTAATGTTACCATAATCAAAGACCCGACGAGAAGGATGTCTGACCATGACGACTGCCCTCATGTTTGCCAACTCGATCCCGCCAGAATGGGCTTGGATGACCCCGCTTATTGATTTACTACCGATCATCCCAATTTTCTTCTTCCTTTTGGCCTTTGTGTGGCAAGCGGCAGTCGGGTTCAAATAACCCTTGTAACATGGCAGGTACAATATCATGCAAGATCCATTGGTACGGGCCTTTTTCATCGGACGGGCCGCTGCCGATCTCCTTTTTGAAAAATTAGAAGACGGTTTGACTGACCTGCTGAGTGATCTAGGCAAGTTTGAATCTGAGCAGCGTGAGCAACTGCGGACCTTCACCGATGCGGTCCTAGAGCGGGCGGCCCAGCAAGAAACACGAGCAGCGGAAGATCTTTCCGACGTAGTACAAGGGGACGGGGTGGTTTTTACCCGTGAAACTGAGTTGCAGGCAACCGTAGATGGCCTCAGAGCTGAGATAGCGCAGTTGCGTTCTGAACTGCAACGCTACCGCAGTGAAATCACGTAACCAGGGGACGCACCATGGCTCCCCCCCAAACTCCCTCTTCCTACCGTTGGAGTCGTGAAAATTACTCGCCTTGGCGACGGGTTTTTGATATCTGGTCCTTTGTCCTATTGTTTCTGTTCTATCGCTGGTTGGATAAACAGGCTTGGTCCTATCCAGACAAGGCCCTGACGGAAGTAGCCCAAGTCTTGCGCCGTAAACAACGGGCGGTGTGGATTCGCGAAACCTTACTAGAGCTCGGTCCTACATTTATTAAAGTCGGACAGCTTTTCTCAACGCGGGCTGATCTTTTTCCTAAGGAGTACGTGGAGGAGCTGGCCCTGCTCCAGGATGCGGTCCCGGCTTTTCCCTATGCACTAGCGATCAAGACGATTGAGAGTGAACTGGGGAAGCCTGTTTCCCAACTCTTTAGCTATTTTGAGCCGTTGCCCATTGCCGCTGCTTCTTTGGGCCAAGTCCACCGAGCAGACCTTGCTACAGGCGAAAAGCTAGTCATCAAAGTCCAGCGTCCCGGTCTAGTCAAATTGTTTGAGATTGACCTCAAGATCCTGCGTGATGTTGCTACTTACCTCCAGAACCACCCCGATTATGGTAAGGGTCGCGAGTGGTTGCCGATTTATGACGAGTGTTGTCGCATTCTCTACCAGGAGATTGATTATCTCAACGAGGGCCGCAATGCCGATACCTTCCGGCGCAACTTCCGCAATAATACGCAAATCCACGTCCCCAAGGTCTACTGGCGGTACTCATCGCCTAAGGTCTTAGCCCTGGAGTACGCGCCGGGGATCAAGATTAGTAACTATAAAGCTCTTGAAGAAGCCGGGTTGGACCGCAAGGCCCTCGCTCGGATTGGAGCTTCTTCCTATCTCCAGCAACTTCTAGAAGACGGCTTTTTCCACGCCGACCCCCATCCCGGCAACTTGGCAGTACGTCATGATGGGGCAGTGATTTTCTATGACTTCGGGATGATGGGCGAGATTAAGCCTGAGACCAAGATTAAGTTGATGGACACTTTTATGGGGATCGCTCAAAAAGATGCTGATAAGGTCATTGATTCTCTGACTGAACTCGGAGCAATTAAACCCAGTGCTGACCGTATCCCGATTCGCCGCTCGATTACCTTCATGCTCAACAATTTTGCTGAACGGCCCTTTGAGGATAATAGCCAAGTGTCCTTTGCTCATCTCACGGACGATATTTATGAGATGGCCTATGACCAGCCCTTCCGGTTCCCGGCTACCTTTACTTTTGTCCTTCGGGCACTCTCGACCCTGGAAGGACTGGGGAAGGGCTTGGACCCCAATTTCAATTTCATGGAAGTCGCTCAACCCTTCGCCACCCAAATGATCAACGAAACCGCCAACAACTTTGCGTCCCCTGGTGGACTGCTCAACCAAATCTCCCAACAGGCCGCGCAAGCCGCCAATCTTCCCCGCCGCGTTGAACAGGCCCTAGACCGCTTGGATAACGGCGAGTTACGGGTCCGGGTCAAGGCCAGCGAGACTGACCGTCTCCTACGCCGCTTGAATATGACGACCCTGGGGCTGGTCTACGCGGTCCTCGCTGGGGCAAGCCTAGTTGCCACAGTAGTCCTCTACACAAGCACCCACATCGTTGAAGCCCTGCTGGGACTGCTCCTCACCGGAATTTTAGCCCTCGCGCTCAGCCGTGTCCTCCTCCGTCTCCAGCGCAACACGCCCGATTAACTGGAGTTACTCGTAACCCAACTCACGGGCTAATTCCATAATCTCGACCAGGAAACCCATACCGTCCTTGCGCCACGGTAGCGGACCAGCAAGTTTAGCCGCCGGAATTTGCTGGTAGCGAAACGCCGGGGAGCGCAGGAAGTTGGGGTCATTGCCCAAGTGGGCACCGTAGGGACCGAAGCGAGCATATACCGAATCCTCAGGCCGCAGCATCGCCTCAAACACCGAGCTGTCCCACTGCAAACCCAGCCATTCACAAACCTTAGAGAGGGAATCCTCGGGCTGGTTCAAGATGTCCTCTCCCCGGACCCGCATCTGCTGGTGGGCCGGGACCGTACTCAAAAAGTCGAGGACAGTGCGCTGAGTCTTGTACCACAACAGTTGCGGGTCTACCGTGGGGGGGTCCGTGGAGTAATCGAGGGAACGGTTGATCCCCGCGAGAGCACCGTGGGCCAGCTTCATCATTGAAAGCCCCTGGGTGCGCGGATGACGGACCAAGTAGAGGTAGTGAGCGTTAGGGAATGCCTGCCGGGTGCGCTTGAGGACCTGGAGGCTGGTGGCGTACTTGGGACTTTTGTCAATGATACGTAAGGGGGCGACCTTGGCGGCGAGTTCGTGGTAGACCGCCTCGGAGGTCCAGGTGTAACGTTTCTGAATCCAGCGGCGGGCTGTGTCTACCGAGGCCATCGTCTGTTCGCCCGTGTAGAGTTGGGCTATGGTCCGAATCAGGCCATGGAGCTGGAATTCAACGACTTTCGTGCCCCGGACCAGTTGTCCCAGGGTCGGTGTCATCAATAAGTTAAGCTCCGGTGCCCCGTAGACCTGGGGGTGCTGACCGAGGAGCCCACTGACAATGGTGGTGAAGGACCGGGCAGAAGCGAGGACAAAAACGGGTTGTGGGACCATAGCTTGCCTACGAAGAGCGTGTGCGGTTGCAGACTTCCCCAACAATACCCGCGAACCCTACGGATTACCTAATTCTTCAAGATTGTCTAACCTGGCTTGAGCCCCTTGGTCATTCCAGCGACAGTTATTAAATGATCAAACATATCATTGAAGCTCCCGGTTATTTCTGGTAGAACTTATGTGACGGATACCCCAATCCCAGACCTTGCTGTCTTCTTCCTGTCCCCTCCTCCTGTAAGGCCATGACTACCTACTTGCCATCCCAGACCCGCTTTCGGCAGGATCTCGTCGTCACCCAGACGGAGAACCGCAAGAACCAGACTATTTCCTATCTCATCCGTGACCCCGTCACCCTTAAAACCTTTGAATTTGGCCCCGAAGAATATTTTTTATGTACAGCAATGGATGGGTCGGCATCCAGCGAAGCGATTCGGACAGATTTCGAGAAACAATTTGGCATGGAACTCGGGACCGAAGACCTCTTGGCCTTCTCTACCCAGATGACAGAGTGCGGTTTGATGGAGGCCATCCGTCCCCGCGAAGCTCCCGTGCCGCGTGAAGTCCCCTCAATTCCCATCCCCGAACCGTCACCACGGGCGACAGAACCGGCGACCGAAGCAATTCCTGACGATGCTGATCCTGAGGATGTGGATTTCCGGTCAGACTATCACTTTGCTTTCTTTGATCCCAGTCGAATCCTCGTGGGGGTTTTGGGGGTACTGCGGCCTGTACTGCCCGTGCTGAAGTTTGTGGGGGTCTGGCTTTTGATCCCCACATTGCCCATCGCCCTTTTCACCGCCATCAATAACAGCAGCTTCATCATCCAGGAAGAGGAGGCGATGCCCTTTTTGGTCTGGTTGGCCTTCCACCTCCTCTTGATGAACTTCTTGAGTGTGGTCACTAAGGGTTTGGTTGCGACTTTTTACACGCTCAGGATGCGCGAGTTTGGGGTGCGGTTTCGCTATGGGTTTGTGCCGCACCTCTATATCACTCAGAAGGATTTTCGGTTGCTGAGCCGGGAGCAGTTCCTGTGGACCCTCGGCTCCTCCATGCTCCTCAAGCTCGACCTCTTTGTCTGGGGGGTCCTGCTCTGGTTTTGGGTGCGGGGTAGTGGAACGAGTCTGGATACCTGGAGTATCTCGATTGCGATGGCGGCCCTGATTGGCTTTGTGATTGATGCCTTTCCGTTGCGGCCCACCTCCGATGGCTACCGCTGGATGAATAGCTACTTCTATCTCCCCCCGCGCTGGCTCCAACAACTGCTGTTGCGGGGCTATGCGCTCTTGGGTGCGCTGTTTAGCCGCCGTCCCCGTACTGAGCCCATCACTTGGCGTGAAATCGGGCTATTAGCTCTGGTGGTAGGAGTCTCGGGCTTCTTGGTGTTTGTGTTCTTCCGGTTGGTCTCGAAGTTCAGTGTGGGACTTGCCACGAGCTTCCCGAACCTGCTGGGCGGTGGGACTTGGTTTATCTTGATGGCGGTCTTCTTGACCCTGGGCTTGATCTACTGGAGTAAGAGGATTCAAAGTATGCGTAGCAAGATGAACAAGCGTAACCGGATGACGACAGCAGAGGTCCTACCTTTTCCTGAAGAACCGCTCACGGGTGCCGAAAAGAATAAACGGATGTTCACCCAGCTGGGTCAGATTGCCTTGGCTTTGGCGGTGATTGGTTGTCTATTTTTACCCTATCCCTACCGTCCCGGCGGCCCCCTCAAGCTGTTACCGCCCAAACTACAACCGATCCAAGCCCCGATCACGGGTAAGGTCATCACCGTTCCCTATAAAGGTGGGGATGGCAAGCTCATCAAGGCTGGGTCCGTGGTTGCCGTCATGCGGGCGACGGACATTGAGAATACAACCCTCACCACGACTGAACAGGTTTCCGAACAACAATCTGTCCTTGACCGTCTCCTCAACAGCCCCCGCCCGGAAGAAGTCGCTGTCGCCCGTAAATCCGTTGAGGAAGCGGGTAAACAGGTGGAAGTGACCGAGAAATCGCTAGATGCGGCGATTGCCACGGCGGCTTTGAGTACCATGACTGCCCAACGGTTAGAGGAATTGTACAAAGAAGGGGTCTATTCCCAGCAACTCTACGAAGAAGCTAAGGGCAAGGCCGAGGTGGATGGGATCAACGTCAATGCCAACCGCCGCGCCTTGGAAGGGGCAGTTAAAAACCTAGAGGGTAAACAGGCAACCCTGAATCTAGTCGCTGCCGGACCCCATCCCGATGAGATCAAGGTCGCCCGTGCCGAACTCCGGCGGCTCCAACAACAACTCAAATACTCGCGTTCCCAGCAGGATTTGACCAAGCTGGTCATGCCGATCAGTGGCTACTTGGAGACCCCTTACTTAGAGCAAAAAATCGGAAGTTTCCTCAACCAGGGCGATACCTTCGCCTCGGCCCAAGATGACCGTAATATCACGGGGGAGGCCCAGGTTCCTGAGTATGATGCCATCGAACTCAAGCCCGGTGCCAGAGTCGAGATTAAGCTTCTGGCCTACGCGGGCGATCCGATTATTGCCAAGGTCATCTCGGTCGAAACTAACGCCACCACCACCGATGATGCCGAGATTGCCACGGAAAAAGTAGTCCGGGTCGTCGTCGAGGTCCCTAATTCCAAGAAGTTTCTCAAGCCAGGGATGACGGGTTATGTGAAGGTAGACGCGGGGACCAAACCGCTTATCCTCGCCTTTGCCCATCCGATTATCCGGTTTGTGCAGGTGGAGATGTGGTCCTGGATGCCCTAGCGAGCCACGCCACAACCGCTGCAAAAGACGTACCTAAGCCCTTGTAGGCACGGGTCGCCGGACTCATGGAGTGCAGCGCATCAATTAACTGCCCCCGCTGCTCAGGGGTCAATGCGTGGCAGTCGGTGAAATAAGTAAGGAGCGTGAAAATGAAGGCCCGTACCTGCGGCAAGTCCTCTGGGGCTTGCCGGGGACTGAGACGGGGGGCGGTGGTGTAACGTCTGGGAAGTACATGGGTCCGTGATAACACGAGGTTGGTGGTCAATCCGGGGGTAGGGTACGATTACGGCAAGACAGGGCGGGACGAGTCTATGTCAGGCTACTTACTCATCCTCACCATTCTGCTGCTGGGGAGCGGGATTGCCGCGCTCGGTGATCGACTCGGTTTTAAAGTAGGTAAGGCGCGGCTGAGCGTATTCGGGTTGCGGCCCAAGTATACGGCGGTGGTGGTAACGCTTCTGACGGGCTTTACTGTCTCAGCCGTGACAATTGGGGTCATTTTACTGGTCAATGAACAGGTCCGCGTCGGCTTATTTGAACTCGATACTCTCCTCAATAATCTCCAACAGGCCAAGACCCAGCAGGCCGCCGTTCGTCAAGAACTCACCACTGCCCGCACCCAACAAGCCCGCGCTGAGCAGCAACTCCGGCAGATCAATCAGCAATTGCAACAAGCTCAGACTCAACAAAAAGCTGCCGAAGCCCGTCGTCAAGCTTTACAACAAGGAATTATTGCCATCCAACGGCAAGCCGAGACCGCTGAAGCCGCCTCGCAACGCAAGCTAGCCCAAGCCCAGAACCAAGTTCAAGCCCTCAAAACCGAAGAAATCCGCCTCCTCAACCGCCAAAAAGCCCTACTCGTTCGCAACAAACAACTCTCCCAATCCCTGGCCTTCAGCAGTGCCCGTTACCTAGACCTACGTAATAAAGCGAGTGAACTGGTGAATTACGGCGATTTTATCTTCCAGGCCGGGGATGTGGTTTCCGCTGGGATTGTGCGGACTGGTCTCACCTCAGCCCAACAACAAGCCGCCCTAGATAATCTCTTTTTCCTAGCCGAGCAAGATATCCGTAAACAAGGGAGTGCCCCCTATGGCACAGACCGCGCCCTGCTCATACCTGCTGAGGTCGTCGCGCAGTTACGCAAGGCTCTGACGACTGAGCAAGCTTCGATCGTGCAACTGATTGCCACCCGTAATATCCTCCGGGGTGAACCCACCCTGGTTACGGCACGGGTCCTACCCAACTCGGTCCTGTTTGGTAGCGGCGAGGTTATGGCTACTCAACGTCTTACCCTACCCCGGTCTGAGTCCGAACTCCGTGTCACTGTTGAACAACTCTTTGAGCAAGCCAGCCGGAAGGCCCGTGACAAAGGAATTTTCTCAACTGCACGGGGGGATGTGGGCTACTTCCCCGCCGAAGCTCTGGATCAACTAGTCCGTGACCTCCAGCGTTATCAGGGGGAGGTCGTGGTTCAAGCCGTGGCAAACCAAGATATTTATCGGATTGGCCCGCTTACCTTGAGTCTGGTTGGTCTACAAGATGGGCGGGTCATAACCCGCGCTACGTGAAGAGCTCTGCCGCATTCTCCAGTAAGTTAGTGATAATTATCCGCCCCTAGGGTGAGGGGTAGATCAGGATGAATGTTGCAAACTCATAAATATGGCAACCTATGGATGGAGAGAAACAATGGTCATGACCCTTGATGATGCAAAACGTTCAGCCATCGCCGTACAACTGGCGGATGTTAAGGCGTTACAAAAACTGGCAATCGCGCTCGAACAAAAGTTACTTACCGCAGCCAACGATGAGAACATCCGTGAACGTTTGGGCGAGTTTATTAAGACTGACCAAAAAAATATGGAAGTCTTGGAAAATGTAATCATCAGTTACGGCATCAAAGCTGAACCCAAAGCTAGCTTGGTCAAGTTAGCTGACGAAACCCAGAAGATGATGGATTCATCTGAACTCACGCTCCACGAAAAGTTTTCTCAACTCGAACTGTTAAAGCACAAGCAATTTATGGCGGGTTACTTGGTCCACAAAGCTGGTCAAGTCGTAGGAGCCGATATTGAGAATGCCGTGGCTCCTCTCAATACGGTCAACTTTGAGAACCGCGCCCACCAAGAACAACTCAAGGCCATCCTTGAAGTACTAGGCGTGCGGGAACTCACTGGACAGGAACCGGACCAGGGACTATTTGCCCGTCTGATGGACACGGCGGCAGCAGCTACTGGAGTGATTGGGAGCCTAATCACCCAAGGTAAGGGCAGTGCCTCGTTTAGCGTTAATGACATTGTTCGGGCTGACCACCGCAAAATTGAAACCCTCTTTAAGGAAATCGAGGAGACCGACAGTCCCCAGAAACGGCAGGAATTCTTTGGGCAGTTGTACAAGGACCTCAGTGCCCACGCCGAGGCTGAAGAGCAGACCTGGTACCCGGTCCTCCGCAGCTACGACGACACCGTGAGCAGTGTGGAACAAGCCTACGAAGAGCAGGCTGAAGCTAAAGTGTTGCTGGCAGAACTCCGCACCCTCAGCCCTAGTTCACCTGCTTTCATGACCCGCATCCAGCAACTCAAGACCGCCATTGAAGAGCACGTGCGCCATGAAGAAAACGAACTGCTGGTCAAGCTGAGTAGTTCCCTGGACATGGCACAGCAAGAGCAACTGGGTAAAGAGTTTCAGATGACCAAGAGCCGTCTCCAAGACACCATGGCTCGCAACTAGGTCAACAATCTCATGAAACAAGCGGGGGAATGAATGGTTCTCCCGCTTTTTCGTAGGAACTGAATCCGCGCTTAATGAATTTTACTGAGTGGGTCCTAAGACTGATTCACTTAAGTTATTCCCTAGGTAAAATCTTGAGGGCATAATCTAGGACACCACGATGATCTCCCCAGGAAAAGTCCTATTTGCGACCGCCCTGACTACAGCCCTCACCTTACCGCTGCAAGCCGCCGAAAATCTGGTTATCAGTTACGGTAGCCTCCAGCGTTCAGTCCCAGTCCGGGCAGTCCGCACCTATGTAGAAGCGGGTAAGATTACGCCTGAACTACAAGCCTATGCCAACCTCCTATCGTCTCAGGAGCTCACCGACCTCCGTGCCGCCCTTCAAGGCGGGGTACAGTTAGGAACCGTTGCCACCGACAGCTTTTTGCGGACCGAACTAGGACAGGCTCTTTTGCAACAGGTGGGCCAGATTATCCGCATCAGTGCCGACTTAAGTGGTGAACAGGCAGTCTCGGCAGCTCTCGTCTTGGCGGCAAACCGCCCCGATGGGATTACCCTGCTTAACTTTCTAGAGACCTTCCCGACCACAAATGTCTATGTAGACGCACTAAAGTTACAGAGCACCACAGACCAGATTCAACAACTAGTGAATGAGGCCCGAAAAGTAGGGGCCGAGGACCAGGCTAAACTCCCGCCCTTCACTGTACCCAAGGGTCTCAAGGACCCCACGCAACCCGGCCCCTACCGCAGCCAACGCCTGACCCTAAAAAATAAAACCCGCCCTTTGACTACCGATATCTATCTCACCACTGCCCCTGGTCTCCGGCCCGTTATTCTCATCTCTCACGGTCTCGGTGAGGACAACAATACCTATCGCTATCTCGCCGAGGCTTGGGCGAGCTATGGTTTTCAAGTCGTAGCTCCAGACCATCCTGGGAGTGACGAACAACGCCTGATTGCCCTCAGTGAAGGACGTTCTAAAGAAGTCGTTGCCGTGCAGGAGTTTGTAGACCGTCCCGGCGACCTCACAGTAATACTTGACCGTCTCGCCCTGCTCAATCGTACCGACTCGCGTTTTAAAGGCCGTTTCAACCTTAATCAAGTCGGGGTGTTTGGACATTCTTTTGGTGGTTACACGGCCCTGGTCGGGGCTGGGGCAGTGCTAGACTTGGCCTACCTACAGCAACAATGCAACACACCCAAAGAAGGACTGCAAAAACTTAATCCGGCCTTCTACTTCCAGTGTCAAGCGACACAGACGGTTCTACCCTCAACTCCTCAACAAGATAAACGCATTAAAGCCGTCATCGCCTCTAGCCCTCCCGTCAGCTTGGTCTTTGGTACAGGGGGGCTAGGGCGGGTACAGATACCCAGCCTCGTTGTCACCGCCACCGATGACCTAGTTGCTCCGACCGTGCTAGAGCAGACCCGCATTTTTAACCAACTCCCCGCGCCCAGCTATCTCCTGACCCTGGTTGGGGCGACCCATTTCAGTGTGACCTCAGCTACGACTAACCCCAAACTGCCCCAACTCGGTGCCCCCGATCTCAATGCCCAGCGCAGTTTACAGTCGGTGAGTGTAGCTTTTTGGCAGAGCTATTTGGGCGGAAATGTTCGGTACCGGGGCTACTTAGTCCCCAGTTATGGTCCCTACTTGAGTCGTAACCAGAACCGACCCACCCGGCTCGTAACGCGGCCTACTGTTCAGCCTGTCGTTAAGTAATTGCTCAAGGCTTCCGGTTACGAGCACGGAGGTAGACCCCTAGCCCCCAGGTTCCCCCGAGGACCACCAGGGTTCCGAGAAAACCTGCCACACTCTTAGCTAGGGCGGGATCGCTCACACTTCGTAGCGCGTATCCCTCGAAGAGACTATAGAAAGGCAGTTGTCTTGTCCAGCTAGGTATTTCTGATTGCTGAAAATTATAGTCCTCTGCCACGCGGTTGAGTCCGTCGGGATTAGGACTAGCTAAGGGAGAGACCAGAGCCACGCCTAGAGCGAAGACCAAAGCAAACAAAACCCAACGATTATCGCGCATTACACTCCAACAGCAACTGAATCAGCTCACTCTTGCTCAGAAACCTTGGGGGAAGTGGTCAAAAAAAATGGTGGAGCTGAGGGGAGTCGAACCCCTGTCCACCCGTAACTAATAGCCGCTCATTCATCCACAGGCTTGACTCTAAAACCCTTAGAGTAGGGACCTCCGACCCGGAGATAGGGTGGTTCTAGTTGTCTTAGCTGGGAACGACCAGAGGCGTTAGCCCAGAGCGTCCGATGGGGTTTTGTCCACGCCATTTATCGGCGTCATCACGTGGACCTCGCAAGTCGGTTAAGACTTTTAGGCTACGGCAAGCGCAGCTTTACGAGAAAAGGGTACGATGTTGTTCGCATGTACTTTTTTTTGACCTGAGTTTACGGGATTCGGGTCCGCCCGGCCTGCATGAAAGGGGTTCGCTAGGGTGTCGAAACCATTTCAGCCCCATGAGTTGTCCTATTATAACCAAGGCCATGAGAAGATAGGGGCGAATTTGGAAGCAACCCATGGATTTGACTCGTTTGATGAAGCAACAGGTCGGGATTACCGCCGCGCAACGTGTCCAGACCGGCATGGTTGTGGGCCTCGGAACTGGCTCCACAGCCGCCTTTGCCATTGCTGAACTAGGCCGTCGTCAACGCGAAGAGGGATTACAAATTATCGGGGTGCCCACTTCTTTTTCCGCCGCTGTCCAAGCCAAACAAGAGGGCCTGCCCGTCCGCACGATTGACCAAGTGGACCAAGTTGACTTGGCGATTGACGGGGCTGATGAAGTGGACCCTCAACGCAACTTAATCAAGGGCGGTGGCGCGGCCCATACCTTAGAAAAAATTGTGGACGGGCGGGCGGATAGTTTCCTCGTCGTCGTGGACCAAAGCAAACTAGTCCAGCAGCTCGGAGCCTTTCCCTTACCCGTGGAGGTCTTACCCGCCGCTGTCTATGGCGTGATGACCGCGCTCACGAAACTCGGCGGCACCCCCCAGATTCGGCTCGGGGTCAAAAAAGATGGTCCCGTGATTACCGACCACGGCAACTTTGTGGTGGATGTGCAGTTTGAGGCGATCCCCGACCCGGCAGCCTTGGAGATGACCCTCAACAATATTCCTGGAGTGCTAGAGAACGGTCTGTTTGTGGGACTCGTCAATGAAGTCTTGGTGGGCCGGGTGGTGGGCGACCAAGTGGAAGTTTACACGCTGTCGTGACATATTCCCAACGTTCATGCTTGGCATCGAACGCGGGCTTCTAGGTTCATCGGCCCAGCACTCTGGTAGCCTCCCCTAGCCGAGACGGGATGACCCTCCGCCTTTACCCAGCCGCTCACGGCTCGGTGTTTGATGTTCAAGGCTGCATTGTGGTCCCGGTCAAGCTCCAGACCACAGTTAGGACAGGAGTGCCATCGGTCAGCTAAGGTCTTAGGGAGATGAGTTCCACAACCAGAACATGCTTGACTTGTGCCGTTTGGGTTTACTGCTATCGTCATCCGCCCAGCATTTGCAGCTTTGACGGCGAGAATTGACGGCTCCCAGTTTGGGCAGGGTAAGTCGTTTGCCGTCTAAGCATCCCACCTTCATCTGGGTGTAAGTGAAGGAGTGATAGCGGCCTTTTCCTTTGAACCGGGGACGACCTGAGTGCTTACCGTTGCTGTCTCCCTGGATGAACCGTTGCCATGTCTGGTCTACGCGCTTGACACAATCTTGAAGCACTTGAGAATGAATAGCGGTGTACTCAGGAAACAGCTTTTTAGTGTGGAGCAGGTCATGCTGTTGGCTGTAATAGTTAGGTTTGGCTTTGGGTGGAGCAATGGAGCAACTAACCAGCGAACAACGGTCAACCGGGCATTTGTTGAGCCGCTCCCAGTCAAAACGCTCCCCTAGACGGTAGTTGTACTGCTTACGTAATAACTCAAGCCATTGCAGCATGGCAGCTGCTTGGCTTGCAGTGGGGCGTATCCGGTACTGGTAAGTGATTCTCACGTTTCTATGGTAGAGCAAGGTAGACGGTTCGCCTGTCAGCTCACCAGCTTTACGTCCCGAAGCCAACCCAAGGGGTATGGCGCGTGACTTCCCGGCTGTCTTAACCTTTCCTTAACTAGGCTTACCCCAAGCCTTAACCTTTTTCGCCTATGCTTTGCTTACTTAGGAAATCCACCCATGCGCGTTTTCATGCTTAGTCTTCTGGCCCTGACCCTGGCTCTGCCCGTGCAGGCAGAAGCCGTTTACGGACGAGTTTACGAAACCTTACAGAGTAAAGTTTTTGCTAACACACGGGTCGTCCTGCTGAGTGACCCCAAGCAAGAGACCACCACGGACAGCGCGGGGGCCTACTGGTTCCGCAACGTGAAACCGGGGGCCTATCTCGTCCAGATCTTTGTACCTGACCAGGAAACCGTGGTCGGGCGGTTGATTGTCTATCCCCGACCAACCACCATTGTCAACCTAGACCTATCCATCATCGAAGACCCCCACCACGACGACGAATACTAACGCCGGGTAATCGCTACCACTGCCGGACGCGGAGCACAACCGGACGCTCCGACCTGAGGCCAGTTGCTCCCGCGTAAGTTGCCCCGGTTATCTTTGGGCGAGTCTGGAGTACGGATACCCATACGTTCGCCGGGATGCTGGACAGCGACAAAGAGGGTCGTCTCGTCAGGGGTGAAACTGGGTCCGGTCAGTTCGCACTCCACGGGGCCACAGGCGAAACGGTGGACTTTGCCCGCTCCGGCTACCTTGGGGTCTGTGGGCAAGACATAGATGGCGTTATTCCCAAAACGGCCTTGGGGCGAGTCGTCGTTCATCTCACTGGTAGACATATCCGTTGCTAGCCAGAGATTGCCCACCGAGTCAAAAACCAAGTTATCTGGCATGGAGAATCCGAGTTGGTCCGGGCGGGGTACAAATCTCCCCCACACAAACTCCGGTCCAGCCACGTCCTTCCCTTCGTCTAGCTTCCAAATCTGACCCGAGCTGTAGGGCTGGGCTTTACCCTGGGTCAGTTTAGGCGGGAGTTGGTCAAAGAGATGGGCTGCGTCATTAGGACGGCTGGGGTCAATCAGGCCCGTATCCGCACTACTGGAAGACGTGAAGGCGATATAGACCTGTTGCGTACGCGGGTGGACTTCTAAGTCTTCTGGGCGACCCGTGGGGGTTCCACCGATGGCATGGGCCGCTCGGGTTGCATCCACCAAAATAGCCCCCAGACTGGCATAGAGGTCTCCCAGCACACGAGCAGGCTGACCATCGGCCCGTTGGAACTTACCATCTTCAAAAACTAAATTATCGGGTAGGTCTACGGTTTGGCTGGGGGTGTTGGGGTTGAGGGGGGTTTCTAGCGTCAAGGGTAGCCACTGGCCCCGGCCTGACATCACTAACCCGTTCTGGTCTAGCTTACCTTTAGGGTCAAAACGGGCACAGTAGAGGGTCCCTTCACTCAATAAGCGCGATTTTTGGCGGGCGGTCTGGTTCTTGCGATAGGGGGCCTTGCTCACATAACGCCAGACGTGTCCCCCCTGCCGGTCATCTCCCTGATAGGCAAGTAAGGGCTGGTTCTGGGTCACGCGCAAAGTGACATTCTCATGGCGAAAACGACCGAGGGCAGTGTGTTTAACTGGGGTGGATTGGGGGGCCTTGGGGTCCACTTCCACCACCCAACCGTAATGCTCCCCCGGTAACTGGAAGCTGCCGCCTGTCCCCACCTTGCCTGTCAGCTTACCCTGGTCATTGAGCAAGAAAGATACCTCGGGGACATAGTTCTGGAAGTTCTCCTCACAACTGAGGACTGTGCCCCAGGGAGTCGTCCCGCCCGAACAGTTAGCAAACGTACCCACGGGCGGTTCACTAAAAAGAACAGCGGCAGGACCATCGGCAAGGAGCGGGCTGTTAGCATCAAGCCGGCGGTTATAGGCCGAGTCCACAACTAATTGCCAAGTTTCAGCCATGCGCTTGAGGTGAACGACCGACCCGCCGAGTTCTTTCTTATAGATAGCTACCTGCTCATTGCGGTCCTTGGGTAGCTCACGCCCGAAAACCTGAGCATAGCTGGCCTTATACACTTCTTCGCTGATGTACTCATGGTTCACCCAGAGCAGGCCCTCATCCCGCTTGAGGGGAACAAATGCCGTGAAATCATTGTTATAGCCAAACCGTTGCCCGTCCTGGGTCAGGAGATCGCCCCACTGGACTACCACTTGATAGGTAAATTCTTCGGGCAGCGTCAAGTCATCTAAGCTATCGGGCTGGACCGGATTGCGAAAAGGGATACCTCGCCGCACAATCGGTTGCCGTGTCTGCGTCGTCTTGGCCCAAGCTCCATCGCTGAGCGTGAGGGTTGCCCCGCCCATAAACTGTAAAAATTGACGGCGTTGCCACTGTGCTTCCTGCATAACTAGGGATAACTCTGTACTTAGTAAGTAGTGTACTGCTCCTACCTTCACTCTTGACAATCCCCATCGCTGTTGTAAATAGCGTGTTAATTGAGAACTAGAACTGTGCTCATTTAGGCAGTGGTGACCGGGTAGCCAGCCTGGGCTAGGGGCGTGGCCCACTCTGTCGGGGTTGTTTGGTGCGGATAATAGGTGACTTGGGCAGTGGCAGTACTCAAATCTACCGTTACCGCCTCAACCCCGGTCAGGGTGCTGAGCCGACGTTCTACTCGCTCGACACAGGCGGCACAACTCATCCCCTGAATATTTAAGGTAGCAGTACGACGCTTTGGCAGGGGCATGGGTTCACCGAGTTAGTCTTTGTATGACCTCATGGTATCCCTTGGCATTGGGAACTCTCGTGCCCAGTTTAACGTCAAACTAAATATCCGTTAGGTTCCGTCAGCTATGCAATTCAACCGTTTGTGGCTGTGTGTACTTACGCTGGGGCTAATGGCAACTCCTGTCCTAGCAGCCCCGACCAAGGCTCGTTTTGATCCAGAAGAGCAAACCAGTATCAATGTCTATAAATCCACCAGTCCAGCGGTTGTGACGGTCAGTAGTCGGTTGGGATCAGGAGCCGGAACGGTCATTAGCCCCGAGGGACTCGTCCTCACCAATGAACACGTCATCCGCAATGCTCCCCGTGGGACCGTGACCATTCAGACCAGTCAGGGTAAACGGTATACCGGGCAGGTAACGGCAGTGGACCGGCGCAATGACTTAGCTTTAGTCCGGCTGACGACCCAGGACCGCTTCTCAGTCATCCCTTTAGCGGACCAAGACGGAATTCAGGTGGGCCAACAGGTCTTTGCCATTGGTAATCCCTTTGGGCTCTCGGGGACGTTTACGCGGGGAATTTTGAGCCGGATTTCGCGCAATGGGGACCTGCAAACGGACGCAGCCCTAAACCCCGGTAACTCCGGCGGACCCTTGCTCAATTCGCGCGGAGAGTTGATTGGGGTCAACAAAGCCATCCTCAGTCCCGATGGCGGCAACGTGGGGATTGGTTTTGCCACCAGTGCGGTGGTCGCTCGTAATTTTATTCAGCAGTACCAAAAGACACCCACCGGAACCGTCGCTGTCCGTCCCAATGAGCCGCCCCGCCTCGGAGTCTCTCTAGATGCAGAAACCTTGGTCATCCAACAGGTGCAGCCGGGATCACTGGCAGCGGAGTTGGGGCTGCGGACGGGAGACCAGTTAGTGGCGATCAATGGACAACCCTTGGCTGGGACTGAGGACCTACGGGAGTTCCTGGATAGTCGCCCTGATTCGGCGGTCTTCACCGTGGCTCGTAACCGTCGCCTCACTAACCTACGCGTGGATTTCTGATGACGACCTACCAGGGACAGTTTGGCTCCTACACGATTACCCCCGCTGACCGCCGTGAGGTGAAGGTCTATCGCTCAGCCTTGGTGGTGATGTGTGGGAGTTTTGCCCTGGGGGTAGCTTGGGCCTTAGCGGGGCTGCCGTGGGAGGGGTTGACGGCGATTTATGGGGTTTTTTGTTTGAGTCTGGGGGTAGCTCTCTGGACGATTCACATTTACATGAAGCTACTCCACCGGGCTTTGCAGGGGTTATGGGGGATTGGGGTGCTGGCAAGCGTGGGGATTGCTCTGAGGCTACCCGGTCCCTTGGCCCTGACGGTGGTTCAGTATCCAGCTACCATCTGGGGGGTGGGGTTCGTATTTGCCGCCTTGACCGGACTACTGATTAAGGAAACGCTTTGTTTCCGGTGGACCGAGAGTTCACTCCTCGTCCCCCTCGTGCCCTTAGTTCTGCTCGCCCATTTAATCGGGGTCCTCTCCCTCTCTGCCGGTCAAGTCGCTTTTGTCGTCATCGCGGGTTTACTTTTGACTTTCGCCGCCCGGAAAACTTGGCAACCCTTAGACCCCGACATTGGGGATAAGAGTGTGTTTGCCTATCTAAAATCGCGTTAGTATCCGCTGGGTCAATATTTTGGTAGATTCCCTACCTGATGTAAGGGTTCCACTCTTTGACCGGGAAATTGGGATACAAGCCCCGTCGTTCACGACGGCTTTGATTCGAGAGTCTAACAAGCTCCCTCAGCACATCGTTCAAACTCCTCTCTTTCTTCTCGCAATGCTTAGAAAGCAGTTCGT
>Ga0163154_10004273_pt1 | contig 18869 bp, 16 predicted proteins | sample OliLakLV19MP9P1_FD_148649 | JGI IMG/M metagenome (GOLD analysis project Ga0163154, IMG submission 148649) | Freshwater microbial mat bacterial communities from Lake Vanda, McMurdo Dry Valleys, Antarctica - Oligotrophic Lake LV.19.MP9.P1 | ecosystem: Environmental > Aquatic > Freshwater > Lake >...
GGTCAGAGCCAGCATCACGACGAACATAAGGCTTAAGAAGATTCGGGTGCTGCGGCGGTTCATGGGGGAGTCCCTCTTGGTTTATACGTGCCGTTATGAGAGAGACGTTAATGGGTTGAAGAATGTTCCGAGCAAAAAATAAGTCGTGTTTGGCGGGCGCACACATGGGTGCGCCCCTATGTCAATGAAAAACGCCCCTACCTAGAGAACCGGTAGGGGCGTTTTTTGTCTTTCTGAGGACTTTAGCGTGTTTTACTTGGCGGAAGCCGTCGCGCCGCTGGGCATAGACGACGGGGCGTCTGTCTCAGGAACCGGGCGGACATCCGGCATGATGGCCTGACCGTGTTCAAAGTCGTCAATGAAGACGTGGACATCATCCACAACCGAGGCGACGTGCAGATGACCGATGGCCTTCAGGCCGCCGAACATAATGAAACCCCAGACGCCGGTGAAGGCGATGACTGCCAACGACCCAATCAATTGCACACCCAGCAGGCTCGCGCCGCCGCCATAGAACAGGCCGCCAGCTGCCGAGGCTTCCATGCCGTAGGTCAGTCCGGGCAGACCGAACAGGCCAATAGCGACGGTTCCCCAGATGCCGCAAGCGCCGTGGACTGCGAACGCGCCTACCGGATCGTCGATACGCAGCTTTTCGATCAATTCGGCTGCATAGATTACGAGGACGCCGCCTACCGCGCCGATCATAATGGCCGAACTGGGGGTAACGAAGGCGCAACCGGCGGTGATGGCGACCAGACCGGCCAGCGAGCCGTTCAGGGTATACACCAAGTCCCATTTGCCGCTACGGAAATATTGCACGAGCATCGTGACGACCATCGCAGCGCCAGCGCCGAGCGTGGTGTTGACCGTGACTAGACCGATCAGGCCGGTGTTGCCCGTGCCGAGGGTCGAGCCGGGGTTAAAGCCGTACCAACCGAACCACAGGATCATCGTGCCGATGGTCGCCAAACCGAGGTTGTGAGCGGGCGGCAGCGGCTTCCATTCACCGTTCTTGCCGATGCGAACCGGGCGCGGTCCAAGCATCCAAGCGCCGACCAGCGCGGTGATGCCACCGACGGTGTGGACAACGGTAGAACCAGCGAAGTCGTGGAAACCCATCTGAGCCAACCAGCCGCCGCCCCAAATCCAGTGGGCGATGATCGGGTAGCTGAATGCGGCCATAATGATGCTGTAGATAATGTCGCCGATGAAGTCGGTACGTTCTGCCATCGCGCCGGTGGTGATGGTGCTGGCAGTGGCTGCGAAAGCGAATTGGAAGAAGAACATGGTCAGGATGTCGAGGTTGGGGTATGCGCCGAACTTGGCGTATGTCACAACACCGTCAACCACAGAGAACGCATCGTTTAGGAAGAAGTGCGATGTTCCGATGATACCGCCCGCGCTCGTGCCGAAGGCGACGCCGAAACCAACCGCCCAGAAGGCGATGGCGGTCACACCTGCGTCAACGAAGTTCTCAACAAGCGCGTTGACCGCGCCGGTTTGACGGATGAGGCCGGTCTCCAGCATAGCGAAACCGCACTGCATGAAGAACACGAGGAAGCCAGCGAACAAAACCCACACGGTATCTAGGGAGGCTTGTGTGCTGGATAACGCGCTGGTGACGGCGGTGATGGGGTCGGCTGCATCAGCTTGGGCGAAAGCGTTTGTTCCAAACACGACCATAATGACGGATGCTATCGCTAGCACTATCAATCGACGCATGGTGTTGCGACGAAAGCGGACGTTAAAGCGAAGGCGCATAATGGATCCCTCTGGAGATTGAAAGTGTCAAACCTTGTGCTTGACTTGACACAAGTGTATGCCACGAGAAATTTATAAGTTATGGGGCGGTCAATGAACTTTGATACTTTCCTTTTGGTTATTTCTCACAACAAAAGGTATCCATCTATCGGTATGACCAAACCCAACAACCGTTTCTTGTGAAATATGTGCTGATAGCGTGATAAAAATGCACAAAAAATACAAGCAAGTTTCTGTATCTCGTAATTTTTGGCACGAACCGGTGTCAAAAGAATTTCAAATCTGCCAATTTAACGTATGGGCTTGTGTGTGATTGACTCTCACGCGCCCACACTGGTTTGATTTAGAATCGCATCCTACCCAAAACCGATTGTGCAAATCTCCAACATGAGCCAAAACATTCTACAAACCCAACTCACCGAATACGCTAATACGTTGCTCCCCCCCGGTGTGGATGCGCGTATTACCCAATTGAATCGCCTGACCTTCAGCCCATCTAGCGAGGTCTATCGATTCACCCTCACTTATGACGAAGCGGGGCTGGAACGTAACCAGACCTTCATCATCAAACTCTACGCCAAAACCCCAGACGGGATGGATCGCGCCCTCAAAGAACGCCATGCGCTGTTCAACTTGCGCGGGGCGCACTATCCCGTCCCGGGCGTGATGGCGATGGAAATCGAAAAATCCCCGTTGGAGCGTCCGTTCGTGATTATGGAACACATCGACGGGCAAACCTTCGCCGAGGGATTCGCTAACACCAACGCAGACCCCGCCCGTCGTTCAGAATTGGTCGCGCAATTCGTCAACCTGATGACCGACCTACACGGGCGCAACCCGACGGTATTGGTCTCACGCATGACGACGCCCAGCCCACTGGCGATGGTCAACCGCGAAATCTTTACCCTACGCACCCTCGCCAATACCTATCAATTACACGGCTATCTGCCGATGGTCGATTGGCTGTATAGCCACCGCGCCGAATTCCCATGCGATAACCCAGCCATCACGCACCGCGATTTTGTGCCATCGAATATCGTGCTTGACCCGCGTGGGATGCCGCATGTGGTCGATTGGGGCTGGCAAGTCGGCGACCCGCGTTATGACCTCGCGTGGACATTGCTTGCGCTCCGGCGTGGTGGGCAATCCGTCCTCGCAGCCGAGATACAGGCCGAATATGAGCGCGTGACCGGCGGGGCTGTGGTGGGGCTGTCATATTTTGAGGTCTTAGCGTCGATTCGTTGGCTGATGGGTGTCAGCCAAGACCTACGCGGATTGTTGACCGATAACCAAATGACTCAACACGCCGCCATGATGATGTCGCTACTGCAACCCTCGCGTGACGCGCTGGCGTTCATCGCGGCGCACACCGGCTTAGAATTACCCAGCGCTGAGGCGTTGTTGTCGTAGCAACATTCTAGCGGATAATCAAATCATCGCGCCGGATAATCCCCTCATCGCCCAAGCCTTCCGCGATGTCCGCGATGCGTTCGCCGGTGAGGGGATAGATCGCCTCTGGCGCGATTTCGGCCAACGGCACAGCCACCGCTGCAAATTCCGTGATGCCCCAATTGGGGACGTTCCACGGCCTTTCGCCAAAGGTGAAGGCCGTCTCGCCCCATAGCAAAATATCGAGGTCAAGTTGCAACGGCCCCCACTTTGTAAGCTGGTTACCTCGGTCTCGCCCTGTTTCAGCTTCGATTTGGTATAGAATCCGCTTGACATCCTCTGGAAAGAAGCTCGTGCGGAGTCCGACGGTCACGTTCAGGAAGGCTGGTTGGTCAAGATAACCAAAAGGCGGCGTCTCATACACCGATGATATAGCTGTGATGTCACCGAGTCCGCGCAGCCGCATGACGCCATAATGCAGCCAGCGCATCGGTTCGATGTTCGACCCCAGCGCGATATAAATCATGACAGAGGACGACATCACCGAGTATTTTTCCCGCCGTTGAGCGCGTCTAGCGGGCTTGCCAATTCCCACATGCGCTCATATTGGTCAACCCAATATTCAAACCAGACAGCCGATTCCTCGGACTTAATCTCAACGCTCATGCGCTGACTGGTCGACTCATGACCGAAGCCATACATCTCGACAATCGCCACGCCGCTAGAACGGTGCGCGTCCATCAGCACCATGCTCAGGCCGGGGTTGAAATCTAGCACCCGCGCCTCGAATTTCCCCGGCAAATTCCATTTGCGAATCATCTCAAAGCGCGTATTCATCGTGCGGTGTAATTGGTCTTGCAGTTCTTGGACTTGATAGGTCACTTGGTCGTCAATCTGGCGCTTGGCGTCCGCCACAGCCTTTGAGCTAGGGTCGAGGACGACCACGCGCAACTCGCCATCTTTGCGGCTCATGATGTTAGACCGAATGGCGTCGAGATTGTCCCCGTCGAGGATATTGGCTGCCGACGCCGCGAAAATCCACAACCGGCGCGAGTTCTCTAGGCGTTGGCGGAACGGCCCCAATTCCTCGCGGGTGTGCAGGTAAGCATCTAGGCCGGTTTCGCCCCGGTTGCGCTGGGTGATGTCCAAGACCAGCACCAACAACACGGTCAAAATCAGGCCGATGACGGCGCGTATATCCAACAGGTCGCTGAATACCTCCGCGCCCAGCGCGAATAGAATCACCAATGAGATAGCGTATTCTGCCAAGAAACGCCGACTCCGTAAGTCGGCAAAAACGCGCTTGAAAAACCGCACCATCGCAACCTCCCTTTGTTATTGGTTAAAGATACTGATTTCGACCTGATACTCGACGCGGCGCACCTCATACATCTGCCCGCGCCCGTAGACAATCACTTCCCCTGCTGCAAATTCTACCGTGGTATCCTCATCCAACGCGGCGAAGGTGTGGTATTGCCCTTGTTCGACCATGTGTAAGGCGCGCATCAGCGTCCCTGCTTGGCTGGCGTGCGGGTCTACCGTTTGGAACAGCGAGGCCGGTAGAATCCCCAACCCGGCGCGAGTGTCCACCATCTCAATCCCATCGCTGGCGGTAGGGGGCATCATTTGGACGACCCGCCCTTTGCGCTGAATTTTATAGCCACCGACCACCGCGTATTGTCCAGCGATAGCCGCCCCTGCCCCCGTCCCGCAATAGGGGATGCTTTCGCGCTTGAGCGTCCGTAACCATGTGATGTCTTGGCAGAGCGCGAAATGCACATCCGGCGTATGACCGCCCGCCACGAATACGCCCGCCGCGCCCACGATATCCATGCCCAACAGCGTGCGCTCCTCTGAGACCAGTACCGGCGTGATATGTTCGGCCTTCGCGCCGCCGTGGATGAGCATGTTGCGGTAGAAATCGAGTTCGGCCTCGTAGTTTTGGTGCAGCACCAGCACAATTTTAGGGTTGCCGTTCGTGCCATAGGCCGTCTCGACGAATGGGCTGAAGCACATCTGATTGGCGCTGGGGTCTGTCCCGCCGCCGCCGTGCAGGAAAATACTGGCACTCATTGATGACCTCTTTTTTTAGTGATGAGTGATGAGTCTCAAGTGATGAGTAGCTATTTGAGAACGCGCCCTAATTGGGATGATGGTATTGAAAAGGGTTTTGAGTTTTTTCTCATCACTCGTCACTCATCACTCTTGTTCTCTCTATAACGATTCCCACGCTGTCGGAGAATCGGAGCGCCCCTGGTTTATGCACGCGCACTTGTACCCACGGCGCGCCGTGTTGAATCACAATCTGCGCCACCGATTCCGCCAGCGATTCTACCAGTTTATACCGCGATGCTTCGACATGCGCGATGATGGCCTTCGCCACGGTGCGATAGTTGAAAGCGTCAGACGGGTCATCGGTCTGGGCGGCGCGTTTGATGTCCGTGCCGATTCGCAGGGTCAATACCACGTCTTGTTTAACGCCAATTTCGTGGGCGCTGAAGCCTATCTCGCAGCGCAACCGTAGCGCGTCAATTTCGATGATGTCCATAAGCCTGAAACCCTGATTCTGTCTATAAGCTCCTATTCTACAGGGTGACAGGATATTCACCATTAGCGGATGGTTTTTCGGGGGCGGACACGCTATAGCATATCCTTACACTTATATTGTTGCGCGGTGTAGGGACGGCATTCCTGCCGTCCGTTTTCGGAATAGGACGCTCAGAAGGGCATCGCTACAGTCACGGTCTTTGTGGTAAATGTTCTTTTGCAGTTCCGTGTTGAATCCACAGAGCGAGAGGCGCTCACCCGTACACCACCCGTAGAGTGATTTCGTTATACAATCTGAAATAGAACCTGATTTGTATTTGACGGGGGATGAAGATGCGACAAAAAACGGGGTTTATATTGGCCTTAGCGCTGGTCTTGGGGATGGTTGCGCCCCTCACTAGCGCACAATCGGAGTGCGCGCTTGCGACCCAATTGGCGGGTTATCGGGCGGGGCATGTCGCCTTCAGCGATGGGTCAGACCTAAATGTGCGTGATACCCCCAGCCGCGCTGGGCAGGTGATTGGCACAGTACCAGAGGGCGAAAACTTTGGCATCCTCAGCGCGGAATCGACCTGCGCCGATGGGATCAACTGGTATCAGATTCAGGTCGGTGAGGTTCAAGGCTGGGCGGCGGAAGGCACGTCGGAGGAGGGCTTCTTCATCCTACCCAAATCCATTGACCTCGGCGGCGCAGACCCGGCCAGCGTCCAACTGGTCTATGTCGATGCGTATGGCAGCGACGCCAGCGCAGAGGGCGGCCAGTTGATTTTGGAAGATGGCAATTGCGGCGAATTAGCGCCCGTAGAGGTCGATTATTCCGAATTTGGGGAGGGATTTATCGAACTCGCGCCGAGATGGGTGGTGTTCTATAACAATTACCTCGGCCTGCCGATGGAGGTCGGGACGAACGACTATATCACCGTTGGGCCTCCGATTTGCACGATGGGCGTGCGCTATTACCCGCAGATCTACGGCAATTTCGAATTCATTCCGGAATCAGTGGACGGCGTATATGTCGTGCAACCGTTCGCACTGAACCCGTTGCCGTCCGGTGTGTCGGTGGCAGCCAGTACGCCGCAAATCACCCAATTCACCCACCCACTCCCGACGGTCACGCCCGATGAGTCGCTATTTGTTAACGCAGATTGGGTCTGGGAGCCGATTTATGACCAGACCGTGCCAGACCCATCCCAGATGGTGTTGCCGGACTCGTATCAGGGCAATATGCCAGACCTGCCGGTTGACCTATCGGGCGTGATATTTGTCCAAGATGCTAATCTGAGCGACGATGCCCTGACCAAACTGGCGACCAACGGCTTTGTGGTCGTCCCCGGTGGCTATGACTATTTCGATACCGCCTATTATGGCGAGACGTCTTGGGATGTGGCCTCCGGCCATGCCAGCTTTGTGACCACGGACACCATGCTCAATTCGCTATACTTCGTGTATGAGAACACCCAACAGTACCTCGAACTTGAGGCGCTGTACGGCGTAGTCAATCAGACCGTCGCGGCAACTTTGAGCGAGGCGCTTCTGACCTATGATGCCTCTATTGGGACGCCACTGTTCCCAGAAGCCCGTAGCGCGGCATTGTATTATGTCGTGGCCGCGATGCTGTTGAATGAGGGATTATTTGAGTACAGCGGGAGTTATCCGAACATGGACGGGGTACGTACCGCCCATGTCCTCGACTCCGTGCCGAATGACTTGTTAGAGGAAGCCAATGCGGTTGTCACGCTGATTAAGTCAGCGCAAGGGCAAGCCAAAATCAGCTTCATGGATGACTATGATGAAGATTTCAGCCAGTATAAGCCGCGCAGTTACTATGCGGGCAACCCCGTGTTGGAATCCTACTTCCGGGGCATGATGTGGCTGGGGCGCATCACCTTCCGCGCTAAGAGCGATTTCGAGACGCGGACGGGCGTCCTCGCGCTACGGGCGCTGAAAGACAGCGGTATGTTGCCTGCGCTGGATGAGATGAACGATACGCTGTTGTATTTGGTTGGCCCCGCCGATGACCTGACCTATACCGATCTGTTGCCGTTGGCGACTCGCGTCTATGGGGAAGATATGGCGCTATCAGCGATTGTCGATAACGAAGGCGCAGGGACTCTGGCTGCGTATCGGGACGGCTTGAATGCTCTGCCGGGGCCGCGCATCAACGGGATGATTTTGCCCGTCGGCGTGACGGCGGATCAGGTTGACCCGTTGACTCGCGGATTCCGAGTGTTCGGTCAGCGCTTCACGTTTGACGGCTACGCCATACAAAACCTCATTTTCCCCAAAGTTGGGACGCAAGAGTTGTTCCGTTCTTTGCCCACGGCTGAGGATGTGCCATCGGTGTTGGGCAGTGACTTCGCCTATGCCCAAATCGCGGACGACGCCCAATTCGCAAACTTTGTCGAGAACATGAGCCAACTGCGCGGTGAGGTCAATAGCACTACTAGCGCGGGGTGGAGCGAAACCTTTTATGGCGCGTGGCTGCACGCCATACAGCCGTTGTTGGTGCGAAATGAGGCGATTCTGCCGCCGCTGATGCTGACCGATGCGTGGAAGGCGCGGGATTTGAACGCCGCGCTTGGCAGCTATGCCGAGTTGAAACACGCGACTTTGCTATATGCCGAGCAGCCGTATGGCGGACGCGGCGGCGGTGGCGGCGTCCCCCCGCTGACGGCGTTTGGGTATGTCGAGCCGAATCCGCTGGTTTTTGCGCGGGTCTCTATCCTCGCAACCACCTTACACCAACAATTGGAAGCGCGGGGTTATGTGGTTGATAATCGTCAGTCGTTCTCCAAACTCGATCAAGTGATGCAGGCGGCAGACCGTCTGGCGCAGTTATCGGCGGAACTGGCGGAGATTGCCCGCCGCGAAATCGCCGGGGAATCCCTGACCGACGACCAGTATCGTCTGCTGCAAGACTATTTTCCCGACGCGTTAGGCGCTATCCGCACCACCATCCAAGACCTACAATCCCAACCGCCGCGCTGCACGGCCATCGTCGCAGACATCGCCACTAACCCGAGTACGAACCAGATTCTATACGTCGGGACGGGCGGAATCGACACGATATACGTCATCACCGAAGGCCCGTATGGGTTACATGTGACACGCGGCGCGGTCTATAGCAGTTACAGCTATGTCGGGGACGCGCAATCGCGCTTGACCGATGATGACTGGCGTCTGCGCTTCGGGACGGATGCACAACCCGCCCGCCCTGCATGGGCTGGGCAGTATATGGACACCCTCGCACCAGATAATCTGTTCACCTGTGAGCCGACGAACGGCGGATAAACCGGATGCGATAGATTGTGAGTGCGGCCGGGAATAATCCCACCTCTTCAATGGGATGACTTGCCCGCACCAATATCCTAGAAATTGGAACGCCCACATATCACTCGATTGTGGGCGTTTTTTTGATTACTTTTAGAGTACTGCGAGGGTAGGGACGCCCTTCTGAGCGCTCACCCCCTGTTGCGAAAACGGACGGCAAGAATGCCGTCCCTACACCACGCAATTTGAATATGAGCCAACAAATTAAATCTTAAGTTTGAAATTATCTCTCAGCAAGTATCTGGATAATTCAAAACAGTTACGATCTATCAACATGCGAAATATATTTACATCTTTAAACCGCCTTAATTGTAGGAGGTTGAGATCCACAATTCTGACCGTGTAGGTACCTTGCCTCTTGATTACAAGAATATTGTTCATTAGCGCAAGTTCTTTTTTTCTGAAAATAGAGGCTATAAAAGAGTGTTTGAGTCCTTTATTTCCAAGTAAATCGAGGCTGAGTCCATGTGTATCAATAATTTGTCGATTCGCTTCAACAATCCGGATAAAATCGTATTCGATCAACGGAAAGTTTTGCCAAGTGACAAATTCAAATTCGTGTATGAAGTCCTGTATAATCACATATCCATGATGGTTCCTAGCACCCAAAACTTGAGTGGTTACGATTAAGTCACTGACGAACTCCGTTAAGATTGCCAATTCATCTATGACATCCTTGTAGTTGAATCTGCCGTAAGCCATCATATAAACCGAGTGCTTAGGGATTTTGATCACTTTATCATCTTGGTAACGATAGGTGTAATGCTGCTTGCCCTCGGCGACAAGCTGACCTATGTCGGCAGCATCAATATCGAAGTCTGCCACATACTGCTCTACATACCTAAAAGAGCTTTCCACCTGTTCAACCTTTATCTGACTATCTTTACCTTCGCCAAAATTCGATTGATACCACTCCTCATCCGTGTCCCTACAATAAAAACCCGCCACGGGAGAATTTGTAGGGACAACGCCCACGTTGTCCACGATAATCAAAATTGGCGAAGGTATTAGACTATGGATGAGAATTAAATTTTGTATCGCCAGTCATTTTGAGTGCCAGCGCGATTTCGGTTGTTCAAGGTTTCTCATGGTTGCTCAGGTAGAGCGCACCACCAACCATCAAGATACTTAGGGCAAGGAACGATAACTACGCAGTTCGGCACTCAGGTTTGGATCGGCGTAAGTGAAAATTATCCCGAAAAGATCCAGTGCATCGACTGTAGTGATGAAAAGCATACCCAATGCCGCACCAATGCTCATCATCACAGGTACCAATATCATGAAGCGGCTGTTCCACAAGAACAGCTCAAAAAAACGTTCTACGCGACTTGTCGGTTGCGTTTGATGATTTAACGATTCATTCATTGAACTTGGCGCAGGGATACCGCTACCCTTGTGGTAGCGGAGGAAAGCGCCTCTCCTTTCTCATACAGATAGCCATCAGATTTGTGGATTGAGGTGCAGTAGCGATAGCCTGAGTCGTTCGGGTGGGGGTGGTGATATTGAAAGAACCCCCTAGCCCTGACACTGACTCTCCCGATATATATACCGCATTTTGTGCCTTTTGTGACCATTGCGCTGACTATATCTCCCGTTTGGAAGCCAAAGTGGACGCGCCCTTGCTTGGGGTGATGTGTTCAATTTCTGATGGCCTATCGGTAGCATGGCAAGAAGAGTATGTTTTGCCCAGTCTACCGAAAATTATTTGCGATTTAATCGCAACATTGTCATTAGGCTAACATAATCTTCTGTCCCCTCTACCCCTAAAACTAGGGGATATATTCGAAGTCATTTCATCCTGTAACTGGCGGAGAATTGGTGGGATTTGTGGACTTTAATCACGGGTTTATGCACATCCCCCGACGTAGAAGTCGGGACGGTTTGGTTGTGTGCATTGTTGAGTAGTGATTAGCGGGTATGGAAAAGGGTTAATTCGGGGCATTAAAAGTCCCTCTCCCACAAGGGGAGAGGGATTTAGGGTGAGGGGTAAGTCGGGGGTTAGTCTTGTCCGGCGGGTTGTAATGTCCCGCCCGTGCCGGTCAGGTTCGCCATGATATCCTCGAATTCGGGACGATTAATCGTCTCGTGTTCGATCAGGGCGACGGCCAACTGGTCAAGGATATTGCGGCTGCCACTCAGGATGCTCTTGGCGCGATTATAACCGTTTTGGAGGATGCGCTTCACTTCGTTGTCGATTTCCTCGGCGTAGCGTTCGCTATACTCGCGGGATTCGCTCAGTTCGCGCCCCAAGAAGATGTTGCCGCTACTGCTGTCATAACTGCGCGGCCCCAAGAGGTCGCTCATGCCGAACTTCGTCACCATCGCACGGGCGATGCGGGTGGCCTGTTGCAGGTCACTGCTCGCGCCGGTGGTCAGTTGATTGAACACGATTTCTTCGGCGGCGCGCCCGCCCATCGCGGCCACGATGTCGTCCTCAAATTCCTCACGGCTCTTGAGCATCGTATCGCCTTCGGGCAAGCTCATCACATAGCCACCAGCGCGACCACGCGGCACAATGGTGATTTTATGCACTGGGTCGGCGTATTCTAGGACGTGCTGTAGGATGGCGTGACCGGCCTCGTGATAGGCGATTTTACGCTTTTCGGCCTCGCTGATAACGCGAGTCTTGCGCTCCGGCCCCATGATGACGCGCTCCATCGCTTCCTGAAGCTCGCTCATGCCGATATTTTTGAGGTTACGGCGGGCGGCCAAAATCGCGCCTTCATTGACCAGATTTTCGAGGTCTGCGCCGCTGAAGCCGGGGGTGATTTTGGCGATGGACTCAAGGTCTACGCTCTGGGCGAACGGCTTGCCCTTAGAGTGGACTTTCAGGATTTCGAGACGCCCCTTCACATCGGGGTTGTCCATCATCACCTTGCGGTCAAAGCGACCCGGACGCAGCAGGGCGGGGTCAAGGATGTCTGGGCGGTTGGTCGAAGCCAAGACAATCACATTCGTGCCGGTCTCGAAACCGTCCATCTCAACCAGAATCTGGTTCAGGGTTTGTTCGCGCTCATCGTGACCGCCGCCCAAGCCAGCGCCGCGCTGACGGCCTACGGCGTCGATTTCGTCAACGAACACGATAGCCGGCGATTCGGCCTTTGCGCGGTCAAATAGGTCACGCACGCGGGACGCGCCAACGCCGACGAACATTTCGACAAATTCCGAGCCGCTGATGCTGAAGAACGGCACACCGGCCTCGCCTGCCACGGCACGCGCCATCAAGGTTTTACCGGTTCCCGGCGGCCCGACCATCAGCACGCCCTTCGGCACACGCGCACCGAGTCGGATGAACTTGTCTGGCTCTTTCAAGAACTCAACGATTTCCTTGAGTTCTTCTTTAGCCTCGTCTGCCCCGGCCACATCCGCAAACGAGACTTGCGGGCGTTCGGCATCACGGCTGACGCGGGCGCGGCTACGCCCAAAGCCCATCGCTTGGTCTTGACCGGCGCGCATGTTCCGCATGAACCGGAACAGCAAGAACACGATCAGCAAGGTCGGGACGACGGCGATGAGCAGGTTCAAAATCAGATTGCCACTGTTATCGCTGGCAATCGTGCCGATTTCGTCGATATTTTTCCATTGTGCGTCGGTCACGCCCAGCGCGAATAAGTCTTCACGCAGGTTGCTCATGATTTCCTTACGGAGGATCATGGGTTGGGCGCTACCACGCCGCACGATATAGACTTGATCTCCATTGGTGGTGGAGAGTAGGCTTTCGACCTCGCCGTCTTGGATGTAGGCGGCCACTTCATTCAGGGAGAGGCTCTCGCTGTTGCTGAATCCGCCGCTACCTCTAAAGATGGTCAGCAAAAGCATCAGCAGAAATACGCCGCCAATCACCACCCAGATGCGCTGTTGGCTATTGAGTGGCCCGGTTGGGGGCGTTTTGGGGTCTTTTCCGTCTCGCTTGGGGGATTCGGGCGGTCTGTTGTTCACATGAAACTCCGCTTACTCTTATCGCTTAACGCTAACACCTTATTATACTCAATGCACGCCACGATAGCGCAACTCTACCCAAACGACTATATATTTCTAACGAGAAGGTCATTTCATAGGAGACTACAACGGGTGTTATACTTCAAATTAGATGATAAGCTGAGGTGAGTATTATGAAGTTCACAGGTATCACAATTGACCCACATCAGATGGGTGGCCTCCCATGTATTCGAGGGTTGCGCCTTCCTGTAGCAACAGTGGTGGATATGGTCGCTTCTGGAATGTCTACGGCTGAGATTTTGGCTGATTTCCCCGACCTTATTGCCGAGGACATCCGCGAGGCACTATACTATGCCGCAGAGTCGGTACGTGAATATATGATTCCTTTGGCGGCAGGCGAGTGAAATTTCTGATTGACGATCCGATTTCGTTTCGTGTGGCGATATTACTGCGCGAAAAAGGGTATGAAGCGGTTCATGTCAGTGAACTTGGTATGGCGGCTGCGCCCGATGAAATATTGGTTGAGCGTGCAATAGATCGCGATGAGGTTATTGTAAGTGCCGACAATGATTTTGGTAAAATCCTAGCGACCCTCAACTTGAAAAAACCTTCTTTCATTTTATTTCGCTGGCAGGGTTTGCGTAAGGCAGACCAGCAAGCCGAAATCCTCACAAAAAATTTGCCAACATTGCACGAACACTTGGAAAAAGGCGTCATCGCCACAATCACCCCACAAGGGATACGAATACGGAATTTGCCCTTACGTTAACTTCAAGGAGGATGCGATGCGGATTTTGAGACGAGTATTGACATTGGGCGCGGCGGGCTGGGTTGGGCTGATGATGGCCGCCGTGATTGCCGCGCAAGCACCGCTGGCCGCCTCATGCGGTGAGCAAGTGCGTCAGGCATTGCAAGCCGCCAATGCGGCCTGCGAAGGCGTCGAGCGCAACCAAATTTGTTACGGAAACTTGGCCGGGTCGGTGGTTCCGCGCAATCTCTCGCTGGACTTAGAGTGGGACGCGGTAGGAGACCGGCTTAACCTGAACGACATCGCCGGTCTAACCTTGAGTCCGATGGAATCAGAGACGGAACAATGGGGCGTGGCAGTCATGGCCGTACAAGCCAGCCTCCCAGATACCCTGCCGGATGAAAATGTGACCATACTGTTATTTGGCAATGTGATCATCGAAGACGCAGCCGCAGACCCATCTGCCGCCAACCCGATGCAAGCCTTCTACCTCAAGAACGGGACGGACTCCGATGCCGTGGAGTGTGCCGAAGCGCCCACCAACGGAATCGTCATCCAGACGCCCAAAGGCTTAGGGTTGATTGAACTGACCATCAACGGGGTGAATGTATCATTGGGGTCAACCGCGCTTTTCACCCTACCGACTTCTGGGACGGGGGGAAATATGCGCGTCACCCTACTGGAAGGGTTGAGCATTGTGGAATCCGGCGGGAAAAAGCAAGTGATCGTCCCCGGTAGCCAGACTGAAATCGCGCTGGATGAGGATGGGCAAGCGGTGGGCGAACCGTCCGATTTGGTCGCTTATGACGCCGAGCAATTCATTTTCTACGACGAGGCGCTACAGGGATTTGGCGTTGAATTGCCGGTTTTGGATGAGAATTTTGAGGCTTATCTGGCCGCCATCTCTGAGCGCGATTGGAACGAATTTGATTTTGATGACGACTTCGCGCTTGAATCCGAGCCAGAGACGATCAGTGACGATGTTGGCGATAACGGCCAGAATCCAGAATCCACTGTCGAACCCTAACCGCCTACTATGCGATGGCGCAATAGCGGCTCATTAATCGCCTTTGCATCCAGCGTAGTCGCGCCGAGAAACGCCACGAATCGCGCAAAACCAGCTGCTAAGGCCTCAGCAAATGCTTCATCTTTGCCGAGGCTTTCGTTTTCTAACCACAAACCGAGGACGATAAACGTGTTACTTGTACGGTCAAGTTTGCTGTCGAATCGCGCAACCAGACGATCCCCCCATAAAATCGGCAAGGTATAGTAGCCATATTTACGCAGGTGTTCAGGCTTATAGACTTCCCACACGTAATCGAAACCAAATAATATTTTGGCGCGTCCGCGTGCGCTGACCTGATCGAGTGGCGCGAGGAAAACGACTTCCTCAGTCGTGGTCGCCCCTAATGGCGTCCATGCGTGCGGCACGCGCCCCGCGCTCAAATCGTTTAGCAGATCTGCATCCTTGCCCAGCGCGTAATGTACGGCTTTCCAGCCCTCAACTTTTACCTCAATGATGTCGCCCGCGGCCAACATCACGTCGCGCACGGACTTGGATTTGCTGAATGGCATACCGCGTTGCCACGCATCGCTGGTACGGGCTGGCCGCAACAAGCCGGAAAAACTGATGTCTTTCATGAATAAGAAACGGTCAGCTTCATCCTCGTCGCTTTCGCGGATGAGATGGGCGGGTGCAACTAATTCGGTCAGGGCGTATACGCGCTCGAACTTCTCGCGGTGGTGGGTCATCACGTCACCGATGCGCCACAAATAATACAAAGCTAACGCGCTATCTTTGCGCCCACGATAGCTTTGTGTGCGCGTCCGGGTCGCCATCGTAAAATCGCGGTTGCTGACCGTGCCGCGCTCGCGCAAAATCGTTCGCATTTCCGCGACGGCATCGGCATGGTCACGCCCTATTTTGTTGATTCGCGTGTCTACATCGCTAAAGGCGTCGCGTTCACGGTGCATGACCATCCGCCAATGTGGAAGTTCATCCATCGGGCGAGTCGCTAACCAGCCGCCCCAGTCAAAAAATTTGCGTTGTTGATACGTGACATCTTCCCATAAGCAGGGTGTGTAATCGAGTACGCGACTGTGTAGTTTGATGTCATGGCTGCGTGCGATGATTTGCAGCGGGTCGAGTTGCAAATATTCCATCTGACGCATCGCTTGCGCCACGCCCTCAACCCCTTGCCAGCGACGCCCCGGCCATATCCCCTGTTTGCCGAGGATGAAGCGACGGGCTATATCATTATTGATGGTCAGCATCATCTATACCCCTGATTATAAAAACCACCCCATCATCTGCTGGTTTAGGGCGGGTGATGAGGTGGTTTATATCTTATCTAAGCTATAGAGGTGATTTAGCTCTCAGCGCTGCTGCTGTCGCCGCCGTCACTGCTGCTATCACCAGTACTGCTGTCGCCGCCGTCACTGCTGCTATCACCAGTACTGCTGTCGCCGCCGTCACTGCTGCTATCACCAGTACTGCTATCGCTACCGTCGCTGCTGGTGTCAGCAACTGCCGGGGTATCTACTACAACATCAACATCCGCCACGGTCACAGCTTCTGTAGCGGCGATGGCGCCGCCTTCATTGACCATTTCGGCTTCAGCGGGTGTATCGGCTACAGTAGCCGTTACGGCCTCGCCGCCTTCAGCGGGGACTGTTGCTGCACTGCCGGTTGCTGCTGCTGCTGCACCGTCAGGCGCGTTCATGCCCCAACGCTGAGTGAACCCAACGCGGCGTTTTTCCGGCTCTAGGTGGCTGATGCGGAGGGTGAGGCGATCACCCTTCTGGACATAGCTGTGCGGCTCCTTGAGACTGCCGTCGCCCATTTCGCTGAGATGGAGCAGACCTTCGAGGCCGTTGTCCAACGCGACGAACGCGCCGAAATCGACAACATTGGTCACGCTGCCCTCAACGACTTGACCTTCGTGGTAACGCGCTGCCGCGTCAGTCCACGGGTCAGGCAGCAGGCGCTTACGGCTGAGGGCGATACGGTTGGTCGCACGATCCAGCGACAACACATAGACCTCAATCTCTTGGCTGACCTTGAGGACATCACGCGGGTGATCCACACGATGCCACGCCAATTCGCTGACGTGAATCAGGCCATCTGCGCCGCCGAGGTTGACGAATGCGCCGAAGTCGCGCAGACCGGTCACTGTCCCCTTGACGACATCGCCTTCCTTCAGTTCGGCCAATAGACGCGCCTTCTGCTGGGCGCGCCATTCCTTTTGCGCCTCGCGCTCACTGAAAATGAGGCGGCGGCGGTCTTGTTCGACTTCGATGACCTTGACGACCAAATCTTTGCCGATGAGGTCACTGGCGGCATCGCGGCGGTCATTGCTCAGGTTGACGCTGGTGAGGTGTGACGACGGGATGAAGCCCTCAAGGCGCTTCCAGCGCACCAAGATACCGCCTCGGTTGCTGCCGACCACGCGCACATTGTCAACTTCTTCACGTTCCATCAACTGACGAGCCTTCTCCCAGTCATAGCGCTGGAGACCCATGTTGATTGAAACGACCAAATTATCGTCCTGATCGCGAGGGTTCAGGATATAGACCGGAACTTCCATCCCCGACTTCAGGCTCTTGCGGAATTCTTCATCGAGGCGCTCAAGGTCTTCTGACTTGACGATGCCGTCTTGCTTGGCACTCAGGTCTACGATGATCTCGCGCTCACGGATTTCAAGGATGATCGCGTTACGGATTTCCCCACGGCGCAAATTGGCCGGGGCGAAACTCGCCGGATCATTCAACATACTCTCAAAGTCTGATGTGTTATCAATCATAGGTTGGTATCTGAACTTGGGTTGCCGATAACAATACGTCTAACCCCCGTCCCCAAGCTGCACGGAGGGAAACGTAGCCGATCACCGGACACAAGCCCGATTACTCATGCAAACAGTATAGCACAAAGTTTTGGGATATTAGGATGCAATGTCACTGACTCCGTAATCTCTCATCCGTTACACGGCGCAAAACCCCCTTCCTTAATTCCACCGTTTGAAATTCTTTTAGCATTTGGTTGGATTCATGGCAGATCACCACCGCCACCCCCGGCTGGTTGATTGACGAACTCGGCGATGTCTGGATTGAACCGGAAAACATCGTCACCTATGGCCCGTTCGCGGTCAAGTCGTGGAATCACGGCGCAGACCTGACCCTGATCAAGAACCCGTTCTGGGTTGGGACTGAAACCATCCCCGTCCCGGCGATTGATGAGGTCGTGTTCCAATTCCTCGACCTCGACCCACAATTCACCGCCTTTGAAGCCGGTGAGCTTCAGGTCAGCGAAGTCCCGCCCAGCGCCATCCCGCGCATTAAGGCCGACCCCGCTTTGGCCGCACAATATAACGCCGCCCCCGGCACCTGCACCTACTACTACGGCTTCAACAAGAGCCGCGTCCCGTTCGATGACGCCCGCGTCGTGCGCGCCTTCAGCGCCGCTCTTGACCGTCAGGCGATTGTTGACAACGTGACTTTGGCTGGCGAACTGCCCGCCTACATGTTCGTCCTGCCGTCCATGCAAGCCGCCCCCAAGCAAGAAGATTTCATGGGTCAGGTCGTCACCTTCGATCCCGTCTATGCTAAGGCTCAGTTGGACGAATATCTTACCGAAAAGGGCATGACCGCCGACCAGATCTCCCCGACCTTGCTGTTCAACAACAGCGCGACCCACCAAGCCATCGCCGAGGCCGCTCAGGCCATGTGGTCGGAAACGCTGGGCATCAACGTGACGCTGGCCGCGCAAGAATTCGGTGTGTACCTCGACTCGCGTAGTGACGCCGATATCTTCCGTGCCGCTTGGTGCTTCGACTACCCAGATGCCAACAACTGGTACTACGACGTCTTCCATAGCTCGGTTAACCCCGACAACCACTTCAGCAACGCCGAATACGATGCATTGACCGAAGCGGCTGGCGCGGCTGAAACGATTGAAGAGCGTGTTGCCCTGTACGCACAGGCCGACGCTATCTTGACCAACACCGACGCTTCGATTGCCCCGATTTACTACTATGTGACCGATAACATCACGGCTCCGGGCGTCGAGCGCACCCAGAGCAACATCGGGCGCGAATACTACGAGAAGTGGGACATCACCGGCCTGTAATTCTGCCGCGCCAAGCCCCTCACCCTAAAT
>Ga0163154_10004274_pt1 | contig 18868 bp, 12 predicted proteins | sample OliLakLV19MP9P1_FD_148649 | JGI IMG/M metagenome (GOLD analysis project Ga0163154, IMG submission 148649) | Freshwater microbial mat bacterial communities from Lake Vanda, McMurdo Dry Valleys, Antarctica - Oligotrophic Lake LV.19.MP9.P1 | ecosystem: Environmental > Aquatic > Freshwater > Lake >...
AGCGCGTTGAGCAGCATCAGTCCGAGTTGGAAGGTCGCCCGTCCCATGTGGTTGTACACGTGCATGGGACGCGGCGCACGCAGATGGATGATCAACGCGGCGAGGTCGGGAGTCATTTCTTGCCTTTATGAGATTGCCATTTCAGCTTGATTCGTTAAAACTGAGTCAATTCGTTTTATTATCCTCAGAGTCTGAAACAGCAATCATTTGGAAAATATGCACATTGCCAAATTCATCGCCAGCAGTGACTAATTGTCCGTTTGGCGAATTTGCAACACAGTAAACCGCACTGTCGACATCAAACCGCGCTAAGCACATCCCCGTTGTAATATCCCATAAACGAATGGTGGAATCATCCCCTGCTGACAGAAGCATTTCATTATGAGATGCGAAGACTGCCGATCGCACTTTGCCTGTATGTCCAATGAGAGGAGAGATAACTTCCTTTCCGGTCTTTGCAACCCACAGTTTAATCAGCTTATCTACCATTGATACAACGACTATCCCATCGCGTGACCAAGCATTGGCGTTGATATTCCTTGCGTACCCATTCATCGGTTCTTTAAGGGTTTCACCATAAACATCCCAAAGAAGTATTTCATCTGATGAACTGGAGATGATTTGAGATCCATCTGGCGTAAATGCGGCAGTATTTACAATTCCTTGGTGTCTAACAACAGCAGATGGTATCTGTTGAACATTAGCATCCCATATCAATACATTGTCTTCTGAAGTGGAGACAATTCTTGAGTCGTCGGGCGACCATGAAACAGCCTTCACGTTTTTCATGGTTTCGGTAGATGTCCACAGAATCTGTTCTGTACGTGAATCCCACATGGTGATACTTTTGGATGAGGCAGAGAGAATTCTTGAGCCATCGCGTGACCATGCTACGGCAGTCACTTCTTGTGCGGGATTGAGTTCTTGGAATTTGTTACCATTATTTGCATCCCATATTTTAATTGTTCTATCCCGTGAAGCTGAAACAATTTTTGAGCTATCGGGAGACCAATCAATTGCAGTTACATCTCCCGTATGCTCAGAGACGGTGACGATTTCATTACTCGTGCTTGCATCCCATATTCTAAGAGTACCATCATCAGATGCAGATGCAATCTTGGTTCCATCAGGAGACCAAGTGACATTGTTGATCTTATCTTCTTGTCCAGCAAGTTCAGAAAGCATTTGTTGTGTCTTCACATCCCATACTTTAAGCTTTCCGTCTGCAGATGCTGAGACAATCTTGGTTCCGTCAGGAGACCATGCGGCTGAGGTTACTTGAGCCGCAACAAAGATACTAAAAATCTCTTGTTGCGTATTCACATCCCACACTCTAATTGTTTTGTCTTGCGAGGCAGAAACGATCTTCGTGCCGTCTGGTGACCATTTCGCAGCATTTATGGCTTTCTTATGCCCGATGAAGGTAGAGGATTGAAATCCCGATAAACTATCCCATACTCTAAGAGTCGTGTCTTGCGAGGCAGAAACGATTTTCGTGCCGTCTGGTGACCATTCTGCATCGGTGACTTCAACGTTATGTCCAATAAGCTTACGAATAAGTGCCCCACCTGCTTGGGTCAACGTTTGAGTGTTCGGGAGAAATGCTGGTCGATCAGTGTATGTAGCTGCATCAGTCAGCAGGGCATCAATAGCAGGTCTGGTATCACGGTAACTCATTAACCGCCCAATCAACTGCCCGGCAAACTGGCGTTTATCCTTATTCAGTATATCTGTTGCCAAGCTGACGGCTGACTTGATCAATCGTAAATCGTCATCATCACGCTCATAGTCAAAGTCGGATAGCAATGCGTTTGCATCCAATGCCTCTAATTTGGCTCGCAACCATCGGTAATTCAAGAGGAATGAACGTATATGTGTTCCTGCGCCCTGGAGATGATAAAGATACCATCTCCAAGCGAATGGCTCCTGCAAAGCAAAGGCGTCTCCCCATGAAGAAATTAACCTTGAATGGCAGTCCGAAATATTTTCCAGTTTTTTGCTTAGAACCCCACGTATTACCTTATGTAAGCGGATGGTGTTGGTAGCGCCTGAATAATGTATCAACGACAGATCATCGAATAACGCGCATAGACGACGTACTTTTCGTTCGTCTACGTTCCATAAGCCGTTTAATACCTTGGCAGGTATATCAATATTCTCTGCAAATATGGTTAATTCAATAAGGGCGTTGCGCTCATTCTCTGTCAATTGTTTTAGACTCACGTTTAGACTAAATGAAACAGCGTCATTCGGGCTAGCAGCATCGCGCCGATCAAAAATCGTAAAGCCTACTTCATCTAAATCAACTTTGACTTCTTCTATCGCCTCTACTGAAGTCTTTCCTTGCTTCATACGCTTTCGTAAAACACCATTTGCTAATTCCAATATGAGTGGATAGTTGCCGAGACGTTTAGCCAGATAAGCATATTCATTCGGTTGAGTAATTCCATCTATGTTTGAGCTTAATAAGCTGACTGCTTCTATATCGGTCATCGCAGTTACTTCTATTAGTTGCGAATCATCATAAATTGCAACATCCATCGACCTTGTTGTAATTAAGCGTACACAATTTTCTCCGCCGTTTAGAAATGGACGTAGGTGGGGAACTTGCCACACATCGTCTATCACCAACAAGCATTTCTTATCCCTAAGCCGCCTAGAAAGTTCAATAGAGGCTTCCTCTATATCTACTAGTGCCGGGTGATCCTCAGTGAATGCAGCATACAGCTTGATCAAAGCCCCCAATACATCCGGAGTCTCTCCTAGAGTTACCCATAGAATTCCGTCGCTGAACAATTCTTGCATATCTTCATCGTGGCACAATGCGGTTGCGAGTGTTGTTTTGCCGAAACCACCAACGCCTTTAAGTGCTATAGGAGTGGCTAAAGGTAGACGTTGAGCAATATCGATAATTTTGGCTTTGAGTATGGCAAATTCTCTCTCTCGAATAATATGATGAGATGGTAAATCAAGTGGCATAAATGGTAAATTTTCTGCATGGCAATTACTTTGTAGATGTATGAGGAAATTGTCCCACTCTTTTTCAAGTGTATAAAAATGGAGACTTTTCATCCAACTTGGCAGTGAACCGACATCAATTGGTTGGTCGGGAACGCGTACAGGGTAAACACAAACTCCTTTTTGTCTAGCATAACGCCACTCTTTTGTTACTATTGCAGATTGCATGGCAGCGGGTGTGGCGATAAGTACCATAAACTGTACAACTTCCAGTGCTTCGGTAATCTGATTCCACCAGTTAACACCGCCTTCCAAACGTGTACGGTCTTGCCAAAGGTTATCTTTGCCAAGCGTGGTTTCAAGTCGACGGCGCAGATCCATTGCAAAAGCTTCGCCATCTTTGCGGGCATACGAGATGAAAATGCGGGGCTGGATTGTCATAGGATCCATCTGCTTGCATTATGCAATATTTATCCTATATTATGACATATGTGGCTTAGTTATGCTCAAGTTTTTGGGAAATTTGAGCTAGTAACCTTAAATTTTCTGATCTCATGCCACTGGTCATAAAATTTAGGGGATAACCCCTAAAAGTGAGCTAAAGAACTGAGTTACTATAGCGTTATCAATGCCGCTGAGGGGCAGAAATCATGAGCTATGTTTTTTTTAGCTATTCCCGAAAAGATCGTGAACGCGCAAAGGAAATTGTCGATGGACTGCGAGCGCGGGGCGTCGTGGTGTGGCAGGATATTAGCGATATTCGCGGTGGCGCGAACTGGCTGACCAGCATTCAAAAGGGGCTAGATGGTGCGGCGCTGGTTTTGGTGTTGTGGTCGGCTAGTGCCTCCGCATCCAATTGGGTACGAGAGGAAGTTCAACTTGCGAAGGTTAAAAATAAAGTAGTCGTCCCCTATCGCCTTGACGATACGCCTCTATCTGATGATCTCACAATGACGAATGCACTCCGCACTGATGAGCGCATTGAAACCCTGATGGCTCATCTGCCTAAAGACATTATTCGTCGTAAATTGCCCTTCGATGCCGCTCGCAATCTGGGCGCTCAAGCCAGTAAAATATGGGAACCAGAAACTGGTTTATCGCTTGCCAGCGTTCCTCTACTGCAATCGAGTTTTTGTGCCGCTCATGTGGTTGGTGCACCAGAAACAGCAGTGCGTCAACCGGGAACCCTGTGGGTTTGCGTACAATTCACGCGGGAAGCGAATCAGAATGCCATTTCTGAGGTCTATCGCGTGTATTTAAGCGAACGCGACGACGATACGCCACCCTTTGTTGCGCTTCATATCACCGGCCCGGTCAATTACGACGATAAATACATGCTCGATAATGATAATCCGGCGCAGTGGCAAGATGCTATGGACACGACAGTCAGTGCCATTCAACGGTTGAGCGAAACGCGCTATCCACTTCTCAATGTGATGAGCGTTGCGCCAGCCGCGCTGATGATGGGTATCGGATCAAAGTTATGGCGCTTTTGGACAGCACATCTCTACAATTATGTTCCCAATGGCAAACCCCCTTATCGGCGCGTGTTGACGTTACAGCAGTGATTAGCAATTACGAAAGCATTGCTGTGTTGGTGACTTTAAGCAGTATATGTCTGTCAGCGAAAATTCTTGTATTAAAGTGTCTATTCTCCGAAGAAAGGCAGCAATTTTGTCAGATACCTTTACTCTCACTGCGGTTGAAGCAGCACACATACAATCATACATATTCAATAGCAATCGTCTAAAAGAGAATATTGGCGCCTCTTACCTTGTCGGGATGGCGACAGGGCATTGGGCTTATGCGACTGTACGGAGCATCACGACCCAGCATAATTTACTTACGAATGATGCACTGAATGGCGACCGCCAGCTTGAGAAAGACTCCAAACTCGAAGCTGAGGTGATTTACGCAGGGGGTGGTAATTTCGTTTGTCTCTTTCGTACCCCAGACCTTGCTCGTAATTTCGCCCGTCAGCTTACTTCTAAAGTGTTGTTTGAAGCACCGGGATTACATCTGGTGCTGCACAGCATGGAGTATAGATGGACAAATGAACCCCTCTCAACCGCAGTCGGACGCCTCCTGCGGGAACTAAAAGCGCAGCGTAGTTACCAACCGCAAGCAATGGCACTCGCGGGATTAGGCGTTACCGCGATGTGTAACTCGACCAGTATGCCCGCCGTGACGATGGAATTGGAAGATGGTGAGCAGCAAATTTACTCGGCAGAAGTGGTGGCAAAACATGCTTTCGCATCTGACGCCAATGAAGAACTCTCACGGCTTCTGCAATTAGATTGGCATTTCCGCTACCCGTTTGATCTAGATAATCTCGGACGTACAGAAGGCGAAAAGAGCTTTCTGGCGGTTGTCCATGTCGATGGTAACGGTTTGGGGCGTATTGTTAGCAGCATTGCCAAGGAGTATGGAACCATCAAGCAGAACCGGGATTACATCAAGGCGCTGCGGTCATTTTCAGAACGGGTCAAATCTGCTTCAAATACTGCGATGCAAATGACGATGCGAACGCTGCAAGATGCTTTCGATGCGAATGGTGTAATGCGCTGGCATTTTAACGGTCAAGCACCTTTGAAATTGAAGCCCAAGGATAACGAATCGTTTTGGTTTCCGTTTCGCCCACTTATTTTTGGTGGCGACGATGTGACATTCATTTGTGATGGGCGAATTGGAATTGCTTTGGCGTTGGAGTTTGTTCGCCAGTTTGAGCTTGCAACGAAAGCGGAAAAACTGGGTGATGGACTAACCGCTTGTGCGGGAATTGCTATCGTCAAGGCGCACTATCCTTTCGCTCGCGCTTATGAATTATCCGAGCAGTTGTGCCAGTCCGCGAAGCAATGGGCGCGAGAGATCAGCCGTGAACATTTCGGAGAGACTAGCTCGTTCACCCCAAGTGCGCTCGACTGGCATTTTACGACAGGGGGGTTGTACGCTGACCTCGAAACGATGCGTAAACGCGAGTATGTCGCCCCGAAAGGGCAAATATCACTCACGCTTCGCCCTGTGCTCTGCACAGAGGGATTTCATGTCTATCGTAACTGGAACGTGATTGAACGTGCAGTCACTGCTTTCCAAACGGGGAAATGGAGTGGAAGTCGCAGCAAAGCGAAGGCGTTTGCCAGCGTCGTGCGGCAAGGGTCTGAGGCTACTTCTGCTTATGAAGCCCGTTACCTTAGAGCCGAGCGGCTTCGCTTACCGGATTTGCCCGGTTTTATGGAAGGCGCAGGTTGGTATGACGGCTATTGCGGTTATTTTGATGCGCTCGAATTGATGGATTTGTATATCCCGTTGGGGTCGGCGCAGGAGGTCATTGATGGTTGATTTGTCGCTCGAAATCACGCTCCGCAGCGATACGACTTTTGGACGCGGAGATGGCATTGCAGGGGTAGTAGATCAAGAAGTCGAACATGATGCCAGTACGGGGCTTCCCATCATCAAAGGGCGAACCTTGAAAGGACTGTTGGTTGAAGAATGCGCCAATATCCTCTACTCATTAGAAATAGCATCATCGGTTGCTTTGAGGGATATGCAGCAGACAGCAGACCGGTTATTCGGTATTCCAGGCAGTGATTTAGGCGGTCAATCGATATTGCATATTGGCACTGCTGTTCTGCCTCGTGAATTAGCTGACCAAATTCGTTATGACATTTCCCAGAAAAAACTCACGCCGCGTGAAGTTTTAGATGCGCTGACGACTATTCGCCGTCAAACTGCTGTTAACCCCGAACTTGATACACCGAAAGAAAATTCACTTCGCGCCCAGCGCGTTATTCTACGTGAGACAGTATTTCATGCCCCGATCACGGCATTAGAATCGCTCACTAGCCATGATGAGGAATTGCTTGCTGCTTGTGCTGCATCGCTGCGGCGTGCGGGTCACAGCCGCAATCGCGGACGCGGCTGGATTCAGGTGCTTGTGGTCGGGTTGCCTGACACTGCGTTAACCTATTTCGCTTTGCGCGTGCGCGGGGGTCGATAATGCCTATCGTACACTACATCATTACGCTTGAAGAACCCGTATTGTTTACAGCGCTGCTGGGTGAGCCGAACAGTGCGGTTTCCTATGATTATGTGCCGGGCAGCGTCGTTCGCGGTATGTTAATTGGTGCGGTGATGCGGCAAGGTGTAACCATTGATCCTGTCGAATCGGATATGTGTCGCCGTTTCTTTTCTCCTAGGACTCGTTATCTCAATGCGTATGCTCAGAATATTCAGTCACAGCAGCGCTCACTTCCAGCACCATTTTCTTGGGCGCGTGAAAAACACCCGGCAACCAAGGATATTGAACGTATTGTTTACGATACGGCGCTCAGCCCTGTTGAGGTACAGACAAAATCAGTGCGTGGGTTTGTTACGGTTGAAGGTACGGAAGCTCACCATATTCAGATTGAGCATACGATCAACGTTCACACTCAACGTCCACGACGAGGTGGTGGTGAAGGAACAGTCTACCGTTATGACGCTCTGGCGAGGGGACAAATGTTCGTGGGTGCCATTGTGTGTGAACAGGAGGGAGATGCCAATTATTTGTGTGACCTTCTGGAAGCCATGCAGACAGTGTTATTGGGCGGCGCACGGAGCGCAGGATACGGGCGTGTCTCGATCACCGGTGTAAAAGTTGATATTACAAATTCTGCATTACCGACTATCTCCAATTCTAACTCGATCATCTTAACGTTTTTAAGTGATGTGATTGTGCGCGGGAGTTATGGTCAAATAGCGCCAACACTCTCCGCGCTGCTAACAGCCTTAAATTCCTACGGCGCGGTGCTGACTGAAAACGCCATTGACGTTAATCGTGTTTTCTTAGACACGACCATGGTAGGTGGATTCAACCGTAAGTGGGGTTTACCGCTGCCACAAACATCTGCCTTAGCGATGGGCAGCGTGATTGTTTTTAAAGCAGGTGTGAAAATTCCTGAGCAAAGCATCGCAGCGTGGAGGCACTCTGGGATCGGTGAACGACGCGAAGATGGCTTCGGAGAGATTGCGGTGAATTGGCAAGGACAACAACACTATATTTTGAAAGAAACATCCGCAGTCCCAAGCGTGGTATCCCCTTCATTGTTAGAAGGGAATGCTGCGGAGCTTTGGAATCGAATTCAAACGCATCGAGCTGAACACGTGTCTGGCAGCTTGACGGATGTGTTCACCGACAAGGAATACCGGATTAAGGGCGAGATTCCGCGTACTCAACTTGCACGTTTGCGCCACGTGATTGCCGATGAACTGCGTAAACCAGAGCCGTCACGGGTGGTCATCAGCACTTTTTTGAAGGACATTAAAGGCAAATATGCTGATCGCCAGTACAGCGAAGCACAAATTCACGGGCAATCACTTAAGGATTGGCTCATGGAACAAGTATCGAAGAGTCCATCAACCGATATAGCGTTGTTAAAACTTCTGGATGCAGTTCTTGAACGCGCCCAGAAAGAGAAGAAACGGAGTGTCCCGCGATGAGCATGAATTCTCGGCACTCAGGTGCAGAATCACGTCGAATTATTCGACGTCTTGTTGTTGAAGGTGAGTTAATGCTGCAAACCCCGGCTCATTTCGGGGGTGGCGAGAACGATGGCACAACCGTGCTTCTACTTGAAGATGCTTTGACCGAACAACCTTTATTGCCGGGTGCATCATTGGCAGGTGCATTGCGACATCACTTGCTGCGGCGGGAACGGGGGTATCGCGCTGCGGAATCCCCCAATACGCTCACCGCCGTATTATTCGGTGAAGCCTATGACAATAATCGGGGTAGCCAAAGCCGTGTTATTGCCGATGATGCTTTAGGAAGAGGTACTGGACATCTACTTGAATCACGAGACGGCGTAAAGATCGACGGAGCATTTCGCACCGCCGATGAGGGCGCGTTATACACCTTTAATGTATGGGCGGCGGGAACAATCTTTAATCTGCATTTTGAACTTTGCCTTTACGAGGACGACGAAGCCACGGAACTCATCAGTGCCTTTGCGACTGCACTAGAAGCGCTTGGTAATGGTGAAATTCCGCTAGGAGCGCGTAAACATCGAGGTTATGGACGAGCGCATGTGGCTGCGTGGCGGGCGCACGATTATCAATTTGATACTGTGAATGGCTTGGTCGATTGGCTGCAGAACGGCGCAGCAACGCTCACATCCCCTGCCAATACTTCTATTTTCGCGCTTCTGAACACCGAACCGTTGGGATATGACCTTCGTCAGTTTGTACGTTTAGAGGCGCGTTTTGGGCTGGAAGATTCTCTGCTCATTCGCGCAAATTCTGATGTTGCAGATATGGCGCACTTGATGACACGCGATCATGCTGGAAAGTTGGTCCCTGTCTTGACTGGAACCAGCGTGACCGGGGCGCTCCGCGCACGGGCACTCAAAATTGCTAACACGTTGGGGCTACGCGAGGCGGTCGTCCTGATTGACGCTATGTTCGGTCAGTTTGGTGGGGATGAAGAATTATCGCCTGATAGTATTCGTACAGCGAGTCGTGTTATCGTCGAAGAACATCCCATTCAACATGGAGTGACCGATTATGTCCAAAACCGTGTTCGGATTGATCGCTTCACGGGCGGAGCATTCGATACCGGCTTGTTTGGACAACAGCCTGTTTTTTCAACTGATGCTACCGAAGTGACGATCAAGCTCGAATTTCAATATCCAGCCTATGCTTCAGAGCGTGACTGTGAGCGTTTTGATGCCCAAGTTGGCTTACTGTTTCTTCTGCTCAAAGACGCCTGGACGGGCGATTTACCATTTGGTGGTGAAAGCAGCATCGGGCGCGGACGCTTAAGTGGTCGCTATGCGGAGATTACCATTTTAAACCGTGTTCATAACGCACAGATCATCATGGATGGCAATCCTTCGCTCACCAGTGAACAGCGAGCGATGTTGTCGAGTTATGTCGATGCATTACAGCGTGAGCGTAAAGGTGGTAGCAAATGAACAATTCATTTATGAATAAGTCAAAGACGCGCATTTGCCATCCACAGGTCAATTTCTCGATGAAGGTTGTTTCACTGGATACTGATAATCCGCTGGTTTGGTTAACTCAGCACTTGCCGGGTGAATCATCGTTTGTGCTGGCACACGCGATAGATGGTGTGAATTGGGGACGTATTGAGAACAGCAACATCAGTTTCTCCCATGAAGTCGCTCCAAGTATTGCGCCCCCACCGCGAGTGGAAATGTTGCAACAACTGCGTGTTTTCAACGAAATGTGGGAATGGTTCTTTTGGCACGACGGACAATATTGGCAACAGCGTATTATCGACGAACGCACAGCAGATATATCTAAACCTGCCATCGATGAGGATCATCTCGTATGGGGGACGTTGGCAGACAGCGAACGCGCAGGTTATTCGGTTTTATCGGATGGCGCTCAAGGACTACGCCATGTCGTTCCATTAGCTGCCCCAAATATGTTTCCTACAAAGCGTGTTGTTTTGCAGGTGCGTCATTACATTGATGAGCAACCCAATGGTGTTCAATTCATTGCTTTGAGCCGCTTAGTTCATTTAAAGGTTAAATAATTATGGGCTATAATCAACGTCGCCAAAATACACCGCAAGTTCGTGCGTCTCGTCAAGCGGCACATGCGCCCTATAACTTCATTCCGCTTCCTGATCAGGCGGTACCCTCTGATGCGTTAGTTCGTCATACTCGCTACTACCCAAAAAGGTTTGCCGGACGTTTTATGGTTAAGTTGACCACCGTTACCCCACTTTATGTGCGTGGGATGGTCACTGTTGGAGAAATTCTCAAACATGAGCAGACACAAGCGGAAAATAAAGATAAACGTAAGCTGGAAACGCCTGATTTCTTCAACGTCAAGGGCAATATCCGTATTCCTGGCAGCAGTCTACGTGGAATGCTGCGTACTCTTGTGGAGATTATTACCTTTAGCAAAATCCAGCCAATCAGTGATAGGCAAGGTTTTTTCTTTCGAGCAGTAGCGGCAAAAGGGGATGATCCGCTGCGCGATCCGTATCGGGATGTGATCGGATCGTTCAGCAAAAATGTACGGGCTGGATACCTATATCAAGAAGGGGATAAATGGTATGTACAACCCGCTCAACGCTTTGGGACAGAGGCATTTGCGAAGGTTAAAGATAAATTACGCAATGGAACATCCCCTGTAGCTACGGTTCACGGTCTTAAACGGTTTAGTCACCCAGAATACACGGTGCAATATCATGATATAGATTACGTGCAAGAACGGGACATGATCCTGCGTGTGACTAATCCCAAGAATGCGGGTGCGCCGATGGGCGTCCTAGTATGTACAGGCAACATGGCGGAGACACAAGGGAAAGAGAGCGTTAGAAGTCCACGAACGACTTACGCAATTGTTCTTCCCCGCAACGAATCTGCTGCTCGATTGCCGATTCCTGAGGTGGTAGTGAGCGATTATGTCACTGCGTTGACGCCGTTTCAAAAAGAATCAGAGCTTGATCCTGAACGGGGTGTATTGATAAACGGAAGACCAGTTTTTTACATTGAAGAAAATGGGGAAGTGATCCGTTTTGGACACACGCCGAATTTTCGTATTGCTCATCTTGTGCGTGATGCCGCCGGATTATTACATGCCGTTACCACACATAATCAGATTCCTGATGCCGTTCTTAAGATTGCAGACGATGGCACTGATTATGCCGAAGCCATGTTTGGTTACGTGCAGGATGCAAATCAGCAGGAAGGCAGTGCTTATGCCAGTCGCATTAGTGTGACCAGTGCTGCACTAGTGAGTGATCCGGCAAATGCTTTAGAATCGGCAGTCATAACCCCAAAAATTCTTGGGGCGCCAAAACCAACAACCTTCCAACACTATTTGGAACAACCTAAAGGCGTACAGACGCCCAAACCTGAACTCCATCACTGGGGAACAAAGAACGCTCGGATACGCGGTCACAAATTATACTGGCGCAAGCACATTCGAGGTATCGATGAGGTACGAGAGAAGGAAGTTGTCAAAGGGAACGATACTCAGCATACAATGATACGACCTGTAAAAGCAGGTGTCGAGTTTCGTTTCCAAGTTTATTTTGAAAACCTGAGCGAAATTGAATTAGGCGCCCTTGCATGGGCATTGACCCTCGATGGCGATCCGAATGCTTGTCACATGCTTGGTATGGGTAAGCCTTATGGTATGGGTGTTATCCGTTTAGAAGCGCAAATGGTGCTTAGCCAGCGCATTTCCCGCTACGAATCTCTATTTGATGAAGCAGGTGACTGGTCAACTGGCGATGTTCCCGCAGATACGTATGAATTTATTGTTGCTTTCAAACAGATGATTGTAGCAAAGACGGGACGAGCATTTGATGCTCACGAACGGATTAAAGAACTAAAAACACTATTGGGCCTTGTGAAACCAGGTAAGTCATTCGATTACATGACGATTGAGCCAAATGAATTTAAGGATCGTCCTGTCCTTCCGCATCCATCGGATGTGCTACAACGGTAAAAAGTCAAATTTAGCCCCAGTGTATATTGGGGCTGTCTGTCAGGTTTTGCCTATGACAACTTTTGTATGATTTGAAAGATCCTTTGCGGCGACAGTTTGTAGATGTGTGCCAATTGGCTAATTGTTTCACCTTCGGCATAGCGTTCTCGAATACGCACATCTCTTTGGTCATTCGAGAATATTTGCGGTAGATGGTCAAAATAGAGGATGAACAGGATGAGTGGTTTTGCCAGTTGTTCATTCGTGTTGTGGACAGTATCACGACCCGAAGCCCCGTTAGGGTCATCCCTTTACCCTCCTCTTGAACAGTGCTCAAGAGGTTTTCTTTTCCCTCAAAATCATCATACAGTGCCGCCCGCAATGTAATAAACCGATCCGCCCACGGCTTCAAACGAAAGTTCACAATGCGTTGAATATCCAAATCGTAAACGATATAGCTGAACAGATTTCTTGCCATCCCCTGCTTGTTTTCGTCGTCCCCGATTTCCCACAACTGATTGATCTTATCGACAGCTTCTACGCACAAAGCAAGCTCTAAAGCGATTTTCTCTGTTTCGGTTGTGCGTGCTTCCCAGTGCGCGATCTCGCGCTCATTTTGCTCTTTGCGGCGCAGGTATTCTTCGCGGCTCAAGTCCCCGTCTTCGTAGAGATTTCGTGCCGCATCAATCCGGTGGCGGCATTTGGCAATCGCTGCTAGTTTCTCGGCTTCAGGATCGGTATCGATGCTCGTTTTCGTCTGACGTGCTTTCTCCGCGTGAATGCCCAGTTCGGTCATGAAGTCGATCTCGTCTGTCCGCACAGTCAGCAGCTTAAGCAAGCGCGCAAAATCGGCTTCGTACACCTCACGTTTGACCGAGCGGTTAGTGCAACCGCAGAGGACACCGTGCTTGTGGCGATAGCGTGCTTTGAAGCCAACACCCCCTTTCCCGCCGAAGCGTGAACGCAAGGATGGATTGTTGTGTTTCTCTGCCAGTTGCTCGCAATGATAACAGTAGGTGATGCTGTTGAGCGGATAGGGGTGATCGGACTGCTTCGTACCATCATGGGTGAAGCGTTCGTGCGCGCGACGCGCACGAACACGCCCTACTTCGTAGAGCAATTCGAGTCCGAATACGGCGCGTTCAGGATTAAGCAGGATCTTGTCGACTGGATAGTCGTGGGGATGGCGTTCACGGGCGCGTTTTTCCGTGACATAGCCGCCGTACTCAGGCCAGTTAGCGACAATGCGGCGCACGTCGTCCGTTTCCATCGGCACCGGATTACCTTTGGCGTCGCGGAAGGGCCAGCCTTCAATCTGCATCTGAAATGCGACCATATCCTGACCTAAGTTGCCTTCCGCGTAGACCGTCAGCACATGTTCTGCGGCTGCATAGTAGCTGCGCCACTGTGCAGCCGGATCGGGAGCTTTATTGGGTAGACCTTTCTGATAAGTGCCATCGGGCATATACCAGGCACCTTCCTCAGACGGGATCAGAAAACCGTTACTTTTGTCGCGCCGGGTGCCAAACGGGGGGCGTCCGACAGTAATGCCTTTGCGTTTACGGTGAGTAATACTGTCTTTGGAGCGCTGCGAAATGTCAATGGCGTACCACTCGTCAAAAATCGCACTTAGCTGGGCGATAATGCGCCCTTGCGGCGTCGAGAAATCAAGCTGTTTCCCTGGTGCGGCAAGGACAAGATGCACATCATGCTCATCGACGAAATCGAGCAGGTCGCCGACACGCCAGCCCTTACGGTGCAATCGTGATAAGTCGTTGGCGACCAGCGCGATGACATCCGGGTCGCTCAGCCGCGACTTGAGTGCAAGCCAACCGGGGCGGTTGGTCTCTTTCGTGCCAGATTTGTGCCCTTCGGTGTCTTCATATCATACGGCGATGGGCAATGCTTATGTAGGGGATGCTCTAAACTTGTTGCCAGGTCTAGAAGATTCGTCCGTCGATCTCGTGATGACTTCGCCGCCGTTCGCGCTTCAACGAAAAAAGGAATACGGAAACGAGGACCAAGCTGATTATGTAGCTTGGTTACTTCAGTTTGCTCCCGAGATATGGCGCGTTCTAAAGGATTCCGGTAGCTTTGTCATTGATCTCGGCGGAGCCTACCGTCAGGGCAGACCCATTCGTTCACTTCATAATTATCGTATTTTGCTTCGTTTGTGCGATGAATATGGATGGCATTTAGCCGAGGAGTTTTTCTGGTTCAATCCAGCGAAGCTCCCTAGTCCTATCGAATGGGTGAACAAACGCAAGATTCGCGCCAAAGACGCCGTAAACACAGTTTGGTGGCTATCAAAAACAGATTTTCCAAAAGCTGATGTTCGACGGGTACTGGCACCTTATTCAGATAGGATGAAGAAACTTATTGAAGACAGTGACAAATTTTATACGCCGAAAAAACGCCCGTCCGGTCACGACTTCAGCGATCAATTTGGGCGTGACAATGGCGGTGCTATTCCATCAAATATGCTTCAAATTCCGAATACCGAAAGTAATTCAGCCTACTTGCGTTACTGTAAAATGGTCGGAGCGACGGGGCATCCGGCGCGATTTCCGAGCAAATTGCCTGAATTTTTCATCCAATTTCTGACCGATGAACAAGATACGGTACTGGACATTTTTGCTGGCTCCAACACAACCGGATCTGCTGCGGAAGCGGCGGGTCGTCATTGGATTGCTTTCGATAAGGAACAACGTTACTTAGCAGCATCCGCATTTCGATTTATGGAAGACTTAAGTGAGACAGAAATTGCGGAGATGTACGAGTCGTTGAGCTTGGGAAAACCATCAAATATTCAAATTCCTCAGAGATTGACATTGTTCAACGGGCACTGGCAAGATAGGTAGCAACTCGCAAAATAAAAATGGGCTGGTTTAACGTCCCAGCCAAGACGAAGGTGTCATACTGCACAGCGATATATCTTGTTCAGTTCTCGATGCCCAATCAACCGTAAATACTGGACATGACTCTTGGGGAGTTGAAGCTGCTGCATCAGCTTTTTGCAGCTTTCATAAGCCGCCATGCTTTGAAGGGTCGCCACCATTCGCAGATTGCCTTCCGCATCGTATCGATCAACCAAGCGCAGCAGCGGTGCTTCAATCCCGGCACGATAGCGATCTTGCCAAGTTTCTTTGATCGGCGCGAATAACTCCAGTTTCTCACAGAGTTCGCTTCGCATTGGCTTGACCACGCTCGTCAGCCACCAACATTTCTTCGTGCCACCCTTACCTGCAATCGCCGCTGCATCATCGGGACCAACCTCGGTTGTGATGTAGTATAGTGCTGCCAAGTGAGGCAAGCTGTCGATGTACTTCTCAGCCGTTTCACCAATAGCGCGTTCGATGTCGAGCCGTAGATCAATCGCCTCAGCATACTCAGCATAGCCGCTGCTGTTACCGTGATCGAATCCATCAATGATGAACTCATCTGGGTCGCCGCTGCGTGTAGCGAGGTCGTCAAGATAGACTTCGTGGCGATACACCTTGCGGAAAATCTGCGGATTGGTGCGGTTCAAGAGCAGTTTCAGTGCACCGCCTTTGTCCAAGTGTGCCAACAGTGTCGTGTCGGCGCTCAAGTCCATCCAGAGACGCATGAAGGCATGGGCGACCAGATCAGGAATGTCGATGTCAGCGTTACCGTAGTAGCGCAGCAAGCGATTGAGGTTTGGCGTGAGATCGGCGTAAATCTCATCGAAAGTACGCTCTCCTGCCCATCCGGTGGCATAGTGGGCAACACGGGGAAAAGGACGAATACCAAACGAATGCTTCAAGTCAGACATGATGACAACTCCCACACATGCTGGAGTCCGTCCAGCGCGTCGAGCGCAACCGCTCGCCACACGAGGAACAGCGCAGGGAAGGAGCCTGTCAAACGAAAAAACCGACCCGGTGAGGGCGGCGCTTTGTGAATAGAAGTTGTAGGGGAGGCTTTTTAGGCAGGTAGTTCGGTGGTCACGTCCCGAAGGGATGGGGGCAGCGTACTACCTGCCGGTGTTTGATAGGAAGGATCACGCGCTGTAGAGTCGCCGCGTCGGCGGTTGTGCGAGAGAATGACTTTTTAGGATAGCGTTACACGCCAACCAATCGTAGTAAATGGACGTTACCGAGATGATCTCCTGCTACAATGCTCTGTCCATCTGGCGAGGCGGTTACACAATAGACTTCAGCTTCTGCGTTGAAACGTGCTAAATCCGTCGCCGTTGTGCTGTCCCACAATCGGATAGTTTTATCTCTCGAAGCAGAAATAATGTGATGTTTATCGGGCAAGTAGACAGCAGAATTAACCACATCTGTGTGACCTAACAGCGTTAGATATTGCTGTGCATTCTCCATATCCCACCCCATGATACTTCCATCATCAAAAGTAGCGACGATGTGGCATCCATCAGGTGCATAAGCAAGCGAATTCACTGGAGCTGTATGCCCCCTTAACGTCATATGTTCGTGAATGTCGTCATCCACATGCCATACTTTCAATGCATCGCTTCTTGAACCGGACACGATATAATGTTCTGAGGGTGAATAGGCGATAGTATTTACACCATAAATGTGTGCTTTGAATGTTAGATGCTCACGCCCACTCTTTGCATCCCATACTTTTATTGTCCCATCTTCAGAGCCTGAAACTATTCGCGTTCCGTCAAAGGAATATGCGGCGGTAACAACCCAATCAGTATGCCCTTCCAAAACAAACAACTCATTTCCTGTAGTCGAATCCCATACCCTCAATGTTCCATCAGATGAAGCAGATACTATTCGCATACCGTCAGGAGAGTAAGTCAGTGCATTTACTCGCTTTGAATGTCCCAAAAATCTCAAATACTCCTGACCGTTCTGAGAGTTTAATACACGAATGTATTTACTTTCTGAAACAGCTACAATTTGGTGCTGGATAGGAGAATAAGCTACTGCAGTTGTCGGATGACTCTGTTCAAATGATTCTGAACTTGTATTAGTAATACTTATGTCCCAAATTTTTAGCGATTTGTCTTCTGAGACAGAAACGACGTGTCGCCCGTCAGGAGAGAATGCAGCGTCATTTATTGCTCCAGCATGACCTGTTAGGGTGAAGTTTTCGTCTCCACTCCTTAAATCCCAAAGTTTAAGCATTCCATCGAAGGAAGCAGAAACAACCCAATTTCCATCAGGAGAGAACCTGCCCGTTGTTATCCCTTCTGTATGTCCTCTTAATGTCAAGATTTCACGACCTGTGTTCGCTTCCCATATCTTGAGGGTCTCATCTGAGGAGGCGGAAATTAGTCGCCCACCGTCAGGTGAGTAGGCAACACTTCTTACACCAGCTTTATGACCAGTTAATGTAAGTTGTTCATATCCTAATGCTGTATCCCAAACCTTGATAGTTCCATCATTGGAGGCAGAAACGATTTGCTTTGAATGTTGGTGAGGAAACGAAACATCGCTTACCCAATCTCCATGACCGGTAAAGGTTATGAGTTCGCCCCCGGTTGTGGCGTCCCACAACTTGAGTGTCTTATCATACGATGCTGAAACGATCCAGCGTCCATCAGGTGAAAAAGATGCGGAAGTGATAGTTCGCGTATGCCCTACAAGGGTAATCTGTACACGCCCCGATTCAGTGTCCCAAACTTTTAGGGTTTTATCAGACGATCCAGACACAAGCCAACGTCCATCCGGCGAATAAGCGACGGCATTAACCCAGTGCTTGTGTCCAACAAGAGTCATATATTCGCGTCCCGATTTTGCGTCCCAAATTTTCAATGTTTCGTCATATGATGCGGAAGCAAGCCAACGTCCATCCGGCGAATAAGCGACAGCGTGAACATTAGCTGTATGCCCAGTCAGTGTGCGGATAAGTGATCCGCCTGCTTGTGTCAACGTCGGCGTAGTCGGAAGAAAAGCGGGCAGATCGGTATATGCGGCTGCATCCGCTAGAAGCGCAGCGATAAGGGGATGGTTATGCTTGTAGCTTAACAAACGTCCTGTCAACTGCCCAGCTAACTGGTGTTTATCCTGATTTAAGACGTGTGCCGACAGGCTGAGAGCGGATTTTACCAAACGTAAATCCTCGTAGGCAGGTGCGTACTCGAAATCTGCCAGAAGCGCACTCGGTTCAAAGGTGTTCAGCTTGGCACGTAGCCAGCGATAATCCAGTAGTAGATCGTGTACACGTGAAGCAGCCCCCGTTTCACTTAGGTGATACACATACCAAGTCCAAGCAAAGGGGTCAGGAAGCAGGTAGGGATCGCCCCACGCTTCAACTAGGTGTTGGTGAGCATCCGCAACTCCATTGCTCAAGCGGGCACAGTTGTAATCGTGCAGCAGGTCATGGAGGCTTAGCGAATAGTTAACCTTCACAATAGGAGAGGGACACAGAGACCCCCTTACCCCCGATAGGTCATGCCGGCATCCGGTGAGCGAGTTGGCGATTAACTAACCCAGCGACCGCACACACTCGTGCGGTGTGGTTC
>Ga0163154_10004275_pt1 | contig 18864 bp, 12 predicted proteins | sample OliLakLV19MP9P1_FD_148649 | JGI IMG/M metagenome (GOLD analysis project Ga0163154, IMG submission 148649) | Freshwater microbial mat bacterial communities from Lake Vanda, McMurdo Dry Valleys, Antarctica - Oligotrophic Lake LV.19.MP9.P1 | ecosystem: Environmental > Aquatic > Freshwater > Lake >...
AATGTCTTTCTATTTTACTAAACAAAGACATTTCAACTTTTTTCGGATCGACCAAAACAAACTTGAGCTGACTTGGATGTTTCTTATATAAGAGTGATGCCAAAATTACGTTAAGACCTACTGACTTACCTTGCCCCGTTGCCCCTGCTACCAGTAAGTGTGGCATTTTGGTGAGATCAATCACCATCAACTCATTTGAAATTGTTTTACCAATAGCAATGGGAAGATCCTTATCCGTTTTTTGAAAACGTTCTGTCGCCAGCACTGAACGTATGCCAACCATCTCACGATTTTTGTTTGGCACTTCAATACCAATGGTACCCTTACCAGGAATGGGTGCAATAATCCGAATACCCAGCGCAGATAAACTTAGCGCGATGTCATCTTCCAGGTTTTTGATTCGCGAAATTTTTACACCAGCCTCAGGAACAATTTCATACAGGGTTACTGTAGGGCCAATGGTTGCTTTGATACTTTGAATTCCAATTTTAAAATTGGTAAGTGTACTTAAAATCCGATCCTTATTTTGTGTGAGTTCATCTTGTGTTACCTGAACTTTACTAGTTTCGTATTCATTTAGCAACTCGAGAGTTGGAAATTTATAACTTCCTAAATCCAATGTTGGATCATAAACTCCTTTCGTTTCAACCAATTGCTCGGCAAGCTCGTCTGTATCTGACTTGGCTTCTTCAATGATAAAAACTGGTTCAGTAGTTTTTTCAACAGGTTGTTTTTTTGTTTGACTCTCAAGCGGCAATTCGGTAGTAACAACGGGAATCTCTTCTATTTCATTTTTTAGAACCAACTCAGGCTCTGGTTCGTCTTCAGCAATCGGCCAGTTGTCCTGGTCGTCTGTATAAGTAGGCTTAATGATCAAGTCATCATCGGGTAGCAACGCATCATTACCCATCGGCTTAGGATCTTTAACCTGAAAAGCATTGATAGCTGTTACATTAAAATAGTAGATGATGAATATAAAAAGGGAAAGCGCTAGAATTAAAAAAGTGCCCCAGCCAAACAAGCCGCTCGAAATTTTTGCAAGCTCATACCCAAGGCCACCGCTAATGAATCCTATTTCAGAAACACCGGCCATGTTGTGTGTGATATAGCCTAGCAGTAAACTCAACCACAATCCGGCAAACACCGAAAGAATGAACGCGGAGAAAATGGAAACGAGTTCTCGCTTAAATACAAACTTGAATCCTAAAAAAAATAAAAGGGGCGGAATAAAGAAAGCCGAAACTCCAAGCCATTTGAAAATCAAAAAATGAGACGTTATAGCTCCATATAAACCCAGCCAGTTTTCAGCTTCCCTTCCAGATTCAATCAGGTTAGTACTCCACAATGCTTCCACTACGCTTTGATCGGCCTTGCCGGTAAACAGATACGAAAGAAAAGCAGTAAAGAGGTAAAGCGAAGTAATTAAAAAGAAAAAACCAAGCGCTAAAGCGAATCGTGGATCCTTAAAAAAATCGAAATTGAATCGTGATTTGGTCTTACTTGATTTTGATTTCTTTTCCTTTTCGGGTTTCTTAAAGGTGTTGGATTTGTAGGTGTTTTCAGCCATCAGTTTAAAAAGTACTCAAAGCTAAGAAAAAGGATTAGAAACTTAAATTTCCATCGATTGTAAAGTTCTAGTGCATGAGTATATACTCATAACAATTAGTCTATGCCTTCTCCAACTATTATTAAAATCAATGTCACAAAAGAATGACAATCTAACCTAATAAAATATTAAATTTAGAAGTTAGCTTTTAATCGTATGACCAAATTAAAGACCTTACTTATCGTTTTAATAATTACCGCGCAAGTGCAAGCGCAAGTGATTAGCACCTTTAATGCGGACCGCGATGGTTGGACTGCCCTGGATCATCAAGGTGGACCTAATCCAACTTACCAAAGTAGCAACGGGAACCCAGGAGGGTTTATTCAAGTTATTGATGGAGTAGCCGGTACCGCTACCTACTTCAATGCGCCAGCAAAATTTCTAGGCAATCAATCAGGATCATTAGGAAGTTTTCTGCGCTTTGACTTACAGGTTTCTGTAACTGCAAACAGCAGCACAGCTGGCGTGCGTTTGATCGGAAACAATCTTACACTTGTGAAATTATTACCTGCACTTCCAGTAGTCGCTCCTTCGTGGTCAACCTATGCAATTAAATTAAATACTAGTGAAGGTTGGCGAGTAAGCAGCACAACAGGACCAATCGCAACAGACTCGCAGATCAAACTGGTACTTTCTGATTTAACTGGCCTGGCAATTAATGGCGAATACAGCACTGCCGCTTTAGATGGGGGCGGATTAGATAATGTGATTCTGGAAAATGTATTGCCAGAACTGAGTTTTTATAATGGCATCTCAGCCAATGGCGACTCTAAAAATCAAAAATTTGTAATTGAGAATATTGACGTAAGACCTGATACCAAAGAAAACCGAGTAACAATATTCAACCGCTGGGGTAGCATAGTCTTTGAAATAGATAATTACAACAATGATGACAAGGTGTTTGTTGGGTTGAACAAAGATGGAAAAGAACTTCCCACGGGGACTTACTTTTATCGGGTTGATTTTGACAATTTCGAAAGCAAAACCGGGTATCTGTATCTTAAACGATAAAGCTCTTTCGCAATTTCATTTTCATAACGAGCTCGGTAAAAAGTAGTATTTTCAATAAAAATTGACTCTTATCAAAATGAAAAATCTGATTTTGATTTTTCCTTTCTTATGTTTTTGCTCATCTCTGTCTATTGGACAAAGTAAATACATTGATAGCCTGCAACAAATTGTAGACTTACAAAAAAAAGATACAGTCGAAATCAAAGCCCTGCTTGATCTTGCTCATGAATATTCCAGAAAGGATAGTGATAAGGCGAAATCATACGTCTATCAGGCCCTTGCAGTCACCCAATCGCAGGGCTTAACCTATGGTCGAGGTGGGGCTTTTGGGTATCTGGTAACACTACACCAAAATTCCGGACGGTTGGATAGTGCGACTTACTATCTCAATTTACTAGAAGGTAATTCTAAAAGTTCTTCCAACATGAAAATGAAAATAAGTTATTTTCAAACGGCAGGTCTTTTTTATAAAAACCAGGGGCAGTATAGAAAAGCCTTACCCTTTATGATTCAAGCCCATGAATTAAATAAAGTAAAAGACGAGAATTATGCGGGTCAACTATTAAATATCGGCAATACCTATTTTAGTTTAAGCGATTTTAAAACCGCTGTCAAGTATCATCTTCAAGCGTTGAGCTTGTTTGAAAAATTAAATAACAAACGAGGTCAGTCCTTTTGTCTCCAAAATTTAGGCAATAATCTTTTCAAACTTCGACAGTTTGACCAATCGCAGGATTATTTTCAACGGTCTATTAAATTAAAAGAAGAGTTGAAAGACAAGCGGGGATTGATCAATGGTTGGACGGGGCTGGGAGATGTGTACAAAGAGAAGAATCAGTTTGATCTTTCGGAAAAATATTACCTGCGCGCATTGGAGGCAGCAAAAGAAATGAAATTAATACTAGAAGAAGCACGCTGCAATAATCAGTTAGGGTTGTTGTACAGGCAGATGGGGCTGCTCGCTAAATCGCAAACAGCGCTTACCACAGGGCTCGCCCTTGCCCGGCAAAGTGGCGATAGTTCTATGAGTGCGGTAATCCATTCAGAATTGTTGGCCATAGCCGTTCAAGAGCAAAAAGAAAAAAGAACGGAGAACACGCTGTTGTCTAACCTTACTACGCACATTAATTCAGGAGATCGAGGCAGTGAAGCAACCGAATATTCACATCTGGCAGAATACTATGCAGCCAACAATAAATTTGACATCGCCTTTGGCTATCTGAAAAAACATGAGCAACTTAAAGATAGTGTGGAAGGAAACGCAGTGTTACTTCAAATCAAGGAATTGGAAGAGCAGTTTCAAAGCGAAAAAAAAGAAAAAGAAATTGCTTTATTAAAAAAAGATCAGGAGTTGCAAGCATTGGCCTTGAGTCGCGAGCGAACCAACGTTGCGCTTATTGCTTTCGCACTAATTTCCGTTCTTATTATCAGCATACTTTTAGTAAACCGCTACCGGGTAAAAAATCGTACTAATAGACTGATCGAACTTGAACGTATGCGCAACAGCATAGCCCGCGATCTTCATGACGATATTGGTTCTACCCTTTCCAGTATCAACATTATGAGTCAACTGGCGTTGAACGAAAATGGAAATACAAGTCAACAACATCTGAAAAAAATTGCCATCCACTCCGCTCAAATGATGGAAAACATGAGTGATATTGTATGGTCCATCAATCCAAAAAATGACCTGGCCGAGCAAATGGTTTTTAAAATGAAAGAGTTTGCTGCCGAAATTCTAGAGCCAGCCGGTATAAATTATTCTTTCCACGTTGAAGGCGCTTTAGAAACCTTAAAACTTGATTCTGAAAAAAGAAAGAATCTGTTTCTGATTTTTAAAGAAGCCATAAATAATGCCGCTAAATACAGCGGGGGAACAACTGTGACTATTAATCTTTTCCTTCAGTTTAGTCACTTGCACCTTGAAATAGTTGACAATGGAAAAGGGTTTAATAAAGAGGAAGCTAAACACGGTAACGGATTATCTAACATGAAAGATCGCGCAACGGCCATTTCAGGGGCACTTCAATACAACACGGAGCCGGGAAAAGGCACTCGAATCATACTTGCTGTGCCCATCACATGATTAGGGTATTTTAGATGATTAATATTATTATCTGTTTTGCAATACATAATGAAGGCGCTTTCAGTTTTAATCTTTGAGGATAATGCCCTGCTTCGGGAAAGCATTAGCAGTTTAATAGCCGCGAAAGAGGACATGGAGTTACTGGGCGCTTTTGAAAACGTGCTCTCCGTAAAAGATAAAGTGACGGAATTTAAACCCGATCTCATTTTAATGGATATTGATATGCCGGGCATGAGTGGCATTGAAGCTGTTGCCGAAATAAGGCAACTCAACATAAATACTCCAATCATTATGCTTACCGTGTTTGATGATAATACACACGTGTTGGATGCTATTCGTGCCGGGGCTTCGGGATATTTATTGAAGAAACATCTATCAACCAAACTATATGATTCAATTGAAGAGGTGCTTGCTGGTGGCGCGCCCATGAGCCCAAGTGTGGCACGCATGGTTATTGCATCGATGCAACAAAAGCCACAATTAGAAAATACCTACCAACTCACCTCACGCGAAAAAGAAATCTTAACCGCCCTAAGTAAAGGCAACAGTTACAAACTAATAGCCATGCAGTTTGAGATTAGTATTGATACCGTGCGAACACACATCAAAAGAATTTACGAAAAACTCCATGTTCACTCACAAACGGAGGCGGTGAGTAAAGCATTAACTGAGAAGTTGGTTTAATCAGATACAAATTAAGATTTACGTCCCGATAGCTAACGGGATTCGAAGTACAATTTATGTAAGCCAAACAAACCATGCAAATCAAAACCTTATCAATTAAAAAGAAATCAAACTGGTTGCTCTTGCTGCTTGCGCTGATGTGGTTGTCGTGCGGACAAAATAAAACAACATCTGAAACCACTGTTGATACCCTGGTTATTCAAGAAGACTCGATAATCGTAAAAGCCGCTGGAGACCCAAACGTATATGAGATCCCCGCTGATTATCCATGGCTCATAAAATTCGTTGGCGATCCCTTTCCATGGGATACCGTGGGGACATGTTCACGCGCAGAAGGCTTCCAGAAATTGTTCCCAGCAGCGATTATAAAAAAAGAACAAGTGGATGATGATCTCATCACACTATTTAAAAACGGTGATTCACACATTAGGGTATCTGAATGGTCTTTCGATGAAATGCAGGATTGTGGGGACAATATTTGTGAAGTAGTGCTCACATCTGATTGGGTACCGCTTGCCTTAGGGCTGCATATAGGCATGAGCAAATCAGAGTTCCTTAAGACGCTGCATTTTGATGAAAGATTAAAGCAAAATATCTACAACTATTTGCTTACTTCATCAGGCTACTCCCCGATAAAAGTGGTCTTTGAATTCCGAAACAATCTAATGTCCGCTTTTTCCTATGAAACAATTCCTTGTAATTCCTTCACGATTCGGGTACCCCCAGAACCCATTTTTATCAAACTCTTCAACAAGCCATTCTCATCTAATCTTCCGGATTCTGTTCAGAAGGCAATAAAAGCAAGCGTGAAGATACAAGTGGAACGCGATCAGGTTTTAACTATTGTTGATAAGATTTCAGAATCCGACATGTATCCCAAAATGCTTTTTGATAGTTCATCTCTATTGTTTAGAAAATGGCCTCAGTGGGAGATTGTTGAAGTAGACCTTAAATCACCTAGCTTCAGTTTAATAAATGGAATCAAAGTAGGAATGAGCCGCGATGAATTTTTATGGCAGATGGGCGAAAAAAATTTTGAGGGTGACGTATTCCAAAAATCAAATCGATATTGTTCAGACGGATTTATTAGAATAAATGATATAACTGTTAATTTCAAGGAAGGCTTCATTACTTCTATTCAATACTACCGATCAGATTGCCGTTAGTATGTCTTATGTGCATTCACAAACAAAGGCAGTGAGTAAAGCCATCAATGAAAAACTTGTCTGAAAAGGCTTATATAGTTTTATAAATAAAATTAGCGATAAGATAAAACAATACAGTATATGAAGGCATCCGTCTATTTTAAATTGATATCATTATTCGGTTTGGCACTACTTTGCTTTTCGTTTGTTGATACCTTACCAAAAAATTGGTCTGATATTCCGCGTATCTGGAATAAAGAAGCACTTAAAAACTGGGAGCTGCCCAATGCAAATCCCGATTATTCGGTTGAACCTGTACGCGAAGAGTTTTATTATGCATTACCCGAACGAATAATTTATAAAACGTATCCGGTTTATCACCCTGACTATGAGCCGGAAGGTTATTGGGAATGGTTACACGAACAAGATGCACAAATTGTATTTGATGCCTCTCAACTTAAGACAGAGAAAGACTGGATTAAAGCCGGTGAATTACTGTTTGATTACCCGATAGATACATTGGGTGCTGTCATCAGCACGAAGCATGTACGCGACAAAGCGTTTTACACTTCTTCCGGAATGCCGTTAACACCTGATGGCATTATGCCATTTGTCCATTGGGTAGTGGCAGGAAAAGGAAAAGTGTATCTCGGAAATTTATCTTGTGCCATGTGCCACACGCGAGTGATGCCCAATGGTAGCATCATCAAGGGTGCACAAGGAAATTGGTCGGGCGATAAGGCTTTTGCTTATGCACTTGAGTCAGATAGTGCATCAGAGAGAGTTGTGCAGGGCATCACACGTTCTTTATTCAGCAGTCCATGGGCAGAAGGTGACCCGCATGGCAAATTACTGGCTAGCGGAAAGGACGAAATTCTGTCCGCCTACAAGGCTGTTCCAGAAGGAGCCTTCGGCAGACAGGGAACCAGCATTTTGTTTCCTCCGCAAGTACCTAATTTAATTGGGGTTAAAGACAGAAAATACTTAGATCACGGAGGCCTGGGACAACATAGAAATAGTGAAGACATGATGCGCTACATTGCTATGAATCAATCAATGGATTTTTTAAATTTCTATGGTGATTATAACCCCATTGGCTTGACGAGAGAAAGGTTGTATAACGGAAAGCCTATCTTTTTTCCAGGAACCTACGACCGATATTCGGACGAACAACTGCTGGCAATTACCAAGTATATGTATTCGCTCACTCCGCCTGAAAACCCGAACAAACCCGGTGTATGGAGCGAAAAAGGGAAGACTATTTTTGCGGAGCAGGGGTGTGTTACGTGTCATACTCCGCCACTATTCACCAACAATAAACTTACACCTGCCGATGGCTTTGAAATTCCGGATGAACATTACAGCAAGTACTCAATCTTCGATGTTTCAGTAGGCACCGACCCGGGGTATACATTGAGCACACGCAGGGGTACTGGTTATTATAAAGTGCCTTCTTTGTTAGGACTTTGGTATCGCGGACCTTTCTTGCATGATGCATCACTAGCCAAGCTGGAAGATTTGTTCGACCCTGCAAGACTTCGAGATGATTATGTCCCCACCGGATTCAAGCCACATAATGTGAAGACCAAGGCAGTGAAAGGTCATGAGTTTGGGATAGAATTGAGTAAGTCTGAAAAAGATGCTTTGATTGCTTACCTCTTAACGCTTTAATATTGTGAAACTAATTTCACTCTTTTTTTTGCTAATTCTTCCCTGGCATTTCAACGCGAATGTTGAGAAAGGAGAAGAGCCTATTCGCTTTCAACTAAAAAATGCAGGGATAACGGTACACGGTACGATCAGCGATTGGGAATACGAAATTTATTGGGATGCAAAGAAGCTTGCCAATTGTAAAGTAACGGGCACTGCAAATCCTGCCAACATTAACACCGGTATCAAACTTCGCGATAAGCACTTACTTGGCAGACAATATTTTCACACCGATCAATTTCCTCTTATTAGTTTGCAATCGAAAAAAATACGCGCTAAAGGCAAGAACAGTTATGTTGGTGTATTTGATTTACAAATCAGGGATGTAATAAAGGAGATTGAAGTGCCTTTTACCGTTGTAGTTGTTGGCCAACTTCAAGTATTTAAAGCTGAATTCAGTTTGAACCGCTTAGACTTTGGCGTTGGCGAATCAAGTCTGGTGTTGAGTGATGAGGTAAAGGTGATGATTGAATTGAAGAAGTAAAACAATCAGGGATAAAATTGCCTGTGGTAGCCATTAATGAAAAAATAGTATGAGCAAAATAATTTATCTTTCTATTATCCTTTCACTTCTGCTATTGTCCTGTAAGGATAAAAAAGATCCAAGCTCCTTCTATATGCCTGCTGAATTCGAAGAGCAGGAAGCCGTTTGGTTTGGGTGGACAGATGATCTTAGTTATGACACGGTAATCGCCAATGTGATTTCCGGATTAATGCCAACGGTAGAAATAAAAATAGCCGTTGACACCATTACTCTTGTCGCATCTGCTAAAAAGGTATTCGCGAGCCAGTCTGTTGATACCACCAAAATATCTTTCTATATCATGCCTGGTGAACGGTACTGGATTCGGGATCATGGTGTTGCCTTCTTGGTAAATGACAAGGGTGAACTAGGCGCTGCAGATTTCGAATGGAGTTTATATGGTATCGAAGGCTGGTATCAACAGAAGTACGATAACAACCCAGACAGCATAGAAAAATACATGAAGAAATTCTTCAATAAAAACACAGGTCGAGTTGATAGCTTAATGGCTATTGCTGAAAAAGCACAAATCTTAAAATCTAATGTTGTGATTGAAGGTGGAGCGATTGAGGTGAATGGAAAGGGTACCTTGATACTCTGCGAAGCCGTGGCACTGCAACGCAACCCGGGCAAATCAAAATCAGAAATTGAAGAAGGTTTCAAAAAAGTGCTCGGAGTCTCCAATATTATATGGATGAAAGAAGGACTAATTGATGACGCGCACATCCAACAAATTCATTTTAAAAAATATGTTACGATGGGAACCGGTGGGCATACTGATGAATTTGTTCGCTTTGCAGATGCAAACACTATCTTATTAGCATGGGTAGAAGAAAGTGAAATCAACGATCACCCCTTCAATAAAATAAATTTTGAAAGAATGTCAGAGAACCTACAAATACTTGAACAAGCTACTGACCAAGACGGTAAACCCTTTAAGGTGGTCAAAGTACCTTTGCCCGATCTCATCGAAAGAAAAATAGTAGTGAAAGAAAAATTAGACTCAACCGATTGGATTAATGTAACGCCACGGTACTTCATTCAAAAAGATGCACCAAAAGTTGGGGATACACTTATCAACGTGGCCGCTTCAAGTTATTTGAACTACCTGGTTAGCAACGGTGTGATTATTTTACCTACGTATACAAAACAGGGTTCAAGTACAGAGAAAGAAAAGCAGGTGGGTGATATTATGAAAACTGTCTTCTCTAATCGAAAACAAATATGGGTGGAATGCATGCCGCAGAATTGGGAAGGTGGCGGAATACATTGCTCCACGCAACAACAACCGAAAAGAAAGTGATGAATAGCAACGTGTAAACCCTCAAATATGAAAACAAAGCTTCTACTATTTGGAATTATCCTAACGATACCGGCATGCACAGGTCGAACAACTAATCAAGAAACAGCAGCAAGTGATAGTGCTCAGCAAATTCAAGATCCCATTGCAGCTCAAGCAGAAGAAGCAACGGAATCCACTCCCGTTATCTATGATGCTCAACCATTTGACGGCCTCACTAATAATTTTCCTGATTTCTTAATGGATACCTTTACCAATGATTCTTTAGAAAGTAAGCTTACCATGCGAATGGGACATTTACTAGAGGTTTACGATACGATGTCGTATGCAACAATTACTTCAAGTTACTATTGGGACCGTCCCTATTATGTTCAAGGACAAGACGGTCCGGGTCAAATGTCTACTGAAACAGAGGAAGAAAAAAAGACATGGTTCTTTGATCGATCCAATCAGCTTAGAGGCTATTCAATGACCATGAAATCAACTGGTAACGAAACAACAAAGTCAGCTCTTTATCTGTTCTCGAATGACTCGTTGATTGCGGTTCGCGAACAAGAAGAGTACTTGGGCGATGGTGGCTTTGCCAGAAATATAACAATACTTGCATTACAGTGTCCACGGTGTGGATTAATTACTACCGAGTACGAAGGGGCAAAAGACTACATAGATGAAAAGGGTTTAGTCTCAAAGCAGCAAGAGTTTTATGAATCGATGCCTGAGTTAATCCAACTACTGAAGGACGGACGAAAAAATGCAACACAAGATGACTATTATTTAACTTTTGTGATTGATAGGAAAAAAGGAGGAGATACAGAAGATAAGACAAAGACAATAACTTATCCAGTGACGTTTACGATTACAAAAGAACTATATCCTAACTACATCTTGAAGCACTAAGATTTTAAACTTCTATGGCAACCATGAAATACCTCGCAACAACACTCCTCCTATTTTCACTAGTAGTCGCAAACGCTCAAAAAAACTGGTGGAAAGAATTTCCTGCTAAACCTGATAATTATGTAACGGATGATGCGGATGTTTTAAATTCAGAAGAAGAAGAATTATTGAATAACAAGTTGCGGGCTTTTGAAGATAGCACCAGCAATCAATTATTTATCTATGTAGCAACCAGTTTAACGGGCAAAAACTTAGAAGATTATTCAAAAACAATTTTTAACACCTGGGGTATCGGGCAAAAAGATAAAAATAATGGAATACTTATTGCCATCTTTATTAGCGACAGAGAATACAGAATTCAAGTTGGTTACGGATTGGAAGCCGTACTCACTTCTGAAGTAACCTTGCAAATTCAGGACGAAGATATGCGGCATTTTTTCCAGGCAGATAATTTTTACGAGGGGATTGATGCTGGTGTTGACAAACTAATCTACTACAGCAACCATGAATACGAACCACCCAGTCCCTTCAAGAAAATTCAAATTCCTTTAGCAATTACAGAATTGGCTGGCATGATACTTTTTTTTGTGAACGTGTTTTCGCTAAGAAAATGGAATAATCAACGTAAACGAAAGCGAACGTATCTTTTAATCTGCATCTTGCTTCTAGTAGCCCCCGTTATTCTAATCGCAATTATTTCATCTTTCCAACCGACAGAGCCGCATGTGTTATTGGTGCCTCCCGTTGTGGGTGCGTTCGCCTTACTTTTCCTTTGTATGATTATTAACGATAAAAACGAAATCAGATACGATCATGAAACCGATGATGCCTATGACAGAAGAATGCGCGAAAGAGAGTCGAGGGAAAATAATAGCAGTAGTTCGGATGATAGCTTTGGGGGTGGAGATGGAGGCAGCTCTGACAGTGGTGGCAGCAGCAGCCGTTGGTAATTTTAATAAGGATAAGCAAACTTAAAAACCTCAGTAAAAATAAATTCAAGTTTAATTAAGTCATTTATTTGATTTTGCTATTGAGAATATAAAGCATGAAAAAAATACTCTTCCTATTATTGATCACTTCACTATCCGCACAAGCGCAAGTTAACACCTACAACTATCTTTATTTTTGCGACCAGATGATGGCCAACACCAACAACTCGGTTCAATGTCTTCAGAACTTGTATGCCGACTTGAATAAATTTAAAGAGAAATCCAGCTTTCCATTTCGCTATTTTGATTCTTACAATTGTATTCGCCAACCTGATCCGCGCGCTTTCGATAAAATCAATGCCGGCCCAAACACATTTTATAAAACCGTGGACAGCGAGCTATGGAAACTGTATAACGATTGCTATACAAAAAATGGTGAGATAGTAGCCTACATCCGCCTGCAGGATTATAAAACAGATCTTGATAAAGGATTTACGCTAGTAAGAGAAATGCAGCAATTGCAAATCGCCATGGGTAAAGCCCGCGATAAAATCGCCATCAAGGTTGCCTCAGAGGCGAAAGCCATGGCTGCATCCAGTAGCCTGATCAAGCCTTACCAATTCCTGATGAGGGCGATTCTGCATGAAGAAGAATTGATCCGCACGCTTTCACAAAATTTTAACGAAGATACTTTTGTTGGTTATCCAAAAACTGAAATTCTGAAATCATTTTTGGAAATGGATGATCTGCTTAAGACGGCAAACTTTAGCAACTTACCCGATCGAAGCTTATACAAAAAATGTGTGGAAGGCCTTCAGCTGATTCAACAAGCCAAGCAGCGTTCGCTGGATAATTTCAATAATACTTCTACGCTTGACGGGCATTATGCCAACCAGCTTTACGACAACCTTCAAAATTATTTCAATAATGACATCCTTCATTTTTATTCCAACTTCTGTGCAGAAGGCGGTGTTAATTATTATCCAGTAGCACTGCGAGAATATGATTTTGATTCACAAGCCACGCCTTGGCCACTCACACACCTCACTTATACTCCTGCACTTCTGGATAGTCTGAATATCAAGAAACAACCTTTACCGCTACCGGTATCAGGATTCAATCAACTCAACACCATTGTTTACTATTTGGATGAATGTGTGCGGGCGATGCAAAATCTGTATAGAGAATTACACAGTGAAGGAAGTACCTGGAATAGTTTGCGGGAAGGAAAAATGCCTTACCGAAATCCGCTAATCAAGTTTGATAAGTTTACGGTTCCCATCAGCGCGCATGCGCTTATCATCAAAGAGAGCGCGCACTTACCTGCACCTTACCGGAATAGCCTCGTGAATCGGGTGAACGACTTACAACAAATTATGCTCGCGCTGCAGGATCATGGCATAGAACTGAGTCGGTACATGAGTAGCGGATCATTTCGTGGAAAAAGTATGGATTACATTAATACGAAACTAAAAACAATTGAAACGCTATACACCGAGCTGGATGTGCGCAAAGAAAAACTTTTTTATGAAACACGAAACGTGTACGCTTCCTACCCGCTTCGAAAAACAAACTCCTGGATAACAGCAGCATCGGCCTTATTAAAAGCTACGGATGATAGTCGTAAAATATTGCGGCAGGTGGAGCTACGGGTGTACGAAGGAAATGAGTCTCCCCTTTCAGCCTCAGCCATTCATGAAGACCAACGAGACCTGATCATCAATCAATTGAAATACATGAATGGCATTGTACGCATCGGAAATAATAATGGGCTATGTCCGTACAATCCATACGAATACATCCCTGGCTACTTAAAAACATTAGAGGAAAAAGTAGTTGACTTTCCCACAGAGGTGGATAATAAAAGCAAAACCTACGGTGATTTTCTATACATGCACAATATAATAGTAGAGAGATACAACCAGTTCGCTGAGTTGGGCTTGGGAGGCAATGAATATTCAAAAAATGATCCGATGCGGCCGGTGTATCTTCTCGCCTACATCCGGCAGCCACCGAAGTATCACTACGAAATACCCAAGCCCAAAGAAAAAGTGGAAGAACCAGTTCCTGAAGAAGAACCACTTACAGTGGTTCCAACCGAACCCATTTCGTTTGACGGATATGCGTTTAATAATCTTATTTTGTTGTTGGATGTTTCTGCCTCCATGAACAAGCCAGAGCGGCTCCCCTTACTAAAAGAAAGTCTTCAACAATTGATTCGACTGATGCGGACGGAAGACGAAGTAGGCATCGTAATTTATTCGGGTAAAGCCACGCTGCATTTAACTCCACGCTCGGCCAGTGATACAACCCAAATCATGAGTGCCATTCAAACTCTCCGATCGGAAGGGAACACCAACATCGTGGATGGGTTAACCCTCGCTTACAAAACAGCCAACAAAAATTTTATTGAAGGCGGCAACAACAAAATTATCATGGCTACGGATGGGGAGTTTAAAACCACTGAAGCCTTGGTTAAGATCGTAGAGAAAAATGCTCAAAAAATTATGCTTAGTGTTTTTGATTTCAGTCAACTACCAGGGCCCTTGACAGCCATCCAGACCTTGGCCGAAAAAGGAAATGGAAATTATGTAAAGGTTACTTCTGAAAATTCTTTGCAGGTACTGGCCAAGGAGACCCAGAAGGAAAAGCCGTAGGCAAATTTTGAGCTTTTCGCTAAGTTCATCCCTCACATGATCATGTGATAGGATGACCGGTTTCAATCCGTGATCTTTGTGCCTGCTAAATATCTCAGATGAAAACCTCAATAATCGTTTTACTCCTCGCCCTTGCCTCCATGCAGATCTGGGCTCAAATCAAATACCCTACAACACGCACCGAACCATTCGATACGACTATCTACAATAAGAAAATAAGCGATCCTTATTTCTGGATGTCGCGCAAAGCGAATGAAGCAGAAATGAAAAGCTGGGTGAGTTCTCAAGGGAAGTTAACACAAAGTATATTGGACAGCATCCCTGGTGGAGAAACATTGTCCAATGAAATTGATAATGCTTACATGAAAATGCAAGATGAAATCTGGGACTTAACTGTAGTTCAGAATCAATTTTATTATTACCGCGACATACCGGAAAAGGGAAGTTCGTTGTGTAGAAGAAAAACAATGGACGCTGAAGAAGAAATCATTTTTTCCGGAGGTATCACCATTAAAGGTCAAAAATACAGTAGTCGAAAAGAAGTGTACGCTCACGCGCAGCCCTTAGTCGCCATGATGTTAATACAGCGAGGAGAAACTAATCCGCACATTCGAATTTATCATCTCGACAAAAAAATATTTCTTCCCGATAGCATCGGCCCAATTATGTTCAACGATTCCAGAGGTGTATCCATGACTTGGCTTCCGGATGATGCAGGACTGTTGTATACTCAAGCTCCACCTACAACCGTTCACAGCGAAAAGTATTTTAATGGTAAAATCAAACTTCATCGGTTAGGCCAAGGTATAGAAAAGGATGAGGTCATATTTGGTCGCGGTGTAAACAAAGATATACTCCTTCAGGATTTTGAAACACCTTATATCTACAGCTTTAATTCCTCGCCTTATCTTCTGGCACGTATTCGCAATGGAGCCGATGACAACTACGCCTTTGCTGTACACTACAATGATTTGAATGGCGCCAATACTCTCTGGAAACGGTTGACTGATTATGTAAATCTCGGAGATGGGTTTGATGCACGCGGTCAGTTTCTATATGCAGCAACAGACCATCATCCACACTACACCATTGTGCAAATCGATTTATCAACAGGAACTAAACCGATTTCTTTTCTTCCCCCACAAGAAAATATTTTAGCTTATGTAGATATGACACATGCTTCGGGAATAGTGGCCGGTAAAGACGCTTTATATGTTATGTTTCGAAAAGTGGGTGACATGGGGATTTATAAAATTGATTACAAAACGAAGAATGCAAAAAAAATCAAGTTGCCGATAAAAGCATCTCTTTCTTATTTATGCTTGCAAGCCAACAATGATCTTGTATTTGCTCAATTTAGCCCACTTCGTTCGATGCAGTATATGCATTATTCCGATCGTAAAGATGTTGTTGCTCCACTTCCCTTTTCTAAACTTAGTTTAGATCTAAGCAATGATTTTACATCAGAGGTAATGATGGTGCCTTCGCGTGACGGAAAAAACATTCCGGTTTCGATTATCTACAAAAAAGGACTTGCCTTAAAGAACAACAATCAACTATGGATTGAAGCCTACGGAAATAGTGGGGCTGTTACAGATGTTGGGCTAGACCCAAATAGGATTCCATGGATAAATCGCGATGGCATCTACGCATACGCACATGTGCGTGGCGGTGGCGAACTGGGTCTTGACTGGATTAACGGTGGGCAGTTTCCCAACAAAATGAATTCAGTAAATGATATTGTTGATGTTGCTGAATATTTTGTGAAGAATAATATCTCTTCTTCCACTAAGCAATTTATAATGGGCGCAAGTGCGGGAAGCTTTTTGGTGGGTAACAGTATCAACCAACGCCCCGATTTATTTGCCGGGGGTATTTTTCAGGTGGGTCTTCCTGATCTTATTACTCATCGCGATGCAGCTTATGCGCGAGAACGCGGCAGTGTGGGTGACATTGCTACAAAAGAAGGATTCGAATCCATGTATAGTTTAAGTGCACTGTATCATATTCCTGATAATAAAAATCTACCTGCTATGCTGGTCGTTCATGGTGGAACAGACTACATTATTAGTATAACAGGTCCTGCACGTTACATAGCCACGCTACAACAAAAACAAAAAGGTACGCGTCCCCAATTATTTTTTGTCGACTGGGATGCAGGCCATGTTGGTGCTTCCCTTGACGAAACTATTGGCACACTAAAATTTATGCTGTGGCAATCGGGGCATAAAGATTTTCAATTGAAGAAGTAGACAGCTAAATACAGAGCAGCATAAAAAATAAATAAAATGAGATACACTTTATTCTTGCTCGTCAGCTTTAGCAGCGTGTTGCTATCTGCACAATCCATTGCCATCGATAAAATCAAACTTGACAAAAAGATAGATTCCCTTTTCCAATCGTACAATAATAAAAATTCTCCAGGTTTTGCCATCACTGTTATTCAAAACGAAAAAATGATTACAAAGAAGGACTATGGTATGGCAAGTCTTGAGCATAGTGCTCCTTTCACTCATAACACTGTTGTAAGATTACCTTATTCTGAAGGAAGAGAGTTCATATCCATTGCTGCGGTACTGATGGAAAATGATGGCATATTGAATTTCAATGATAAAGTGCGTACATATTTTCCTGAACTACCTGAGTGGAGCGAACCTGTAACCATTCGAGATTTACTCGATCACCGAAGCGGGCTTGCAGATGAGTGGTCAATGATAGAGTTAACACAGGCAAGCATGCAGAACCGTGTAGATGTGGAGCAGTTCCTTACACTTTTATACAGGCAGCCTAAGCCCGAAGTAAAACCAGGGATTGGGTTTATGTATTCAAATTCTGATTTTGGTTTACTGCGTCTAATTTTAGAAAAAGCTTCCGAGCAGAATTTAAGCAGGTGGATGGAACAACACTTGTTTGCTCCATTGGGAATGACCAGCACCCGCCTTCATGATGATAAAGATGATGTGATTGCTGGTTTTGCACCTCAGTATTACCGCTATGGTAAGGATGGATATAAAACATGGAGCAGCTATAAAACATCTCCGGGAGGTAACTACTATATTGCCACTTCGGTAAATGACCTGGAGAAATGGGTGCTGGCACACAAAAATGCTGCTTCATTTATCGCAAAAGCGACAGCCAGTTTATTCCAAGACGCTCAACTAATGCCGGGAAGCGACAAAAATTATGTTTTTGGATATAAAATTAAATCTTTAGGTACTCATGAAGTTTTTACACACCAGGGAGCTGGAAACCATACTTACATCAGTCGAACAAAAAATCCTGATTTCACAGTGATCCTTTTGAGTAATAGCTTAGGTGAACCCTATCCTTTTCATGAGTCTGTGCTGGCTTATTTACTGAATTATGAAAAACCTGTATTTAAAAACAAGCAGTTTAACAGCGAAAAAGTTCAGTATTCCTTGGAAGAACTCCGTCAGTTTACCGGTAACTTTTTGAATGCAGATACAGTGACGTATGAAAGTTTTGTAAAAAACAGAAGAGATGAAGTTACTTTTGTTATTCATAATGACTCACTAAAACTTAAAGACAACGATGTCCTAATTTCACTTGAGTATGTCTCATCGGGAGTATTTAAGGACGTAGATTATCCAACTTATTTCGAATTTACCAGGTCAGGTAACGATTATAAGGCTCAAGCGCATAGTCATGGAAAAAATTCAGTCATCACCCTGATCAGGGATACAAGTAAAAAATGGCAACCATCATTATTACAGTTGCAGTCTTATACAGGCAAATATTATAGTCCCCACCTTGACTTCTATTGGACCATTGAATTAGGTGAAGACAATCGCTTAATAATTAAGCGGCCTACGATAAGAGACACAGAATTGCAACCGGATACAAATAGGGAGTTCAAATTCAATATTGAGAATTATTCTGATACCAGCTTTCCTGCATGGCTAAAATTTTACGCGGATGCGAGTGGACGGGTAACACATTTTATGGTGCATCATGCCCGGCTGATGGGGCATAAGTTTGATAAAGTTAGGTGACCTGAATGACTGAGATTTTGCAAACGGATACGAAAATTAAGTACAAGTTATGAGATACGCTTTATTCTTGTTGGTCAGCTTTAACAGCATATTGCTATCTGCACAATCCATTGCCATCAATAAAATCAAACTCGCTAAAAAGATTGATTCGCTTTTCCAATCGTACAACAATAAAAATTCTCCTGGTACTGCTATCACCGTTATACAGAATGGTAAAATTCTAACCAGAAAATCATATGGCTTGGCAAACATCGAAAACCAAGTGCCATTCACACACCAATCTGTAGTTAAAATACCCTATTC
>Ga0163154_10004276_pt1 | contig 18863 bp, 15 predicted proteins | sample OliLakLV19MP9P1_FD_148649 | JGI IMG/M metagenome (GOLD analysis project Ga0163154, IMG submission 148649) | Freshwater microbial mat bacterial communities from Lake Vanda, McMurdo Dry Valleys, Antarctica - Oligotrophic Lake LV.19.MP9.P1 | ecosystem: Environmental > Aquatic > Freshwater > Lake >...
AGTCGAAGCCAAGCATGTCCAGCAGCCGCTCCGATGTGCGACGCGGTTCGGGCAGTGCCAGCCATTTGTTGAACTGGCCCTGAGCATTGCGGATCGTCGCCTCGACCGACGAGATGCCGCTCCCGCGAAGGGCTGCGTCATCTCCCTCCGTCGCGAACGCGATCTGGTTCTTGAGGTCGGCGAGCCGGTTGTTTACCGGTGTCGCCGAGAGCATCAGCACGCGAGTCTTCACGCCGCTCTTGATGACTTGGCGCATCAGTCGATCGTAGCGCCCCTCTCGGTCGCTGTGGGCTGAGCGGTTCCGGAAGTTGTGTGACTCGTCGATGACCACCAGATCGTAGTTGCCCCAGCTGACGTGGGCCAGATCGATGTCGCCGGAGAGTCCGCCGTCCCGCGAGAGGTCCGTGTGGTTCAGAACGTCGTAGTGGAAGCGGTCGGCTGCCAAGCTGTTCCGCCGGTCGTTCATCCGCCACAGGGTCCAGTTGTCGCGGAGCCGTTTCGGACACAGCACCAGGACGCGGTCGTTGCGCAGTTCGTGATACTTGATGACCGCCAGAGCCTCGAAGGTCTTCCCCAAGCCGACGCTGTCGGCGAGGATGCAGCCCCCAAACCGCTGAAGTTTGTCGATCGCCCCCACGACGCCGTCACGCTGGAAGCGGTAGAGTTTGGTCCAGACTGCCGTATCGCGGATGCCGGTCGCCGACTTGACGATGCGCTCCTCGTCCAGTTCCTCGCCCATCTCGGTGAAGAGAGCGTCGAGGATCCGGTGATAAACTTCCGCCGCCGAGCGAGGCCGCGCGATCTCGTTCAGCGCGGCGGACAGGGCGGGACGTCCGTCGCCACTGCCGACCAAAGATCCCCATTGATCCTGGAACCAGTCGGCGAGAGTTTCCGCCTCGTCCCCTTCCGCAAGGTGGATCAGGCTGAACGGATCCGATGGGGCCAGCCCCAGTCCCGCTGTCGTCAGGGAACAGGCGCCGACCATGGCCAGGGACGCAGCGTCCTCGGGGTTGGTCAGGACGATCGCCGACTGTGGAAGTTGCCCCTTCGCCGACCTTACTTCAGATTTTTCGAGCCACTTCATCAGGCCCGCTGCGGATTGCCTCGCAGTCAAGCGATTGCGGAGGGCTCGATCTGACGCCGAACCCATGAGCGAAGCGGCGTCGCCTTCCATCGCCGAGGTCAGCAGTCGCATCGGAGCTGACCGGCCGACCGCCGAGTGGAAGGCTTCCATTCCAAAGATCGACAGGCTGCCGCTCGACACGCTGGCCCGGGTGGTCTGGAACAAGCGCAGACGGTCCAATGCCCGGTCGGTTCCGATGTTGCGGATCAGCTTCACGGTTCACTCCCCTCCATCGGCCAAGGTCAAACCAACTGAGGGGTCGGCCAGACGTGGCGAGCAGCTTCGAACAACTCGACGGCGCGACGTTTCATGCAGCCCTCATCCCACCGTTCAGGATGATCGCGGACCAGTCGCGCGTTCATCTCCAATCGACTGTGCACCTCCAGCGCCGCACGCTTCGAGTTCTTCGACGCGGCCGTCGGCAGCCATGGCGCGTTCGAAAGCGACGGGTTCAGCTTGTCGCTGACCAGCGTCAGGTTGCCGACACCGTGCAACGAGATGTCTCGTTCATAGCTGGCGACGCCCTCCGAAAGAGGCCAGTGCGCCTGCCACGTCTGCGGGAGGATGTGTTCGATGGTGAGTTTGGCGAAGTCGAACTTGAGAACGGGCTCGGACTTGGTCGACAGCTTCTGGTTCCGCTCCTCGATCGCCTGGAGGATCATGAGCACGCGGTCCTTCCGCAGGCTCCCGTAGAACCGACGGTTCGTAAACTCGTGTTTGAACAGGGCATCATCGGGCCACTGCATCGCTGATTGGGGTGGTTGGTCGAGGGCCGTGATGATGGCCGGCGCCGCAGGCTCGCCTGCGGGCACGGCAGCGAGGACATCGAGAAGGTCCAGCGCCAAAGCGCCATAGCCCCGCGTCTGCAAGTTGCAGATCATGCGGCGCACGAGATAACTTTCGAGGGCCAGCGCGATCTTGTTGCGGTCTTGGGCATCCGTGCCTTCACGTCCCATCATCGCAAGGATGAAGGGGTAAAACACGACGACGTCCAACCGGTCTAATCGTCGAAGGAAGTCGTCGAAGCGGGTGGAGCCAGTCGGCGACTGGATCTCGCGGAAGCGGACAGCGTCGTCGCGAATGTCATCAAGGACGGCGTGGATGTCGGTGGTGGTGTCGTCTTCCAACTTTGGAGCGGCACCCGCCATGTAGCGGATGAACCCGTCGTAGATGTGCTTGGGCGACACCGGCTTCTTCGTGTGCCGGGTGAGCCAGTTCTGGAAGAAGGTGTCGATCCTAGGCCGTGCCGCGTGGCCTACGCCAGTCTTCTCACGCCAGTGACCGGCATCCTTATCAAATGGTCGCCAGTATTCCTCGTAAAGCGACGCCACCGGCAGTTTCTGCTTTGTGGCCTCCCACAGGATCCAGTTCTTCATGAGATCGGCTGGGAGGAGCGGTGTGCCGTGAGCATTAAGCGTCTCGAAGATGGCTTGCGGCTCGTCTGTATCGTCAAGATCCAGCACGATTAGCCGAAGATGGTCCTTCAATCCGGATGACAGAGCTTGAGCGCGGCCGGCGGCGTTGGCGCCGGTGAGCCACCTGATGAAGGTCTCGCGGAAATAACTGTAGGCTTCGGCCATTCGGGTTGTCTGCCCACTGACGCCGACGCGGGCACCCGCGTTCATGACCGCTTGGAAAGGGAGCCGATCCTCGTTGGTCGGCCAGACCTTGAAGGCTTCCTCGTCTGTGGACGTCGCCATGTTCTCTGTAAGTAAGGCCAACTGCTCCGACGCCCGCCGGACCAGCTTCGCCTCTTCGGCGTTGGTTGACGTCTCCGCAACCACTGCCAGAGCGTGCTCCGCCGCCTTCAGAAGGATCTGCAACGTCGTCAGCCGCTGCTGCCCGTCAATGACCTCCCGGCGCGGGAGGTGCACGATCGAGACCGGTGTTTGCTCCAGGACGACGGTCCCCAAGAAGTGGCCTGCGACCGGCTTGCCTTCCTCGCTGACCAACACGCGCTCGACGAGTTGACGGAGATCGTCCCACAGCGGCTCCCACTGCTCCGTCTTCGACCAGACGTAGGGGCGTTGGTAGAGCGGCACCGTGAAACGGGTCTGGACGCCGAATAGACTGGCGATCGAGATGTAGTTCGGCTGCAAGTGATTTCCTCCCAAAAGTGCAACGCTAAGTTGCGGTTACGCCATGCCAGCATCGCTGTCATCTCGATCTCTGAAGAATGACCTATGTTTAGCTGGCAGCGACAAGCCGGCTCAACGTTTCAGTCAGCGCCCGATTGCCGTCTAGCCATTCGCGAAGAGCCTCGGCCTTCTGAAGGCCCGCGACAATGGCGTCCTGCTGCTCGATAAAGGGCTTCTGATTGGATACCGCTGGCGTCAAAGCCACGACCATTAGTCCGCTCCGGCCGGCCTTTCGCTTGTTGATCGTGGGGACGATCCTGAAGTCTGACCCCTTCAACGCGACGCTGAGCGGAGCCACTAAGTCCGCGAAGTGCTCGCCCCATCCGTAGAAGGACAGATTCACATTGGCTTCTCGTAACTGGTGGACCAGGCGCATCTGCGGCAAGTGCGGCCACTTCGGAAGGCTTTCTGGGGCGAAAATCATCGTTACGCTCTCGCCGGGAGACGCCGCTTTCAGCATAGCAGGTCCTGGCTTGAGGCTGGGAAAATCGCGCCGGCAGAGGGCGACGTAAGCCGAGTTGAAGTCCGAGATGACAGGTAACGGGACGGCTCTATAACCACGTCGCCCCTTGGTGACGGCTTGGTCAATGAGTCGCGCGCGATGCGAGAGACGCCAGCCTAGTTCCCCGCCCACACTTTCCGCGCGCTGGTCGATGAATGCGCCGATGTCCTCGTAGGATAGGCATTGGTCGAACTGCGCGTCGAACGCGGCATTGTTCCGCCCGTATTGGTTCGGCCGCACAAGCAACGTCTTGACGATGGAAGCTGCGCCGGAGGCTTCCAGGTGATGCGCTTCTTGTCGGTAGGAGGTCGCCTGGTCCACCTGTTCGCCAGCGTCCAGCTTGTTCTCCATCAACAAGATGATTGGATTGCCGTCGGCTATCTTGATCTCGACGGTGATGTCGATCTCACGCCGGTTGTGCATCCGTCGGCTGCTGTGCAGGACGCGATGGGAAACGTAGCCAATCTCTTCGAGGGTCTGCCCAAAGACCTCACCGGAAACGTAAGCCAGAAATGCGGTTCCGCAGGCGATTTCCTCGACAAGTAGGAGATCGACGTCGCGCTCGGTGGCATGGGATAGGGTTAGCACCTCGTCTTCGGTCATGGGCGCTCCCTTCTCAGAAAAGGGCTACCGGGCCCTTACATAAGGCTTAGCCGAAAATGACCGGGGCAAAGTCCCGATCAGGGTCAGACAATCCGCACTTAATCCTAGGGCATAGGTCCTCTGATGCGCGAATATCTTCGCCCTGCTTCCGCTGAGCTTCCGTGGGACTCCCGCCGCCACTCCCAATGCGAAGACCGGGCGCACTGATTTGATTTAACAGGAGAAAATGGCGCGCCCGGAACGATTCGAACGTCCGACCCTCAGATTCGTAGTCTGATGCTCTATCCAGCTGAGCTACGGGCGCGCTTGGCCGCGAACGGCGAGGGCGGGTATCTAGCGGACCACGGGCGAGGGGGCAAGGGTCAGACAACGGGATTCATGCGATGAATCCCGGGAGATGCGAGGCAGGAGAAGGGCGGGGGCTTTTGTTCGCGCGGGTGCCGGGCCAAGGTGGTCCGCCTTCGTCCACGATCCCGCGCCGTCGCCGTCAAGAGACCGTTGCATGACCCTGTTTCAGTCCCGATCCTTTCCCGCCCTGGCATCTCTATTGGCGGCGGCTGGTCTGGTCCTCGCAGGCTGTTCGAGCGGACGCTGGACCCTGCCCGGGCAGGGTTCCGTCGCGGGCCTTCCGGCGGTCGCTTCCGCCCCGGCCGCGTCGACACCGCCCGCTCGCGGACCCTTCGTCGCGGCGGCCAATCCGCTGGCCGTCGAGGCGGGCCTGAAGGTGCTGCGGGACGGCGGCTCCGCAGTGGATGCGGCGGTCGCGATCCAGGCCGTGCTGGGTCTGGTCGAGCCGCAGTCGTCGGGTCTGGGCGGCGGGGCCTTCATGATGGTGTTCGATGCGCGCACCGGCGAGGTCACCAGCTATGACGGCCGCGAAACGGCCCCGGCGGCGGCGACGCCGGATCTGTTTCTCGAGAACGGACGGACGATGGGCTTCGGAGACGCCGTGCTGAGCGGCCGCTCGACCGGGGTCCCGGGCGCGGTCGCCATGCTGGCCATGGCCCAGTCCGGGCACGGCCGGCTGGCCTGGCGCGACCTGTTCGGCGACGCCGGGCGGCTGGCGCGCGACGGCTTCGTGGTCAGCCCCCGGCTGGCGGGCATGATCGCCATCAGCCGGGGACAGGCGCGGTCACGCTGGGCCACGGCCTATTTCACCAAGCCGGACGGGACCCGATACGTCGCCGGCGACCTGCTGAGGAATCCCGCCTATGCCGAGACGGTGGCCGAGCTCGCGGCGGGCGGCGCCGACGCCTGGTATCGCGGACGGATCGCGCGCGAGATCGCCGCCACGGTGGCCGAGGAGCCGCGGCCGGGCACCCTGACCGTTGAAGACATCGCGGCCTATCGCCCGATCGAGCGGGGGGCCCTGTGCCGGCCCTACCGCGTCTATATCGTCTGCGTGCCGCCGCCGCCGTCCAGCGGCGTGGCGGTGCTGCAACTACTGGCCATGGCCGAGCGGACGCCGGATATCGAAGACGGGCCCGACAGCGCGGCGGCCTGGACCGCCTTCGCCCAGCTCCAACGCCTGATGTATGCCGACCGCGATCGCTACGTCGGCGATCCCGGCTTCGTCGGCGTGCCGGTGCAGGGTCTGCTGGACCCGGACTATGTCGCCGCCCGGGCGGCACTGGCGCAGGGGCTGACCGGCGCGGCGACGGCCGGCACGCCGCCCGGCGGCGTGATCTTCGGGGCCGACGCGACGCAGGAGCCGTCGGGGACCTCGCATTTCGTGGTCGTCGACGAAGCCGGCAATGCGGTCAGCATGACCACCACGGTCGAGAGCGTGTTCGGCTCGGGCCGGATGGCGGCGGGCTTCTTCCTCAACAATCAGCTGACCGATTTCTCGTTTCAGCCGTTGCGGGCCGACGTTGGTCCGATGGCCAATGCCGTGGCGGCGGGCAAACGGCCGCGGTCGTCGATGTCGCCGGCGATCATCCTCGACCGGGACGGCCGGCTGGTCGGCGCGCTCGGCTCCCCCGGCGGGACCTCGATCCTGGCCTATAACGCCAAGGCGCTGATCGCCGTGCTGGACTGGGACCTGTCGATGCAGGCGGCGTTCGACCTGCCCAATCTGGTGGCCAAGGGCGACGGCTTCGGTGCGGATACCGACCGGTTCCCGAGCGCGCTTCAGGCCGCGCTGGCGGAGCGGGGCGTGACCTTGCGTCCAAACGCCAGCGAGAACTCGGGACTGCACGGCGCGATCTGGCGTCAGGGGCCGACGGGCTGGGCCTGGGACGGCGGCGCCGACGACCGGCGCGAGGGCGTGGCGAGGACGCAATAGCAAGCCGCCGCTGACCCGCAACGTGAGCCCGCGCTCAAGGAGCGAGCCGCCGCGCGGCGAGCGTTAGCGCCCAAAAAAGCGCCCTACTCGGGCTTGATCGACAGTTGGAAGGCGACCAGGCCCTCGGACACATCGGTGTCCAGACCATAGCCGGAGCGGACGCCTACGGTCTCGATCTCGCGATAGACCAGGCCGAAAGAACTCTGGATCGGTCCCCGTCGCATCGCCAGCCCCAGGGACGCGTCCCCCATGAACGACCCGGAGTCGCGGCTGACGCCAGAGCGGTCGAAGTCACCGTCACGGTTGCGGGCCCAGTTGTATCCGACCGCCCGGCCGGAGCCGGCGGCGTAGAGGTACCAACGCGGTCGCTCGCCAAAGGCCGCTTCGCCCTCGGGCATCATGCGGTCGATGTCGCGGCCGACGCGCAAGGTCGCCCCGGCCTCGGTCGACCCGCCTTGCGAGCCGACACCGAGACCGACATGGGGCGTGATGGTCAGGGCCAAGCCTGAAGGGGTCCGGATCAGGGTCTCGGTCCACAGCCGGGTATAGGTCAGGTCGTATTGCTGGGCCTCATAGGCTGCGGGATCGAGCGGGCCGGGCGGCAGGGCCGATCCGTCGACGCGGCGCAACGGTCCCTGGGTCTGCAGACGCAGACGGTCGTCGACGGCTCCGTTCTCGAACCAGACGTCTCGGCTCGACGCGGCCCAGGGCGACGGCCGGTCGCGCGGCTGCGGGCCGGCCCAGGCACCGCCGGCGAGCGCGGCCCGGCTGGACGCCTCGGCCATGCGGGTGTCCTGATTCAGCCGGGTCAACAGGTCCGAGACAGTGGTCGGTTGCTCGACGGTGACCGTCCAGGGATCCGAGGGCGGAGTGGCGGCGATGGCGGGATCGACCGGCCACGCCGTGGCCGCGAAGGCCGCAGTCGCCAAGGTTGTGGCTGTCACAACCGTCCAACGCATCAACGAGACCTCCCATTCCGTTAACGATTTCAACCCTGCACGATACGGGCGGAACAGCCAACCGCCTTTTGCGACCCAGATCGGCAACGTTCGCCCGCCTGTGCGGTTCCGCCGTCAGTCTCGCGCGGCGGGCAAAGGGCCGCACTGGCTACTGGCAGGCGAGGCACTCGTCGTAGTCGGTGGGCGCGGCGCTGAACAGATCCGGCTGGTTCGGGTCGATCTCGGCCTCGACCTTGTCCTCGGCACCGGCGAAGGCCGCGCGCTGAACCGACTTGGAACGCAGATAGTAGAGGGATTTCACGCCCCGCTCCCAAGCCGACCAGTGCAGCATGTGCAGGTCCCACTTGTTCACGTCGCCGGGGATGAACAGGTTGATCGACTGGGCCTGGCAGATGTCGGCGGCCCGGTCGGCCGACAGTTCGACGATCCAGCGCTGGTCCAGTTCGAAGGCGGTCTTGAAGATGGCCTTCTCCTCGTCGCTCAGGACGTCGAGGTGCTGGACCGATCCTTCATGCTCCAGGATCGAGGACCAGACGACGTCGGTGTCGATATCCTTCTCGCCCAGCAGGCGCTGCAGATAGGGGTTCTTGACCGCGAACGAGCCCGACAGGGTCTTGTGGGTGTAGATGTTGGCCGGGATCGGCTCGATGCCGGCCGAGGTGCCGCCGCAGATGATCGAGATCGAGGCGGTCGGGGCGATGGCCAGTTTGTGGCTGAACCGCTCCATTACGTCGCGCTCGGCGGCGTCCTCGCAGGGGCCCTTTTCCTCGGCCAGCAGGCGGCTGGCCTTGTCGGCCTCGCGGCGCAGATGTTTGAACAGCCGCATGTTCCACGACTTGGCCATGGCCGATTCGAAGGCAACGCCCTGCGCCTGCAGGAAGGAGTGGAAGCCCATCAGGCCCAAGCCGACCGAACGCTCGCGCTTGGCTGAATAGACGGCGGCGGCCATCGACGGCGGAGCGCGGCGGATGAAATCTTCCAGCACATTGTCGAGGAACCGCATCACGTCCTCGATGAAGCGCGGATGTGTGCGCCACTCCAGGAAGCTTTCGGCATTGACCGACGACAGGCAGCAGACCGCCGTGCGGTCGACGCCCAGGTGGTCGCGGCCGGTGTGCAGGGTGATTTCCGAGCACAGGTTAGACTGTTTGACCGACAGGCCCAGATCGCGCTGATGCTGCGGCATCTGGCGGTTCACCGTGTCCGAGAAGATCAGATAGGGCTCGCCGGTCTGCAGGCGGATCTCGAGGATTTTCTGCCACAGGGTGCGGGCGTCGACGGTCTTGATGACCGCCTTGTCCTTGGGCGACAGCAGGTCGAACGACGCCCCGTCGCGAACCGCCTCCATGAACGCATCCGAGATATTGATGCCGTGGTGCAGGTTCAGGGATTTGCGGTTGAAGTCGCCGGACGGTTTGCGGATTTCGAGGAACTCCTCGATCTCGGGGTGATGGACGTCCAGATAGACCGCCGCCGAGCCGCGCCGCAGCGAGCCTTGGCTGATCGCCAGGGTCAGCGAGTCCATAACCCGGATGAACGGGATGATGCCCGAGGTCTGGCCGGCACCCTTGACCTTCTCGCCGATCGACCGGACGCCGCCCCAATACGTGCCGATGCCGCCGCCGTTCGAGGCGAGCGAGACGTTCTCGTTCCACACCGACTGGATGCCGTCCAGGCTGTCGCCGACGGCGTTGAGGAAGCAGGAGATGGGCAGGCCGCGGTCCGCGCCGCCGTTCGACAGCACCGGCGTCGAGGGCATGAACCACAGCTTCGACATATAGTCATAGACGCGCTGGGCGTGGCCCGGATTGGTGGTCTCGTCGTCGGCAAAGGCGTTGGCGACCCGCGCGAACATGTCCTGATAGCTCTCGCCGGGCAGCAGATAGCGATCCTCCAGCGTCTTCTTGCCGAAGTCGGTCAGCAGATCGTCGCGGGTTCGGTCGAGCTGGATGGAGGGCACCACGGAAAGATGGGGGCGCGGCACGGGATCGCCGCCTGCAACCGACTGGAGTTCCACTGTCTTCAACGCTTCGCCGCCGGCCATAATGATATTCGCCCTGAACAAGATCGATTTTGAGCGCCGCGCCGAAACCACAGCATCTTGTGGCCTCGGCGCTCCCCACGCCCACATATAGCGCGCAGATGGCTAACCAACCGTCAACGGGCTTGACGATCACTTTCTGTCCGAATCGATCTCAAGGCGGGGGATGAGCCTGTGGACAGGCCGCGACGCGGGCGTGACAAGCGTGACCGTTCCGGATCACGAACGCGTGAATGGAACGGTCCCACAAGCGGGACCGTTAGCGACCGATGACTTTCTCCCGGGCCGCAGATTTTTTTCGCCGCACGCTGCGTCTTGCACGGACGGAAATCGCTGCGGTCAGCGCCCTGTTCATCGTCGCGGTCGGCGTCGCGGCGTTCGCCGACCTGGCGGAAGACATGATCGAGGGCGACGGCCAGGCCTTCGATCAGGCGGTGCTGTCGGCCATGCGGCCCAATCCCGATCCATCGGACGCCTGGGGGCCGTGGTGGCTGGAGGCTGCGGCGGCGGACCTGACGTCACTGGGTGGCACCGCGGTGCTTGGCTTGTTCGCCACCATTGTCGTGCTGTTCCTGTTCCTCCAGCGCAAACACCTGTCGGCTCTGTTGCTGACGGTCGGCCTGGCGGGGGGGATGGCGCTGAGCGAGGGGCTGAAGTCCGTGTTCGAGCGTGACCGCCCGCCGGTGGTCTTTCAGGCGGTGGAGACGATCAACGCCAGCTTTCCATCCGGCCATGCCCTGCTGTCGGCGGTCTTCTATCTGAGCATAGGCGTGATGCTGACCCGCGCCTTTCCGCGCCGCAGGTTCAAGGCCTATGTGCTGGGCGTGGCCATTGCCCTGACCCTGATCGTCGGGCTGACGCGCGTCTATCTGGGGGCTCACTGGGCCACCGACGTGCTGGCAGGCTGGAGCGTGGGATCAGCTTGGGCGATGACGCTTTGGTTGGTCGCCTACGCGGTCCAGCGGCGTCAGGCCATGCACCGGTCCGGCCCGCATGACGCGCCGTCGCCCGAGCCGGGACAGGTCGGCACCCGTACATAGAGACAAGCGGCGATGCGGCCGATTTGTTTACGCATTCACCTTAGCGCTGACACCGTCGGGTATAGGCCGGAGGAAACCGGTTGCGGGGTCATTGGCGTCTTTTCCGGCATGAAGCGGGCCGTGTCGCGGGGCCGCCCGCATGGGCCTATGTTCTGCTGTTCGCGGCGTCGCAGCTGATCGGCCAGTGGAGCATGGCGACCTACGACGCGGTCGCGATCTGGGTCTCTAACGGCATCCTGGCCGCCGCCCTGCTGCAACTGCACCGACGTCCGGCCGTGGCGGTGCTGACGGCCTGTTTCGCCATCAACCTGTTCAGCAACATCATTCGCGGTGACGCGGGCATACTGCTGTGGCTGAATGCCCTGATGAACATGGGCGAGGCGACGATGGCCGCCGTCCTGGCGCGCCGCGTCTGCGGGGCGGCGCTCGACATGCGCCGGCCGCGCCGACTGTTCGCCTTCGGCCTGTACGCGGCGGTCCCCGCCGTGGTCGTGACGGCGGCGGTCGGCTTCGGACTGGTGATCATGCTGCGTCAGGTGCCGCTGTCGCCGGGTATGCTGTTCCGCATCTATTCCTTCATCAGCACGGAGCTGCTGGGCCTGTTGCTGATCACGCCGGTCCTGCTGCTGGTCGCGCGGGCTCATCGCTTTGAAGGGACCACCGTCGCAAAGGCCCCGGAAGCGTTCGGCCTGTTTGCCTTGATGCTGGCCGTCACCGGCCTGGTGTTCTGGCAGGAAGACGCGCCGGTCCTGTTTCTGACCTTCCTTCCCATGCTGCTGATCGGTTTGCGGTTGTCCCCGACCAAGGCAGCGGGCACGCTGATCCTGCTGGCGATGCTCAGCGGCGTGGCGACCCTGACCGGACATGGACCCGTCCATCTGACGCAGCTGCCAGACACGCCCGGACTGGAATCGATCCCGCCGATCATCCGGCGCATGGGGGTCTTCAACCTCTACATGCTGGCCCTCGTGGCGACCGTGCTGCCGATCAGCACGGTGATGACCGAACGACGCCGGCTGGAAGCCCGTCTGCGGGCCCGCACCCTGGCCGCCCATGAGGCCCGGCGCACGGCCGAGGATGCCGCCGCCGCCCGCTCGCGCTTCCTCGCCATGATGAGCCACGAGATGCGCACGCCCCTGAACGGGGTCGCGGGCTTCGCCGACGTCCTGGCCGGTCGCAAAGGCCTGGACGCCGAGTCCGTGCGGCAGGCGCGCCAGATCCGGGAATCCAGCGACGGCCTGCTGATGCTGGTCGAGGATATTCTGGACTTCGCCCGCGGCGACGACGCCGTGTCGCCCGAGGCCCTGGACCTAGCATCGGTCGTCCGTGACGCCATGGCACCCAGTCGCGCGTCCGCCGATTCCCGGGGACTGGTCCTGACGATCGACGACCGGCTGCCGGAACGGGCGCAGTTCAACGTGGATCGACGGGCGCTGCGCCAAGCCCTGCAGCCGCTGATTTCCAATGCCGTGAAGTTTACCGACCAGGGCAAGATCACCGTGAGACTGGATCGGTCGGCGCACGGCGTCTGCATCCGGGTGTCCGACACCGGTTGCGGCATCGAGCCGGCGGTGTTGCCCGGCCTGTTCGAGGCCTTTGCCCAGGGCGACGCCTCGATCAGCCGCAGCCATTCCGGGGCCGGCCTCGGGCTGGCCCTCGTCGCGCGCCACGCCCGGCGTCTGAGTGGGCGGATCGACGTCGACAGCCGTCCGGGCGAAGGCTCCACCTTCATTCTGCACCTGCCGCTGGAACGGGCGCCTGACGCGCCGCTCGAGGTGGAGCCCACGTCAGTCGAAGTCGCCAATGAGCCGTGCCGGCCACCGTGTATCCTGGTCGTCGACGACCATCCCGTGAACCGGGAAGTCGCCCGCATCATGCTGGAAGCCTTCGGCTGCGAGGTGGTGGAGGTCGGCGACGGACAGGAGGCGGTCAACGCCGTGGCGCGCCAGCCGTTCGACCTGGTCCTGATGGATGTCCGCATGCCGGGAATGGACGGGCTGGAGGCGACACGCCGCATCCGCGCCCTGTCTCATCCGCAAGCGGCCGTGCCCGTCGTGGCCATGACCGCCGACGCCATGCCCGAAGACGTGGCGGGCTGTCTGGCTGCGGGGATGAACGCCCACATGGCCAAGCCGATCAGCCAGGCTGGCCTGTTGGCAATGGTCAACCGGGCGCTCTCGGATGACCTGCCAGCATTCGTGTTGGCCCCGGCCGCGATCGGCGAGGCCCGCGCGGCCTAGCTTGCGCAAGCGCCCAGGAACGGAAACCGTTTGGCCCAGAAGTCCTGGCGCTCCGGCAGATCGTCGACCCGTCGCATCACCTCGCCCATCCGTGGCGCGACCCGGTGGAATCGCTGGCGGTCCGGGGTCCAGCGGCCGGCGACGGCGAGATACAGGTCTGCACGGTCGGCCCGTCACCCAGAAGGAAACGCGCCGGCGTGACCTTGCTCTCCATTGTCGCCCGCCAACCGCGAGGGATCGTCCCTGACATATCGAATAGATCGAAGCAGGCACGAACGTTATCCAGCGCAGGAATCGGGCCCGGCGCGGATCGCCCGGCTCAGGCCCCGGAGCGGCCCCCCCCCTCCGGGTATTGCTCGGCCAGCCAGATCAGGATGGCAACGCTCTCGGCTATGGTTTCGCCGTCGAGCGTGACCAGCGCGGGAATCCGCCGCATCGGATTGACGCTGGCAACCTTGTCACGTTCGGCGTCGCCCTCCCAGGTCACGGCCTCAATCGCCTCGACCCGCGACCCCGCCGCCTGAACGGCCATCGAGACCGGCCTGTGGCGACGCTTCGGCCGAACCATCAAATTCGAGGCCAAGACAACGCCTTCCTGACCTTCGACGAGTCCGCTCCCGCCCTGACCGCCGCGCGCAACGCCCTCGCCTCGCTGCGGGCCGTGGCCGACCAGCCGATCGATATCTCGGTCGGCATCGACTGCGGCCAGGTCCTGCTGCTCGACGGGACCGACCTCTATGGCGATCCGGTCGACACCGCCAGCAAGCTGGGCGGGGACATGGCCCGGCGCGGCGAAATCCTGCTGACCCTCGCCGTGGCCGCCGACCTCGCCGACGCCTCCGGCCTGCGCCCCGTGTCGCTGAGCCTGTCGGGCGAACCCTTCGCCGCGTTCACCGACCCGCCGGAATAGGCGAGATCAGGCCCGCTCCACGCACATGGCCACGCCCATGCCGCCGCCGATGCACAACGTCGCCATGCCCTTCTTCGCGTCCCGCCGCTTCATCTCGTGCAGCAGGGTGGTCAGGATGCGGGCCCCCGAGGCTCCGATCGGGTGGCCGATGGCGATGGCCCCGCCGTTGACATTGACCTTGGCCGGGTCGAGGCCCAGTTCGCGCAGCACGCACAGGCTCTGGGCCGCGAAGGCCTCGTTGGATTCGACCAGATCGAGGTCGGCGACGGTCCAGCCGGCCTTCTCCAGCGCCTTGCGTGACGCCGGGATCGGGCCGGTGCCCATCAGCGCCGGATCGACCCCCGCCGTGGCCGAGGACACGATCCGCGCCAGCGGCGTCAGGCCCGGGGCCTTGGCGTCGTCCGCGCTCATCAGCACCAGCACCGCCGCCCCGTCGTTCAGCCCCGAGGCATTGGCCGCCGTGACCGAGCCCTCCTTGGTGAAGGCGGGGCGCAGCTTCTCCATGGCCTCCAGCGTCGCCCCGTGGCGGATGAACTCGTCCTTGTCGACGACGGTGTCGCCCTTCCTAGAGGCGATCGTCACCGGAACGATCTCGTCGTCGAACCGCCCCGCCTTCTGCGCCGCCTCGGCCTTGTTCTGGCTGGCCACGGCGAAGGCGTCCTGGTCGGCGCGGCTGATGTGGAAGCTGTCGGCCACATTCTCGGCGGTCTGGCCCATATGATAGCCGTTGAAGGCGTCCCACAGCCCGTCCTTGATCATGGTGTCGATGAAGCCGAGATCGCCTATCTTCTGACCGGTGCGGAGCTGCTGGGCATGCGGGGCCTGGCTCATACTCTCCTGACCGCCGGCCACGACGATTCTGGCGTCGCCCAGGGCGATCTGCTGGGCCCCCAGCGCCACGGCGCGCAGGCCGGAGCCGCAGATCTGGTTCAGGCTCCAGGCCGCCGCCTCTTTCGGAATGCCTGCCCCCATCGCCGCCTGCCGCGCCGGGCCCTGGCCCGCCGCCGCCTGCAACACATGACCGAGGATCACCTCGTCGACCTCGGCCGCAGCGACCCCGGCCCGCTCCAGCGCCGCCCGTATGGCGATCTCGCCCAGTTTGGACGCCGGCAGGCTGGACAGGCCGCCGAGGAAGGACCCGACCGGCGTGCGCGCTGCGGAGACGATGACGACTTCGATGGACATGGAGCGACCTTCCGATACCGGCCACGGGCGTCGCGGGGGCGCCGGACCATGGACAACAAAACCTCACCGCCGGGCCGGGATATTAGGCCGGGCGAAACCAATCGTGACGTTTGTGCCGCATCCCGAAGCCTTCGTCACCCATGTCCGCTCCGTTCAGTGAATGGTCACCCGGCAGCCCTATATCTGCCGGAACAAAAACAGGGCGGAAGGCTTGATGGTGGCCATGCTCAAGCGATTGAAGAACGTGTTCGTTCAGGTCTGCGTGCCCGACGAACAGGACATGATGGAACACTACCGGACCCCGGCGGAAAAGACCGCCGACCTGGTCGTGCATGTGGTCGGCCTGACCCTCGCCGCAGTCGGCGGCATCGTCCTGGCCGTGCTGGCGGCGATCTATTCCGGCATTGGCGCGGTGGTGGCCACGGCCGCCTATGCCCTGTGCCTGATCGCCATGCTGGCGGTCTCGACCATCTACAATCAGGCCCGCCCCGGGGCCGCCCGCCCGATCCTGCGTCGCATGGACGAGGCGGCCATCTTCCTGATGATCGCGGGCAGCTATACCCCCTTCACCACCCAGCGGTTCGAAGGCAGCTGGGCCGTCGGCTTTACCCTGCTGGTCTGGGGTGTGGCCCTGGCCGGGGTGTTTACCAAACTGGTCGCCCCGCGCATCTCCGACGCCTTCTGGAGCGCCGTCTATATCGGCTTCGGCTGGCTGGCCGTGATCGCCCTCAAGCCGCTGATGGACACCGTCCACCCCGTGGCCCTGGGCCTGCTGGTGCTGGGCGGCCTGATCTACACCGCCGGCGTCTTCGTCTTCATCAGCCCGCAGGTGAAATTCCGCCGGGCCATCTGGCACGGCTTCGTCGTCACCGGGGCCACCGTCCACTGGGCCGCCGTCCTCGTCGGGGTGGTTCTCGCCCCCGCCGCCCTCGGCTGATTTGCCAGCGGCTTCGCGCTGCGGGATAGTGTGCGCAGTGCAACAGAACTGGGGCAAGGCGTGGCCGACAAGAAGTCCGGTGCCGGCGAGACCGTCGTCATCAAGAAATACGCCAACCGGCGGCTCTACAACACCTCCACATCCGCCTATGTCACGCTCGAGGACCTGGCCCGAATGGTCCGCGAGGGCATCGATTTCGTCGTCTTCGATGCCAAGACCAACGACGATCTGACGCGTCAGATCCTGACCCAGATCATCTTCGAGGAAGAAAGCCGCGGCGAGGCCCTGCTGCCGGTCCAGTTCCTGCGCCAGCTGATCGGCTTCTACGGCGGCCAGATGCAGGGCGTCCTGCCCAGCTATCTGGAGATGTCGCTCGACAATTTCAGCCGCCAGCAGGAACAGATCCGCGGCCAGTTCTCCAAGGCCTTCGGGGCCGCGCCCGGAGCCGGCCTGATCGACGAGGCGGTCAAGCGCAATATGACCCTGTTCACCGACGCCATGACGATGTGGCCCGGCTTCAGCGCCCTGACCCCGGCTGCCCGCAGCGCCCCGTCGGAAGCCGAACCGGCCGCCGATCCCCTGGCCGAGATGCGCCGCCAGATGGACGAGATGCGCCGGCAGTTGGACAAGCTGTCCTCGCCTCCCGCCAAGGGCGACTGACATGACCGACGAGGTCCGTCCCGTCGGCCCGGTCGAAGGCCGGGGCCAACGCCAGGAGGGCCGGCGCGCGGCCGAGCGCCGGGCTGAAGACCGGCGCGCGGCCTCATCCTCCCGGGCCCTCGTGCCGACGGATGTTCCGCCCGCCGCTGCCGACGCCCCGGCAAGAGCTGCCGCCATTCCGCCGTCCGACGCCGCCGCCGCCGCGTTTGCCGCCCAGGTGCTGGGTCAGTCCGGCCAGCGTCGCGGCCTGAAAGGCGGGCCACCGGTTCTGGAGACTGCCCGCTCGGCCTATCTGGGGACCGAACACTCGGGGGGGGCCGAGCGCCGACCCCAGCCCGGCAAGGCGAAAGACACCGACATCTGAGGGTTCGGCACGGTCCTTGCTGAACGTCACGGCTTCAAGCCTCGTTCAGGACCGCCGCCATGTTGACCCTGCTTACACGAACCCTCGACGTCGCGGTCGTGGCGCTGATATTCGTGGCTTTCTCGTAAGGAGAGATCAGCCCGCGCCACCGCTGAAATCGAGGTCCTTGCGGGCCGAGATGATGGTGACGATGAAGCCTGCCAGCACGTCCAGCATGACCATGGTCATGATCAGGAAGAAGGTCGAGGTGGCGAACCCCTTGATCAGCAGGAACATCACCAAACAGACCACCAGCAGGATCATCGAGAGGGCGTGGTTGACGATCGCCACCTTCTGGCTCGACGTCGACTTCAGCAGCTCGAAGAACAGCAGGATCAGCGACAGGAACAGGATCAGGTCGCCGACCCCTACATCCCAGCGCGCGCCGGAAGCCATCGGCATCGAGAACAGTGAGTCGCGCAGTGCCGCAGCCCCGACGGCGGTTTCGGCGCCGCCGATCACGCCGAACAGGACGACCAAAGCATAGATTGCCACGGGAATGACCAGCAGCGGCAAGGCGATCAGCATGGCTGATGCTCCATCGGCGACAGGCCATCACGACCGCGCTCGTTAACGACGCATACCCCGGTTCGATCCATACGGCTACGCCGCTTCGCCTGTCAGGCGACTCGGTCGAACTCGCTGACCGCGCCGGGCCGACGGGAGCGGGATTTCAGCCACATCATCCCCAGCAGGTCCGACAGGGAGGCGACCAGCCGGCCCCAGTTGGTGTATTTCGACCGACCGGTCTCGCGATGACGGTGATCCACATCGAGATAGCGGTTTTCGTAGCCCTCGCGGATCATCAGAGCCGGGAGATAACGGTGGATGTGATCGAAGTAGGGCAGGCGCAGGAAGACGTCGCGGCGGAAGGCCTTCAGCCCGCAGCCGGTGTCGTCCGCGTCGTCAGAAAGCAGCTTCTTCCGGATTCGATTGGCCCAGAGCGACGCCCAGCGCTTGGCCCCGGAATCCTGGCGTTTGGCGCGGCGTCCGCCGACCAGGGCCACGATCGGCGGCGAGGCCGCCAGCAGATCGACCAGTCGGGGGGCGTCGGCCGGTGGGTTCTGGCCGTCGCCGTCCAGGGTCACGACTATGGCGCCGCGTGCGGCGAGCACGCCGGTGCGCACCGCCCGGCTCTGCCCGGCGTTGGCACCGTGGGCGAGCACGCGCAGCGTCGGCAGTTCGGCCATCAGCCCGCGCAACTCCGCCAAGGTCCCGTCGCGTGAGGCGTCGTCGACGAACACCATCTCATAGGACCGACCGGCGAAAGCGGCCGCGATCTCGCGCGCCAGCGGACCTGCCGCGCCTTTCTCGTCGTGGACAGGCACGACGACGGATATATCAGGGATGCCCTCGATCATCGGCGCTCTCTAGCCGAGTTCGGCAGATTGCGGGAGAGCGTCCCGACCACCGCCTGAAACCGGGAACCTGACGCCGTACGAAACACCATGTTAGGAACACCCCCATGATGCGTCCCGACCTCGACCGATTCATTGCCGGCTGGCGTGGCCCGCTTCTGGCGGCGCTGGTCGCCCTGTTGGCGGGTCTGCCGGTGCTGCTGCTCTTGCCGCCACTGGACCGCGACGAGAGCCGCTACGCCCAGGCGACGTCGCAGATGCTCGAGACGGGCGACTATGTCGATATCCGTTTCCAGGACGACCCTCGATGGAAGAAGCCCGTGGGCATCTACTGGATGCAGGCGGCGGCCGTCGCTGTCACGTCCAAGGTCGAAGATCGCGATATTGCCCCCTACCGGATCCCATCCATCCTGGGGGCCATGCTGGCCGCTGCCGCAGTGGCCTGGGCCGGTGCGGCCCTGTTCGGGCAGCGGCCAGCAT
>Ga0163154_10004278_pt1 | contig 18854 bp, 8 predicted proteins | sample OliLakLV19MP9P1_FD_148649 | JGI IMG/M metagenome (GOLD analysis project Ga0163154, IMG submission 148649) | Freshwater microbial mat bacterial communities from Lake Vanda, McMurdo Dry Valleys, Antarctica - Oligotrophic Lake LV.19.MP9.P1 | ecosystem: Environmental > Aquatic > Freshwater > Lake >...
TGATATAAGTGGAAACCTAATGTTAGATGAGGTTTGGAATAGGTGAATACCTGCCATGATGCCACATTTCTCCAATGGAGAAATTACATGCCATATATTTTAGGTCACAGATGGCTGCGACTTTGACCAATTGCCGCCTGTGCGGGCTGAGAATTGGCTTCACACATAAGCGTGTAGCAGGGAAAATTATATTGGTTCATAAAGAGCTACAAGGCATTTTTGTAGTTTTTAGGGGTTACAATAGCTACTTAGAAGTTCAACTCTAAGAAGTGAGCCGTTGTTCACTCTCTTAGAGCCTAGGCAACCACGAAGTTATCCTCCGCGCGGATAGCTGTCCTCGTTGCCGTCCTACTAAGAAGTGAGCCGTTGTTCACTCTCTTAGTAGAGGGGCAACCACGAAGTTATCCTCTGCGCGGATAGCTGTCCTCGTTGCCGTCCCTCTAAGAAGTGAGCCGTTGTTCACTCTCTTAGAGCCTAGGCAACCACGAAGTTATCCTCTGCGCGGATAGCTGTCCTCGTTGCCGTCCCTCTAAGAAGTGAGCCGTTTCTACCCAAAAGTAAGGGCGCTCACGAAATTAACCATGAGCGCCCTTCCCTTCTATCTGTCAAATACTACGTATGCCGATGGCGGGGAAGCCTGTGGGGTTAGGAAGTTTTCCCCGCTTCGCACATACTATCCTGTTTAGGGGGCAGGATAGATAGAGTATAGCACGGATGGGCTAGGAGGGCAAGTGGGTTTTCTCAAGTGGAGAATTCATATCTGCAACAAGGGTAACTTTCCCCAATCACTCAGAACACGGCTCTGTCCAACATATTCGGCAAATTTTTGATACGTATGCTCAGAATCTAACTGCCGACAATATTCAAAATCCCCTACAACAATCAACATTGTACGCGCCCGTGTAACAGCAACATTCAGTAAATCCGGGGTATTTCTCAGCCAACTCAAACTACCTTCGGATATACCACTTGATAAAACTGTCGAAAACAACATAATCTCGCGCTCATTACCTTGAAAAGTGTGTGCCGTTCCGATCTTTACATCAGTCAGTCTATCGTTTGTTTTCAATAATCTGTCTTTTTGTTCTCGGTAAGGTGTAACAACGCCTATAGAATCGTATCCCCATTCAATATGCTTGAGAGATTGATCCAATCCCGATAACAAATTTTGAATAACCCAAATTTCCTCTTCATTAAAAGCGCTACCGCTAGGTGGATGTTGTGTTTTGCCAGTAACATTTACCCAAAAAATGCCACTACTAGCCGGTATGTTGTTAGGAATCTTCCTCTTAGCCAAATCTGTCCTGATATCGAGTGTATTACGATAAAAAGTCTGATTTGAGAACTGAATAATATCTTTGTGGGAGCGATAGTGTTGAAGAAGGTCAATAACACCCGGTCGGGAAGTGACACATTCACGCGCTAAACCAAAAAGAGATTTTTCTGTATACCAATACCTTTTGCCAATACCACGCAGATTAGCTAAGTCCTCATCTTTTTCGGGAGGCAGTGTGGTAATGTGCGTTAATTGCTTATCATCCCCAATAATCACCACTCGTTTAGCCCGATACAATAATGGCAATGCCGAAGGTATATCGCACTGAGACGCTTCATCTATCACTACCAAATCAAAGAGTTGAGGGTATAAGGGAATTTGTCCCATACTCAGATTGGTGGTCGCCCATATCGGAAACACTTTATAAAAATTTTGATTTTCGGTCAACTGATAAATCTGGTTTCTGATTTGTTGGTTACTAACTGGGTCATTTAGAATACTATTACTTCTCTCAACCCAATAACTTTCTATAACCCCAATTGCCTTTTCGGTGATAATTTTCCAAGCCATGTTCACCTTATCTAACGCGACAGACTTTCCACCCTCGCTTTCAATGCCCATTTTCAACAGAATAAATCCCCATTGATTCAAAAAGCGACTTAATCGCTCAATATCATATCCCCAATTCCAATTGATATGAGGAATATTGATAACTGAGAAAATAATATCTTCCAATGGTTGCGTAAACTCCTCACAGTTGCATCGTGATTGATCGAGTTTTTGATAATTATCATCCAATCTTTGACGCAATCGAACATAATCAGATTGCACCAATTGCATATCAACAAATTGAAAACTTCTGCGAGTCTCATCCGAGAACGAGTTGGTGATACTATCAAGTTCATCTTTTAGGCGATTTAATTGCTGTTTCAATTTGTCTAATTTATAGACTTCACCCATCACAACACAAAAATGACGAACCTCATTAAGTCGTTTCCCCAGTTTTTTCACTGTCACTTTATCTTCAAAGGGGGGTTGTATCAACTGAGATAATAAGTCATTCAGACCTAGCAAAATAGCTTGGTTTTGTTGATGACGGCGAAATCCAAACCAATTTGACCATGTTCGTTTTTTAGATCGGTGAATGGCTTGACTTAACGACTGAACTTGCACTTGAAATTGTAATAACTCATCTTCAGTAATAAGGCGATTATCAACTAGTGGTTTGAAATCATGAGCCAGTTTTTCGATACGAATTGCTATATCAACTTCTAACCGCTTGACAGGATCAGCGAGTGATTCATACGATTTGCGTTTTTCACAAGCCTCTATCAATCTTAACCATAGATAAATGTAGTTTTGCAGAGATAGAATATCTGAAAAATCGGTGTCGAATAAAAAGTGAAACCCATCAATCGCTTGGATTGCATTTATGATAGTATAGCCATTACGATTTTGTCGAATTTCTTCATGCAGAATATTCTCAATTCTTTTGACATCATGTTGTAAATACTTAAAATCAGTTTCAAGATTATTGACATTTTTTATAGCATGTCGAATCTCGTCTAAATGCTTTTTTGAAGCCATCTGTTGAAAATCTAGCTTGACTATATCCAAACTTATCTCAGCTAGTTCGGCTAATTTCTTCTCCCATAAATAAATTTCTTCGACCCTATCTGTTGCGGTTTTTAGCTTTACTCGTTCTTGCTGATAGGCTTCTTGATACCACCAGCTTTTCTGATTTATTTGGTGACTATATAAATGGTCTAATACCCCGCTCATATCTATAGGAGCTTGGTCTTTATAAAGTCGATTTCCAGTACGTATCATTGCTCTGAACGGGACAATTTCGCGCTTAGCACGCTTGGTAACGACATCAACAGCTTCGTTATTTCTACTGGCAAAAAGCACGGTCTGTCCTCGAACAACTGCATTGGCAATGATATTCAAAATCAACTGAGATTTCCCCGTCCCTGGCGGTCCCGTGATGACTGTGATAGGCGATGTCAAAGCCGATTCACATGCCTGACGCTGTTCGGTATTCATCGGTGTTACATAAAATCGTTCATCTTTATCCAGAGAAACTGGTTGAGGATAATTAAACTCACCTAATAAATTAAGCAGACGTTTTATAGATGACGGGATATGCTCATAAGCGATATCAGATAATGCTTCTAGCTCCTTTAATAAGTTATATGTGACATTATTGGATGCCCAAAACAAGTAGGGATTGGTAAGCAAAACCATCTGGGGAGATTGCTCTGATAACGGTTTATCATATATCGGAATAGTATGCTTGATTGCTTCTTCTAGTTTAGAAATGATAGCTTCTCTGATGTGTGGAATGGCGCTTTCAGCATCCTCAGAGGCATAGTATGATAAAATTTCATCAAAGAAATGCCTATCTAAATCAAATTTATCAAGTAGTGCATAGTTTAATTCATGATTATCAACAACAGTCAAAATCAGTTTATCGTCTTGTATCTCATGATCACATTCGGCAAAGATAAGTGGAATAATCTGTTTTGGAGCTATATAAAGCGTCCTATAGGCAATACAAAGTCGCTGTTGTTTTCGAGATTCGTCGGTTATAAACTTTGCAATGCCTGTTTGTTGATTTTTATTAGTTCGTTCCCACCTAAAAGAGCCTCGACCTGCCAGAACTTGAACAGTTTTATTATCATCTGTTTCTTGCACAAACTGATAATCATTTAAATCTTTGATAATATAATTCAGAAGGTATTCTTGATACAAACAATCCCAATAATATCGGATTAAAGCAGACCATTGCTCACTATTTGTCACCTCAGAAAATGTTGCACCCGCTACAGTTTGTAGTATGGGTTGTTTTTGCTTGGGCTTAAGCGCAGGAACTACTTGTGGTTCTGTTGCTTTAAGTTCCTCAAAACTACTCAAAAGTGTGATAATAGACGGGCTTGTATTTAAATGAGCCGTGTCAGATTTAGAAATGTCTAAAATACCGGATAGTACGAACTCGCGCTCAGCCCGCCTGAGATAACAAAATGCTTTGATTTTATAATCTGCAATCCACCCTAATGGTTGAATATCTCGTTCCGTTTTTCCGCCATTAATGTTACGATAAATAATATGTAACTTATAATTACCTCTCATTGCAGAATTAATAAGTTCGGTTAGTTTCTCATGACTTAACATATGACCCACCACTATCTTTTAGTTATCAGGCAAACTACCAATCACAATCAGTAAATTACGCGCACGCGACAAAGCAACATACAACAATTGGTCACGCTTATCTGCAAATACATGATTTAATTCCGTCAAAATAACAATCGGGCTTTCTAATCCCTTAAAGCCATGAATGGTATTCACGCGAATATAGGGAGATTTTCGATTGCTCAAATCCCATGTAAACCGATATTCGCCTAATGATAGATCTTCTTTCCACAGGCTATTATCTTTTCCACGAGGGGTCAGAACAACGATTTCATGCGGTGCAATTTTTTCTTCATTTATGAGGGCATTCAACGTCTCAAGAAGTGATCGTTTAGCTTGCTCATCAGTATTAACTGGTTTGAATTTAACTGGTCTACCTTGTGGACCTCTGCCTTCATATTGTATATCAGCTTGATATTGATGTACCAATTCAAAAATGGGTCGTGTATTACGAAGATTACGTGTCAACACAAATGGTTCTTGTCCGTTTGGAATCGGTATATTAGATAACTGATAAAGTGTTTGGTTCTCATCAAAAAAGATATATAATACACCGTTCATTTTATCTTTAAGCAAATTTTCAATGGGTATCCAGTAATCAGACTTAAAATCTTGCGCCTCATCTACTATCACCGCATCAAAAAGATAATCATCAGGTCTATGCAGAGTATCTAGCGCCGAGTAAAGAATATCTTCTGGCTTATTCAAGTAGTCTTCTTGATTCACAACCTGATAGTTTGCCCAGTCAGCAACCTTACCTGCCATACCATGAAATGTACTGACAAGCACATTCGGCATATTTTTGGTCACTTCAGTGAGCCAATTTGCTAAATTGGTATTATAGCACAACACTAAGACCTTAAATCCAGACTTGGTTAATTGTCTCGCCTTCTCAAGAGCTAGCATGGTTTTTCCTGTTCCAGCTCCACCAATAATAGCCATTCGGCGTGAGCGTTGAAGCCCAAGCAAAACATCATATTGTTGTTCAGTGAGTTGTTTGATTTGCTTATCCTCATCTTCAAATAGATGAGATAGCCGCGTCCGAATTTCGCGCTTAGGCACAATCAAATCCAAAAATGCTTCAATACCTGCACGCTGTGGCGGCTGTTTAGGAACGCGGGCATTCCAATAAGCAAAAATTTTACGAATTGTGCTGGGTAAATCTGCTAAACGGTCAGGGTCAATAATAATATCATGGGGAGCATGGGGTGGCAAAGAAATATTCTTTATCAAAATATCTCGAAATACGACGGCATGGTGAACAGGATAATCATATTTTCTGGTCTCAGTACCATTTTTAAGATGCCCCAAAAGGGCAAATTTATTTTTCTCGGCTTGTTCAAATGGGTCTTTGATATCGAGTAATACACCATATCTATCAATCGTAAACCATTCTTTATTCTTTGTCCGAACCCCGCCACCTTTAATCTCTAACACCAAAATGCCATATTGTGGATGAGCGATGATAAAATCATCTTCGCCTTGTGATTTATAAGGAATTGGGTTCAAAGCAATCCATCTAACACTATGAATCACATGATAGTTATCATCCAGTTGTGTGCGACAGTCTTCATAAAATTTGCGCTCGGCACTACTATTTGTATCTTCTGAAATAGTGGGCGGATACATTTTTGCCATAAATTAATTGCCTGACACTTTCTATTTAATCAATCAATAAACTCAACTATTCTTCAAAATCATGACTTTTGAATTTGAGGGTGCGACTATTCTCATTCACGGTTCGCATGGTTACTTCATCAAATCCAGATGGACGCTCGGCGCTGATTTCGAGGGTGATAGTCACATCTGTACCCGTTAGGCTGGTCAACCGTTGGATAATTTCTTCTACGATAACCCCCATTTCTTTATTGGCTCGTTGCGCGTTGAGAGATACTGTCCCATGATAACGAGTTATCAGTTTGGGCTTAGGTGGGGTGGATGGCATATTAGATGACGTTGCAGGGCGGTATGTTGGTGGTATAGGGGCGGGTTGGGACATCTGCTGATTTTGGCTATCCAATTGCACTTGCGCGACTTCTGGGCGCACCAACACCGATTTATCATCAAAATATAATTTTGCATTTGGTGTGCCAAATATCAACCCTTTATACACACCATCTGCCCCAAGAAGTGTGGCATATCCAAATGGTGCATCTGGGCGTATCACCCCATCCGTTATCGCTTGAATCAATACCTCTTCATTATATAGGCGTGGCAAATAGCAGTACCGTGCCAGAAATTCCCACAACTGCTTAACCCCCAAGTGCAATTGGTCACGCCACAAATAACGGTCAAGCTCAATGCGGAGGTTATCTGGCGACCAACGCGGAATAAGCATTTCGCTTTGGCGTAATTTACGTACCGCACGGTCATAAAAACCATCCTGACCAGAAATACGATGTGCCTGATATTCTATCGGTCCGGTGGGGTCTGGTTGCACGGGGACAATGAGCCAACTATAGGTCTCTTGCAGACGTATGAGGAGTGTCTTTTCGGCACTTTGGCAATTCGTCTCTACTTGTTTACGCTGATGTGCATCCAAATTGATTTGTTCAGCATCATCCCGAATGGATTTCCATGCCAAATAGTCACGCAAGGATTTTTCCCACGCTTCGGCATCATTAGCATCTGGTGCGATAAACACCAACATATTCCGATACAACCGTGGCGAATTCCCACGATTAAGCAAAATTTCTTCTACTTTGCGTTGGGCTTCAGAAGGCACATTGCCCTTTTTATGACCAAAGCTGGGGTCTAATACCACCACCCGCGCACGCCATTCATCAGCCACATCACCTGAGTTTTGTGGGGCAACATGCGAGGCGGTAAAATCTTCACGGCGGAATTTCACGGCACGGAGGCGGTCTATTGCCTCTTGATACACTGAATCGGAATGAATATTTTGCGCCCTATCCTGTGCCATACGGTTCACCGTTGGGCGCGTATCATACCAATAACGGCTACCATCACTATAGAGGTAGGTGAGCTGATTGCTCATGCGCCGTAACGCATCATTAAAAATTGCCAATTGTTCACCCGGTTGAACTGTGGCGAGGCGAATACGCACCTCTTCTACCCCACGCACCGATTGTCCCGCCACAGATGGCGCACTACCCACAAATATCGCCCGTGCCACACGCCGACTGGCGGTATATTGTCCTAATGTGGGAATGGTGCTATCGAGTTGATACGGTTTAGATTCTAACCCATCTATATCAACATCCACGATAGTAGACCAATTTTCGGGCAAGTAGCGTAACATCTCATTGCGAACTGTCCCAGAAAATAATGGGATAGAACTTGGCATAATCAGCAACGACTGGTCATTATCACTCCACAAGCGATGAATCACGGTTGCCATGAGGCGCAAGACCCCGCGTGTACGTTGAAAACGGTCTAGGGTTGACCAATCTTCATATAACCGAGCAAATAATTCGGGGTGAATGGGATATGCCTCTTGCATCCGCCGATAATAATCGCCCTCCCCTACCCCAGAAGGAAATTCACCGCTATTGCCTGCATACATCTCACGGAAGGCATGAAGCACCGCATCACGCGAGGCATAATCGAGTTCATCTGAAAATAGCCGACGACGCACAATCTCAAAACTCTCGGTGGCAGTAACAGGTTTCCACACTGATTCAATCCGTCCGATGGTCTTGGCGAGTATATCCAGCGAGGCTTTACCGCCTTCACCGCCAATTTCCATGTTGCTTTCTGGGATGGATACCAGCAACATCGAATCACTAGAGCGTTTGACCGCTTCCGTAAGCGACTGAAAGAATGACATCACCGAATCGAATGTGCCACCACTTTGGCGTTCCATGCCATACAAATTTCGTGCAAAGGCGACCAACTCATCAATAATCACCAGCACGGGCCCATATTTCTCAAATACCGTTAATAAGGTATCGGCACCCGGATTCATCCCCGCGAGGTCGGCTTTTTCCACCATGCGATAGGCATCCACACCGCCAATTTGATAGGCAATTTCGCCCCACAGGGTATGAATGGTCGCATCAGCATACACACGCGGTTCAGTGGCACTAAAATCTGTGCCGACCACCACCGCCCGACGCGCCTCTAAGCGGTCATCAATATCCCCTACTCGACTGCTGATATGTTCCCCACCCGGAATTTCGCTAAAGCCAATTTCACCGCCGAGCAGATGATATAACGCCAACATGCTATGGGTTTTGCCCCCGCCAAAACTAGTTTGCAATTGCACCACAGGGTCGCCACCCTGCCCTGTTAAACGACGGACACCCGTCACCAATAAATCTAGCAAGCCTTCGGTCAGATAGGTTCGGCGGAAAAATTCTTTTGGGTCGCCATATTCTGGGTCGGCTTTTTTCTGGATAACTTGGGCGAGGTCGGCGGCAAATTCGGCTTGGATATACCGCCCACTCGCCACATCAGGGTGAGGTTTGACCACCAAACGCCACGGGCGCAATCCGTGTGTGGTGGTGGTTATCGCCTGTTCATCAATAGGCGTTGATTTCTTCTGCGATTGTTTTTGTTCGGCATCAAAGCGTAGGCGTAACAATTCGGTGGCGATTTCTCGTGTGAGTTGGGCTAGCTTGGAGGCAGATACCGCCTCTAATAACCGAGTAGCGGTATCCGCAACCCGATAGGCTTCATCATTGGTAAATGCTTCCTGATGCGCCCATTTATTCCGTGCATCCCGTAATTCTTCCGCATACGAGCGTTCCGATTTGCCCAAACGGGTTTTGAATACCTCCCATTGGCGCACCATCAAATTGAGCCAGCCCTGTATATCCACTTTTTCGATAGCAGTGGCTTCATCGGGCAAATAGGGCGGAGAATAACTAGATGTGTTTAAGGTGAGTTCTATCTCTTGGAGATATTGCTTCCCCTTGTGATATTGCTTATATTCGCGCAACACAAACGGAGCCAACCCCACACGGAGCGCGTCCATTACATCACCAATACGGTCACGATTCGATTTTGCCATTGTCATTTACCCCTTGTCTTATTCAAATAATCCTAATTGTTTTGTCTCATCGCCTGCCAGACGCGCCTCACGCAATTTAGCAGATTCCGTGCCAATTTCTGCCCAACTGACGACCAGCGCATTATAATCCCGCGCATGGTCAGACCAGCCCTTCCGTTCACAAATGCCATACAGCCGATACGCCAAACTCCGCGCTTCTGCCACCATCTCGTGACCCATTTTTGCCATCAACAGCGCCGACCCGATTTCCCCATGCGAATTGAGCCGTTCTATTAGATGATGCACCGCTTCCCAGATGGTAGGGCGTTCATCCATTTGGGGATCCCAATTCACAGAGCCACCCAGCACAAAAGGCAATTTGAGGGGCAATGTCCCTGCATCATATTCGCGCCAGTGGATGAGGCGCACCTTGCCCCGTCCCGATTCCACCAAGCCCGCCCGTTCAATTCCAGCGACACTCACATTTTTGGCAGTGGCGAGTGTTTCGGCACGCCCATAATCACCCGACTCAAAACCATATTCAGTGAACCATGCCACCGCAAAGCGCGTATCTGCGTCAATATCGCCATCTTGTTCGGCAAGATACGCATCCAATTCCTGATTAATCAGTCCCAACGCCCCGCGCACACTCATCGCTGTGCCATCGGCTTCTAACACCTTGCTATAACGGCTATAAATTGCCATGCCCGGTCCGATGCTGGCTTGCGCCAAATCCACCGGGGCGATATTGCCCGTTTGCATATCGCGCAGGGCTTGGGGCAATTCTCGGCGGAGTGCATCCACAAATTGCCGCCGTGCGAGCGTTGGCGCATCCGCAGGGCGCGGACGACACACCAGCACGATAGACGATGCCAGCGCGTTTGTACCCATCCCTATCATACGATTGCTCAATTCCGTGCGGATGGGCCATGTGCCATCTATGCTAAATCCCGCGTCAATCAAGCTGGTGAGCATCGTCTCCCAACCACTGGAAGAAGAAACCGAATATGCGGATGTTGTCTCGTCATCATCTTTATCATCTGCCACTGAATCTTGTTGTTTGAAGGCATAATACACCGTCAGCGGATATTCTGGTGTGATGAAGCGATTGATAGCCACAAAGGTTTGGTGCAAGCCATTTTCAAAATAGTTTTTGGCGGCTTCTTTACCCCCATGCCGATACGGGGAAGCAATTAATTCTGGTGCTTTGGGGACAAGCAGTGTACCGAATATATCGGGATAAACATCACGGAGGGTTCTCCGCATCCACACATAAAAAAAATCGGATAAATCGGCATATCCGATATTGTCATAATAAGGCGGGTCTGTAGACAGTGTTTTTGCATCATCTGTGAGTTGTTTTGCATCTTGTTGAACAGCGAGTCCTGATGAATTTGCTGGTAGCTTTTCAATAACTTTCCATATCCAATCTACATTTGCCATCCAATGACCAGTAGATTCTGAAAAAGGGTTTGCTTCAGCATAATCCCATACCATTGGCAACGCTTGGCGACCAAAGGTATTCCGCATTATTTCCCTAGAATTATTCCAACTACACAAACTTGACCAATAATCGGTACTCTTATCCACACCAAACGTCAAATACACACTGACGGCTTCGGCGTATGCCAATGCACCGCTACCGCCAACGCTTAACGGCACACCATCATCCGCTAATCCTGCTAAAAGGGCATCCTCATAAGCGACTTGGCGGGCTTCTGTCACCAAATCACTAAACGTGGTCAATGCCACCAATTGGCGTTGGGTGAATAAATCTGCTGGTGTTGTTAATCCAAAATTTCTACACCATAAATCGCGCGGATTTGCGGGAAATTCACCATGCAATCCGGTAGTATCAATATTAGGCAAAATAGAAGGAATATCTTCTACATCTACACTAACATATTCTCGTCTTTTATCTCCTTCTAATACAATTGCTGTAGGGATTGAGCCGATGCGTTTATTTATTCCCTCTTGTGCAACATAACTACGTGTTGTGATATTTCCGCAATTAGCACACTCAAATATACCAGACATTCCTCGTTTGAAGCCCTTTTTAGGGTCATCATAATTAGAAGGTGGCATGTTGCTAATTTCAAATCTAACTTGGTGGTTTTCAATAACAGGAACAATATAAGTTTCTTTTCCTTTTTTTGAAGAAAGGATAAAGCTAGTTAATAGTGGCATCTCTATTCCACAAACAGGGTTAGGGCATTTAACTGTATGTGTCCACAACCAAGCAATTACCGTTTTGCCATTCACTTTAGGATACAAATGCCCAATGCGTTCCCATGCCCTATCGCGCATCCATTCGCCATAATAACGCACATCGTTGGCGAGTCCGGTTGCGCCCCGCCACTGGGCATCCATTTTCATTTTCTCCCTATCACGCGGGTTGATGGGTGGCATCCCCGCAAAGCGTGGTGGGATTTCGATTTGTGCCTTGTTAATCATCACCGCCACCGGATTGAGGTCGCTGGCGTGTGCCTCTAATCCGAGTCGTTGTGCTTCTAGGGGGATGCTCCCCCCGCCAGCAAATGGGTCTAATAAGGGCGGTGGATTGCCCTCTGTGGCGATGAGGATGAGTTCACGGGCAGTATTGAGAATCGCTTCATCGGTGGTGGCTTCCCATGTGACCAATTTTTCAATAAAATCGAATAGGCGCATACGGGGTGTGTCACCAGTGGTATCTACATTTTTGCCTTTGGGCAATTTTTTGCACGCCTCAACAAAGGCGGGAAGCGCATCTGGGCTATCTGGGTCATCTACGAGCGAGGCAAATATCACCGCACGGGCGGCGGCAAGTGGTCGGCGCGCCCACCATAAATGTAGGGTGGAGGGGTGTCCGTGTCGGATGGATTTTTCGCGGGCGCTGGCGATGTTGATGGCTTCGAGGGGCAATGCGACTTCAATCAGTTTTTTCTTGTAGGTGGTCATAGTTTATCTTACCTTCAGTGAAGGGTAATAAAACGATAATTATACCGTTTACTGAAGTGGCTCGCAACTAGCATGTTGGTTCTATTATTAATACATTTGAGCAATGAGGCTATTTTGGTTCTTCGCTAAGTGCCAAAAAGTCTCTCATTTTGAAATTAATGCTGACCGAATTAGGGGGCGGTTCTGTGAAAGCGTAACTTTGGATATAGCGGGGTGCATTGGCTTTTCCCTGCCCCACTTCGACAAGCGCAAGGATGAATTGGCTTGAGCTATTCAACGCGCAATAAACTTCATTAACCGTCATCGTGAAGGTTTCTGCACCCATTTTTCGCCCTTTTACCTCGATAAAACGCAATTTGCCCGTGTGTCTATCTCGGCTTTCGATGTCATAGCCGACATTGTGTTGGCTCACATCACGCGGATAGTTGCCGAGAGCGATTTCGGTCTCCATCACAGCACGCATGGCGATTTGTTCGGTAATACGGCGGTCAATGATGTCGGGCGGGGTGTTTTTGCCCAATAATAAGCCGATGGGGATAATCAACGCGCCCCCCATGATAATCGGTGGCATGGCAGAAATTTGGCGTTCCTGTGCGAGTTGAGACTTTCGCAAATTGAGCCGTTCCGCCAACCTATCGGCACGGTCTTGGGCGCGTTGGCTATTGAGTTTGGCGTTCATCTTGCCTTTTTGCTCGTCTGCTCGCAAGGCGGTGGCGCGTCCATCCCAATAATTAATTTCTTTGGTCAGCCGTTCTAGCACCGCTTTTTCGGTCTTATCAATCAATTCCAACCGACGGGCGCGAATCCGTTCTAAATGGCGTGGGACAAGTTGCTCAATGGCATAGGTGGTCGCTAATCGCTCCAAATTTTCGCCCATGAGCCATTTTTCGTCTAGGAGGGGTTCAATTTTGGCAAGTTCATCGGGTGTTGCAGGGCGATAATCCAAATAGGGTGCGCCCCCAGCTTCGCGCATGGTGGCGGTGCTATCCACTTCCAAAAAGTGAACTTCGCGGGAGATAATTTGTCGCTCACCCGATTTCATCGGTGTGGCATCTTGTATCGCCCCTTCCAGATAAAATAGCACACGCATTTGGTCGCTGGGGTCGGTTGTATCAATCAAAATGCCACCGCGCTTGAGGGCATCCTGTTCGCGTTGGAGCAATAAGCTGATGGTGCTATCTAATAATGGATGCCCCGGACAAACAAATGTGGCGATGGGTTTATCTGGCAAGTGGATGAGGGATTTCTCAAAACAGATGCGTTCATATTGAGATGAAACCACGCCTAACCCGTTTTCTTTGGCGTGGGCGCGAATGATAGATGGCACATTATTGATGGCATACCGTCCGTTTTCGCGTTCATAAATCGTCCCGCCTAAATATTGAAATGCCTGTATAAAAAAGGCTTTGATATAAAATGGTTGCAAGCGTCGTGCTGAGGCGCGTTCCATCTCTTCGCGGATGCGGATAATCTGGCTCACATCCATATTGTTGGTGACGAGGGATTGTTGTTCAAGTAGGATACGAACATGGTCGCGGTCAGTGGCATTATCTACCGCCTGTTCCAAGCGTGCGCGGACGGTGGGGTCATCGCCATAACGGACAGCATCTATGAGCAATTGGCGGAGCGATGTCTCTTGGAATAATTTGCCAAGCACATCAAAAACTTGTCCATCAAGCGCATCGCGCTCAGCTTTGATTTTTTCTAGTAGGCGTTGATATACTGCCCCCTCACGGGTTTCGCCTGCTACCAAATTCCATAAATGACACACCTCAGTCTGCCCAATGCGATGTATCCGCCCAAAGCGTTGTTCCAGCCGATTCGGATTCCATGGCAAGTCATAATTCACCATCAAGTGAGCGCGTTGTAGGTTGATACCCTCCCCTGCCGCATCAGTCGCAAGCAGGATAATCACATCGGGGTCATTGCGGAAACGGTCTTCAATTTCACGACGTTCCTCGCGCCGAATTCCACCATGAATGGTGACAATCGCCTCATCCCGTCCGATGAGGGTCGTCAATTGCTCATGTAAATAATTGAGCGTGTCGCGGTGTTCGGTGAAAATAACCAGCTTACGCTGTCCCATCTGCGATTGTTGCATCTCGGGGTTTTTCTGTAATAGCTCACTCAGTTCTGCCCATTTTTTATCAGTGCCACTCCGCCTCACTCGTAAGGCTTGTGCTTCGAGGTCGCGTAAGCTGATGATTTCCGCTTCCAGTTCTTCAACCGTGCGGGCGGCGGTGGCGCTATCTATCAATTCTGCTTCTGTCGCTTCAATTTCCTCATTAGGCGCATCGTCAAAATCGTCCCAATAGTCTGCATCATAGCGGGTATCGTCTGTATCCAGCACCCGTTCACGAGTCCGTTTGGCTTCAATGAGTCGTTTTTCGAGTCGCTCTCTCCGTCGCCTTAGTGATTGATAAATGGCTTCGGGGGAAGATGCCAATCGTCGTTGTAGGATGGTCAGGGCAAACCCGACTGTGCCTTTACGTCCATCGTTCTCTAATTGTTCTACCCGATTAAATTCTTGCCGAACATATTCGGTCACATCCTCATATAACACGGCTTCATCTGGTGAGAGGGCATAATTGACCGTGTAGGCTTTGCGCTCTGGGAATAATGGCTTGCCATCGAATTTGAGCAAATTTTCTTTGACCATGCGTCGCATGAGGTCAGACACATCCACCTGATGCACCCCATCCCGAAAGCGCCCCTCAAAACGGTCTGCATCCAATAACGCCAAAAAGAGTTGAAAATCTTCCTCTTTGCCGTTGTGGGGGGTAGCGGTCATCAGCAAAAAGTGGCGCGTGAGTTGACTCAGGAGTTTCCCTAACTTATACCGTTTAGTCTCTTTCAAATCACCGCCAAAAAAAGAGGCAGACATCTTGTGGGCTTCATCACAGACAATTAAATCCCAATCGGTTTGTTGAAGGCGGTCTTGTAAATCGGTGCTACGGCTTAATTGGTCGAGGCGCACAATCACCAAATCGTGGTCAGCAAAGGGATTGCCACTGCGCGATGTCTCGACTTGTTCACGGGTCATGATGGTGAAATCCAGTTGGAATTTTGTCCATAGTTCATCTTGCCATTGCTCGGTAAGGCTACCGGGCGCACAAATTAGGCAACGCCGAACATCCCCACGCACCACTAATTCGCGGATGAGCAACCCCGCCATGATGGTTTTTCCTGCACCGGGGTCATCTGCCAATAGAAATCGGAGGGGGTGACGGGTGAGCATCTCATCGTATACGGCGGTTATTTGGTGTGGCAAGGGTTCTATCAGGGATGTATGGACGGCTAAAAGGGGGTCGAATAGGTGGGCTAAATGGATGCGGTAGGCTTCTGAGACAAGCCGAAGCAACATGCCATCCACATCAAATGCCCATAGCCGTTTATCTTGGACAATTTCAAGACGGGGTTCATCATCTCGAAAGAGTAGTATCGGTTGTTCGATTCTGCCATCTGCTCGGCGATAGACAATGGATACAGCATTATCCCCATTCCATTGTACATCAATGAGTGTGACGATTTGCTGTGGAATCACCCCACTCACTTGAGTACCCCGTTGTAATTGCTCAAGTTTTACCATACTTACCCCTACTTCGCTCAGCCATATCTATTCAAAGATTGAATATAATCTTATCTTTTTATGCCGTTTTTGTAAACACATAAGATTTAGGCTGATTTACGAGAACCCGCTACCGATTTGGTGCTGGAGCAGGCTGAACTGCTGGCGGGAGAGTGGGCGGAGAAAATGTAAACCATCTATTTTACACTTACTTATCAATCTAATTCTTCAAGCCTGATAAAATGGATTTGTTTATTTATTCCCGTCCCATAGATGCGGACGTACCGTTTATAATATCCTCTCACATAATCTTCAAGCCCTGCATCTACTGTTATTGTATATTGTTCATTATTATCGGTTGTTAAACCCATTTCGCTTTTTTTATTTTGAGAATTGGCATAATCTAAAACCCCTTCAACTACAATAGCGGTTTCTTTTTCTTGTTCTTTATCAGTTTCAGCAATCGTTACAATAGGGATATCATCACGATTGCGGGTAAGATTTACAGTCTTATTTCGGCTTGTAAAGGCAACAAGATTAATCTTTTTCCCATCCGGTGCCATCTCCTGTGTCATAGATACAAAATGGCTATAATAGTCATTAGACCCCATTTGTTCCCGTAGAGAGACTTCATCATTGTTGTTAACACGCTCTATGCCAAGCATAATTTCATTTATAACAATTTCTGCGTTAAATAGAAGCGGTAACTGCTTATTGGGTAAAACCTCTAATTTCATACCAACAATAAAACTACCCGCTTTAGGTGCTTCAATAAGTGGCTCAAATAATTTTTGTTTGAGCCTCGTGCCAAATTGACCTTGCAACAATCTTAATGTTGTTTTGTCAAAGATGCTTACCATTCCATCTATGCGCTTTTTTAATTCAGAATATGGGATAATTCCAGATCCTACAGAGTCCCCTTTTATAGTAATCTCTATAGCATCTGAATCAATAAATGCTTCTCGTGTTCGTAAATTTCTTTCAAAACGCACTTGGTCAAATAGGTTGTTAAGCTCTTCTTCAATTTGATAAGGAGGAAATCCACTTAATCCCTGAATAATTAAACGATTAGCTTTATCAAAATCTTTTGATTGATATGCTAGAGAGGCGGCACTTTTATATAATATTGAACGGGTAGGTTCTGAATTTTCCGAAAAGGGAACCATATTAGCGGCTTGTTCTTCAAGCTGACAAGCCTGACGCGCCAAAATTTCGGAATTTTCTCTATCCCCCTGCTCTTTTGCTATTATAGCTTCCTGAGCCAATAACATAGCCTTATTGTGTAATTCCCGTACCGTTGTCATACTTCTATCACTTCTGTTTTTAGGGGATTAAAACAAACAACAACAATTATATCTTTAAGATTCCCATCTTTCTTTAACCTTTTCTTTTTCGCCTGTATACGCTTTTTAGTAGTATTGTGTTCTGTCTCAGATAAAATCCCAGAAACTTCCAAACGGGCTGAATAGTTAAAAATCAAGGTATCATCATCATTTGTTGATGATAAATAATAATCTATAGTTGACCCATCAGCTGAAGCCTGTTCAATGCCGTAGTTACCGTGATCGCGCATAATTAATAAAGCAAATGCACATGCAGCATTATCGGTTGTTCTTTTCATATCACGATAAGCCTTACGCATTTTATCCGTTGCCTCACCTGTCCAAAAAACCTGAACTTCTTTCTCTATTCCATATGATACCATCATTAGAACTCCAGTGCTATAGGAGTGATGGTCTAAACAGATTATACAACTTTCTTTATAATAAGCGGCTACTCCCTCGACTAGAACGGGTATCCCATGCCCTACCGTATCAATATCGATTTTCAAATAATTATTAATCGCCATAATCTATTCTGTTTTTAGATAAGGATAATAAGAATATAGTATATAGGCTTCATAAAATATCAGCAAATTTTCTAACCAATCAATACTATCCAATATCACAAACAATACACCCGCTACTTAAACTCATCAGATAATTCATCCTTCGAGAATTTCTTGACAACCTACAGATATGAAATATCTTCAAAAAATCACTTATAATAGAATAAAATTCCAATAAACAATTTCATCATCAACTACGACATCAAATACCGCATGGGCGATAGTCTGGATGCGGGGAATGGGGAGGAGTAATAATGTCTAGCGAAATAACTACGCGCATCATCCAAGATAACGAATTTCTGCAAAAAGTACCAAAGAACACTGTTGAAATCCTACAAAAATTGGTTATTTACTTAGACCAACAACTCAACCGAGACTGGGATATATATGTCTATCCATTCATGAACGGCGATAGACCTGATCTGGTACTATTCAATCCTCATGTAGGAATTCAATTTATCGAAATCATTGAGGGAAAATATCAAGATTATTCTTTTGAAGAAAAACCTTATTCGGGGCAGAAACCGCAACGGATATATTTTTACCAGAATAGTCCAACACCCAATTTGGTGAATCGTGCAAATGGTTATCGTGATAACCTCATCGAATTGTATATCCCTCAAATCCAGAATGAAATAGACGAGAATCAGCAAATTTTTGCGGCTTTTGCAATTGGCTTATATTTCCCTGAGATGACTACAACGGAAGCTAAAAATCTGGTTAATGATAACTATTGTTGTGTTTTTGGGTATAATGAGCTTAAACGCCCTTTATCAGGCAATGTGGTTAAGAGAGTGTCTCTAATAAGTAATGTTTAGTCATTTTGGGTGTATCCGTTTAAGCATAAGACGAATCATGGCTATGTAAATCATGCTTTCACTCACAGTAGGTAATGCCTCATAATCTTTGCTTAAACGGCGTGATTTGGTCAGCCATGCAAAAGTCCGTTCCACTATCCAACGTTTAGGAATGACTTGAAAACCGACCCCTAAACGCTTGCTAATCTCAACTGCCACACCAAATTGTGCCTTACACC
>Ga0163154_10004279_pt1 | contig 18853 bp, 19 predicted proteins | sample OliLakLV19MP9P1_FD_148649 | JGI IMG/M metagenome (GOLD analysis project Ga0163154, IMG submission 148649) | Freshwater microbial mat bacterial communities from Lake Vanda, McMurdo Dry Valleys, Antarctica - Oligotrophic Lake LV.19.MP9.P1 | ecosystem: Environmental > Aquatic > Freshwater > Lake >...
ATGCCGTGGTGCACATCAGCGCGGCCTCGCTGGCCAGCATTGCCGTGACGCTTCCATCCCTCGCCGAACAAACCGCCATCGCCGCCGCCCTCTCCGACATGGACGCCGAGCTGTCCGCGTTGGAAGCCCGCCGCGACAAGACCCGCGCCCTCAAGCAGGCCATGATGCAGGAGCTGCTCACCGGAAGGACGCGTCTCGTATGAACACCACGACTCCGCGCCCCGTGTGCAGGATCATCGCCGGACCGAACGGCGCAGGGAAGACAACCTTCGCGCTGCGATACCTGCCGCAGGTTGCCCCCGGCAGCGCCTTCGTCAATGCGGACCTCATCGCGGCCGGCCTCTCGCCCCTCGCGCCGGAACAACAGCGGATCACCGCCAGCCGATTGTTCTTGCACCAGATCGAAGGGCACATCGCGCAGCGCCGCGCCTTCGCATTCGAGACCACGCTGTCGGGGCGCGGGTATCTGCGTCTTGTGCGGCGGCTGCGCGCCGACGGCTGGCGGGTCGAGTTGTCCCACCGTCGTGTCGCCGAGCGCGTGGCACACGGAGGACATGGGATCGCAGCGGCGGACATTGCCCGGCGCTTTCCACGCAGTCTGTGGAACCTGCTTGAGTTGTATGCTCGCGCGGTGGACGATGCCAGTTGTTTCGTCAATAGCGGGCCTGCACCGGACATCGTGTTCACCCAACAGGGCGAGCAGCGGACTATTCTTCACCAAGCAGTCTTCGACCAACTCGTGAATGCGGCCAAGCCATGACCAGACTGTCCATCAAAGATCAGCGCGCGCTGGATGCGTTGCGCCGCGCGGTGACCGAAGCGCTGGAACGTAAGCGTCGGCTCGGCGAATATGCGGTCATCTGGCGCGACGGACAGGTTGTGCGACTGGAGCCGGACGAACTTCTGTCGGTCGTCGAAGCCGGGCATCGTGCCAACGATGCCTGAAACGTCGCGCTCCGAACGCTCGTCGCAACAGCGTGTCTTCGGCGTGCGTCAGCCAAGCCCATCCCGTCGTACCAGGTCTACAAGGGCGTTGCGTTCGCATTGGTGGACCAGGCGGTGGATTTCGTGATGTCCAAGATCGCCTTGCGCGTGGGGACCCGCGCTGCCGGTCCGCAGGCCGACGTGCGCTACGAGGTCCCGCGCGAGGTTGTGGCGGAAGCGATTGTCAACGCCGTGGCCCACCGCGACTACACCAGCAACGGCAGCGTGCAGGTGATGCTCTTTGCGGACCGGCAGCGCGGGTCCCCACGCGCAAGGCGATCTTTGACATCACGAAATCCACCGCCTGGTCACCAAGGCGAACGCGCTGCCGTTGTAGACCTGGTACGACGGTATGGGCTTGGCCACCTCGGTGCCGTGACAATGCGCACACTTCACTTCCGACGCCAGCAGGAAACGCTGCGGTCGCCGGCCGAAGAGCAGCACCGCCGCGTTCGTCGGGCGAGCGTCGTCCAGCAGGTTCAGGTGGGTCAGCAGTTCACGCGGCATTGCCGATTCGGCCAGCGGAAACCCGCGCGCGCGCCGCGCCTCGCGGATGAACCAGCCCATGCGTTCCGGGTCCAGGTCATCCAGCGTTGCCTGTGGGCATGCCGCGGCGTCGAAGGGGCCGGAGCGGATGAGTTCCCGCTCCTCCAGAAAGCCGACCAGCGCCGCATACACCGCCCCGACCAGCTCGGCCGCCGTGCCGAAGCGGCGGCGGATCAATTCGTGGCCCGCCTGACGAACGAGCGCCTGCATGCGCGGGTGCTTCGCGGCATCGTCGGCGCCCTTGACGAACACCAGGCGCGGAATGCGGCGCAGCGTCGCGCGCTCGAACTCGCGCTCGGTGGGCGAGACGCCATCGGCATCCTCGAAGCCGTAGTCGTTGCCGAAAAGGCCGAGATACAGATCGGCGCGGTCCACTTCATCGAGGTAAAGCGCATCGGCGCGGCGCTCGGCGGCCGGCACCTCCTCGAACAGGAAGACATCGAAGAAGCGGCGCATCAGCGCATCGCCACGCAGGTAGTCGCGCAGTGCCGCCCGCTCGGCAGCGAACTCTTTCTGCACGCTGCTGAGGAAGATGCGCAGCGGGGTCATACCAGCCGCGTCCTTCCGGTGAGCAGTTCCTGCATCTTCCCGGGCTTCGGAACCCATATCCAGCCCTCGCGAGCCGGTATGTCGGCAGGCGGCTCCTCGAATACGTCTGGAGTGTTCGCAAACAGGTAAGCCACCAGCGCACAGACGCGCGCATCGACGAGATCATCGTGCTTCAGCGGTTGCAGGGTATCCAGGACACTCTTGTCCGTCTCCGAGCGGCGGCAAGCGGCGGGATAGGTCTCGATCGCCCTCAGTGACGCGCCATCGGTCCAAACGCCGCAACGCTCGACGCGGGGGGCGAACTTTGCCAGCACGTGCATGCCCTTGGTTGCCTGGCTGCCGATCATGTCCTTGACGGCCGACAGTGGTCCCCGCTTCCCACTAAACAAGAGCCGTTCAGTTTGCCGATACAGGTAGGGGTTGCAATGCGAATCGCCAATCGAGCCGACGGACTGCCGCCCGGCCGCCAGGCTCAGAAACGCAGTCGGGAAGCCCAGGGGCGTGTCGATGGCCAGCGTCAGAGAGGCATCCTCCGCTCGCTCGCTTCGGCACAAGCCAAACAGCCGGGTCGTCTACTCCTGACTGGTCGTCGCCGCATTGATGGCTTGCCGAAGATTTCCACGCCACGGCGCACCGACGATGTGCAGGTCTTCGTCGAAAATCACAATCGCATCGCGGCTTTTGGCGTTTTTGTCGCAGTTCCAGCCGCCGACATCCCAACCGATGAAGAACGATCGACTCATACCACCCGTGTCCTGCCGGTGAGCAGCTCCTGCATCATCGCCTGCTTGAGGGCGCGGGTCTTGTTGCGCCGGGCTTCCAGCGCGGACAGCTCGGCGTCCATGTCGGAGAGGACGGTGGCGATGGCGGTTTGCTCGGGGAAACTCCGGGTCTCGTCGTCCTTGAGACGACGGAATTCCTTGACAAGATAGATTTTGAACTCGGGGCTGATCCGCTTGCCGAACTCGAAGGCGATATTGGGATGTGCACAGGTGCCGCCATAACGTCCCGGCGCGGCCTTGAGGCCGATGGCGTTGGTTTTGTCAACCCATTCCTTGACGCTGATTTTGTAGCTATTGAGTCTGGCCCGACTTCTAATTGTGGCGAATTCGCCATAATTAGAAGCGGGGTTAAAGACGTATTCCCAGATGCCGAGGAACTCGACGGTATTGCGATTGCGCAACCAGTCTGCGATGAAAAAGTCGCCGTCCTTCGCTCTGAGCATAGCGCAGGTACAGCAGCCGCATGCACACCAAATTGCTGCGGCTGAAGCCCTTGCCGTGGCGCAGACCGAGATCGGCGGCCAGGGTATTGATGAGCGCCTTGCCGTACTCCGCGCGAAGATTGCCCGCCTGCTCGAATTCGACGATATGTCGCACGAGCTGCCAGTAGGTCTCCGTGATGTGTGTATCGACAGCCTGCAAGGCTCGGAGTTTCCCTGTGACATACGCGGCAGAGATTTGGCCAAGCAGACTTTGATACTGAGTGTTCGTCCAACATCACGCCCCCGGCTCAACGATCTCGACGTAGCCAATCAACTCGGCCGAATAGCTGCCATCGCCGGTCGCCGCTCCCTTGTGCTTGAGCTCCCGCTGCAGGGTGGGTTCAACGGCCCGCGCAAACAGCTCCAGCCGCTGCTCTGGTGCGAATCTCGGTGAGGTCGCCGGAGCCTGCAAGTAGCGCTCGCATTGGCGCTCTACCGCTGGAACCCGCGTTCCATCCTGCTTCATGGCGATGGGTTGAACCACCACACGGCGTTCCCCGTTGCCTACGGAGGCTTCAACCATCCAGAGCGAGAGCATTACCGGCTCATCGACCTCCGCTGTGACCGCGATCCCGACGTCCTCGGGCGGCACGCTACGCCAGCGTCCAAGCTCTTCCTGCACCAAGGGATGATCGAGGCCCATCAGTTCCAGATCGTCCCGGCTCGTGGCTACATCGCGGTTCAACGTGAAGCGGGCGCGCCGTGCACCGTCGACCGTCACGAGATCGTAGGTTTCGTCGTCAACCTTGACCAGCTTCTGTTGGCGATCTGCGACCGCCGCCGAGAGGAAACGCACGAGCCGATCCAGTCCCGAGGACACGTCGGAGAATGGTTTGTAGTCGTCGAGACTAAAGTCATTGAGGTCTTGGAACAGGTCGAACACGACTTGCCGCGCCTCGCGGGAATTCGACAAGGCGGCTTCAAGCTCGACCTGTGTGCGCTTCAGTTCGGGGTCGGACAATGCCTCCTGGTACAGACGGTCGTAGTTGAGTCGCTCGGAGAGCTGGCCAAGAATCTGCGCGCGCAGGTCTTCGGCAACATTGCCCTGGTCATCGACCTTGCCGACCGTGCGCGCGATCTCGGTCAGCTTCTCGTCGAGCAGCAGGAAGATGCGGCCCTCGATGGTGTCCGACAGCACAAGGTTGTAGACCTGCGCCGTATGGTTCTGACCGTAACGGTGGATGCGCCCGATGCGCTGTTCGATGTCCATCGGGTTCCAGGGCAGGTCAAAGTTGAACAGGATGCGCGCGAATTGCAGGTTGATGCCTTCGCGGCCCGCAGCGGTACAGACCAGCACGCGCGGGCCGTCTTTCTGGCGGAATCGACGCTCTGCAGCAAGCTTGGCACCGTGGTCACCGCCGCGCAGTACTGCGACGCCCTGACCGGGGAAGGTCTGGTCGATCTCACGGGCGATCAAATCCACCGTGCCGAGATAGGTGGCGAACACCACGATCTTTTCCTGCGGGTTTTGTCGCCACAGCATGCCAAGCCCATCCAGGAGCTTCTGCGCTTTGGTCTCTCGCTGCTGCGGGAAGACCTTGAGCAGATCCGCGATTCGCAGGCGCTCTTCGGGCAGATGCAGATCCACCACCGCCGATACGGCTTCTTCAGCGTGCGCGGCTCCGTATTCGCTGCCGTAAGGGTCGGAGGCCATTGCCAGCGCTTCCTCGTCCAGCTTCTTGACCAAGCGGTACTTGAGGTCGGCAACCACCCGGTCGACCTCACTGCGCCCGATACTGTCGCGCGGCAGGCCGGACTCTTCGTGGATCAGTTCGCGTGCTTCCTCGGTCAGGCGCTCCCGGCCTTCGATGTCCAGGTCTTTGTCCCGCAGCAACGCCTCGTGCAAGGTCAGCATCAGCAGTCGGCGCTTCAACGTTCGCCGCACAGCAGCGAAGCTCGACGCGGCAATCTTCTGGAAGATGGCCATCAGGAAGCCAAGTGCCTGGCCTTTGCCTCCTTGCCGACGCGCGAGATTGAAGCCGTCCTCCAGGTACTCGCGCAGCTTCTCGTAGAAGATGCGCTCCTCTGATCCCATCAAGAAGGACTCAGTATGCACCCAGCGCCGCGCGAACAACGGCGAGCCATCCGGCTGGCAAGCGTCGGCCTTCGTGCGCCGGAACATCACCGTGTTCAGACGGTGCCGGTTCTCAAGCATCTGCTCCGGACTGTCGAACAAAGTCGGGTTCAGCAACTGCGCCAACATCCAGAACTGGAAATGGTTGCCCTGGTGCGGCGTGGCTGAGAGCAGCAACAGGTCACGCGAGTGGTCCTTCAGCGCCTCGGCCAGCTTGTAGTTCTCGGTCTTCCTGACCTTGCCACCGTTGCGATGGGCCGTCAAGTGGTGGGCCTCGTCGAACACCACCAAGTCCCAGCGCGGCGCGGCCAGCAGACGCTTGATGCGCGCCGGGCGCTTCAGCGTGTCTATGCTGGCAATAACCCGGTCATGCTTGGCAAATGCGTTGGTCTTGCGGTCGGTGATGTCGCCCTCGGAGCCGAACACCTCAAATTCGAGATTGAAGACATCGTTGAGTTCCCGGTGCCAGTTGTTCACCAGCCCGGCAGGCACCACCATCAATGCCCGCTTCAACTCCCCCCTGCTTGCCAGCTCGCGGAGGATCAATGCGGTTTCAATGGTCTTGCCCAGCCCCACCTCGTCAGCGATGAGATAGCGCCGAGGGGATGCGCTGGCAATGCGGTGGGTCAGCACCACCTGATGCGGCAGTAAATCGATCTTCGCGGATGTCAGCGCAGAAGCGCTTTCCATCACGGGCAGTGCGTGTGCCTCGTAGGACAGCCACGCCCTGCGTGCGCGATCAGCACCGCCCTCCACCGCACGCAAGATGCGCTCGGTGCGCGACAGTTCGCGGCGCACAGAGCCCAACGGAACCCTGCGCTCGCCAACACTGAAGAAGGCGCGCAGGTAGCCATCATGCACAGCATCGAGGACAACACCCTGGCCGAATTCACTGTGAGTGATCCGCTCGCCGGGGGCGAAGCCTGTCGAAAGGTTTTCCAGCATCACGTCGATTTATCGATCTGAACCCAGCTTTTCCAAACCTGTCAGCCAGCCATTGAAATGGGGGCAGGCCGCACGAATGGCGTCAAGGCCAATATCCTTCAGCACGGTCACAGCGCTGGTTTTGCGAAACCCCATGCCGTAGCTTTCCAGGCGTTTGCTCGGATGCGTTTGTTTGCCATGGTTGATATTTTCCGGGCCGTCCGCATCTTGGATTGCGCGTTCCATCATGGCTGAAATCTCGACCTGGCCGAAATAATCGGCCACCTTGTAGGGGCCTGCGAAATACCATGCTTCAAATTCGTGCAATGCGATAAACGGAATGAAGCGCCGCGTCGTTTCCCTGTCTCCCATGGCCTCCAAGAGTGCGCATTCAACCGCTTGAACGCGATCCCGTGCCGCGCCGTGACCGACGGAAACGCCGGATACTCCGGGAAAGTCGGCGGGCAATCCATAGAAATCGAGCAGCGTCGTTACCCAAGCATCGGAATCAGCGAGCAGCGGCCGCAAGCTCAACTGAACATTGGACCAAAGATTGCCGCCGGTAAATTTCCCACCGCTCGCCAAGCGCTTGCTGATAACACCCGTTGCTCGTGCGTAAACGCCAAAATTCTCAAGGTGTGGCGACAGGATATTTTGCACGAACAACTCTTCGGAATCGCCTTCGGCAAGAACCAGCAGCCGGGTCATGGCCGCCCTCCGAGCACATTCTTTTCCCAAAGCTCGCCGACGCTGAAACTCTCCAGCCACATCTGGTAATCGTCGGCCTTCAAGCGCCGAAACAGGCTGCCACGGCCGTCGTGGTCGGCAACGATGACCTGCTCAATCGGAAAGTTATCGAGCAACGTCACCGACTGCGTTGCCACCAGAATCTGAGTCTTCTCGGAAGCCGCATCCAGCATTTCGGCAAGCAGACGAATCGCCAATGGATGCAGGCCCAGTTCAGGTTCGTCAATCACAATCAAGCGGGGCATGGCCCACTTGGGCTGATTGAGCAAGGTTGCCAGGCCGACAAAACGCAAGCTGCCATCGGACAAGGAATCCGCGTCGAAGTAGGCATCTGAATTGCGCTGCTTCCACTCAAGGCGGATTGTCCGGTCATTGCGGCGCAAGGGCTCCAGCACGAAATCTTCAAAATAAGGAATCGCAAGCTGGATGATGGACACGACACGCCGGTATTCACTCGGCTGCTTCAACTTCAGCCAATACAAATAGGCAGCAAGGTTCGATGCGTCCTCGCGCAGATAACGGTTATCGTCAACGTTGCAGGTGGATTTCACCGCTGCCGTCGCCGTCGTGTCATGCAGGTGATACATCCGCCAGCCTTCGATGTGCTGCTTTGCCGACGGAAACGCGCCGCGCCGGTCTTCTGCTTCGTCATCTGTGATTTTTCCTTGGGCGACCAACTCGCTTAGGTGTTGTTTTTCTTCGTCCCGGAGTTGTTCCTCCAGATTGTCAATATCCGAACCGCCCTCGGACCATTCCACTTTCGATTCCAGAATCGACAAGCCTTCTTTGGCAACGGCAAGGCGGTCGCCCGCCACCGGGATCAAAGTCTTCTCGTAAGAAAACTCTGCCTCCTCGCAAGAGAAAAAACAGGATTTCGTCGATTTCTTTCCGTGGTAGAGCAAGCGGTCAGCGCCGCCGAGTCGTTTGACGAGGGCATCCAGATTGCCAAGGGCAGACGCCCTGAAGAACGACAAGGCGCTTAACAGATTCGACTTGCCCGAACCATTGGCACCGATCAGCACATTGAGCGCACCCAGCTCGATAGTTTGCCGCTCGATAGACTTGAAGCCATGCACGGTGATTGTTTTTAACATGCTTCCACCTCAAGTAATCCGCAAGTGAAACAAACCCGCAGGCCTGCTAGCTACGCGCAAGAGAATCTCCTGCGGGTACTCGTTCGCCTCGCTCCACAAGATGCGGCCAAAAGCGAGCAGGCTTTCACCGTGCGGGGCCGCGCAGCGCCATTCGATGGAGTCTGTAGCGGGGTGAAACTTGATGCGGCCCTGACCTGACGGAAGCCAGAAAACCAATGCGGCCTCACTTTCGTAGTAGGACTGGAACGATAGGATCGCTTCCTTGACGGCATCGCCCAGCCACGCCTCGGCATCGTCTGGTGTCAACAGGTCGAGCCCCCCCTCCAAGCCCGCAACTACAAGTGTGTTGTTGCCATTGCTTGGCAGATCCTCGGGCCAGTTACCTGACGCCTGCAGGAACTGACGCAGGCTCCAGACCTCACTGGCCACGCACACCTGATTGCGCGCTTCCTCGTCCCAAATCCAACTCGTGCCGCGCCGCTGCCACACCGTGTCGAGTGTTTGCTTCATAGCTCGTACTCCTCGAACAACGAACTCTGCGTCGGTTTGACCGCTTGTGTCGCCGCCCAGCCGTTGTAGATGGAGACTGCGCGCGAGGCGGCATTGCGGCTGGCCTGATCCGGACCATTCTTGTGGAGCCACTCCAGCAAGGGCTTCAGAGCCACGTGCGGTTTGAAGTTGTCGTTCTTCAACGTGTCGGCGGCGTTGATGCCGCTGCCATCGAAACACGCCCCGATCAGCACCAGCGCCTGATCCAAGTCGGACGTCAAACGGCGCTTGTGCTTGCCAGACCAATCACGCGCAAAATCCAGCGGATTCACCCGCGTGACGACCTTGCTTTTCTCCGAGCACCAGCCACGTTGCTCGAACTCATCAGGTGTCGTGATCGAGCCCTTGAGAAATTTCTGCAACTGGTCGCGCTTCATTTCGGTGGCGTTACCGAAAGTGCGCAGAAACTGACGTGTCATCGGCTCAGCGTTGACAGGCGGCGGTTCCTTGCCCTTGTCAGCGTCCTCGTCGATGAGCTGGTTGATACCGACCAACGCCTCCTTGACGGAGATCGCGCGCCCCTCGTCCACGAAGACCTTGCCGTAGTGGCGCGAGAAGTATTCCAGCGCCTTGCCGCGCCGGATCACCTGGATGTCGGCAGCAGGCAGGCCTTCCTTGGCATGGTTCTCAAGCATCCCCTGCAATTGACGTACGTCGGCCATCACCTCACGGCGCATCCGGCCCCAGCTCACTGGCTTGGGTTCCTCGGTGCGCTTGCGGCAGACGTGGATGATGTCGTACTCGATGGTCTTGGAGCCGAATTCACCTTCGCCCTTGGTCTCATCCGAGCGGATCGGGTAGGTCGCCTCGAGGTAGTACCCCGCGTCGAACAGAGATTCCAGCACCGCGACCCACGGTTCGTCTTCGCTGTGGTGGAAGGTGAAGGCGAGGATGCCGCTCGGTTTCAACATGCGATGTGCTTCACGCCAGCACTGGGTCAGTAGCCGTTGATAGAAGCCATCCGGGTCCTCCGGCTCGCGGGCGCGGTTGGCGACGGCCTCCAGCGACTTGGGCGTGTACTCAGCGCTGAAGTAGTCGGGGTACTTGCCTTTTAACGCGAGTCGCAGCCAGACGTAAAAGAAGTCGGACAACTCCGAGTAGTGCAGCAGGCCACCGAAGGGTGGATCCGTGATGACCAGATCGAGGCTGGCGGTGGCAACGTGTGTGAGGTCTGTGGACGAGCCTTGGTACACGCCGGCCTCGCCGACCGAGTCACCAGGGAAAACTTTCTCGCTCTTGCCGGTGATCTGTTCGGCCAAGGCCGGGGCGAGCCGCTTCAGCGTTTCGACGCTCACAGCTTCCCACGGTTGTTCTGCCCATTCATGGCCTTCAACAATCGTTGCGCTGCAAGACTCCCAGTTACCTCGCCCCAGCACGGCGAACACGCAGTTTTCAACGACGTTGTTCTTCGGATGGAAGTTGTTGTTGCTCATGTGCGGAACGAGCTTGTCGTACCCGCTATCCCAGAAGCAGAACGAATTTTGGTTGCGCAGGTACTGCTGGTAGGCACCGAGAACATACTCACGGACGCCCCAACTGTAAGAGCCGACATTCACGATGGCTTTTAACAGTTGCGCGTGAACTAGCAACTGGCGCGGATTGAACATCGTCCACCAATGCGTGAAGCCGTGGTTCGGCACACCGCCTTGTAGATGGTGGGTCATAAATCCATAGGCCAGCTCGGAACGCGGCCAGTAGTCCTTTAGGTCATCGTCCTTGCGCGCTTCCCATTCCGTGAACGCCGCGTCGTACTGCTTGGCGTGCGCCGCATCGTAGCCCGCGAAGAAGCGACCGCTGTAAGGCATACCGGCCGCGTCACGCCCGGGCGCATAACCCTGCACCGCGTAGGCTCCCATCGGTCCGGTCTTGCCGGTGGCCTTGATGGTAGTCAGCACATCCTGCACCGTGCCGCAGGCGCTGCACGCGTAATTTGATTTCTTGGGTACTGTTCCCGCATCGGTCTTAAACGTGACCTTAGTTTCGGGACAAGTCACCTCTTCTGGAAGTCCTCCACGCACTTCTAGCAATCGAATCTGGGATGCACGCTCATCGTTCCATCGAGCTGTAGCCGCTGCGTCGTCTTGCGCTGAACCTCCGAACGGCTGGCCGTTGGCGTCCTGCTTTGCGCTACCTGCGAGCCATTGCGGATGCACGAGCAGGCTAAGTTCAACTTTCTTGTTCTTGCCCTTGCCGAGGTTGACCATCGCGGCATGGCCACAATGTGGGCAGACCACCCCCTTTTTGCGGTCGAGCACGGAGAATGGATATTCGGACGGAGCGACATAGAGCGGGGCGTCGGGTGCCATCCGTGCCGCGTCTTCCTCGACGTGGAACTCACTTTCACATTTGATGCAGCTGTGCTCCCAGTGTTTGACGCTGATGGTTTTGACCGCCATCACCGGACTGGTCATGATTGGCGTGCGATGACCGCAGCCAGTCACCTGACAGGGGCCGTGCTTCGCCCAGAATGTGTAGATGATCTCCGGGCCTTCGTAGCTGTACTCCCGCCGCTGCTCTTGGGTCAGGCTGAGCGGATCGAAGTCGGCAGGCATCACGCGCTTGGTCGGCGCGTGCATCCATTGCCCCTTCTCGCCGTTCGGGCCGTCGCAGTAGTAATACGGCATGATCTGCGGCTTGACCTCGGCCTCGATGTTAGCGAGCAGGCGCTTCACCTCATCCAGATCGACATTGGCCAGCTCCTGCTTGACCACGAACCACGCGACCGGGTTCAGGTCGTTGCCGATCATCTGCATCCCGAGGCGTGAGCCCTCGACCAGCGTGGTACCACCGCCCATGAAGATGTCGGCCACCTTCAGATGCTTGAACGCGCCTTTCTTCTGGTGGTTGGCGTAGTAGTTGTCCCACACCAGCTTTGCCGCGTGCGACTTGTCCTCGGGAGCCTTGGTGGCTGCCGCGATCAACATCGAGCGAAATACGCTGGAGCGACGCCGCGCCCACCACTTCGACATCTGGTAGATCGGCTTGCCTGCGTTGCCTTCGATGATCGCGACCTGATTGACCGGTAGGATCGGGAAGTCGACTTCCAGACAGGTTTTGGGGCGGTTCGGGTCGTTGAAGTCCACCGTCTCCATCGCCACGGCCTTCCCTGCGCCGACGGCCTTGGCGACTTCTTGTGCGAGCTGTTCTTTCTTGGATGCCATTACCCTGAGTGCCCCGTCTCGCGCTCCAAATACTGGATGGCGTTCTGTTTGAAGTCATCCAGGGAGGTAAATTGCTTGTCGCAAGCGGAGGTCAGGCGGGTTTTGTCCTTGCCGCCGATCTTCTGGAAATCTTCGTGTACCACCATGCTGCGGAAGGGCAGCTTGTTGCGCTGAAACTCAAGACAACTAATGGTGGAGAGACGGGCGCGGGCATTGTCCCTGACACCGAACAAATACAAGGGCGTGCCATTGGGTTTGAATTGCCAATCCACTTCAAGATCATCCCGCTCAGGCAGCGGAAAAACAGAACGCGATGGGTGGTAGCGGGAGAGATTCTCCACAATAAACTCTTCCAGCATCTCTTCAAACAGGCTGTTCAGCGTTTCCCGCCGGAGCAGCCGCATATTGCAGACCTTGCCGATAGCCTGCGAGAACTGCATCAAGGCCGGGTAGAGCGATTCACCCTGGGCTTCAATGAACAGCTCGCCGTCTTCGTCGCTGATGCCGTTCTCCAGCAGAATGCGCTGGAATATTTTTTCTTTGTTGGGGGTGTCGAGATCGAATTGATACGAGAGCCGCATGAGTGTCATCCCGTGGTCCGAGATCTTGACGCGCTTGCCTGCGGTCAGGTCTGCATCTTTCGGGAGATCTAAAAAAATATCCATCATGTCGCCATCCTCGTGATACAGAGGGGCAAAGATCTGTTGAATATTCGGCCGCTTTTCCTGTAGCTGAACAAAGCGGCCAAACTGCGATTGCAGTAGTTCAATGGCTTTCATGGTTAGTTCTCCTTGCCAAACAGGTCTTCCTGGGCAATGCCGGGAAAGTATTGCGACAAGTCTGCCGCCTGAATATTCACGGCCATTACGAAATAGCGCAGTGCATCGCGGAAGGCAGCGTATCCCCCGGTGGCTTCAATATGCCGCTCTACCCGCAACCCTGCATTCACGTCTTCCGCCTTGCTGCGATGAATATGGAAGGTCAAATGGTGGGGATGCAGCTTGTGTCCACCGTGCGTCCCATTGCAGCGGATCAAGCAAAAGCTGGCCGGTTCTTCCTTGGGCTGATATTCCATGCCGATGGAAAAATTTTCCAGGAACTGACGGCTTTGCCGCGTGTAGGCCCGGAATGAGTACTTACCGTCCAGTGATTCCAACTCCATGTCATTGCGGAGCATCTGGCCCTGAATGCGCGGCTCTTTTTTTGGGGCGACGGTTACCCACTTTGGACAGGCAATGAGCTTCGCAAGGTCGTCGTCGGTGTAGATCATCGGCTTATCTCGACGAAAGGCGAGAGTACCTCCAACAGCGAAAGCCCACCGTGCGTCAACGTCGGGTAGCCGGCTTGGCTCTTCCACTTCCACCGGCCAACGGCTAGAAGATGAGCGCCGTGCGGGCTGTTGATCTGCAGTGCCACCGGCGGCACGAAGGGGCCGGTATCACCGGTGCCCTTGGCGCTGCGCCCGCTGGCGAAGGTTTTCTTTAGGAACTGGCCGACCTCGCCAACCGCGTCCGGGAAGTAGCCTGTGGCGGCGTAGCCGTGGTCGGAGGTAATGACTAGCCGCCGCCCAGTGGCCAAGCGCTCGACGAAGGCCCAGAAGTCATCGTTGCTGAGTTGAACGGCGGCGTCGCGGGTCAGCGTGTCGAGGCCCTGGCCCGCGCCTGATCCGTCGTGAACCTTGCTGTCGGGCCAGTGGTGCCAGAACACCCAGTTCGGCGTGCCGTTGATCAGGCCTTCACAATCCTTCCACGGCATATCGACGCACTCGGTGGTGGCCGGTTGGAGCTTGTGTGCCAAACCGCCGCCGTTGTTCTGAAGCTGGCTGCGGCTGCCGAAGCCCAACGCCTGCGCGAACTGATTTGTTTCACCGGGCAGTTCGGATGCGTTGGCGGACACCTCGCGTAGTGTGAAGCCGCGCTCTTTGGCACCTTGCAGCAGCCAAGGCAGTTCACGCAGGGAGAGGCCATCCAATATCAGCACCGCCTTGGCGCTATAGGGCTCGGTCCACCAGCGCGCCAGTCGATCCGAGGTGCGCTCTACGGTATCGCCAAAGGCCTGCCACAAGTCCCAGCCGGTGGAGGACAGGAAGTGGTCGAGGGTGCCGATTTCGCGGTCGCGTTTGATGACTTCGCTGGGCGCGTTGCCTGCAAGCAGCGGCTTGGACGCAATCTCGACGGCGTTGTTGATGATGACGCGCCACGCGTCCTCGGCAGAGCCTTTGGTGAGGCTGTTCAATACCCCGGCGTCCATTGCCATCAGGTGTCCTCCTTCTCAAGGCTGAGCTCGAAGGTCATGCCGTCGGGCAGCTTTCTGAGCAATTCCTTGAGTTGCGCCCCGGTTGCAGCCGATACCTTGATCGAGACTTCGGCGACCGGGGTGGCCGGGCCAATGCCCCAGCCTTCGAGCTTGCCGATCAGATTCAAGGGGGAAGTTGCCGGGTTACTCAGGGGAATGCGAGGCTTGCCGCCATTGCCGGAAACGCCGCCGAAGATCCCGCCACCCGGCGGCGTGCCACCTTTCGGTGTTGTTTCTCCGCCCGTGAGCTGCAGAGGTGGCGTTGTGCCGCCTCCAAACAGGCCACCGCCTTCGCCGCCAGTCGGCGGCTGAGGCACGGGGGGTGACGTACCGCCCGTGGCGGATACCGCCGAGGGTTCCATCAGGAACACTTCATCGAGCTGCCGGCCGGTATAGGACAGTTTTGGACGCAGGCGTTTCCAAGCGGTGTCTTCGCCTTCGCCGGGCTGGGTCTGCAGGTACTCAAGGCCGCGCAAGTTGATGGCGAGCTTGCCCCGTGCGCACAGGCGCAGGATGCGTTCCTTCATTGCGGTTTCGCCAAGCCAAGGGATGCAGTCTTGACCAGCAGGGCGAGGCTCTTGCAGCTCGCGCAGCAGCTTGCCGACCGCCGAGTTGTCGGCAGCGGCTTCGAGCACGAGGTCTTCAAAGTCCTCGGGCACGAACAGGTCATTGGTCAACGCCTCCTCGATGCCTTCGGGAATCTGCGCACCTTGTTTCTTAAGGCTCTCGACGCTGAATACGCACTGGTTCGGGTCGGCGAAATTCCAGCGATGCAGCACCGCAAAACGGTCGAAACGCTTTTTCAGGATGTCGCGCAACGCCCCCTGGTATTCGGTATGCAGCTTCTTGTACTCAGGGTTCTGGCCGCTCCATTCCTGCGCCTTCATTTCGGCGCGAGCGAGGATCAGCAGGTCGCGATCTTGGAAGGCATTTGAGGAGCCGGATCGCGGCAGCAAGAAGCGGATGGTGTTGCGGCGCTTCTGCAGGTGATCTTTGATCCAGCGGCCGAGGCGCTGGTCGATCTTCTCAGGTTCTTCGGGCAACACCAGAATGGGTAAACGGTCGTCCCAGCGCTCAGGCTGCTCCGCTTCATCCAGCGTGGTCCACGGGTCGGTCTGCCAAGACTTCGGCAGTGCGATCACGCGGAAGGTCTTGGCGACCTCGTCGGTACCGCCGATGACGTAGCGAACCTGCTTGGCAAGCTGTGCCTGATCAGAACCGTCGGTGAAAAGTTTGTCGTTGCGCGCACAGGCCATCAGCTTGGCGCGAGGGTTCTCTTCATCTTTAAAGACCAGTCGGGGGCCGTCCTGGTGGATGTTGAAGCTGTTCTCGACGATGGTCGCCAGCTCCACTTGGAACGCGTTGTCGTCTACGGCCTTGTTGCGTGTGATGTCGACCTGCAGCGTTGTCGGTTCGGCACCGGCCGAGTTGCCAACGGCAATGGATCGAAGCCACAAGGCGCCCACTATCTCCTGCAGGTGCGGAGCAAGACTGGCGTGGTTGGTCACCGCTTCGGTGACCGAGATGATGTTCTGCTGCGCCTTCGCGCGCAGCGTGCGGTGATGCTCGTTGGACACTGAATCCAGCAACGCTCCAATGCCCGATGCATCGTCATTCAGCCGGAAGTCTGCCGCTGTCAGCACCGGGGCTACTTCGCCTTGGCTCTTGTACAGATTGGCCAGAATACGAATCATGTCGCGCGTTTCCTGCGCGTCGGTCGCAATCAGTACCTGTTCTTCAAGCAGACGCAGAAGATGCGGAGCAAACGGCCAAGAGACCAGGAATTCCTTGCGCTTGCGCTCATGCTCAGCGGTAGGCACCTCCATCAACCGCAGGCTTTCGGTGACGTGAGTTTCAATGAGCGAAGCGATCTGAGGCTTGGTGATCTGCAAGCGGTTGATGAACAAACGATGCAGCAGCATCCGGCGCCGATCCTGCTGCACCCGTTCGGGATTGCCGCCCGCCATGAAGTCGATGGCAACCGGATTGACGCGATGCACTTGTTGATAGGCATCGCTACCACCGTTGCGAACCGAGATGACAAGCACCAGCAACTCCGGATGCTCCTTGGCGATCTCAGACAGGATCTGGATGAAGTTGAACGCCCAGTTCTTCCAGGGGTACTGCTTGGTGTTGGTCAGGCCGTCGTACCAGGTCTGGAATTCGTCCAGCAGCAGCATCGTCGGGGTGTGCTGCAACAGTTCGCTGATCAGCTCGTCGGACGGGATGTCGGTTTTGGCCGCACCCATGCCCTCCCACTTGCCCTTGATGTAGGTGCCGTGGGGATGGCGTTCGAACAGCAAGTCCCATAGAAACTTGTAGCGTTGCCGGTGAAGGCTCTCACCGATCACTGTCATGCCGCTGCGCAGCCCGACCTTGCCGATCTGCGGATCACTCAAGGTGGAAGCCCACGAACGCAGCCACGCACCGGTCGAGGTCGCATCGCTCACCGCGTGGTACAGCGCGGCCATCAAGTGAGACTTGCCGAGGCCGCGCTCACCGATCACCACCACCGGACGCCCTTGATTCGGGCCAACCGCCTCGATCCCCTTCAGAAGGTCGTGGGTGGGGTAGGTGATCTCCAAAAACGCCTTCGCAGCGATTTGAGTCGCGCCGGTGTTCGTGTCGTTGGAGAGCTCGATGGCTGTCCCTTTAAGGCGCTTGCCCCGAAATTCTTCTCGTAGAGTCAGTCCAAGCATTACTTTCGCTCCCCAATGTTCGGTTGGCGAGTGGCATCGCCATCTTGTTCACGGCTGGTTTCGAGGCCCTCCATCGACTGCCGCTTGATCCAGCTATCGATGTCCGCCCGCGAGAACCGCCAGCTCCCGCCCACCTTGAAGGCAGGGATCTGCTTGGCAGCCGCCAACCTGTAGATCGTCCGCTCCGTGACCTTCAGGTAGTCGGCGACCTGCCTAATGGTGAGGATATCGCCGTCGCTGGTACTTGTAGACATGGTGATGACCAATTTGGAGCAAACCACGACAGATTAGTGCAAACTTTTCAAGACAGCCACGATAGTTGGCTGATTTATGAAGAATTTTCCAAGTGGAGAGGCTTATGGGGTGAGCCAGCAGGATTGGTTGCACAGAAAAGTGCGAGAACGGGCGTGAATGGGCTGCATCAGGCCGCGATCGCCCAAATGATCGAATTCACGCCCTCAAGGCCACGGCGATACTATCTGGTTCGGATTGCGGACGCGGGGCGCGAGAAGGGTTTCGGCGAGCACTGCTCGCCGCCGCCGGAGCGGCACCATAAGCAAACTACCCATGGTCGGTGCCCCTGATTCCCAAGGTTCCGTGGCACTGCTGGTCATTGTCATTGACGTAACCGATTTCGGTGATTTCTCCCGCTCCAGCGCGGAATTTGGCGAGCTTGCGCATGACGTTTAACGATTTGTTGAGCGGCGCGCGCGACGCCGCCTGGACAACGATACCGTCAGCAGCGCACGCCAATTGGCATCGCCGAGGCTGGCTTCCCCCGCCAGCCGGCTTCGCGAGCGTTCCTCCCGGAGCGGCGCCACGAACTTGCCGCGAAACACCTGCGACAACGCCTTGACCGGAAACAGAAAACCGCGCTTCGGACCGATTCAGTGGCCGCCATCGGTCAGCGCCCCGCCCGCCATCAAGGCATGCAGATGCGGATGGCGCCGCATGCCGCAGGCATCGCACTGCGTCACGTGGCCGCCGAGAACGGCGGTGCGGCAGGCAATGATCGCCCGACAGGCGTTCATGTGGGTGCGGTTGGCCCTGGGGTGCAAAGCGAGATACGCCGCGCCGTGGGTGCGCCGAATGGTGGCCAGGTCGGGCCGGCCGTCGCGGGCCATGGCCCGGGCTCAGGGCGGCGGCGGGCCGGCGGGTCGGCTGACGCGTGCACTGGTGGATCGGCTCGCCGATGTCTTGTCGGCGGGTGACGTCCTCGGAGGTCATTTCTTCCGGCAAGCGCCGGTAGTGTTTGGCCACCATGCGCTATGCGGCCGCTCTGGCCAACGGCAGCAGAATCGTAACTGAATCGTAGGGCACGCAGACTTCTCCCGCCTCAGTACGCTCGATGAGCCCAAGTTCTTCCAGGCGAGTCGAGTCGGTGTGAACGTTGGAATAGTTTCGCTCCGCGGCCTTGGCAAGCGCGTAGACGCTGCATGGTCCCACTCGGCGCAATGTGTCCAATAGGTCGAGCCGTGCAGGTGTCAACTCCGCGAATAGCGAGCGCGCAGACTGGAAGCTGAGATGAAAGTCGGGCGTCTTCCCCTTTCGCGCTGACGTGACCTGGCTCGCGGCTGTCCGAAAGACTGAACCCTTGGGCGACACCTCGATGATTGCCTTCATAGCTGCTCCCGGCGCTCCACGTCGAGTCGGAAGTCCTCGAGCAGTTGCTCGACCTACGTGAAGACATAGTCGAACTCATCTTCGCCAAGGTGGCGATGGTCGCCTTTGCCACGCTCGTTATCGTATCTGACCCGGCTGACACCGGCGCTTCCGAAGTACAAGCGGTACTTGTAGGTGTGCGTGCTCGGAGCAAGCGGTTCAGGCAGTTGCCAGATGACGATCTTGATGATGGAGCCGTCGTCGCGGACTTCCTTGGCGCGGGCGAGCGAAACAGCATCCCTGTATTGCATGGTAGCAATACATGCGGCGGTTGTCTATAGCGGCGAGGGCGCGGCATTGCGGAC
>Ga0163154_10004284_pt1 | contig 18849 bp, 21 predicted proteins | sample OliLakLV19MP9P1_FD_148649 | JGI IMG/M metagenome (GOLD analysis project Ga0163154, IMG submission 148649) | Freshwater microbial mat bacterial communities from Lake Vanda, McMurdo Dry Valleys, Antarctica - Oligotrophic Lake LV.19.MP9.P1 | ecosystem: Environmental > Aquatic > Freshwater > Lake >...
CTGCAATTTATCTTAAGCGACGCCATCCGTCGCTGTCGTGCGCGTAGCGCATTTGCGGCGCCCCGTTTGGCTCTTCACCATCAATCGACCTAGCAGCCTGTAGGGCTTTCCTCGCGAGTGCGCCGGAAGTCCTTTTGGCGATCGTTTTCTGCTCAGTCTCGGATTGATTTTGAAGGCTTGCGCTCTACTTTTGAGTCTGCACAATGCCCAAAGGCCGTCCGGCCGTTGCGCGTCTGGACGTCGTCAGCGCTGCGACGCTTTAGGCATGGAGGAGCCATTGCCTGCGCGCCGCGTCTTGCAGCTATCCGCTTAAGCCTCACAGCGCATACGCGCAAAGCCCGACCGGCTGCTAGCCGCCCAGCGTGACCTGGGCCGCTGAGTAGGCGATCATCGGGGGCTTCGATTTTGGACTTGGCTTCCTTCGATGAGTTATCTCGTATTGGCGCGTAAATGGCGCCCGAAGCGTTTTTCCGAACTGGTGGGGCAAAAGCATGTGGTGCGGGCCTTGGTCAATGGCATTGAAACCGGTCGTTTGCATCATGCGTTTTTGTTCACCGGCACCCGTGGTGTGGGTAAAACCACCATTGCGCGCATTTTGGCTAAAGCACTGAACTGTGTGGCTGGCATCAGTTCTGATCCATGCGGGGTTTGTTCGGCTTGCGTGGATATTGATGCGGGACGCTATGTGGATCTGCTGGAGATTGATGCGGCTTCGCGCACCGGTGTGGATGACACGCGGGATTTGCTCGATAACGTCATCTATGCGCCAAGTCGCGGTCGATACAAGGTTTATCTGATCGACGAAGTGCACATGCTGTCAAAAGCCAGCTTCAACGCGCTGCTCAAAACCTTGGAAGAGCCGCCGCCGCATGTCAAATTTTTGCTGGCGACCACCGATCCGCAGAAATTGCCCGCCACGGTGCTGTCGCGCTGTTTGCAGTTCAGTCTGAAGCGGCTGGAACGCAGCGAAATTGATACGCAAATGCGGCATATCTTGGATGCGGAAGGGCTCAGTTATGAACTGCCCGCCATTGCGGCGTTGGCACGCGCGGCAGACGGCAGTTTGCGCGATGGTCTGAGCTTGTTGGATCAAGCGCTGGCTTACGGCAATGGCAATGTGCGCACCGACGAAGTGCTAAGCATGTTGGGCACGATTGATCGCAGCGCCTTGGCGACGCTTGCCGAGGGCCTGATGAATGGCGATCGCGCCGCGATCAAGCGCGATTTGCTGCACATTGCGGCACTCTCGGTCGATTATTCCGGGCTGCTGTCGGAGCTTTTGGTGCTGTGGCATGACGTCGCCGCGCGGCAAGTGCTCGGTGATGATGTGGAATCCGAATTGGTGGAAGATGCGGTGTTGGTGCGCCTCGCGGAGGGCCTTACACCAGAAGATGTGCAGCTCTATTACCAGCTGAGTTTGTTGGCGCGCCGTGATATTGACCTTGCGCCGGACCATCGCACCGGTTTTGAAATGGCGATGTTGCGGCTATTGGCGTTTCGAACGGCCCCGCTGGAACCTATGCAACCCATGCCGGAGGGATCTGGCGCGCGCAAACCGGCCGAAACAGCCGTCAGCCGCACACACTCGGCTGCACCCGCGCCGCAGCCTAGCGCTGCACCCGCGCCGCGGCCTAGTGCTGCTGCGCCGCCAGCGCAAGCGCGTGTCAACGCGCCCAAGCTGACGGTGGTCAGCGCGCCTGCGACCGCCAGTGGCGCTGCAGTCGATCAGCCGTCAGGAGGCGAGTGGTTTGAGCTGATCGGCCGCGCGCAGTTGCGCGGACCCTCGCGCGAATTGGCCGCGCAGTTGAAACCTATTTCTGGCCAGGGCGCCCGTTGGAAATTGGCCTTGGCACCCAATCTTGACAGTTTGAACTCACCATTTGCACGCAAGGGCCTGGAAGATGCGCTTCGAGCACTGCTGGGTGATGCGGTCTCATTGGAGATTGTTGCAAAAGTGCAAGACGGCGAAACCATGGCTGAGCGCGGCGCCCGCGCGCGCGAGCAGCTGGTCACGCAAGCCGAACAGGATTTACTTGCCGATCCTGGTCTGCAGGCGCTCACCCGTGAGTTTGCTGCGCGGGTAGTGCCGGGCTCCTTGCAGGTGGACTGAGCTGCATTGATCGATTCGAATGGTTTGATTGAACTGGAGAAAAGAAGATGCGTGGTGGATTGGGAAACATCTTGCAACAGGCGCAGCGCATGCAAGAAGAGCTGCAGCAACAAATGGCGCAGGCACAGAAAGAGCTGGAGATGGCGCAGGTGATCGGCGCGGCCGGCGGTGGCATGGTCAGTGTCACGATGAGCGGTCGCCATGAAGCGCGCCGCGTTCGTATTGATCCGCAGTTGCTGAAGGACGATCCGGAAATGCTGGAAGACTTGATTGCCGCCGCGATCAACGATGCGGTCAACAAGGTGGCCGAACTGTCGCAATCGCGCATGGCGAAGGTGACCAACGGCATGCAATTGCCACCCGGAATGAAGCTGCCGTTTTGATGAGCATGGCATGAGCCCACTGCTGGATGAACTGGTGCAGGCGCTGCGTTGCCTGCCCGGCGTGGGAGCTAAGTCCGCGCAACGCATGGCTTTTCATCTGCTGGAGCGGGACCGCATTGGCGCCCGGCGTTTGGCGGAAAAGCTCGTTACCGCAGTTGATCGCATCGGCTTTTGCAATCGTTGCCGCACCTTTAGCGAAGCGGCCTGTTGCGCTTTGTGCAGTGCATCCAGCCGTGACGATGAGCTGCTGTGCGTGGTGGAGACGGCGGCCGACTTGTACGCAGTCGAACAAGCGACCGGCTATCGGGGACGCTATTTTGTGTTGCACGGTCGATTGTCGCCGTTGGATGGTCGCGGTCCGAAGGAGCTCGGCTTGCACCAACTGGCTGATCGCCTGGCGGAAGGCCTGGTGCGCGAACTCATCGTGGCCACCAATCCCACGGTTGAGGGCGAGGCCACCGCGCACTATCTGGCCGAGATCGCGCGCGCTGCGGGTGTCGCTCCTAGCCGGATTGCGCACGGCGTGCCGGTCGGCGGCGAACTGGAGTACATTGATCGCAGTACCTTGTCACATGCATTTAGCGGGCGGCTGCGGGTTTAACTGGTCGCAAATGGTTAAATCTGACATCTTCGACTTTCAAAAAAAAGACTCGGCAATCCTATGTCTACCTTATTTAGCAAGATTATTCGCCGCGAGATCCCCGCCCAGATTGTTTATGAAGACGATGAGTTATTGGCCTTCAACGACATTCACCCGCAGGCGCCGGTGCATGTGCTGTTTATCCCCAAAGAGCCGATCGCCAGTGCGGACGATCTGCAAGATCACCACGCGCTGTTGATTGGGAAATTGGTGCTAGCGGCGCGTCGCTATGCGCGCGAGGTGGGCATTGCGGATTCCGGGTATCGATTGGTGATGAATACCCACGCGGATGGCGGTCAAACTGTTTTTCATTTACACCTGCACTTGCTGGGCGGCCGTGCGATGGCCTGGCCTCCAGGCTAAGCCGCCGTTCTCGGATATTTACATCCTGGGCCAATCAGGACAGGCGAATTTCTACACTGTTTGACCTAACCCACTGGTATCGCCACTCGGCGCCCCGCAGACTAGGACGATGAAACCGAGTCTCCAGCTACGTATAGGACAACAGCTCACGCTGACCCCCCAGCTCAAGCTGGCGATCCGCTTGTTGACCTTGTCCACCCTCGAACTGCAGAGCGAACTGGCGCAGGCCGTTGAAACCAATCCGATGTTGGAATGGGACGACGCGCCAGCGGCCGACGATTACAGCAGCGCCGAATCGAGCAGCCTGGAGCAGCCCAAAGAAGAGCAGGGCAGCGAACGCGAGGAATCCGAAGCAGGAAAAGACGAGGACTACCGCGAGGCCAGCGAGTTTGAGTTGCCCGAGTACAGCGCCAGCCGCCGAAACGACGACAACGACGATGACCATGGCGACGGTCGATACGCGGAAGTTGAAGATCTCGCGCAGCATTTGCTGTGGCAGTTGCACTTGACCAACTTGAGTCCACGCGATCGCGCGATCGCGCATGCCATTGTTGAAGCGCTCAACGAAGACGGATATTTGCTGGAATCGGACGATTCGCTGATCGCTGCGGTGGCGCCGGAGCATCGGGTGGGCGCCGACGAAGTCGCAGCGGTTCGCCACTATGTGCAACAGCTTGATCCGGTGGGCGTCGCCAGTCGCGATCTGCGTGAATGCCTGACCGTGCAGTTGCAGCAGTTGCATGCCGATGACGCGCAAGCACTGGCGTTGCGCATCGTCGCGACGCATCTGGAGTTTCTGGCGCGCCACGATCGGGCGCGTTTGGCACGCGATCTTGCGGTGACCGAGGCCGAACTCGATAGCGCAACCGCGCTGATTCGCGGTTTGTCACCCAAACCGGGTGCGCAATTTTCGTCGGTCGCAACCGAGCACGTCGTACCTGATGTCTATGTCTACAAACGCCACGGCAAATGGGACGTCGGATTAAATCCGGGTGCGGCACCTAAGCTGCGGGTCAATGATCATTACGCCAGTTTGCTGCGCCGCTGCGGTCGCGACGAGGGCACCGCGCTGAAAGGACAATTGCAGGAAGCGCGTTGGTTATTGAAGAGTTTGCAGCAGCGAGATCAAACTGTACTGAAGGTCGCAAAGGTTATTGTAGAGCGACAGGCAGGCTTCTTTGAACGCGGGCCGGAGGCGATGAAACCGATGGTGCTGCGTGAAGTGGCCGAGGAAATTGGCATGCATGAATCGACGGTCAGCCGAGTCACCACGCGTAAATACCTGCACTCGCTGCGCGGTACGCTGGAGTTCAAGTATTTCTTTTCCAGCCACGTGGCGACCCGTGATGGCGGCGAAGCCTCCAGCACCGCCATTCAGGCGATGATCAAAAAGCTGATCGAAGAAGAACCGCCACAAAAGCCCTTATCGGACAGCAGCTTGGCTGATCTGCTCAAGCGCCGTGGCATCCTGGTCGCGCGACGCACGGTCGCCAAGTATCGTGAAGCCATGCGCATTCCCTCATCGAACGAACGTGTGCGGTCCGGCTGATATGCAAAGTCAGTCGAATCGGGTCCAGCAATCGTGCTGGCCCTGTGCGCACGAGCCCGCGGCCCGGTTGTCGGTGCCGCTCATCCGCAGAGGAGTCTCTAAATGAACCTCACCATCTCCGGTCATCAACTCGACGTCACCGAAGCTCTGAGAAACTATGCGCAAACCAAAATGTTACGTTTGGTTGGCTCGTCAGAAAAAGTGATTGACGTCCACGTCATCTTAAGTGTTGAAAAACATGAGCAATTCGCCGAAGCGTCGATCCATTTGCGCGGTAAAACGCTGTTCGCCAAAGCGGGGGGCTTGGACGTGTACGCGGCCATTGATGGCCTAGTGGATAAGCTTGATCGACAGTTGGTTCGCCACAAAGAACGCAGCACCGAACATCGCAGCGCGATGGTCGACGACTTTAACGACTAAACGCCATGCAACTCATTGATATCCTGGCACGTGATCGGGTCGTCGCCGACGTTCGCGTTAGCAGTAAAAAACGGCTACTTGAGCATCTCGCGAAGATCTTAGCGGGTGATTTGGGCGAGCGCATTGAACGCGCGATTTTTGAGGCACTGATAGCGCGCGAGCATTTGGGCTCAACTGGATTAGGTCGGGGTGTCGCCATTCCGCACGGTCGGGTCGGCGGTGACATACCGCCGACCGCGGCTTTTGTTCGCTTGAAAAGTCCCATCGATCTGGACGCGCCGGACGGTGAGCCCGCGGATTTGGTTTTGGCGCTGGTGGTGCCGGAGCATTTTACTGATCAGCATCTGAGTTTGCTGGCCCAGGTGGCTGAATTGTTCAGCCATCCGGACGTATGCGCTGAGCTGCGCGCGGCCGCTGACTCAGTGCAACTCTACGAGCGGCTCAGTGAGCGTACCTTTCAATTCCACGAAGTCTGATCCATGCAAACGGTCACCCGTTCGATAACCGCCCATCAGCTGTTCGACGAAGTGCGTTCGCGCTTAGAACTCACCTGGGTGATTGCGCATGAGGGCGGCGATCGCAAGATTGAGATCGGCGAAGGCCGTCAACGTCGTCCCTCTTTGGTTGGCTATCTCAACCTGATCCATCCCAACAGAATTCAAATTCTCGGCGCTGAAGAGCTGGCGTTTCTGGACGGTCTGCCGGCCACCGCGCGGCGCACCACGGTGCAGCGCATGTTCAAATTGCAGCCGGCTGTGCTGATTTTCGCGCGTGGTATGGAACCGCCAGAGGACATTCTGGTGGCGGCCAAACGCGGCAGTTCGCCGGTTTGGCGGGCCACCAAACGAGGTCACGATCTGCTGACCTATCTGCAATATCATTTGGCCCGCGCACTGGCGCCGCAGACCACCTTGCACGGGGTTTTTTTGGAGGTGTATTCGATCGGCGTGCTGGTCACCGGTGAAGCCGGCGCTGGTAAGAGCGAGTTAGCACTCGAATTGATCACCCGTGGTCATCGACTAGTCGCCGACGACGCACCCGAGTTCACGCTGGTCGCCCCGGATGTGATCGACGGCGTATGCCCGGAAGTCCTGCAGGACTGTTTGGAGGTGCGCGGCCTAGGCGTGCTCAATGTACGCGAGATGTTTGGCGATACCGCGGTCAAACGAAACAAATACTTACGCTTGGTCGTGCACCTAGGGCCAACGGTCGGTGATGGGCAGCACGATGGCATGAAGCGGCTTTATGGCGACATCAGCACCATCAAGGTGTTGGACGTGGAAATCCCTCGATTGGTCATTCCGGTTGCGCCAGGTCGCAATCTTGCGGTGTTGGTGGAGGCGGCAGTGCGTAATCATGTACTGAAGAGCAAGGGTATTGATGCGGCACAAACCTTCATTGATCGGCAGGCGCATTCGATGAAGCGGCAGCGCACATGGTAAACGAGACTGCAAATGCCACGCGGGGCAAGATTCGCCTAGCGGTGGTCAGCGGAACGTCTGGTTCGGGCAAAAGTGTCGCGTTGCGGACGCTCGAAGACCTGGGTTTTTACTGCATCGATAATCTGCCGGCAAATCTGCTGCTGGCGCTGGCTGAGCAAGCCTTGGGCGCTGGCGAAGCCCGCTATCCGCGCTTGGCCGTGGGCATAGATGCGCGCACGGCAGGCAGTGATGCGTCGGAATTGCCACGCGCGTTTTCGCATTTGGCTGAGCTGGGTCTACCGCCGTTTTTGCTGTTTTTGGATGCCCGGGACGACGTGTTATTGAAACGTTTTTCCGAGACGCGCCGCCGTCATCCTTTGGGTTGCGAAGGCTTGTCTTTGAGCGACGCCATTGTCCGTGAGCGCGCCATTCTGAAGCCTTTGCGGCAAATCGCCGACATTCAGATCGACACCAGCGAGCTCAATGTCTATCAGTTGCGGCGGCGAATTCTGGATGCCTTGGGCATTAGCGCTGCCGGCGTGTCTTTGTTGTTCGAGTCCTTCGCGTTCAAACGCGGGGTACCCAATGAAGCTGACTTTGTGTTTGACGCCAGAGCTTTGCCCAATCCGCATTGGGAACCGCGCTTGCGGCCACTCTCCGGGCGTGATGCGGGTGTGCGCGAGTTTTTTGAGCAACGTCCGGAGGTCGGCGAGTTCATTGATGATGTCGAGCGTTTTCTGAAGCGCTGGCTACCGCGTTTTGATCCGTCTGAGCGCAGTTATTTGACGGTTGCGATCGGCTGCACGGGTGGTCGGCACCGTTCGGTGTACATTACTGAGCGCTTGCAGGAGCGCTTTCGCCAGCTCGGCGGCGAAGTTCTTTGTTTTCACCGTGAATTAGCCTGATGAGCGTGGGCATATTGTTGATCACTCACGTCGGCATCGGGTCCAGCATGTTGGGCGCCGCGCGGCGCGTGATGCGCTTGCTGACCCTCAAAGTGGGGGTTTTCGAAGTGCCGTGGGAGGTTGGCGACGCACAGATTTGCACGCGCACCTTACGTAATGAGCTGCGCGAACTAGACGAGGGGCAAGGCGTTTTGGCTTTAGCAGATATTTATGGTGCGACGCCGTTTAATCTGGCTGCCGAGCACGAGCCGGGCCGCACCTTATTGCGCGTGGCAGGATTAAACCTGCCGATGTTGCTGCGGGTGCTCAATTACCCTGAAAAAAATCTGCGCGAGTTAGCCGAGATTGCCCGTGACGGTGGCCGATCTGGAGTAATCCTGGATGCTTGAGCGCGAAATCATCGTCAGCAATCGCTTGGGGCTGCACGCGCGTGCAGCGGCCAAATTGGTGCAAGTCAGTGGCCGCTACAGCTCACGCGTGAGCTTGGTCTGTCGTGCTCGAGAGGTGAACGCGCAGAGCATTCTGGGCGTCATGATGTTGGCCGCAGGCAAGGGCGTCACGGTGCTGGTTAGGACGGAAGGGACTGACGAAAGCGAAGCCTTGACCGCGGTGCTTGCGCTGTTCGATCGCCGTTTTGACGAGCCGGATTGAGGACCAACGATGGCTCTGATCCTCAGCGGGCAGGGGGCATCGAAAGGCATCGGCATTGGCCGTGCGCGGATACTGGAAAGTGGTGGTCTTGAAACGCCCGAGTACACGCTGGATCCAGACCAAATCGGCGCGGAAATTGAGCGTTTCCGCGCTGCGGTGGCGACGGCGCGAGCGGGGCTGACCGAAGTGGCCAATCGCCTCGGCCCGCAGGTTCCCAGTGAAGTACGCGAGTTCATCGAAACCCATTTGCTGATGTTGGACGACGATGTCCTGGTCGAATCGCCGGTTGAATTTATTCGCGCGCGCGTCTGCAATGCTGAATGGGCTCTCAAACAGGCACGCGATCAGCTGTTCGAAGCCTTCGAGCAGATGCAAGACGACTACTTTCGCTCCAGGCGTGATGATATTGATCAAGTGGTTAAGCGGATTGCAGCGGCGCTAGCTAACCGCGCGGCGCGCTCTTTATTTGCCGAACAAGACAGCTTGGACGATACGGTCATCGTCGCGGACGATATTGAGCCCGCCGAGTTGACCGGCTTGGCCGATCGTGGTCTGGCGGCGTTCGTGATCGAATCCGGCGGCCCACTTTCGCACAGCTCGATTTTGGCTCGATCCTACGGTGTGCCCTGCATCGTCGGCGTAGTGGGTGCGCGGCAATTAGTGCACGAGGGTCAACTGCTCATCGTTGATGGTGATCGCGGTTTTGCGCTGATCGACCCCGACGGCGAGCGCCTCATGCGCTACCGCGAACGCCAATACGAAATCAAGCGACGCGCCACGCAATTATTGAGGCTGGCCAATACCGCGGCGCGCACCGCCGACGGAGAGTTGATCCGCCTGTGGGCCAATGCCGAACAGCCCAAAGACCTTGATCTGGCGATCAAACATGGCGCGGTCGGCATCGGCCTATTTCGCACCGAGTTTCTCTATCTGCATCGCCAGCAACCGCCGGGCGAAGAGGAACAATACGAAGCCTATGCCGATGCCGTGCGCCGTATGGACGGGCATCCACTCACTTTGCGCACCTTGGATATTGGCGCCGATAAACAATTAGCACTGGGCCAAGATCACGCAGAAGCCAATCCCGCGCTGGGCTTGCGCGGTATTCGACTCAGTTTGAAATTTCCGGAATTGTTTCGCACGCAAATTCGCGCGATTTTGCGCGCCGCAGCGCACGGTCCGGTGAATATGTTGCTGCCGATGCTCGGTGGGCCGGAAGATGCACTGCGCTCGCGCGCCTTGATTCGTGAAGCGGAAGGCGAGATGCGCGCTGCCGGTGTGGTTTTCCAGGAACGTGTACCGATCGGCGGCATGATCGAAGTGCCCTCGGCAGCAATTTCCGCGCCGCGCATGGTGGAAATCCTCGATTTCATCTCGATCGGCACCAACGATTTGATCCAATACACGCTGGCGATTGATCGTGGCAATCAAGCGGTATCGCGCTGGTATCAGCCCTTGCACCCCGCGGTGCTGCGGCTCATCAGTGCGGTGATCGATACCGCGGTGGCGATGGGTAAACCGGTGGCCTTGTGCGGGGAAATGGCGGGCGATACGCGCCATACCGGCTTGTTATTGAGCCTGGGTTTGACCGATTTCAGTTTGCACCCGCGCGGCATTTTGGAAATTAAAGAAAAGCTATCGCGCTTGCAACGCAAACCCTTGCTGGCCTTGAAGCGTCGCATCTTGAATGCCGGCGTCGCCGAAGAGGTTGCCGAAATCTTGAAAAGCGCAGGCGCGTAAGGGCCGAGCGTAGATTGGGCTAATGCCCAACATTGTCGTCAGCAGTTGGGCACGGCCCTGGGGCCCGTTCGTCAATAACTTGGACTTTTTGCTCGCCGGCTTGGGCGCGCTGCTTCGTTGCGACTCGCTTGTGTGGCGCGTTATTGACGAACGAGCCCTAAGCCTCGGGTCTGCGCCGCTTTGATATCCGTTTGACTCACAGCCCACGCTGTTTAGCCAATGGCGTAGGGGCACAGCGCGCGGCTATCCTCGCGAACTATTCGCGCCAATTGCGGTCTGCTGCAAGCCTTTGCACACTAAGCCGATCCTGATCGCCACCTTCTATGCTGTTGGGCGTGCCAACTAACAGCGCACATTCAGAAATATGCGGATATCTCATGCAGACAACTTGGCTGGTTACTGGCGGCGCAGGCTTCATCGGCGCCAATTTTGTGCTTGGCACGCTGGCGCAAGGCGGGGTTCGGATCGTCAATTTGGACGCCTTGACGTACGCGGGCAATTTGGCTTCACTGAGTAGCGTGGCGAAGGACCCGAATCATTGTTTTGTGCAGGGCGATATTGCCGATCGTGAGCGCGTCGCCAGCCTGTTACGCGAGTACCAACCGACCGCCATCGTTAATTTTGCCGCTGAATCGCATGTCGATCGTTCCATTGAGGGTCCGGCGGCGTTCGTGCAAACCAATGTAGTTGGGACTTTGAATTTGCTCGAATGCACCTTGGCGTATTGGCGTGGTTTGTCTGTCCAAGCGAATCGCGAATTTCGCTTTCTGCAGGTGTCGACCGACGAGGTTTACGGCTCGCTGGGCGCTGAGGGCAAGTTCACTGAAAGCACGCCGTATGCGCCAAATTCGCCTTACTCTGCATCTAAAGCAGCGTCGGATCACTTGGTGCGTGCCTATCATCACACCTTTGGATTGCCCACGCTGACCACCAATTGTTCCAACAATTATGGCCCGCACCAATTTCCAGAAAAGCTGGTTCCGCTGATGATTCAAAAGGCGCTGACTGGCAGCACGCTGCCGGTGTACGGCGACGGCCGCAACGTGCGCGATTGGCTTTATGTGCAGGATCATTGCGAAGCGATCCGCGCGGTATTGGCCGGTGGGCGGGTCGGCGAGGTGTACAACGTCGGCGGTGAGGCGGAACGAGAGAACCTGACCGTCGTCGAGCGCATCTGTGATCTGCTGGATGAACGCCGGCCTTTGGCGGACGATCGCAAGCGTCGTTCCTTGATTAGCTTTGTTGCCGATCGCCCCGGGCATGATCGGCGCTATGCCATTGATGCCAGCAAATTGCGCAGCGAATTAGGCTGGGTGCCGAAAGAGACCTTCGAGAGCGGTATCGCCCGCACCATCGATTGGTACCTCGCCCATCAAGATTGGTGTGCGCAAATCCGTGACGGCAGCTATCGTGGTGAACGTCTGGGATTGATGAGCTGAGTCGTCGTTCTAGCCCATCTTCGCCCTGCCATTTTTTCCGCATACCAGGTAGCCAATCGTGACCACAAATAGCGAACGCCGCGGCATTATTCTCGCTGGCGGTGCCGGCACCCGCTTGCATCCGCTGACGATTGCAGTCAGCAAGCAGCTGTTGGCGGTGTATGACAAGCCGATGATCTATTACCCGTTAAGCGTGCTGATGTTGGCCGGCATTCGGCGCATTTTGGTCATCAATACGCCGCATGAACAAGCGCAGTTTCAGCGCCTGTTGGGTGATGGTTCGCAATGGGGTTTGTCTATCGAGTATGCGGTGCAAGACCAACCGAACGGACTGGCAGAGGCCTTTCTGATCGGTCGCGACTTCGTTGGCGGCGAACCTTCCTGTTTGATCCTCGGCGACAATATTTTCTACGGGCAAGGGCTATCGCAGTTGCTGACGCGCGCCGATGCGCGAACTATGGGCGCGAGCGTTTTTGGCTATTGGGTGCGCGATCCGCAGCGCTATGGCGTGGCCGAGTTTGGTGCAGATGGTAGGGTGGTGTCGATTGAAGAAAAGCCGGCCCAACCGAAGTCCAACTATGCGGTGACCGGTCTGTATTTCTACGATGGCAGGGCCAGCGATTTCGCTGCGAAACTGAAACCGTCGGTGCGCGGTGAACTGGAGATTACCGACTTGAATCGCTGCTATCTGGAAGACGGTAGCCTGCAGGTGGAGCGCATGGGTCGCGGTTTTGCGTGGTTGGATACCGGCACCCACGAATCGCTGATCCAAGCGGGCAATTTCATCCAGACCATCGAAGAACGTCAGGGTCTGAAGATCGCCTGTCCAGAGGAAATTGCCTTCGAACAGGGCTGGATCAACAAAGAACAGCTGCTCCAACTGGCGGCACCGCTCGCCAAGAGCGGCTATGGCGATTACCTGCGCGGTTTGGTGCGCGCATGAAGACCTTTGAGACAACGCTGCCCGGCGTTACGGTGATTGAGCCTACGGTATTTGGTGATGCGCGCGGTTATTTTTTTGAATCCTTTAACCGCGATCGTTTTGCCGCCGCCGGCTTGCCAACCGAGTTTGTGCAAGCTAATTCCTCAAGATCGGCACGCGGCGTGTTGCGCGGTTTGCATCATCAGTGGCCTAAACCACAAGGCAAACTGGTGTGGGTGTTAGAGGGTAATGTGTTTGACGTTGCGGTCGACGTGCGACGCAGTTCTGCGCATTTTGGCCGCTGGTTTGGCGCCGAGTTGAGCGCCGAAAATCATCGAATGATGTACGTGCCGCCGGGCTTTTTGCATGGCTTTGTCGTGCTCAGCGAATACGCGACCTTCTCTTATCTGTGCACCGAGTTGTACGATCGCAGCTGCGAGGGTTCTGTGGTCTGGAACGATCCAGATATCGGTATTGAATGGCCCATTGCTGCGCCACTGTTGGCAGACAAAGACCATCAGGCGCCGCGCCTAGCGGACCTTGCTGCCCATCTGTTGCCGAACTGAGAGCGAACGATGCGCATTTTGGTACTTGGGGCGGCGGGGCAGGTGGGTTTTGAGTTGGCGCGCAGCTTGGCTGGGATCGGGGAAATTTTGACCGCTGATCGGGTGGCCGATGCGACGCTGGGCGTGACTCTGGCGATTGATATCGGTGACCTGCACAGCCTGCGCGAGCGCATCATCGCGCTGGCGCCGCAGGTGATCGTCAACGCGGCGGCCTACACGGCGGTGGATCAAGCGGAAGATGAGCCGATCTTGGCTGATCGCATCAACCATCAGGCCCTGATCATCTTGGGTGCGGCGGCACTAGAGCTGGGTGCGCTGCTGGTGCACTACTCAACCGACTATGTGTTTGCCGGCGATGGCGTAGCACCCTATCTGGAAGATCATCCAGCCGCGCCGCAAAGTGTGTATGGCAGCAGCAAACTGGCCGGCGAACAAGCCTTGGCGGCATCCGGGTGTGCCTATGTGCTGCTGCGCACCGCGTGGGTATACGCGGCGCGTGGTCGCAACTTCCTGTTGACCATGCTGCGCGTCGCCGCGCTGCGTGATGAACTCACGGTGGTCGATGACCAATTGGGCTGCCCGACCACGGCACGCTTTCTAGCGGACACCACGGCCACGATGGTGCGCCGTTGGCTAGACACACCGGTGGATGAACGCGCAGCATTGCAGGGGGCCTGCCACGTGGTCAGCGAGGGGCAAGTCAGCTGGTGCGGCTTCGCGCGCGAGATCATCGCGCTAGCCTTTGATCTTGGACTGTTACCTAAATTGACGCAGGTACGCGCCATCGGCACGGGTGATTATCCAGCCAAGGCCAAGCGTCCGGCATACTCGGTTTTGGACACCCAGCGCCTGCGCGCGCGATTTGCCATCACGCCGCCGTTATGGACGGTAGGTGTACAACAGACATTGTTAGAGCTGGCTCAAGCGCGCCAGTCCTTGTTGAACGTGGGATTTGAGGTCAATCGATGCTGATTCCGGTCATTTTGTCGGGTGGTGCCGGCACGCGTTTGTGGCCGGTGTCACGGCGCGCGTATCCAAAACCCTTTATGCAGATGGGCGATGGCGAATCGCTGCTGCGCAAAACCCTCAAGCGTGCCCAAGCGGTTGCGGTCGGCGGCGAAGTGATCACAGTCACCTCGCGCGATCATTTTTTCATTAGTCGCGACGAGTACCGCGGCATGATCGCCGATGCCGACGCACGTTTTCTACTTGAGCCGATGGGCCGCAACACCGCGCCGGCCTTGGCGCTGGCGGCGCTCGATATCAATCACCGGCATGGCCCCGATGCGCAAATGTTGGTGCTGCCGGCCGACCATTTGATTCGCGATTTAGATAGTTACGCCACCGCCGTGCGCGCCGCGCGCAGCTTGGCATCCGCAGGCTATTTGGTCACGTTTGGAATCGTACCCACCCGCGCGGAGACGGGCTTTGGCTACATTCGCGCTGGCGCTGCGCTGCAAGCGGGTCGACAAATCGAAGCCTTTGTAGAAAAGCCCGATGCAATGACCGCCCAGGCCTATGTCGACAGCGGCGATTACATGTGGAACTCGGGCATGTTCTGCTTTGCGGCGGGTAGCCTGTTGGAAAGCATGGCTGAAACCTGCCCGGCGCTGCTTGCCGCGGCGCGCCAGTGTTACGCCAAAGTGCATTCAGATGCGCTGCCGGTCGAGTTTGATCGCGATAGTTTTGGTGAGTTGCCAGACGTCTCTGTCGATTATGCGGTGATGGAAAAAGCCGCGCGCCGCGCTGTGGTGCCAGCCAGTTTTGACTGGAACGACATCGGCTCCTGGAAAGCGATTAGTGACTTAGACCCCGGCGATGACGCCGGGAATCGCACCATTGGGCCCGCTGTTCTGGTGGATTCGCGCAATTGTTATGTGCAATCCAGTGGCCGATTGGTCGCCGCGGTGGGCGTCGACGACCTGGTCATAGTCGATACCGGCGATGCGGTTTTGGTAAGCACCCGAGACAAAGCGCAAGCGGTCAAACAAGTGGTCGATGAATTGCGCTTGCAAAAACACGAGGCAGCTGACGTGCATGCCACCGTACATCGTCCATGGGGCAGTTATTCGGTGATTGAGGACGCGCCCGACTGCAAGGTCAAACGTTTGCTTGTGAAGCCGGGCCATGTTTTGTCCTTGCAAATGCACTACCGTCGTAGTGAGCACTGGACAGTGATCTCTGGCACGGCACGCGTAAGAGTCGGAGAACGCGAATTCGTGTTGAATCACAACGAATCAGTGTATATCCCGGTGCACACGCTGCATCGCCTCGAAAATGCAACAGATGAGGATCTGAAGCTGATCGAAGTACAGTGTGGCGAATATTTCGGAGAGGACGACATCGTCCGCTACGAGGATCGTTACGGGCGAGTAGCAGCAAAGTTAGCCTAGCCCGATAGGCTGCGAGCCTCGCGTTCAGGTAAACTTCCATTACATTGTGGCAATTAGAAACGCCAGGAGCATTTAAGGTATGCGTATTGATTTGTTGGAAGATGATCCAGACCAAGCTGAGATGATCAGTCACTGGTTGACCGAAGAGGGCCACGATGTGCGTTGGTATCGTACGGGCGGCGACCTAACCCGCGCGCTGCATCGCGACGTTCCTGACGTACTGCTGTTGGACTGGGTGTTGCCAGAATCCAGTGGTATCGATGTGTTGACCTGGGTACGCCAGAGTTTTCTGGGTCGTATTCCGGTCGTGTTTATCACCGCGCAAGATTCAGAGGAACACGTGGTCACTGCATTGCAAGCGGGTGCAGATGATTATTTGGTCAAACCGCCCCGGCGTCGCGAGCTGTTAGCACGCGTGCAAGCCGTGGGTCGTCGGGCGGGTGCGATTCAACCAGCGGAAATATTGACCGGAACAGATCCGTATGTGGTTGATGTTGGCCATCGTATGATCAGTTTGCGTGGTAAGTCCGTTGATTTGACCAGCAAAGAATTTGATTTAGCTGCGTATATGTTTGCCAATGCGGGTCGATTGGTTAAACGCGGTGTATTGCTGGAGCGCGTGTGGGGTCGCAGTCAGACCATCACTACGCGCACGGTAGACGCGCACATCAGCCGAATTCGCAAAAAATTGGCGATTGATGAAACCAACGGCTGGCGTTTGATTTCGGTGTACCAGCATGGTTATCGATTGGAACGCGCAGCCTGATCCGCGTTCAATAGTTGACGCTAACGGAGCCCACATGGTCGATGACATGGTCCCTGAACCCTTACGGCGTCGCTATATCGACACCTTTCCCGACAAGTCCGCGGCCCTTTCGGCCGCGCTCGACTTGCTTGCCAATGGCGATGCTGCCGGGCCGCGATCCTTACGCGATCAGGCCCACAAACTTGCGGGCTCGGCGGGCATGTACGGTTTTGATGATGTCGGGCAGCTGGCGCGTGAAATCGTGCACAGCGTGGATGGCGGCACAGCTGATGCCGTTGGAGCGGGCTTAACACGCGATCTCATCGCTATTTTGAACTCCGCTAGCGTGCGCTTTGGTCTGTAGTCACAGGCCTTTGGTGCGCGCAAACCCGCGTCAGGGCATGGCCGGCTGCTAACCCGACCGTGCCCTGAGCGCGCGCAGGCCTCGCCGCGCTTTTAGACCACCAGCATCGGATGCGGATCATCAAGCTCCGACTCTTTCATCCAATAGGGCTTGATCCCGTAATGGTCATGCAGACGTTTTTCGTGGTCGCGGTCAACTAAGTCGTTCGGATCGTGTGTCGGTGTTTCCTGCATCCGGTCGCCGGGCAAGTTCAGTAGCACGATGTGATCAAACCAGTCGATGCCGGCGATCGATGCCGGTGTGACCAAGGCCTGGTGGCCGATCTGCCAATAGCTCGTGGTCACCACCAGGTAGCGTATGGCCCAGTTTTCATCGTCGATCAGCATTCCTTGCACCTGGCCAATCTCACCCTCATCTGTATGCAAGTGATAGCCCGACACCACATAGCAACTGCGCAGATGCGTGTCGTCGGGGTTGTGCTGTGCTTCCGGCGGGTCTGCCAGCAGGCTTACACTGTCAGGTTGCGGCACCACCACCGATGGCGTGGAGACGAACTCCGGCATCACCTGAGACGGGTGCGCGTCCTCGCCCCACAGCCCGGTGCCGATCCAATAGAAGGGATAGCGGTAATGCAGCGCGAAATCCTCTTCGTGCTGACGTGAGACCGGTTTGTTGGTGTCGATATCAGGACTGTTTCTAATTTCCTCGCGGGTCAAGGCAACCGGGATTGCTTTGTCCTGCCAGTCTGGACTGCCGATCGACAGCGGCGAGATCAGCACTTTGCGACTCGACAGCCAGTTGCCGGTTTCAATCACCAAATAGCGAACCACCCAGGCTTGATCATCAAAATAGAAATCCGTGACGTGACCAATATCGCCGTCCGTCGCGCGTAGCACAAACTTTTGCAGGTCGTGAAGGTTGCGCAGCATCGGCGTATTCCTTGGGTGTTGATAGAACACCAGCTTGATCGCTGCTCTAGCCTTGCTCTGTTCGACAGCGAACGCACACACCACGCAGCGTCAGTGCGCGCGTTAGCGGCCCTTATCCTTAAGGTGGATTCGCATACTGATCAAGCAGCGGTATTGCATTAATGGCTAGCGCTGCCGATACTGTCAGACGTGGTTACAGTACGTGAAGAACATGAATATATTTTTAGCACCCGTGGGTTTGTCTCTGCTGCTATGTGCCTCTGGCGTCAGTGCCCAGTGGCAAAAAGTCTATCCCCAAACCCCGCAATCGGGTCGCTGGGCGGCGGTGACCAAAATTCCCGGTGGCAGCTGGATGATAGTGGGCGACGGCATGGTGTTGCGCTCGTCTGATCTGCAGTCATTTGAGACGGCGACCATCACGCCGGGAATCAATTGGGCTGGCGTCGCTGTGGCGCGGCGCTTGACGGGTTACGCAGTCGTGTTCACCGGGGGATCGTCAATAGGAATCAGCGACAGCAACAGTCCGGACGGATTTGCCATCGGTACGCTGCCTTTTTCCGCCAACAGTGCAGGCGGGATTGCCTGCAATAACGAGCCCATTGGTGGATCCTGCGTGATTGCAGCTGGTAGCCAGATTATTTATGGAAGTCTCGATACGTTGGCCGTTCGCACGGCCAACATCAGCAACCACTCTGCCAACTTTCAAGATGGCGAATTTTTTATCACCGGCTACGGCGGCGGTGTCAGCCGTTGGGCTGGTGGTTTGTGGACCGACGCGTCAGCCTCGTTCGCCGATGTCTACAACGTGGTTCGCGGTCCTGATGGCGCTGGCGGGCAGCACTACGTGACCATCGGCGATGCCGGCGCCGTGGGTGTGTCGAGCGATTTTCAGCAATGGAGCACCACGCAACCCTTGGGCCTGTTCTATGCCAAGTCGGTCATCCGGGCCGAGGGGCGCTACGTGGCAGTCGGCGCATTTCTGCCCATTAGCGTGAATCAAATCGCCGAAAGCGATGACGGTGTGGCATGGACCACCAGCGACGTCTTTCCGGGCGCGACTTGGCTCTGGGATGTGCAGTACTTCGATGGCACCTATGTTGCCGTCGGCGACAACCGCGAGATTTGGATCAAACGCACCGATGCGCTGTTTGCGAATGGCTTCGAGTAGGGCCGCCGGCACGCCACGCGCTTTCACTGCGCGGGCGCAAACGGCACCGGCTTCGCCGGTTCCAGCTTGCTTTCCCAACTGCGCAGCTTTGGCTGGATCAACGCACCGATGGCGATTTGTGGATTTGAGGCGGTGAAATCG
>Ga0163154_10004285_pt1 | contig 18846 bp, 17 predicted proteins | sample OliLakLV19MP9P1_FD_148649 | JGI IMG/M metagenome (GOLD analysis project Ga0163154, IMG submission 148649) | Freshwater microbial mat bacterial communities from Lake Vanda, McMurdo Dry Valleys, Antarctica - Oligotrophic Lake LV.19.MP9.P1 | ecosystem: Environmental > Aquatic > Freshwater > Lake >...
CCCCGCTGCCCACATAAAGCAGCCCCTTGTCCTCCACATGCAGGGTGCGCCGGATCGTGTCGGGAAAATGGCTGTTCCCGCCATCGATCAGAATGTCGCCGGGATCCAGCAACGGGATGAGCTGCGCGATCAAATCATCCACCGCCTTGCCCGCCTTCACGAGCATGATGATCTTGCGCGGGCTCTTCAGCGAGGCGACAAATTCCTCGAGCGATTTCGCCCCGAAAAACTTTTTTCCCTTGGCGCGGCCCGCCATGAAGGCGTCCACCTTGGAGACCGTGCGGTTGAAGACCGAGATGGGAAACCCTTTGCTTTCGATGTTGAGAGCGAGGTTCTCGCCCATGACGGCAAGGCCGATCAGGCCGATTTCGGATTGGCTCATTGGAGAGGGGGAGGTACGGCGTGGAGGGTGGATCGGCAGCCCGCGCCCCGGGCGCCGGCCGAATGTTCAAAGTTCGAGGTTCGAGGTGAAAAGTTCAAAGCTGAATTTGGTTGGCTTGCGCGAGCGGTTGGGCGCCTTCCAGCACCGCGACCAGATTCTTCACCGCCATCGTCGCCTGACGCAACACGCTCTCGAACGTCCGCGACCCGATGTGCGGGGTGAACACCGTGTTCTTGGCGGACAACAGGACGTGATCGGCGGGGGGCGGTTCCTCGTCGAGCACGTCGGCGCCATAACCCCCGATCCGACCCTCGTTGAGCGCGGTTGCCAGGGCGTTGCTGTCGACCAGTTCGCCCCGGGCGCAGTTGAGGAGCACCGCGTGCCTGTGAAACAGCCTGAGCCGATCCGCGTTGATCAAGTGGCGCGTCTCCGGCGTGAGGTTGGTGTGCAAACTCAGGATATCCGACCGCCCGATCAGCGTGTCGATGTCCCCCACCCGCTCCACCCCGTGCTGCGCCGCGAACGCCTCGTCCCAGTAGAGATCAAACCCAAGCACCGTCATCCCAAACGCCCTCGCCCGGATCGCAACTTCTCTGCCGATCCGGCCCAGCCCGGCAATCCCAATGGTCTTTCCCAACGCCTCATGACCCGTGATCCGCTTCCACGAGCCCGCTTTCACAAGGTTGGTCTCGGTGACGATGTGCCGGTAGAGCGCAAACAACAGGCCGAACGTGTGCTCGGCCACCGTCGTGTGATTCACCCCCGGACAGTACGTCACCGGCACCCGCAGGGCGGTCGCCGCTTTCACGTCCACCTTGTCCAATCCGATCCCATATTTGCTCACCACCTTGAGTCGGGGCAGTGATTTCTCGAGCACCGCGCGGGTGATCGCGTCGTCCCCGCACAAAAACGCATCGAATGGACCCGCCAACTCGAGCATCCGGGCCTCCGGCAACGGCCCCCGTTCGCGCACGATCTCGTAATTCTGTGCCGCCAGCAGGTCGTGATGCTCGCCGGGAGTGTCTTGAAAGGAAGTGGTGGTCAGAAGGATGCGGTGCGCCATAGATCAGAATCTCTAATCTGAGGCAATGACCGCCGGTGCGACAAGCGAAAATCAGTCGGCGCCCTCGAACTTCATTGCTTCAATTGGATCGACTTGCAGTTTGTGCAATTGTGTTTCTGTGATACTGTGATCCACATGAAGAACATCACCATCGCTCTGGATGACGAAACTTATCGCAAGGCCCGCATCGTCGCCGCCCAACGCGACTCCTCGGTCTCCGCCCTTGTGAAAAAGCTTCTCCTCGGTCTCACCGCGGAGACCCCTGCGCCCCGTGATCTGAAGCAGGAACAGGAAACCTTGCTCGACTCCCTATGGCTTCGCCACCCCGGCTTGACCGCCGCCGACAACCTGTCCCGCGAATCCCTCCACGAGCGCTCATGACCTTCATCGACACAAACATCCTGCTCTACGCGGTTTGCCCGGGCACACCTGAACGCGCCAAAGCCGAGAGGGCGCGGGAAATTCTCCGGCGCGATGACCTTGCGCTCTCCGTTCAGGTGATTCAGGAATTTTACGTCCAGGCCACCCGCCCCGCCCGGACACAACCGCTTTCCCACGCCGAGGCCACGACGTTGATCCACCTGTGGCTCCGCTTCACCGTGGTTGAACTTTCCGTCCCCCTGATGCAGGCCGCCCTGCGCCTGAAAGACCGATATCAGACCTCCTACTGGAACGCCGCGATCCTTGCCGCCGCCGCCACGGCAGGCTGCACCGAACTCCTCTCCGAAGATCTCAACCCCGGTCAGTCCTATGATGGCGTCCGCCTCGTCAATCCCTTCCGATGAGATCAGTCGGCGACCTCGAACAGATCCCGTAATTCCAAACCGAGTCAGCGTGCGAGGCGATCCAGTCGGACAAAGATCTGTGCGGTGAGGAACGCCTCCCCGGCGGCGGTGTGCTGGTCGTGCGGTTCGCATCGCACGCGTCCAGATCGGGCCACATCGAGCAGACTCTCCTCGGGGAGGTAGCGGAAGGGCGGATAAGCCTTCAGGAAATCGGCCACCCGAAGCATGATCGCGGAGGTCTTCACGCTTGCCGCTTTCTTCCACAGCGCACGCGGGATTCACAGGAAAAAGCAGCTCCGCCCGCGCAGGATGTCAAAGCGTCGGCCCCAGAATCCAGGGCGCGAATTCCTCGTCCCCCAGCCCCTGCGCCTCGCTCTTGGTCTTTTCGCCTCCGGCAACACGGACCCTCTTCTCGAAGATCCGCCCGCCCACTTCGTCGACCGTTTCCGAGCCGTCGAGGATCGTCCCGGCGTTGAGATCCATGTCCTCCTCCATGTGCTCAAACAACCGCGTGTTCGTCGCGATCTTGATGCACGGCATCGGCTTGCAACCATACACGCTGCCCCGTCCGGTCGTGAACACCCCGAGATTGCAGCCGCCGGCGACGAGCCCGGTCATGCTGACCGGATCCAAACCCGGCGTGTCCATGAAACAGAGCCCCGGCGAGCGGATCGGTTCGGCATATCCATAGACCTGCGTGAGCGGCGCCTGACCGGCTTTGGCGACGGCCCCGAGACTCTTCTCGTAGATGGTCGTCAGGCCGCCGGCCTTGTTTCCAAAGGTCGGGTTGTTGTCGATGCTCGCGCCGTGGATCCGTCAGCACCCGCTCTTGTGGGTGAACGCCACCACGCCGTCCACTCCGGGATACCGCTCACGCCATTCGGACCCGCGAAAGTGATCCACGATGTATCGGCACGCGGTGGCCGAGCAATTGACGCTCGAGAGGACGGCAATGTAGTTGCGCGTGCCCACCCGACCGTCGGGCCTGAGATAGCCTGGAAACCTTCGCGCGGCTCCCGCGGCATCGGGCTCCAGCGGGATCGCATCGGCCGAGTAGGCATAGTCGCGGCCCACGTCGGTCATGACCAGGTTGTGAGAGTGCACATGGTCTCCCGCCGCAATGGGCTCGGAGGCGACCCCGATGATCTGGCCGCATTTCCGCACATAATCACCCGCAGCGATCGGGGCGACGGCCACCTTGTGGCCCGCCGGGAGATCGTCGCGCAGCGTCAAGACCACCCCGCCCTCCTCGACCCGGGTGCCGGCGGCAAGGCCGGACTTGGCCACCATGACGCTGTCGCGCGGGTGGAGTCGGACAAAGTAACGTTCAAGGTTTTTCCGTCGTCGTTTTCCGCTTGGCCACGCCGCCCGCCCTGCTACCGTCTCCCCTTCACCATGAGCATCGATCTTGAGCTCCTCCGCGCCGACGGCCTGCAATCCAGGCTCGCCGAGCTGCGGAGGTTTCTTTGACGTCCCGACTCTCGAACGCCGGCTGGCGGAGCTCGAATCCGTGATGGCCGCAGCCGATTTTTGGGACAATCGGGAACGGGCGCAGAAAACCATCGACGAGGCCAGTTCGATCCGCAACCGTCTCAATCCGCTGCGGGATCTCGAACGCCGCGTCGACGACCTCGAAGTCCTTCACGGGCTCGTGGGCGCCGAGGCCGAGGGGACCCAACGCGAGGCTGCCGCCGCCGATCTGGACGCGGAATTCCGCCGGTGCGCAACCGATGTCGATGCCTTCGAAATTCGTCAGCTCCTATCCGGGGAGTACGACTCGGGCGGGGGTTATCTCACGATTCATTCGGGCGCCGGCGGAACCGAGTCGTGCGATTGGGCCGACATGCTGCTCCGCATGTACCAGCGATGGATCGAGCGCAGCGGGTTCAAGACTACCATCATCGACATCCAGACCGGCGACGAGGTCGGGATCAAATCGGTCACCCTCCAGGTCGACGGCGGTTACGCCTACGGCTATCTCCAGGCGGAGCGCGGCGTCCACCGATTGGTGCGGATCTCGCCGTTCGATTCGAACAAGCGCCGGCACACGTCGTTTGCAAGCGTCGACGTCACCCCCGAGGTGAAGGATGACGTTCCCATCGAGGTTTCCGACAAGGACATCCGGACCGACACCTACCGCAGCGGAGGCAAGGGCGGGCAAAACGTCAACAAGGTCGAGACGGCTGTCCGGATCACGCACATCCCCTCCGGGATCGTGGTGGCCTGCCAGGCTGAGCGCAGCCAGGGTCGCAACCGCGAACTCGCCATGCGCTTGCTCAAGGCAAAGCTCTATCAGCAGGAGGAAGACCGGCGCCGCGCAGAAATCGACCGGCAATACGGCGAGAAGAGCGACATCGGCTGGGGAAGCCAGATCCGATCCTATGTCTTCCAGCCCTATCAGATGGTGAAAGATCACCGCACCGGAACCCAGACCAGCGACGTCAGCGGCGTCATGGACGGCGATATCGATGGCTTCATCCAGGCCAAACTCCGAGGCGTGACCGCCAAAAAGGGCGGGGCCGAGGAGGAGGAACTCTGACCGGTTTCTTCGCAGCCTTCATGCGGATGACCGATCCGCCGATCCCGCTCAGCATCCCTGAGGAACGCCCCGCAAGGCCAAGCCCGCCCGGCGCGCCGTTGTGTCGGAAGGGATCGACGCGAACCCGCTCTCCCCCTTCCGGGGGCCGCCTCGACTCCATCCTCGCCAACCCCACGCAACCGTGCTTGAAAACCGCGTGCTCGTCTCGTCGGCAATCCCCATCCCGCCTTGGATCATCGCCTGGTGAATGGCCGCCCTCTTGCCGCACCGATGAGCACCGCCGCCCTTTCGACGGTCCTCCTCCCCGCGGGCCCGCCCGATCCGCTGGGCGCCCTGCTGGCCGAACCCGCACCAGTCCTTGCGCTGGCGCCGATGCAGGACGTCACGGACCTTCCGTTCTGGCGACTCCTGGCCCGCTACGGAGGCGCAGATCTCTATTTTACGGAGTACTTTCGCGTCCATCCCGACTCCCGCCTCGACAAACCCATTCTGCGCTCGATCACCGAGAACCCGACGGGCCGCCCGGTCATCGCCCAGATGATCGGCAATGATATTCCCTCGCTGGTGCGGTCTGCCCGCGAACTGGAACACCATCCCGTGGCCGGCGTGGATCTGAACCTCGGCTGCCCGGCCCCGGTGGTGTACCGCAAATGCGCCGGAGGCGGACTCCTCCGCGATCTTCCCTTGGTGGACCGCATTCTCGGGGCGCTGCGCGAGGCAATCTCCGGACGGTTCAGCGTGAAAACCCGGCTGGGGTTTGAGACGGACGGGACACTCGACGCCCTGCTTCCCCTGCTTCGACATCACCGGGTTGATCTCGTGACCGTTCACGGCAGGACAGTTGTCCAGATGTATCGGGACGGCGTTCGCTACGACCGGATTGCCGACGCCGTGCGAGCGTTGTCCTGCCCCGTGCTCGCGAATGGCAATGTCGGTTCAGCCGACGACGCGTCGGCCATCCTGGCAGCCACGGGCGCGCACGGCCTCATGATCGGGCGCGGCGCGATCCGCAACCCGTGGATGTTCGACCAGATCCGAGCCCGCCTGGCCGGACGCGAAGCCGGACTGCCCTCGGGCCGGATGGTCCTCGAATATGTTCACTCGCTCTACGAGGCGGTCTGCGACCCCGGGGTCCGCGAAACCGCCCAGGTGCAGAAGATGAAGAAATACGTCGGATTCATCGGCCAGGCGGTCGAACCAACTGGCGGCTTTCTGCATGCCATTCTGCGCGTCAAAACCCGCGGCGATTTCTTCCGCCTCTGCGCCGAACATCTCGATCATGAGCGCCCGATGGCCCTCGTGCCGTTCGCGGGGCAAAACCGGAACGCCCGCGATCCGGTGCCACTCCCACCCGGCTGACCCCGTTCCACGGCCCCCAGGCCCCAATCATTGGCATTCCTCAGATGCATCTGAAGAACGGGTGAAACTGGACATGCGAGTAGGGCACCGGGCAGCAGCCGTTTCGGCACCGCCCCCGATTCAGGAACAACGCCCGATCTGCGCTTCTCACTGCGCGCAGCGCCTTGGAGTGCGGCGCGCGGGAGCGCCGCTTTGGAAGGCAGGCACAACGTAAAGCGAACCGGGTGTGTGAAATCGCCAGCGCGGGCGGCAATCCAAAGCTCCGCCGGGTCGGGACACTCCAAAGCGGGCGGTGCCCGCAGTGCAATCCGCTCGAACCTCGCCAATTCACACGAGGAGCGCCCCTTTGGATTGAATGCCCAGCCCCGCCAGTGATCGTTCTGATTGGGCCCCTGCGGATTCCGTGCGAATCCGCCTTGCCTGGCCGGGTGGCCGTGTAATGATGATTGGATGCGGACTGCGCTCTTGCTGCTGGTGGTCGCCGGAATCTCGTCCGGCCAGGTTTTCGCACAGCAGCAGGACCGCAAGCTTGAGGAGCGGATCATGAAGCCGGACATGACCCTCGAGAGTTCCCTTGGCCAAAAGACGTTCAATGGGAGTTCCTCGTTCGGGGGGCGCACCTTCGTGACACGCCCCTACAGCGCGCGCTCCTTTCTCGCACGCACGTTCCTCACGGGAACATCGGGCGATGCAGCCAAGCGTCCCACGTTCGGCAAGTACAGCTTTCCCGCAACCGAATTCCAGGCGAGCCAGGCTCCGGTTCGCGAGAGTGGGCGCGCGGTGGAAACGCAGACGGTCGGGGTGAAGGATTCCCGCGAGGCACAACGACCGGCGGTGGAGGTGCGGGAGAGCAGGGATGCGGACCGCACCTATCTCCGGCGGGGTAAATCGCAGGATATCTTCGACCAGCGCGACGAGGCCCAACATCGCAAGCTCTCGATCGATGACGTGCGCGAGCTGCTCAACAAGAGCAAGTGATCGCCCGACGGCGGGGCGCCCGGGCAGACCGTCCGCGTGATCGCGGGCATCCAGGCTGAAATGATGAGTTCAAATTTCGGCCCGCTTCCTTCACGCTCCTCCCCCATGACCCCTCCCCTGATCCCCGGCGAAGAATGGCGCAACGTGCACGAGCTGGACCGGCATCATTTGAAACATCTGCGTCCCGACGCGGAGGTGCTCGCCCAGGCGCGCGAAGGAATCGAGCGCCATCGGAAATCCGATCTCCGTCTTCGCCTGGTCGACGCGTCCGGGCAACCCCGCCGGGGGCTCGAACTCCGGCTGGTTCAGGAGCGGCACCATTTTGTCTTCGGCTGCTCCTCGGGGGGGACGTTCGCCGGGGAAGACAGCCCGAACGTCAGGGCCCGCAACCGTCATTTCGTCGCCCTCTTCAACGGCACCCACGCAAAGTGTTACTGGGACGAGAAGTGGCACCAGCCCATCGAGACGCATCAGGGCCATCGCAACACCTCGCTCTTCCTCGCGGAGATCGACTGGGCATGCGCCCACGGCCTGGTCGTACGCGGGCACCCCCTCGTCTGGACCGTCCCCAAAGCCATCCCGCAGTGGGTGCGAACGTATGCGTATGACCAGCAACTGCGTTTCATGGAGCACAACCTGCGCAGCCTGATCCAGTGCGCCGACGGCAGGATCAAGCTCTGGGATCTGGTCAACGAAATGCTCTGGGAACCAAGCCTGCGCAACCTCGCCGCGCGCGACTGGCCGCACATCGAGAGCACCGAGGAAATGCTCACCTACATGGAGCCCGCCATGCACTGGGCCCGGGAGGAGGACCCCGACGGGCGCTACGTCATCAACGACTACGGACTCGAGCGCACTTACACCGAGCTCAAGGGCGTGAATGGGCCCATGCAACGGCGCCGTTTCGTCGAACTCGCGGTGGAAATGCGCCGTCGCGGATGCGGCCCCGACGCGCTCGGCACCCAGGGACATGTAGGCAAATGGTTCCCGATGGACCTCGCTTGGAAGGTGTTCGACGAACTCTCCGAAGCCGGGCTCCCGCTCCAGATCAGCGAATTCTGGGCAGGGCTCAAGGATCATCCCGATCCCGCGGAGAAATCCGAGGAGCAACTTCGCATCGACCGGGCCCGGTATGCCGCCGATTACTACACCGTCGCGTTCGGCCATCCCTCGGTCGAGCATCTCAGTTGGTGGGGCGGCGCCGAGTTCTTCGAGCGGGAGGGCTGGGTCACCTCGCTCCTTTACCAACAGCTCCACCGTCTGATCCGCGAGGAATGGTGGTCGGACGTGACGCTCACCACCGATGGTGACGGATGCCTCGACGCCCGGGTTTTCCACGGCGATTATCGTCTCCGCTGGCGGGGCACCGACGGAACCCTCCACAGCCAGCCCGTCCGGGTTGAACCGGGGCGGAGCCAGGAGGGGACGTTGGTGCTGGGCTGAACCAGTCCGGGCGGGGCACGTTCCGGCACTTGCAGTTTTCACTCCCACTCAACCCGGCGGGGTGGTAGAAGCTCGCACCACAACCCACCGAGCGCCACGCGTCCTACCACGGAGATCGAACATGCACAAAACCCTCTCATACCTCCTTCCCTGCGCCGCCCTGCTGGTGGCTGCCCCCTGCGTCCGCGGCCAGGCGCCCGCCGCTCCCAAGCCCGTGAACGGGGAAGCGGTCACCGGGACGATGACCATCGACTTTCAGACCCGCCAGCGCGGGAATCTGGATTCCGCGGGCCAACCCAACAAGGGAGTCAAGGACACCTACGCCACGGACCTCAAGGTGGGGGCCGCCACCCTCAAGGGCAAAGTGGAGCGCACCCCGCGCATCACCTCGAAGATGCTCGGACGCGAGGTGCAGCGCGGTCAGATCTTTTACGGACTCGCGCTCGGCGTGCAGGGCACGTATCTGGGGGACTGGCTCGGGACCGTGGTGACCGACGAACGTGGCTATTACCTGTTTGACGGATCGGGTGATCCAAACAGCAAGCCGCGCATCCAGATCCAGGCAGTCGGCAACCAGGTCGCATTCACCGACAACTTCGGCGGTCTGATGCTCGGCAAAGGGACGGGTGCCAGCGGGGCGGTGAAATTCGCGCGCCAGGTCACCAACAGCAAGAAGGTCTATTACACCGCCAAGAACACCGACCCGATGGATTTTCGCAACCTGGTTCTGGCCAAAGGCCCGCTCGGGTCGCATGCCAGGGCGACGGTCAACGGCAAGCTGATCTATGACCGGGAAAGCGGCTCGTGGCTGACCGAGGGCATCACGATTCTCACCGAGGGACAGAAGGAAGCCGACACGATCACCGGCTCGATCCGGTGGATTGAGGACCCCCAGCGCGCCGCCAACGGAAAGGGCTCGTATGTCTTCAATCTCCGTTGGAACGAGGAGAAGCAGGCGCCAACCGAGGCGACGTTCACGGCGTCGGATGTGGATGAGGAGTCGTTTTTCGCCGTCGATAATTCAAAGCCCGGCCTGACCGGCGCCATCGATTATGTCGACCGCATGGACGGCGAAAAAGTCATCAGCTCGACGGTGACTTACAAACTCGTGGCGAACGCCCTGACCCGCACCCAGATCCTTCAGTTCGTGAAGCTTTGGTTGTGCGGCATCGGCCCGATCAACGACGAGTGATCGTCCGCCCCCGCCGGCCCCACCCGAAACTCGTATGCCCTGGATCGCCATCAACTCGGTCGGAGCCATGCTGGTCGCATTCGCTTTCGGCCGCAAATTCCACGGAATCGTCGGGCGCGTGCTCGATCTCCTGATCTTCCTGGCGGGCGTGCTTTCGGCACTTCCCTGTCTCCTGCTGGTCTCCAAACCCGATGTCGCCTGGTTCGTCGGCACGTGGGTCATCGCCTGGCAGGGGGCCTACCACATTGGCAACATCGAGCAGGCCAGGCTGAGATGGAGCGTTCTGGGCACCTGGATGGCGGTCCTCACCCTCATTCTCGTCCGACTTGGAAATCAGGTGATCGAGAATCCGCTGGTGCCGTAGCCGTTCAGCCGGGATCAGGCGGTCGCCGGAGCGACCCATGCCCGCCGCGCCGCACCGGCGTACAGCGCCTCCATCACCGCGCTGCGGACTGCCGCCTCGCGTGCGCCAACCAACTCCACACCGGATTTGCCGACGACGGCGTCGAGGAACAGCTCGAAAGCATGCGGAAGGGCTGTCGGAAGATCCGTCCACGGCTCCTTCCCGTCCGCCCCCGGCAGGTTGGAGGTCTGGATGAACAGTTTGCCATCCCGGACCAGGGCCCAGCCTTCGGTGCCGGCCAACTGCAACGACACGGGATTGCCGGTGTCGACCCAACTGGCGGCAAGTGCGGCAACGGCCCCGCCCCGGAAGGCGAGCAGGCCCTCCCCAAACTCATCACAGCCCGCGTAGCGATCGATGGCCGAGCCGATCACGGCGGTCGCCGAGTCCACGTCGCCGAGCAGCCAGAGCGCGATGTCCAGCGCGTGCGTGCCGAGATCCCCGAAGGCACCGCACCCGGCGATGGCCGGATCCGCCATCCATCGCCACTCGGTGTCGAACCAGCCCTTCAAGGCTCCCATATGGCAGTTCGCAAATCGCGCGCGGGTCACCTTGCCAAACGTTGACCGGGCGATGTGCTCCTTGAGAAACCGGTTCACCGGGTCGCTGCGCATGAAGTAACCGGTCTGAAACAACACCCCAGCCGCCTCGATAACCCCGGCCATTTCAAACGCATCGGCCGACGCAAACCCGAGCGGTTTCTCGACGAACAGGTGCTTGCCGGCCCTGGCTGCGGGAGGGACGAGATCGGCGTGCCGATGGGTCTCCGAACAGATGATGACCGCCGCAACATCAGGATCCGACCAGACAGCCTCGGGGTTCGCGACGACAGCCGCGCCCAATTTTTCGGCATGCTTGGCCGCTCGCGCCGGATCGGGATCCCAGATGCTCTTGACCCGGACATCGGTCCGCTTGGCAAGGCGATCGACGAAGTTGGGCGTGTGGATGTGGGCGCAACCGGCAATGGCGAGTGTGATCATGGTAGGATTCGTGTTCAGCCCGGGAGCGCAGGGGATCGCTGTTCTGCTTTCCTTCGAGTTTCCGTTTTTAAAAACGCGTGCCGCTCCCAGCCCACGGCACTCGCGGTGGCTTCGAGGATGAGTCGCAACACCTCGCGGCTCTCCTGCACCGAATGAGGAGGACGACGCCGGCCGCGGACGCAGTCATGGAAACAGGCCATCTGCGCCTCGAACGAGTCGGAGGCAGGCAGCTCGATGCGAGCGGGCTCGCTGAATCCTTCGGGCAGTAGATACAAGGAGTTGCCGGTGCCGAAAAGTTGTCCTTTTTCCCCCATGAGATGCAGCGCATGCGTCCCGTGCGGACGCGGCATGGCCCAAGAGGTGAAGATCTCACCGATGGCACCATCTCCGAAAAGCAACTGGACGGACGCGGTGTCCTCCCCCTCGATCCGTTGGCGGAACCGGGCAAAGGTGCCGCGAACCTCAACGACGGGGGCCCCTGCGAAATGCATGAGGGTATAGGCGGCGTGGTATCCGGTGTCGATCAACTCACCGCCGCCCTGCTCGCCAAACCGCCCGCGCCACGTGTCGCTAAAGTCCGCACCAAGCACAAAGCAGTCTTGCGAACGCATGTGCAGAACCGGTCCGATGGTTCCCGCCCCGACCATTTCCTTCACCCGACCCACGAACGGATGAAACAACGCATTGTGTCCCGGCATGAAAGTCACCCCTGCCGCCTGCACCGCGGACACGATCGCATCCGCCTCGATGAGCGAAGTGCAGAGCGGTTTCTCACAAAGCACGTGCTTCCCCGCCGCCAGGCAATCGAGGATTGCCGCCGCATGCAGATGATGCGGGAGCGCGATCACGACGGCGTCGAACTGATCGCCGTGCTTCGATAGCATTTGCTTCCAGTCGGTGCAGTGCACCGGTGTGCCACCCAGTTGTTCGGCCCGTCGATGGAGATTCTCCTTCGACACGTCGCACAACAACGTGCACTCGATCCGGTCTGGCAGTGCGAGCATCGCCCGCGCATGGGCCCCGGAAATGCCGCCCGCGCCAAGGATGGCGAGGCGTAGTCTGGGGGAATCGCTGCGACTCATGTGAAACACGATAGTTTGGGGAACCGCCTCTTTTTTTCACGCTTTCATTTGAAAAAGTTTTGGGCCACCGGGAAAAGTGCACGCCCATCCGCCCTCAACCCGGGGGTGCATTGTCCTGCCTGTTGAGAATGGAAGGATTGCGCCTGCGTCCACACTGTGGCAGGAAAAGGGAGTGACGTCTCCCCGGTCCCTTGTTTTGGTCGGCGTGCTTTTCGCGGCCACCACCGCGGTCTTCGGCGGGGAGATCCCCTTGGACAGCCCGACCGGGGGAGCCAACAGCCCTCCGGCCGGCCCTCCCCAAAAACTGATCCTCGGCCGGGCCGAGCTGGTGGTCGGCGGGTTCCGGGTTGAAATCCCGACTGGAAGTTTCCATGCACCGGCCGAAGGGGCCGCCAGTTATTCCGTGCCCGGCCCGATCGTCCGTTGCAAGGGCCCCGATGGGGTGTGGCGCGGCCACGGTTACCTGGAAACTTACCCGCGCCTTCTTAAATTTAACGGCACGCAAACGCCCACCGGTGCAACCCTCACTTACGAGTTCGAAGCTGGAAAGCGGTATGAGGTGCAGATGACGGTGCGCGACGGCGTGCTGGTCCTCGAAGAGCAAAGTTCCCTTGGGCCACGCAATCTTTTCGTCTTCGACTGCTTCTACAGCGAGGCGGCGGGGCAGCCTTGGGCGCCCTCAGCCGGGATCGCATTTTCCGCCAACGCCAGGACGGTCGGCTCGCTGTATCTGCCCTGCTTTTACGACAAGCCCGAGGTGACGGTGAACCCCGGCGTGGCGGCTCCCCCAACCACGGAAATGGAGGGGCAGCCCCCCGTCCCCCCCATAGGGGTCGCTGTGTTCGCAAGCGCGTCGGGTTCGAAGGACTTGATCGGCTTTTGGGCGGTCGATCCTGCTCAGTGGAAGCATGCGGACGCCATGGGTTTCCAGCTCTGGCAACACCGCCAACGGGCCGGGGATCCCTCAAGTCGATCATTCCTCGGACCGGACACCAAAAGCGACAGCACGCCAAACGCGCGCACGGCAAGCCTCATGGGCACGAGCCTCTACGAGGGTCACGTCACCATCGAATTCAACCTCGGTGTTGGAACGCGGAAACTCGCCTTTGCCGCACCGGGCAAGGGCCCCAACCAGGAACACCTGGCCGGGCCGCTGGTGGAGGCCGTTCGGGCGGTGCGATGACCCTGCCGCGCAACACCAAATAGATGGGAGCGACTGTGACAATCCGGACGAAACTGGCTCTGATATCGATTGCTGCGGCCGCGCTTCTGGGGGGCGTCGGCTCCGCCGCGGCTGCACCCGGCTTCACACCCGAAAAGCTGGTGGTGAACGAGTATTTCGGAGTGAAATATCAACAGGAACCGGTGAGCTGGGAGATCACGCTGAGCACTCCCGTCCGGGCCGAGACCGTTCGCCTCAGCGCCGGCCCCTGCCAGGTGGAGGTCCTCGACGGGTCCCGCGAAGCTGCCAGAAAAATCCGTGTTTGGACGCTCGTCAACTTCGACCAGTTCGGCCAGCAACAGTTCATCCCGCTCATCGGACCGGCGGAGCCCGCAACGAGCGGGGTCACCGTGGAAGACGCCGCCACAATCGGCGGAGTCAGAATGGCGACCGTCGGCAATGGCCAGTTCTGGGCCCGGGTGCCGGTCGGCTCGATTACGTTCGACAAACCTGCCCCGGCCTTCGACCTGCCCGGTCCCGTCGCCTCGGTTTCCGCAGACGGCAAACACTGGATCGGTGCCGGCTACCTGGATTCCATTCTGCGCGTGAAGAGCGTCACCTGCGAAGTCGAATCGGGCCCGGTGTTCTGGCAATCCAAAATCACGTATCGATTCGAGGAGGGAAAGACTTACACCGTCCGGGTCCGAATCCATCCCGGCAAAGCCTACGCCCAGTTGGTCGAGGATTTCGACCTCGGTGGCGCGAGCAAATATGTGTTCAGCTATGAGGACTGGGCGCCCCCGTGGTATGTCACCTGCGCCGATCAGGCGCAGACAAAGGTCTTTGCCGTTGCGGGGGCCGACTCGGGGGATTTTGTGCGCGAGGAAGGCCAGCGTTGCCTCGTGCGCATGGTCCTATGGACCCAGTTCGGCTACTTCGGTGGCAAGAGCGAGACCATCGGTCTGGCGAACGAGGACGGATCGCTCGCGGTCGGTGGATTTTATCTGCGTCCCGACCGGTGGACGCGGGCCAAGGTCAACCATGTGGATCTCTACGAACGTCCGGAGGTTCCGGGCGATCGGATGACGCGTGGCGTCGTGGGGCTCGCAGGCGCACAGAAGCGGTTTGCGATGGAGGCGTGGCTCATCGAAGGACATCGTGAATGGGCGTTGTATGCCATGCCCACCGGCCCGATCACGCCCGATGAAAAGGGTGGTCCGCCCAAGGTGGAGTGGGGCAAACTGCGCAAGGCGCACGTCAGCGAGGGGGTTTGGCCGCTCGACCGGCTCAACCGGCTGACGTTGGTCTGGAACCCCGACGGATCGCCCCTCTCGCCCGAGGATTCCGCCCCAACGAAGCAGGCGGGTGGGGCACAGAATGTCCTGACAGGCATGCAGGGGCGGGCGGGGCTGCAGGAATTCAACGGCTCGAACGGCGCCATGCGGGCCGAAAAGACAGGGCTGCTTCACTGGGCCGAGATCCACGCAACTCGGACCCCCCGCATCGCCGACATCGCGAAGGTCGATCCAAAGGCCAGCGTTGCCGACAAGCAAACCGTCCCGGCCATTTGGGCATACATGGCGATGGACGAAAGCGCGTATCCCGGGCGCCGTTCCATGCTTCCGTGGACCGATCCCGAAGCGCTCAACCCATTCTACCAAGGGATGGAGAACATGAACTTCAACGCCGACCGTTACCGCGGCGTCGCTCAAATGGGGGCCGGGCTCGCCGCACTCGGACATCCCGAGGGCTTGAAAATGCGCGAGCACGGCGTGGAACAGATGAGCATGGCGCTGGATCGGTATGTCTATCCCCAGAGCGGCTGCTGGGAGGAATCGCATAACTACGCGTTTTGGACCATGAACAATCTGATCCCCCTTGCAGACACACTCGTGGACGTTGGTGCGCGGAATTTCTACGAGGACCGCCGGTTTGCCGGCATGTTCGATTTCTGGACGGTCGCCCACTCCCCGCGGGATCCGGGGTTTGACCATCTGCGCGTGCCGCCGCCCATCGGCGATCACGGGCTGAACCTCGGTAACTTTCGGGATCGTGCACGCCGGGCGCTGCCCCGCTTCGCCGCCGCGAAAGATCCCGAAATTCAAAAGGTCGCGCGGCATCTGCGTTGGTTGTTGGAAGAGACGGACGGGCTGGGAGTCAGCGAAGGCAAGGTGCCGTGGCCGCCGGTTCCCCCGGAGTTGCAGGCGGAAAAGCCCGACCTCCGGAGCCGCTATCTCCAGGGCTACGGGGTCACCCTGCGCAGCACAGACCGACAGGATCGCGAGTCGTATGTTGTCCTGCGAGCAGAACAAAGCTGGGGCCATCACCACCAGGACAAGGGCTCGCTGTGGGGTTGGTTCCGCAATGTCCACTTTTTCGGAGACGCGGCGTGGGGCGGACCGCCGGGAGCCCATTACGGAAACAGTTACAAACAGGGCCCGGCCAGCGGCACACAGATCGAGCTGCGCGGCGTGAATAATTGGACGCTCCCCTGCAAGTATCCCGCCCCGTGGATCAGCGACGACGCCTACCAGCCCGGGCTGTACGACTACGCCAACGCGCGCTGCATGTACCCCTTCAACCCACGGCTCGACCTCTCCCAGTCCACACCCCCCGCCACCCGCAACGGGTTCGACCGTCAGGTGCTCTTCGTCCACCCCGACCTGCTGGTGGTCCGCGACAATGTCGAAACAACGTGCCCGACCGTCTGGCGCATGCACAGTTATCAAGCTGACGGGCTGAGCGTCGCCGGCCCCGTGGCAACCATGGCCAGCCCGCAAGGCGTCACCGGCATCCTCAAGATGGCGTATCCCGATGGGGTCGAATTCTCCAGGATCGAAGCCAAGGACGAGCTGGACGGCGACAAAGGCGGTGTCGGCGAATCCTTCGGCAAGAAACCCGGCGAGGTCAACGAGGGAGGAAAAGGCACGGCTCGTCACGACACCCGGTCCGCGGTCCTCCGCTGGGACATGCCGCGGAATACCAGCGCGACCTGGACCTTCACCGTGCATGGGCCGGACGAAGCCGCAACGCAAACGGAACGTCTGGACCAGGCGGGCCGGGTCACCCGCATGACCCTCCCCGACGGACGAAAGCTCACCGTCCTCATGGGCATTGAGCCCTTCGAGTATGAGGACGAGGCGATCTCCTTTGCCGGCACTGTCGGCCTCGTCGTCCGCGACAAGGCAGGCAAGCAGACCTTCCACCCCATCCGCGCGACCAAGCTCGAAGTCCGCTGAGCGCCAACCGCGTGCGCCCCACAGCCCTCAAACCTCAAAGCACGGGACTCAACAACCTCATCAGGTTCTCGACAACACGGAGGTAAAACGGACGTCGCGCCCAGGCCGCCGGGTCCACGGAATCGGACGCCGCAATCGTTCGCTCTGCCTCCAGGCGCAACGCCTCGGCAACCGCGTGATCGTAGCAGATGAGGGTGATTTCCGAGTTGAGCAGAAAAGAGCGCATATCCAGGTTGCTCGATCCCACAACGGCAATCCCATCGTCGATGCACAGATACTTCGAGTGCAGGAACGCGGGGCGGTATAGGTGGATATGCACGCCCGCCTCCAGCAGCGGGCCGTAGTAAGCCCGTTGCGCACGGCTCACCAGGAACGAATCCGGCGAGCGCGGTAAAATGAGCCGGACATCGACCCCCCGCTGCGCCGCCGTCTGCATGGCCTGCAGCAAGGGCTGGTCGGGGATGAAGTAGGGCGTGATCAGGTGCACGCTCCGGTCCGCTTCGTGAACCATCGAGACGAAGAGGCGCTGGTTGTTTTGGACCGGGAAATCGGGGCCGCTTGGGAGCATCTGGACCGCCATGGCACCCGTTTGGACGGGATCGGGAAGCACGTCGTCCCCCACGACAAACGAACCGGTTTCGACGAACCAGTCGGAGAGAAAGACGAACTGCAGTTCGAGCACTGCCGGCCCGGTTACACGGACCATCAACTCCTCGTAAACAAGGCCCTTCTTGAATCCCGGCTCGATCAGGTTCAGCGACCCGGCATAGCCGGTCCCGCCATCGATCACCGCGATCTTCCGGTGGTTCCGCAGATCCAATCGGGCCATTAACCTGCCTTGGAAAGGTCGGATGGGGAGCATCTCCGCCACATCGACCCCGAGCCTAACAGCCCGCTTCGCCAGACTCCCGAGGAATGGCCGTGACCCGACGGGATCGTAGAGCAGCCGGCAACGGACCCCACGGGCTGCGGCCCGACCCATCGCCTCAACCACGCGCCCTCCCACTGCGTCGTCCGCCACGATATAAAAAAGGAGATGGACCGAGCGCTGTGCGGCATCGATATCAGCCACCAGCCGATCAATCATGCCGTTGTAATGGCACAGAACTTCCACCGCGTTGCCTCCCAGAATCGGCATCTCCCCAAGGCGCTCAGCGAGGTGGCCGTGGCGGCGATGTTCATCCGATAAATCGGGACGAAAGACATTCGGGTGAGCCCGCAACCGCCTCACGATGGGGGCGACGCGCTGCCGGAATTCGTGCTCCCGACGGGTCCGCCATGCCGGCAGCTTCGCCCGCCCCATCAGGAGATAAAGCGTCGTGCCCGCCAGCGGTTCAAAGAAGATCAGGAGCAGCCAGGCCTTGGCCGCATCGGACGAGTGTCGCGACGGAACCACGAACAGCATGCCGACGCGGATGCACCATTCAGCCAGGAGCAACCAACCGCTCCAATCAACGCCGCTGACCGATCCGGGAAACATGCGGCCATGTTGCACCGGGCGAACCGAATGTTGAATCCTGAAGTTCCGGGGATCGAATGGCGGGGCGTGATTCGGCGTGGGTGAGGGCAACGCACTGCCTCCGTCCGCTCAAGGTGGCCAGGGGGCTCTCACCCACTGCTAACGCGGAGCGCCCCAGCGCGCTCTCAGAAGACTCAGCGGCCCCGGGTCCCGCATGTCGAAATTGCTCGAACCCACCACCGCGATCTCCCCGTCCACGCACAGAAATTTCGAGTGCAGGAATGCGGGGCGATAGAGATGGATGAGGACACCCGCCGCCAGGAGCGGACCGTAATACGCACGCTGCGCCCGGCTCACGAGAAACGAATCGGGTGAGCGTGGCAGGATGAGATGGACTTCCACCCCTCGCTGCGCCGCGGTCTGCATCGCCTGCAACAAAGGCTCATCGGGGATAAAGTAGGGAGTGCTGAGATGCACGCTCCGATCGGCCTCGTGCACCATGGACACAAACAGTCGCTGGTTGTTCTGCGTCGGGAAATCCGGTCCGCTCGGCAGCGTCTGCACCGCCACGGCCCCCGTCTGCGTCGGTTCCGGCAATACCTCGGGCCCTTCGAGCATCAGGCCGGTCTCCACGAACCAATCCGCCAGGAACACAAATTGCAGTTCCAACACCGCCGGGCCCGTCACCCGAATCATCATCTCCTCGAACACCAGGCCCGTCTTGAAGTCGGCCTCGATGAGATTCTGGGAGCCGGTGTATCCTGTCTCGCCGTCAATGAC
>Ga0163154_10004287_pt1 | contig 18842 bp, 20 predicted proteins | sample OliLakLV19MP9P1_FD_148649 | JGI IMG/M metagenome (GOLD analysis project Ga0163154, IMG submission 148649) | Freshwater microbial mat bacterial communities from Lake Vanda, McMurdo Dry Valleys, Antarctica - Oligotrophic Lake LV.19.MP9.P1 | ecosystem: Environmental > Aquatic > Freshwater > Lake >...
GAGAGTGACAGGTGTCAGACATTTGCCCTTCATATGGCAGTGAAACCGTTCTTTATTTACTCTTTGCCTGATGATCAGGGCAACTTGGAGAAATTCTCCAATCTCAAATGAGATTGAGAGAGTGTCAGGCAGACAAATGTCAACAGGATTTTACCGGAAACTAAAGTTAAAAGAACAAAAGGAGAAGATAACAAGAGAGGATAAGGATATACAACCTGCTTGGTTGGTCTCCGGGCGCATTCCCTGTTTGGATGGATTACGTGCGCTGGCAATCATGACAGTGATTTTCTCGCATCTCTATGCTCACTTAGGCATTCGTGCTTTGCCGCCTCTGCCTATTTTTGATGGGCATTTGGGAGTGACAATTTTTTTTGTACTCAGCGGTTTTCTGATTACTCTCCTTCTCCTCAGAGAATGGGAGCTTACAGGAACAGTCTCGCTAAAAGAGTTTTATATCCGCCGGGCATTGCGGATAATGCCCGCATACCTTACTTACATTGGCTTCGTCGCTCTGCTGACATGTGTAGGGGTAGTTTTTATTCCATTGCCCTATTGGATAGCGGCACTGACTTATACCATGAGTTTCATGCAAGAACTTTATAAAGGCTGGCTCTTAGGTCACACATGGTCGCTTTCAGTCGAGGAGCATTTCTACCTGATATGGCCAGCGATGTTTATTGGATTACGTCCCCGGCGTGCAATGCAGTGCGTAATGTTTTATGTGCTTTGTACGCCTGTCTTACGTTATATTATCGTTAAATTTTTCCCTGCAATCATCTCCGTAAAATTTAACTCGCTCACTGAGATGAGCAGTATTGCTGCGGGGTGCTGTTTGGCTTTCGTTGTCAAGGGATATGGATTTCCGTTTTTACGTAGCGTCTTCAGCCGTTACTCTCTTGCAGTCATCTTGGGAAGTACATTATTGATGGTTCTTTCGCAGATAGGGCATTTTTCCACACGATATGGCATTCTTTTTGGTGATCCTGTCGATTCTGTGTGTACAGCTTTCCTAATCGGCGGTGTCGTTTATTCCAAAGACAACATATTTATTCGATCATTGAATGCGAAACCTGTTGTGGCTGTCGGTATTCTTTCTTATAGTCTTTACTTATGGCAGCAACCGTTTTCCGGCAATTCAGTCCTTGCTAAAGATACTTCTTGGCTTGTTTCACTCATTTTGATATTCAGCACAGCAAGCCTCTCATATCTATTTGTTGAAACGCCGTTCCTACGCTGGAAGGACCGGAGAAGAAAATACAAAGTGCGAGGAATTGACGAATGACTAAAGCGATGATTCTGGCTGCTGGCGAAGGCACGCGCCTGCGCCCATTGACATTGACCCGTCCCAAACCGATGCTGCCTGTCGGCGGATTGCCCGTACTGCAATGGATTGTGGGCTGGCTACGCTTCTATGGCGTAGGCGAAGTGGCGATCAACCTGCATCACTGCCCCGATGCCGTTACGGACTATTTTGGGGCGGGGGAGGATTTCGGCGTACAAATACACTATTCGCCTGAATCAGAAATCATGGGCAGTGCGGGCGGATTGAAACTGCTGGAAAACTTTTTGCCCGCGACCTTTGTCGTCGTCTATGGCGATGTCCTGACCGATATGAACTTGAGCCGCCTGCTCGCTTTCCATCAGACCCGCGATGCCGCGCCGCACATCACGCTGAGTTTGTGTCGTGCGTCCAATCCGACCGAATGCGGTATCGTCGCGCTGGATATGCAGGGAAGGGTAACTCGATTTGTCGAAAAGCCCGCACCCGATGCCGTTTTTTCCGACTTGACCAACGGCGGTATTCTCGTGATGGACAATCCGCTGCTGGCGTATGTGCAGACGGGTCGTTTCTACGATATTTCGGGTGATCTGCTCCCCGATTTACTGGTAAGCGATGTGCCCGTTTACGGACAGTTACTGGAACCGGAAGCCTATCTGATCGATATAGGGACGCCCGAAAAATACGCCCAAGCGCAACGGGAGTGGCCCACCGAACGGGCGCGGCACTTTGTCGCAGAGAAAGGCTGACCCCATGCCCTCCGCTATCTTTTTGGATCGCGACGGAGTTCTGATCGAAAATCGCGACGATTATGTGAAAACTTGGGATGAAGTGGAGTTTTTGGACGGGGCATTGGAAGCGATGTGTCGGCTCGCCAATTTAGCCGCTCCCATTATTCTGGTTACCAATCAGTCTGCTGTCGGACGCGGACTGCTGGGCTACCCGGAGGCTGTGGCACTGAATGCGCGAATCATGGATGTCGTCACCACGCACGGCGGGCGGATTGACCGGGCTTATCTTTGCCCCCATCATCCGCAGGAAAACTGTATGTGTCGAAAACCCGCGCCGGGCATGATTCTTCAGGCGGCACAAGAGATGAATCTGGAATTAAGCCACGCCTATCTCGTTGGCGATGCCCTGACCGATATAGAGGCTGCCCATGCGGTAAGGGTACAGGGCATTCTGGTGCGAACGGGGCGAGGACACGCGCAGGCGGCGTGCTGGGAAGGGCAAACTCCATCCTTCCCGATTCTGTCCGACCTCTCAGCGGCAACCGACTACATTCTGAAAAAGGAAAGTGAACAAACGTGAAAATTCTAGTCACTGGCGCGGCGGGATTTATCGGTAGCGTCGTCACGGAATTGCTGATCGAAAACGGGCATCAGGTGGTGGCTTTGGACAACCTGCGGCACGGACATCGCGCCGCCGTGCATCCAATGGCACGCTTTGTGCAAACAGATATACTGAATGAAACAGAACTCAGCGAGTTGCTGCAAGAGGAACAGCCAGACGCCGTCGCGCATCTGGCGGCAGAAGCACTGATCGACGAGTCGCTACGAGACCCCGGACGTTTCTACCGTGCTAATGTCACCGGCGGCTTGAACCTGCTCGAAGCGATGGTCAGTGCAGGCGTGCGACGGATGGTGTTTTCCTCCACTGCTGCTGTTTACGGACAGCCTGAAGCGGTTCCCATCGAGGAAGACGCGCCTCATCTGCCTTGCAATTCGTATGGAGCCTCGAAACTGGCCTTCGAGCAGATGCTGGCTTGGTATCGCGTCGCTCACGACTTGCGCTATATCTGTCTGCGCTATTTCAATGCCTGCGGCGCGACGGTACGTTGTGGCGAAGCGCGGCAGAAAGAAACGCATCTCATTCCCATCTGCTTTGAGGTCGCCTTAGGACAAAGAGAAGCGATTCACCTGTTTGGGACGGACTACGACACTCCCGACGGAACCTGTATTCGCGATTATGTTCATGTTGTTGACATCGCCCTCGCCCATCTCCTCGCCCTGGAGCAGATGGATCGAGTACAGACACGAGCCTACAACCTTGGCAATGGAGCCGGGTATTCCAATCAGCAGGTCATTGAGGCGGTTCGCGCCGTGACAGGAAGGACAGTTCGCTCCGTTCCTGTCGACCGCCGCCCCGGTGATCCAGCCCGACTGATTGCCAGTTCCGACCGTGTCCGCAAAGAACTCGGTTGGCAGCCGAAATTTCCCGAATTGACATCCATGGTGGAAACGGCTTGGGACTGGCGACTGCACCACCCGGAAGGATACCGCGCATGATCATCTCACGCACTCCTTTGCGCGTCAGTTTTGTCGGCGGGGGCAGCGACCTGCCTGCGTTCTATCATAACGAACCGGGCGCAGTCGTCAGCACTGCCATCAATAAGTATATCTACATCAACGTCAACACCAAGTTCGACCATCAAATTCGTGCCAGTTACTCAGAGACCGAAATTGTGAACACCGTAGACGCGCTCAAGCATGAGTTGATCCGGGAGGGCTTGAAGCGCGTTGGCATCTCTCGCAGTATCGAGATCACCTCCATCTCCGATATTCCTTCTTATGGTTCCGGCATGGGCTCCTCCAGCACTTATACGGTCGGGTTGCTCAATGCGCTGTATGCCTATATCGGACATCATGCCGGAGCCGAACGCCTGGCGCGGGAAGCCTGTGAAATCGAGATCGACTTGTGCGGGAAACCTATCGGCAAACAGGATCAGTATGCTGCCGCTTATGGCGGGCTGCAATATATTCAATTCAACCCCGATGAAAGCGTCTACGTCGACCCGATCATTTGTGCTCCCACCACACGCGCCCGGCTGGAAGAGCGTCTGCTGCTTCTCTATACGGGTATCACGCGCTCGGCTAACAATGTTCTGGCACAGCAGAAAGCCAATACCGAGCAGAACGTCGAGGCACGTGCGCAGCTGCGTGCAATGACGAAAATGGCGCACGCACTCCGCAACAGCCTTTCCAACAATGACTTAGACTGCTTTGGGGAAATCCTGCATGAATCTTGGATGATCAAGCGCAGCCTTGCCGAGAAGATCAGCACCAGTCAGATCGATGATTGGTACGCACGCGCACAGAACGCAGGCGCAATCGGTGGCAAAATTCTGGGGGCAGGGGGCGGTGGGTTCTTGCTGCTGTACGCGCCCATTGAGCACCATGAGGCGATCCTTCTTGCCCTCCCCGAACTGCCGCATACGACATTCCGCTTTGAGCCGCAGGGCAGTAAAATTATTTATGTCGAGGAGAAGAGCTGAGGATGACGACAGCAACTTTTATCTACACCTATCTCGCGGAAGTGAAATTCCTGCTGGATCAAGTGGAACCGGGGCATCTGGAGCCGCTTTCCGACGCCCTATTGGAGGCGTGGCGTCAGAATCGGCGCGTACTTCTCATGGGTAATGGCGGCTCCAGCAGCAGTGTCAGCCATATTGTCAATGATATGCAAAAAAATCTTCAGTTGGAGACAGGACGTGCCCTCCGAACGCTCTGCCTTTCCGACTGTACGCCGTTGCTAATGGCATGGGCGAACGATACGGCATGGGACAATGTTTTCGCGCCGCAGGTTGCGTGTTGGGCAGAACCGGGTGATGTAGTGATAGGCGTTTCCGGCAGCGGCAATTCGATGAATATTATTAACGGGATCGAAGCGGCTAATAAAGCGGGTGCAAACACATTCGGACTGGCTGGTTTCGGCGGCGGCAAACTGAAGGATGCCGCCGCACACTGCTTAATCGTATCCAGCGACAATATGCAGCGGATTGAGGATGTTCATATGATTCTTCTGCATCTACTTTTTTCGGACCTGATGCGGCGGGCGCGTATCGAACATGTTCCACCTTGGGTAGCAGGACGATGAGGGCAAACAACATGGTTTTTCGCGATACCCTTGCCAGCCTCTTTCGTTCGCTTCCGCCGATGCGTGGCAAGGCACGCATCGGCGCGGCATTGGGGCATGTTCTCTCGGGGGGAAATGCCGCCACCAGCCAGATCACAGTCAAGATGAGGGACGGCAGTCTGATGCCGCTTGACCTGCGGGATCGTACCCATGAATGGGCATACTGGACGGGCGAATATGACTGCTCTGTCCTTATGCATCTGCTTGATTCACTGGAACCGGGCAGTATCGTTTTCGATGTCGGTGCCAATGTTGGTCTGTATACCGTTCCTATTGGGCGCAAATTGCAACAACGCGGCGGCAAGGTCTATGCATTCGAGCCGGTTGAAAGCAACTACCGGCAAATGCGGCGGGCATTGGCACTGAATCACTTGGAAACCACAGTTCAGACCTATCCCTTCGCGCTGGGCGACGAAGAGGGTACAATCAGTCTTTATCTGCAAAGCAACAACGAGTCGCCGACTGGAAACGCTGTGCTGGTCAAAGGAGATATTCCTGCCGAACGCGGCAATGCGACCGCCCGGATCACCCAGCTGGATATGCTGGCGGAGGAGACTGATCTGCCTGGCTGTCACTTCATCAAAATTGATGTTGAAGGAGCCGAATATATGTTTCTGCGGGGTGGTGCGGGTTTTATTCAGAAGCATCGCCCTGTTATCTATGGCGAATTCAATCATCTTTGGATGAAGCGTTTCGGCCACTCCTTTCTGGATGTCGCCGAACTGGTAGGCTCATGGAACTACGATCTCTATAAACAAAGCGACGGCGATCAGTTTCTGCAGATTAAAACTCCGACAGTCGGACTGGAAGATGTCCTGCTGATTCCTCAAGAAACCTCACCGGAGCGTCTGGCAAGAATGAGTGCAAACGCAAGTGCGGCAGAAAGGAGATAAGCAAACGGTGAATATCAGTGTCATCACAGCGGCTCTTCCTCCGCAGTTAGATGGAATCGGCGACTATACGGCATTGCTGTGCGCGGAATTGACAAAATCTGCCTGTGTACGCATTTTGACGTCCCACAGTCCGGCTCATCATCCGTTGCCGAGCATCGTTATCGAAGAATTGTTCTCGCCTTCTGAGCCGAAAAGCGTCTGCCGTATTGCTGACAGTGTTCAGGCGAATCCGCCCGACTGGCTTCTATTGCAATATAATCCATTTGCCTACGGAAAATGGGGGCTGAATCCTTACTTGCCGCAGACGATTCGTGCGCTCCGTCGCCGTCTGCCTCAGATGCGTTTCGCCCTGATGTTACACGAAACCTTTGTGCCGCCCATTCGTTGGCAATTCAGAGTGATGCGACTCTGGCAACGCTGGCAACTCAAAGCGTTGGGGCGCAGTGCCGACCTGCTGTTTTTTTCGACAGAAAGCTGGATTGAAGAATTGAAACCCTGGTTTCCCGGTCGTCCGATGGTACATCTGCCGGTCGGCTCCAATATGCCGCGTGTGACAATCTCCTCACAAGAGGCGCGGGAACGTCTGGACATCGGGCAGGAAAAGTGCGTTCTGGGAATTTTCGGCACCGCACATCCTTCGCGAATGCTGGGATTAATCCGACAGTCCGCAGAGGCCGCCCAGCAGGCAGGTCATGCTATTCAGATACTCTATATGGGCCCGGATGGCGCGACCATTCGCAAAACCTTTGAGGGACTGCCTGTGATCGCCGATGGTCCGCTGCCCGCCGAGGAAATTTCACGGCGACTGGCAGCTGTTGATCTCTATCTGTCTCCTTTTATTGACGGAGTTTCCACACGGCGCGGCTCATTTATTACCGGACTCCAGCATGGACTGCCTACACTCGGAACCTGCGGGCAATGGACGGACAGTCTGCTGAAAGCGCAGGATGGACAGGCGTTTCAACTCACTGATGTTCATTCACCAGAACAGTTTACTTCTCATCTGCGGACACTGCTCGATATGCCTCTCCGACGCGCTGAGTTAGGACAGCGTGCTGCGGCTTTATTCGAAGAGGTTTTTTCTTGGCCTACAATTGCGAACAACGTGCTGAAAGCGATGCGAGCCGCACACTAAAACATAATTTCTTCATGACAACCGTCCTATTGACTGCTTCGAGCAGTCTCGAAAGCAATCAAATGTCAATTCATTCGCTTAATCTTTTCGCCAAGCCTGAATATGTGTTTAGACCGCGCCAGATTCTTCGTCGTCTTCTGTGGTCGCGTCAAAGGCGGCAGGGCGTTTATGCCGAAACCGTTTTGCCCTGGGGACTGAAGATGCGCTTTCGCCCGCAGGAAGTGATCGGTGCGTGCATTTGGAAACTGGGACTGTATGATCTTTGTGTCAGCGAAACCGTTTGGCGACTGGTCGAGCAAGGAGACTGCGTGCTGGACGTTGGTGCGAACATCGGTCACATGACCGGCATCATGGCTGTTCGCGTGGGTGCAAAGGGAATAGTCCTCTCTTTTGAACCACATCCCGAAGTTTTCGAAGAATTGATACAAAATATAAAATTCTGGGAGGACATGCCTAACATGGGGCACATCGTGGCGCACAATACTGCCCTCTCCAACCAGTATGGGACGGCACTTTTGAGCGTCGCAACGGATTTCGCACAAAACCGAGGTACGGCTTCCTTGGAGACAGCAACGACTTCGGAGTAGCAGGTTTACCCTGTAAAAACCGAGCGGTTGAGTGACCTGATTTCGCCGGATCAGTCGATTGGTTTGCTCAAGATTGATGTTGAAGGCCATGAACTTGCCGTCCTTGAAGGCGGCATGGGGCTGTTTCAGCGGAAGCAAATACGCGACATTGTTTTTGAAGAGCATGATCTTTACCCAACCCCGGTCACGACTTTTCTGGAAGAACACGGTTACACACTTTTTCGCCTTACCAAACAGTTTCGCGGCTTAGGTGTCACTCCCATCAGAGAAAAAGTAGAAGACAGCTCCTACGAGCCGCCGAGCTACTTGGCAACCGTCGAACCATCGCGAGCGACACAAATGTTACAAACGAAAGGCTGGGCTGTTTTTGGTACAAAATAGTACGTTCAATCAAAAATCTCAGTGCGGCGGCATTTCTTGCCTCTATCTACTTACGGGTTGCATTATGGAACGAACAGAGACGCGTCGTTTTCTTGGGCTAAACAGTATCAAGGTGGCTATACGATGAAGCCTGCAAGCATTTGGTGGTTGAGTTGTTTGGCGTATAAGCGACGGCTGACTTGGATCGCACGCATTTTGAAAACGCTGAACTTTGTGCTGTTCAAAGCGATTTTGCCCTATCAAGCGGAGATTGAACGCGATATTATCCTCGAACATTATGGGCTGGCCGTTGTGGTTCATCCCAATGTCAAAATTGGACATCGTGTCCGTATCTATCACCATGTGACATTGGCAACAGCGACCAGTATTGGCTCCGAACACAAAATCTATATTGAGGATGATGCCGACATCGGGGCAGGCGCAATTATCATCAGTCGGCAAAATCAGAGTCTGACTATCGGCAGAGGGGCGCGGATAGGGGCGGGGGCTGTTGTAACACGCGATGTCCTGCCGGGGCAGCTTGTGATTGGAGTTCCTGCACGTCCAGTCCCGACCTCTGCCATAAACGAAAATAATGAAACATAGACTGCGCGTACTTTTGGTGTCGCCGGTGGGAGAACACGGCGGTGCCGAGCAGGTTTTTCTCAGCCTGGCAAACCATCTACCCCAATGGGAGATCGAACCGGTTCTTGCCTGTCTGCGTCCCGGTCCCTTGATGGAACTGGCACAGAAGCAACAATTACCCGCCCATGCTTTTCGGGAACACCGCTTTCGGCAGTTCGCCTTGGTTCTTCGGGGGATTTTGTGGCTGACCCGTGTAATCCGCGACGCAAAAATTGACGTGCTGCACAGCAATCACGCGGCACACCTCTACAGCGGATTGGCGGGCAAATTGACGCACGTCCCGGAACTTTGGCATATTCACGACTATCCTTACCGGCGCGATGGCATCGACCGTCTGCTGGAACGTCTGCCCAATCGCTATGTCCTTTTTACGACCGAGCGCGTCAAAAGCGGGTATCCGCAGCTGCATAAGCGTCCGCATTCTATTGTACATCCGGTCTGCGTGGAGCCAGAGCGGTTGCGTGCTTTCGCGCCCTGCGGGGATGTCCGCGCGCGGCTTGGGCTGCCTTCCGGTCCGCTATTTCTAACGGTAGCACGCCTTCAGGAGCATAAGGGTCATCGGTATCTTATTGAGGCTGTACCACGCATATTGCAACACTCTCCGGGGGCAGTTTTCGCCATTGTCGGGCGTGCAAAAGGGGCGGAGCAAGAAGCGTATCAGCGGGAATTGCAAGCGTTCTGCGACCAACAGCAAGTTGCACCGCAAGTGAAATTTCTGGGTTACGTCTCTGAACCGGACGTGGTCGCGCTGTACCGTGAGGCGACCGCCCTGTTGCATCCGGCAACCAGTGAGGGGTTTGGTTTGACCCTGCTCGAAGCGATGGCGTTGGGAACGCCTGTCCTTGCCGCTGACGCAGATGGACCTCGCGAGATTCTCCAGAGTACGGATGCAGGTGTGCTTTTCGCTCGGGGTGATAGCGATGCGTTGGCAAGCGCGGTGTGGCGTTTTCTGGAGGATAGAAATCTGCGTGATTCGGTGCGCCGAAATGCAGATGCCTATATCGCAGGCAACCGTGTTGAAACGATGGTTCAGCAGACAACGGAAGTGTATCACAAACTCCGCACCCAGTATTGAAATTGCGGTGCGTCGCAGGCACATGAGCAGTACAAAAGCACCGCCTCACAGCAAAAACTGCCGTAATCCTGGCTTGGCACGTATTTTGCAGAACAATGTAGCGACGGTGCCATTGCTCCCGCTACGTGTGCCTCTTATCATAAAGCAGAATTTTTGTAGAGTAGGGAAGCACGTTGATCAGCACAAATTCATCCAAAACGTCCCCCACAGTGAATTACCCGCTTTCACTCCCAGTAATGGAGTCCTTTCCCTTCCTGAAGGGATTATATAGGCTTCTGCCTATCGGGCTGATACTTGCCGCCGCTCCTATCGCCTTCCGCAGCGATAATGGGATACGCCTACTATTAGCGGCAGTCCTCTTTCTTCTCCTGTACGCACTCCGTTCCTCTTTGTCGGTGATTCTTATCGCTTTTGTCTACTTATCTCTCCTTGGCGGTATTCGGCGCGGTCTGCTGCCCATTCTGGGCTATCCTTCTCAAGACCCGCTGCTGCTTGTCAGCCCGCTCTTTGTCATGCTTTACTTTCTCAACAAGGCATTTGCCCGCCAGCTCCCTCATGACACGCGCATTGCCCGACTGATCTTGGGATTGCTCTTTGTGATGGGTCTCCAAATTTTCAACCCGGCGCAGGGCGGTTTGGAAGTCGGTCTTGCTGGGGCGATGTTCTATATTGTGCCTGTTCTATGGTATCTGGTCGGGCGCGACATGGGGTCACCGGTTTTTGTTCGCCGATTTATGTATTGCGTGATCGGTGTGGCACTGCTGTCTTCGCTGCATGGTCTGTACCAGACGTTTTTCGGATTCAGCGAAGCAGAAATGATGTGGGGACGGCGTGCGGACAACATCGCCTCTTCGGTCTTTGGCACTCTGCGCCCGATGTCAACGTTTACGCATTCGGGAGAGTATGTTTATATTCTGTGCAAAGCTGTTCTGCTGTTGTGGGCAATCTGGCTTTGCACACACAGTTTTATCGCCCTGCTGCCAATTCCCCTGCTGCTGACAGCGGCTTTTGTTGTCGGCTCACGCGGCTCTATGATAACCCTGCTGGCAGCGTGTGTCTGCCTTTACGCCGTTCAGGGGCGTACCATGCGCTCGTGGATTCCGCGAGGGATGTTGGCATTGGTAATAGGCGTCGTAGGGATGGTCTGGAGTCTTCAGCGCGTTTCGGAACAGTCATTTTCTGATAAAACACAGGATGCTGTCCGCCATCAAGTCAACGGTCTGCTGAATCCTCTGGATGAAAAGAAGTCCTCAGTGACTGTTCATTCGGATATGATACGAGTCGGTTTTTTAGCGGGATTCAGTAATCCACTTGGCAAAGGACTTGGCTCCACCACGATTGCGGCAATGAAGTACGGAGGAGGCAGCGAAAGCACTGAATTAGATATTACTAATATGTTCGTTTCTCTGGGGGTTATCGGCGGCCTTTATACAGGTGTTTATATTACCGTTTTGGTCAATGCCTTCCGTTACTGGCATCGCGCCCGTAGCATTGAGGCACTGGGTATTCTCGGGGTGCTGATCATTTCGCCCGGACAATGGCTGACCGGTGGGTTGTATGCCCATGTGATGCTGATCTGGGTTCTTATTGGCGCCCTCGATCACTTGCAGCGGGAAGAGGAGCAGAAAATGACTGTGGTCACGGAGGCTTCGGCGTGAAACTGGCACTGGTAACACACAACTTTATTCGCGGCGACGGGCAATCACGAGTCAATTATGAGATTGCACACTATGCGCTGCGGCAGGGCATGGAAGTCTGGCTGTTGGCGGATCAAGTGGAATCCTCTCTTCTGGAGGAAGGGGCTCACTGGGTCAAGGTACAGCCCCGGCATCAGAAACTGCATCTCAGGAAAGTGCCGGAATTCGCCCGTCGCGCCAGTGCTGCACTGCGAAAGCTGCCTGTTCGCCCGGACGTTATCCACGCCAATGGCTATACGCTCCATACACCGCACCATATCAATACGGCGCACTTTGTTCATGCGTCGTGGCGGCAGTCACCTGTCCATACTGCCCGTCTGCGCCGAGACCTGTACGGTGCGTACCAGTGGACATACAGTGCGCTGAACGCACGCTGGGAACAGGAAGCTTATGCACAGGCAGAGCAGGTAGCGGCGGTGTCTGAGCGCGTTCGACAGGAACTGATTGCGGCGGGTGTTCCGGCAGCGAAAGTCTGTGTGATTGTTAATGGGGTTGATCTGAGCGAGTTCGCGCCGGGGACAGAAGACCGTGTTGTGCTGGGACTGCCAGTCGGTGTTCCTCTGGCACTATTTGTCGGGGATATTCGCACGCCGCGCAAAAACCTGGATACGATCCTTGCCGCATTGAAAACGCTTCCCAGTCTGCATCTTGCTGTTGTGGGGGCCATTGCAGGCAGTCCCTATCCAGTAATGGCGGAGCGGTTGGGCGTGGCAGCGCGTACCCATTTTCTGGATTTTCGCCGGGATGTTTCCTGCCTAATGCGTGCTGCCGATATTTTTGTGTTTCCCTCGCGCTATGAAGCCTGCTCGCTGGCACTGCTGGAAGCGATGGCATCAGGTCTGCCCATCGTGACGGCGGAAACGACAGGAGGTGCGGAACTGGTTACACGCGCCTGTGGCATTGTCCTGCCCTCCCCGGACAACACGGCAGCATTGGGTGCGGCACTGCAATCGCTACTGGAAAACCCTTCGTGTTGCGCCGCCATGGGGAAAGCCGCCCGAGAAGTGGCCGAGCAGCATAGTTGGGAACAAATGGCGACCGAATACATGGCACTATACGTACAACAGAGGCATTAAGAAACCGTAGAAAAGGACGAGCGTACACCCATGAGATCGATGCAAACGGAGAACAAGGCAATTGCCCCAGAACAGCAGGAGAGAGCAATTGCGAAACGTACCTTTGCCCAGTTAGGAGACGGTCGCGACAATAATTTCGATTTTCTGCGCTTTTTTATGGCAGCCAGCGTTGTTTACGGGCATTCGTTCGCCATGTCTGTCAAATCTTACGATCCACTTGATATCCTGACCCGCTGGCAGGTGGGCTTCGGCAGTTTGGCAGTGCAGAGTTTCTTCTTTATGAGCGGCTATCTGGTCACCCGGAGCTGGCAGTACAGCAAAAACTGGCAGGATTTCGCCAAAAAGCGTGCCTTGCGAATTTTCCCTGCTTTGGCGGTTGTCCTTCTCTTTTGTGTCTTCGTGATTGGTCCGCTGGCAACAACGGATCTACACGCCTATTTCACCAATCCGAAAACATATCGCTATCTGGGCTTAATGCTAACTCCAGACATCAACACTTATGATACTCTTCCAGGCGTTTTTGAAACTAATCCCCTGCCGTATGCCGTCAATGGCTCGCTGTGGACGATTCGCTACGAACTGATTTGTTATGTCTTTGTTGCCCTCTTGGGATTGATAGGATTTTATCACAAAAGAAAACGAGTTGTAGGGCTTGCCATCATTGTTTTCTGTCTTCATTTGCTTTCTGTTGAACAGGGAATTCCTCTGCTGCATCTCGGCAAGTTTGGCACACTGTTTTTCCTGCTTGACTATTTTCTGATGGGAATGGTAATGTATTTTTATCGCGACCAAATTCCCTATTCAGGTCGGCTTTTTGCTCTTTGTGTCGCTGTGTTGATTGTTTCTGGATTGCTGAGCAAACTGGTCTGGACAATGCCGTTCTTCGGTGGCTATGCCCTTCTTTATATTGTGTTTAACCGCCATATCCCGCTACAAAAGTTCGCACGGCATGGAGATTTTTCGTACGGCGTTTATCTTTATGGCTGTCCCGTGCAACAGCTACTATTTTCGTATTTTCCCGGGCAGCTTTCGCCCCATGGACTTTTTTTCGCCTCGATGCTCATCGTGCTGACCTGTGCTGTTGCGAGCTGGCAGTTTATCGAGCAACCCTGCCTTCGCCTCAAGTCTCGTGTGCCAGAGCGACATACCGAGATTGTTCCAACGCGTATTGCCGAAGAAGGGGGGCTCAATTGAGGAGAGAAAACATTGTGGAATATCCCAACAGTTCCCCAAATATACCGCCCGGTTCAAAGAAAGGCTTTCTGTTTCGGCTGAAGACGCTGGGTGGCGATCGTGGTCCCTATATTCGTGCGGTCGTCCCGGATTCTTCAGGTTGTATTTTAGACATCGGCTGCTCGTTTGGCTGGACACTCAGTACGCTGATAGGCAAAGCCGAATCACTCGTCGGCATTGACATGGACACTCATGCGCTGGAGCAAGCCCGTGTCAGTTATCCGCATATTCAGTTTATCCATCAAACGGCGACCACGCTGCCGTTTCCAGATCAGAGTTTCGACATCGTCATTCTCTCGGAAGTGATCGAGCATGTGGGCGATGAAAACAAGCAGCAGGTCATTGACGAAGCGTATCGCGTGCTGAAACAAAGCGGCTTATTTATCTTTACCGCCCCCTATGCAGGACTTTTTGCATGGGCAGACCCGATGGACTTCAAACGCCGCTGCTCCGGCTTATATCGCCTGTATATGAAGGTCGCACGCTATACGCCAAGCACATCACTGGAGATCGGTCACAAGCATATTTCATTGCCCGAAATAGAAAGGCTTTTCGCCGGGCGATTCGCCGTAGGGGAAATTTGTTACTGCGGGTTGCTGATGCCTGCGCTGACCTGGATTCTTTCCATCGGACCCCGCCTGCATCTGCTGCCGCGTCGACTGGAAGAGGCTCTTAACCGTTTTCGGGGCTGGGAAAGCGGAGTGCGCGTGCCACGTCCGCTCGCTTTCAACGTTCGGCTAACAGCCCGCAAAAAAGAGTCATAATGAAACTGCTTTTCTTGGTGAATGGTTCGGCAGGCACTGCGGCTGGTGGGAGAGCGCAGGCGTTTGCCGGACGGCTGCCTACGGATTGGACAATGCAACTGGCTTACCGCCCGGCACGTAAGTGGCAGGGCATTCTGCCGTTCCTGCGACAGGCAGGCACAATGCGTCCTGACGTTATCTACGTGATGGATACCGCCTATACCGGAGTGCTGGCAGGCTGCCTTGCCCGACGGCTTTATGGCTGCCGGTTGGTGACCGACACTGGCGATGCTGCGTATGAACTGGCAAAATCTGCCGGAACCTATTCGGCAGGACAACTTGCGCTGATTCGAAGCGTGGAAAACCTGGCGATGCGCCATTCCGATGCTGTCGTAGTGCGTGGCAGTTATCACAAAGAACTGCTGGAAGAACGCGGTCTACGCAGGGTCGTTTTCATCCCGGATGGCGTTGATTTAAATGTCACCCAACAGATGGATGCGACTCCCTTGCGGCGCGAACTAGGCTGGGAAACGGACCTAATCCTCGGATTGGTAGGAACAATGCTCTGGTCAGAGCGGCATCAAATGTGCTATGGCTGGGATATTGTCGAGGCACTGGCATTTTTGCAGGATGTTCCGGTGCGTGCGCTTTTAGTGGGTGATGGCGACGGACGCGCTCGCTTAGAACAGCGTGCCCGTGACCTGGGCGTCGCGGATCGCGTGAAGATTACAGGAATGCTTCCCTACGACCGGCTCCCACTGTATCTGTCGGCGATGGATATTTGCGTTTCTACCCAGTCCAACGATGTGGTAGGCATGGTGCGAACAACCGGCAAACTCCCGCTTTATCTGGCTTGCGGGCGATATGTGGCGGCAACGGCGGTGGGAGAGGCACAGCGGGTACTGCCGGATGTGGGTTGCCTGCTTCCTTATCAGGGCGTGCGGGACGATGCACACCCGCTCCGACTGGCAGAGCTGTGTCGTCGCCTTCTGGCGCAGCCTGCGATGCGTCCTTCGCCCGTTTGCATCCGACAAGTTGCCGCCGACCAGTTTGAGTATGGAATACTGACCGACCGTGTGGCGCAATTGTGCCGCACATTGTCCGGCGAGAAAAGCCTCTCCCATGAGATGCCCCTGAAAAATTAGTCCCTGTCAGTTGTGTCAGGCTAACACAACTGACAGGGACAAGGAGTTATCGTGAGCGAACAATCTACAAATAGAATGGTTTATAAGACACTTGATGCCTGGCGCGGATTTGCCAGTCTGTGGGTTGTCATGTATCACATGGCTCTTGTTCTTATCAATCGTTCGCCAGAACTGCGCTCCAATCCGCTTTATGCCTTCAGTGCTCTGGGGCATCTGGGCGTTCAGCTCTTTTTTGTTATCAGCGGCTTCTGCATTGCCAATGCCGCTATTGGCTCGCTTTCCAAAGACAACTGTTTTTCAGGGTTCGTCAAAGCCCGCCTGCGGCGGCTGTTTCCTCCGCTCTGGTTCGCTTTGCTGCTGGCAGCTCTGCTGTCGCTCTGTGCCGCTTTCCTTGTGCAGCGCGGTCTGCTCAGAGGGAGTCTGCTGGGGCAGCAGGATCTGCTGCATCAGGGCTTTTTCTACTTTTTCGGAAACCTGACCCTGACCGCCATTTTTCTGCAACAGCCGCTGCTGATTGTCGTTTGCTGGACGCTTTGCTATGAAATCTACTTTTATGCCATCGTCAGTTTTTTCCTGCCGTTCCGGTGGCGTCTTGGCGGGTCACGCGGCATTCTCAATGGCCTGCATCTGGTCACGACAGGAATGCTCTATATCCTGTTATTCATGCCCAGTCTGCGCCGTTATCCGTTCGACTTGTGGCCGCAATTCGGCATGGGTGTCCTGATCTATGATCTGCTACAAAACCGCCGGGAACGCACTCCGAAAATCTGGGCAGGACTGATTGGGCTGCTAACGCTTGCATTTGTTGTTCAGCGCGACTATCTCATTGGAGCCTGGCCGGGTTCCAGCCGCCAGACGTTTGCTGTTAGTCTGGCGTTCGCCGTCGCCCTGTGCGGACTGCATCGCTATGATAACATACTGATACGAAAAGCCCCCATTCGCTGGATGGGAGCTCTCGGCGTCTTCTCCTACAGCCTATACTTGACACACGTTCTTACTCTGGGGGTTACTCATCAAATATGGAAATTTCTGCTTATACCGGAAAGCTGGCATTATCTCTCTTTTGCAGTGGCGATCCTGCTGTCGCTTCTGATCGCCTGGATTTTTTACGACTTTTGTGAGAAACCGTTTATCCGTACTGCGGCGCGTCCCATCGCCGCGCCAAGACCTGACGCCGGTGCAGCCAGCATGACAGCAGTCAGTACGGATTTCATCCCACACACGAAAACTGAAACAATCCACCGATGAAACCGCGACATTTCCTACACCTCAATGACGCGCTTGCCGTAGAAGAGACCGGCGGAAGTCGCAAATACGCAGAAGAAGTCGCACGCTGTATGGTGGCACAGGGGCATCGTGTCACCTTTCTGGTTCCGAAGAAACGCTCCGACCTACCTGACCGGGAAACGGTCAACGGCATCGTGCGTTGGCGCTACACAGGGAAGGGCCTGTTGGGAAGACAGCAAGCGCTACAGCAGACATTCCAAAAACTGCACGCCGAAACGCCGGTTGACGCCGTCATCGTTCATTTCGCCTATACTTCATGGGGCTATCACCGCCTGCCCTTGGCGCAAACGCTGCCTACCCTACGTATTTTTCACGGACCCTGGGATCGGGAAGCCGCCGCAGAACAGGGGCAGGTCGGACTAAAAGCGCAGATAGCGCAGCGGATTCGCCATGCTTTCGAACGTTACTCGCTGCATCGCAGCCATTGCATCGTGACACTGAGCGAGTTTATGGCGACTGACGTTCGCGAACGGTTTGGCATTCCGGCGGAAAAGATCGTGACCATTCCCGGCGGTGTGGATACTACTCTCTTTGTACCGGGTGACCGGGCACAGGCGCGAGAACGGCTGGGATTGCCCCCTGATGCCTTTGTCGTTTTTACGGCACGGCGGTTGGTGCGGCGCATGGGACTGGATTTGCTGCTAGATGCGGCGGCACAGACGCGGGCGGAACTCCCCACGTTGCAGATACGCATCGCAGGTAAAGGTCCGTTGCTGGCAGAACTGACGCAGCAGATCGAAACCCTGCAACTGACTGACTGCGCTCAACTCGTCGGGTTTGTTCCCGATGCGCTTTTGCCGGACTACTACCGTGCCGCTGATCTTTTTGTTCTGCCGACGGTTTCGCTGGAAGGCTTCGGGCTGATTATCCTGGAGGCACTTGCCTGCAATACGCCCGTTCTGGGAACGCCGGTAGGTGCAATTCCCGATGTGCTTTGCCGCTTCGATCCTTCTCTGGTGCTGTCCGCAGCCTCAGCAGAAGGCATTGCCGCCGGGTTGCGGACTTTTTCCCGCCGTAATCCGGCTTCCTTGCCGGACTATCGTGCGCTGGTTACGAATGGCTACGACTGGATTCAGATTACCGGTCAGCTTTTGACGGAACTGAAGCGTATACTTCCAATGGCTTAAGAGCGGCGGAAAATGAGAGGGCAAGGATTGCCGCACATCTCTGTCCGCCCTGTTGTACGCTCAGGGCAAAGAGGCAGTACCTGCTTCTGCCTCTTTGCCCTGAGCGTACTTGGGTTTTTTTGCCCAACGCACCCAAAAGGTATAGTTAGGCATTAGCGATTTGTGCGTCTCTGTGTCAATCCCTCAATGATGGCATCCACATTGAGCAGGTCGGGCTGCTTGTGAAACTCATAACGCCCATGAAGATTGGTGTTCTGCCAGGCGATGGGAGAGACCTTTTTGGTGGCGTCCGCGCCTTGCGTATCGCCGTTGCTTTCCTGGTGCTCCAAGAGCCGAGAGAGGATCGAGGCATTGTAAAAAATGATGCAGTTGGCGATCAGGCGGCTGCATTCCGACCATAGGTCCTGCTCATACTCGGTCTTGAAGCGCAGTTTGCCGAAACTGGCGAAGGAAACGGCCCGGCGAAGCTGGTGGTAGTTTTCACCGCGGTTCACAGCCTTTTGGGGTATTAGGCACAACTGAGCGAAAAACCGTGTTAAGCCCTGCAAAGTGCGTAGAATGTTGATACTGCGAACTTTTTGCGGCGATTTAGCACTTTTCTAACCCAAAACACCAGCAAAATCGGATGGAGACAGTTGGAAGTGC